>Ga0210391_10001961_pt1 | contig 18247 bp, 8 predicted proteins | sample IncBWC12OmetaG_FD_160573 | JGI IMG/M metagenome (GOLD analysis project Ga0210391, IMG submission 160573) | Forest soil microbial communities from Barre Woods Harvard Forest LTER site, Petersham, Massachusetts, United States - Inc-BW-C-12-O ... | reverse complement strand
GGGGATCGTGCTTGCTAATTCTTGAATACGTTAAACAGAAACCTCGGTTGGCTTCTGCCGCCTTCGCTCCGGAACATCCCGGAGCGCTGGCGGCATTATATGTCAGGGCTGCAATAAATGACAGGAATGAGTTTTGATCACCAGCCACACCTCGCGGCCCTCGGTAAGCTCCAAGGCGTCCCGGGCCGCCAGGGTAAGGTGAACGTCCATCTCGACTCCACAATCGACGTGGGCGGAAATAATCATGTCGCGCCTCTCCAGGGAAACCAGCCGCCCAGCAAGCACGTTACGGGCGCTGAGTCCTACGGGCTCTACGATGGCCAGCAGAATATCGCCCGCCCGAATCCCTACACGGAGGTGTGCGCCTGGTTCCGTGCGAATCAGGGGCGTCTCCAGCAGGACGAAGCTTCCCTCGTGACTGCTCGGCAAAGGCCTAGTCGTTGTTCGATAAGTGATGATTCGGCAAGTCATGATCCGACACGTCATCGTGCCGCGATCTTCGTGTACCGACTCCACCGTGGCGTCGAAGATGTTTTCAAAGCCCGCCAACTGCGCCACGGTTTCCCGCAGGGGAGCGCTCAGCACCTCGTGCGGCGTGCCCTGGGCGATGATGCGTCCTTCTTCCATTACCAGCACGCGTTCGCCCAGAGCAATTACTTCTTCCCGTGTGTGCGTAACATACAGAATCGGGATACCGTGCGCCTGATTCCAGCGCCGAAGGTCCTCGAGGATCTTCGACTTTGTGAAGGCGTCGAGAGCCGCCAGAGGTTCGTCGAGCAAAAGCACACACGGGTTCGTGACCAGAGCTCGTGCCAAAGCCACGCGCTGGCGTTCTCCCCCTGAGATTTCCGCTGGGCGCTGTTGGCGTACGTGGTTAATGCGGAACTCCTGCAGCATCGCCGCAGCCCGCTGCCGGCGCTCCAGCCGCGGGAGATGCGCCAGTCCATATTCGGTATTCTGCTCGACGGTCAGGTGCGGGAACAGTGCGAGATCCTGAAGGACATAGGCCACTCCGCGCTTGGCCACCGGAACGTCGACATGCGAGGCCACATCAAACCAGAGTCGCTCCCCCACGGCAATTCGTCCTGAATCCGGAGCAGCCAGACCGGCCACGCAGTCAAGCAGTGTTGTTTTACCTGATCCTGAGGGGCCGAACAGGATGGTGAATCCCGGCGCGGCACTGAACTCTACATCGAGAGAGAACCCGTGCTCCGCAGCAGGAAAGCTCTTGCGAAGGCGTGCACTCAGAATGGGGTTTGCGAGTTTGGGCTCGGCAGGCGTGGGCATCGATTATCGCTATTTGACTGGACCCATCATCCATGGTCTTTGACCTGGTCTTCCAGCAAGCGACGTTCTCCGGTTCAGGCCGTAGACCAGCGTCAGCACTGCGAAGCAGAAAATCAGCAGCAGCAACGCGGTGGCATTAGCTGCCGCGTAGTTGGAGGCCTGCACCTGATCGTAAATGTCGATGGAAACCGTACGCGTCACTCCGGGAATATTGCCTCCGATCATCAGCACTACTCCGAACTCTCCCATGGTGTGAGCAAACGCCAGAGCGACGCCCGTGACCAGCCCGGGCACGGAAAGCGGAACCACAACTCGGAAGAAAGTGCGTAACGGCGACGCTCCCAGGGTGGCCGACGCCGCCAGAAGTTTCGGGTCGACCGACGAAAAAGAAGCTGCAAAGGGCTGCACCGCGAACGGCAGGCTGTAGAGGATCGAGCCGATCACCAGTCCCGTGAATGTGAAGGCTAAGGTGTGTCCGGTCAAAGACTGCCACCACCGTCCCAGAGGACTCCGCGAACCGAGGGCGACAAGCACATAAAAGCCGAGCACAGTCGGCGGCAGCACGATCGGCAGGGCGACCAGCGCTTCCACAAGGAACTTCCAGCGTCGGCGGGAACAGGCGATCCAGGAAGCCAATGGCAGTCCGACCACAGTAAGGATGATTGACACCACCACAGCCAGTACTATCGTGAGCCGGAACGCCTGCCAATCGATGGACATTTTCGCTAGCCGGTCTCCTACCTCAGTTTAAATTTCAGGTCAGGCGAGCTGAATCCGTAGCGCCGCAGCAGCCCAGCCACTTCTTCGGTCTTGACAAAGCCCAAGAACGCCGCCGCGTCTTCCCGGTGAGGCGAGTGCGAAATCAGCACTACACCCTGATCCAACGGCGGATATGCCTCGGCCGGGACAATCCAGTATCTTCCTTTACCCTGCATCGCGGGCGCCATGGCATGCGCCAGGGCCACGAGCCCAGCCTGCGCATTGCCAGACTCCACAAATTGCGCTGCCTGCGCAACATTTTCTCCCAGCACCAGCCGGTCGCTGACCTTCTCAGACAAGCCATAATGCTTCAGCGCAGCCGCCGCCGCGCGCCCGTAAGGCGCATGCTGAGGATTCGCAACGGAAATCTTCTTCACCGACGGATCGAGCAGCACGTCTATGCCTTTGTGCTCGACATCAAGCGGCGAATCTTTGGGAACCCATAGCACCAACTGCCCCACCGCGTAACGATATAACGTTGCGCCGTCGGCCTGGCCAGCCGCAATCAACTGCCGGGGATAATCCATGTCGGCCGAGAAGAAAACATCAAAAGGCGCGCCGTTCTGAATCTGCTGGGTCAGCGCTCCAGACGCGCCGAAAGAAAGCTTCACCGCAACGCCCGTTCGCTTTTCATAGTTGGTGGCGACTTCCTGCAGCGCCGCGCTTAAGTCCGCCGCCGCCGCGACATTGATCTCGCGATCTGCAGATTCAGCCCGCGGGATCGAGATCCCAGAAGCCAACACCAGAAAAGCAATCAAGCTAAGGGAGATAAGACGCCTCATGGTTGGAAAACACCTCCAAGCATTCGCCATAGAAATAAATCCGGAACCGATGGAGATTGTACAGGCACGGAGATACATCCTGCGCGGGGCAGTCATTGCGTCTGACGGCCGCCTGCAGCCAACGACCCGCCCGTCCGATTCCCGGAATGGTCCTCAGCGCGACTTTGTGCGCTTTTTGGTTGACCCCTCCCCTTAGCCCTTCGATACTGGCCCTGTAGTTCAGCGTCTATGACTCTTCCCAGGCTTTGCCGCGCCGTTCGCCCTTCCTTGCTGGCACTCTCCTTGCTCTCCATCGCACACGCTCAGGGAAGCAAGAAAACCGCACCTGAAATGCCCACCGCCGACGCCGATGCCGATCACGTGCAAGAGCGCGCAGAATGGTTCCTGCGCGGCCGCGTGGTTCCAGGAAGGTCTTCTGCCGACCTGCGTCGCCAAGCCAATGAAGCAAAGATGAAGGCCCGCGCCGCCCGACTGGCGCGGGCTCGATCCGCTCTGTCAGACTCGCAGCCGCCACCATCATCCGGGGGATGGACGCCTCTTGGCCCGGTGCCGCTGGCTTCCGACGCAACGGGCGACGGATTTCAGAACTACAATCAGGTCTCGGGGCGGGCAACCGCGGTGGCGATTGATCCTGCAGACGGAACCGGCAACACGGTCTACATCGGCGGAGCACAGGGCGGGGTTTGGAAGTCCACGAATGCAGCCACTGCCATCGCCAACAATGTAACTTGGACGGCAGTCACCGACGACCAAGCAACACTTTCCATCGGCTCGATCGTAATTCAGCCGGGAAACACCGATCCCGCGCACAGCGTGGTTCTGGTTGGCACGGGCGAGGCTGACAATTCTGCCGATTCTTACTTTGGCCTCGGCATTCTGCGTTCCGCCGATGGCGGCAACTCCTGGGCCTTGATCTCGACCGCGAACAGCGGCACTTACTCGTTCAGCGGCCTTGGCGCCACCCGCATGGCTTTCAGCACCGCCACCGGGCAGACCGGCACCGTGGTCGCAGCCATGGCGGCAACGGCGGAAGGCGTAACCGATGGCGCGTTGACGAGCAATACGTATCGCGGACTCTACACTTCCACCGATGCCGGGCAGACCTGGACGTACAATGCTCTCTTCACTGGCGCGGGCGAGGCGACCTCGGCAACTTCGGTGGTGTACAACGCCTCGGCCAATTTGTTTTTCGCGGCCGAGCGCTATCACGGCTTTTACTCTTCTCCGGACGGTCTGACCTGGACGCGCCTCGTCAACCAGCCCGGCACTGCGGGCTTGCTGAGCGCAACCGCCTGCCCGCAAAACTACGTCGCCAGCTGTCCGATCTATCGCGGTGAAATCACGGTCGTGCCCGGACGCAATGAGATGTACGTGTGGTTCGTCTCTCTGAATTCTTCCGGCGACCTGGTAGATCAGGGCATTTGGGAAAGCACAAACGGCGGCACTTCGTGGACCCAAATCAGCGACAGTGGAATCATCAATTGCGGTGATCCTGATGGTGGCTGTGGTGTACAGCAGGGATTCTACAACCTGGAACTGCTGGCGGTTCCCAATGGCGCTTCTGCCACCGACCTCTACGCCGGTGCGATCAACCTCTACAAGTGTTCCATCAGCACTGCGAACCCGACGTGTTCCGGCGTTCCGTTCATGAATCTCACTCACGTCTACGGCTGCGATCCCATCGGAGCGCTGGCGCATGTCCATCCTGACCAGCACGCGCTGGCGTACATGATCCCATCGTCCGGTGCCGATCTGATGTATTTCGCGAATGACGGCGGCATTTACCGCGCGCTGAATGGATTTACCGGGCTCAGCACTGGCTCATGTTCCGGCACAAATCAATTCGACGACCTCAATCAGAACCTGGGTTCGATGACGCAGTTCGTCAGTTTTTCCCAGCATGCAACCGATCCCAACACGCTTCTTGGAGGCACGCAGGATAACGGTTCCCCCGCAACCGCGACGGCCACGACGAGTTCGAGTTGGGGGAATGTGCTGGGCGGCGATGGCGGCTACAACGCCATCGATTCCAACACGAGCAACTGGTTTGCCTCGAACCCGGATACGGGGGGAGGCACGCTGAATATCCAGAAATGTCCAAACGGAACGAGTTGCGACGACAGCAGCTTCAGAGTGGTCGTCAGCAGCGGCGACGTCGGGGGGGACGACGGATCTTTCTACTTCCCCTACATTCTCGATCCGCAGTCCTCCACCTCGTTGCTGGTGGGAACCTGCCGAGTGTGGAGCGGACCGCGGTCCGGCGGCGCGTTTACGGTGTTGAGCCTGAATTTCGATACACTCGGCACCGGCACCTGCGCCGGTAACGAGATCAATACGGTTCGAGCCCTGGCCGCCGGAGGTCCCACGACCGCGATTGGCTCTCAGGTAATTTATGCCACGACTGATGGACTCGGCCCGAGCCAGTCTTCTGCGCCCATCGGCGGAAACGTCTGGGTCACCACGAACGCCACTGCAGTTTCAGGCACTGTTTCCAATTTCGCCAACGTCACACTGAATGGTCCCGGCGGCGCCAGCATCAATCCCCACCAGTTTCCGATCTCCAGCGTAGCCATCGACTCGTCAGACCCCACGGGCAACACGGCCTACGTCACCGTGATGGGTTTCACCGCCCCGTCGGGACAAGTCGGCACGGGTCACGTCTGGCAAACCACGAACGCCGGCACGAATTGGACCGATTTCACCGGGACCGGTTCGAACGCTCTTCCGGATTCTCCGGTGAACGCCGTTGTCGTTGACCCGACCACACACATTATTTATGTAGGCACAGACGTAGGCGTCTTTCAGAGCCCCACGTCCGCTCCCGCATGGACCGAACTTGGACCCATTTCCAGCAGCCAGCAAAATGGATTCCTGCCCAACGTGGCCGTCACTGCGCTCGCTCTTTTTAATTCCGGCGGCCAGAAGCTGTTGCGCGCTTCCACCTACGGTCGCGGCGTGTGGCAGTTCAATCTGATCGCCGCGCCAGATTTCCAGATCGCGGTTTCAAACACGCCGCTGACGGCCTTCAGCGGAACCACCCCCACATTCAACGGCACCGTAACGGCGGTGAACGGATACAACAGTTCGGTTACTTTGAGCTGCGCGGCAGGTTCAACAAGTCCGCCCAGCCCGTGCACGCCGCCTTCGAGTTTCACTCCCGGCTCAGCCGGCACCGCGTTCGCGCTTACGACAGGCGCCGCGATCGGCGACTACAACTTCAATCTGCAAGCGGTGGGCTCTGATCCCAATAACACGACTCACGTCGCTGCCCTCACCTTACATGTCGTCGATTTGGCCATGACCACACCATCGCCAACAACTGTGACCGAGCCCCGTGGCGCGACTTCCCCGCCCGTCAGCTTTCAAATCACGGCCCAGGGTTCATTCGATCAAAGCGTGACCCTCATCTGCAGCTTCAGTCCCAGCATCTCGGGCGCATCTTGCGCATTTACTCCCGGGGCCGTGGTCAATCCAACATCAGCCTCACCTGCAAGCATGACCGCAACCGTGACCGTACCCGCAGGCACCGCGCCCGGCAGCTACGCAGTCATTTTGCAGGCCACGACCTCCGGAGCGCCCTCGCCCCTGACCACTTCGTTCACCATGACCGTCACCACCAACCCTGATTTCATTCTCAACGAGCCCAGCCCCTTTCCCAACGTGAAAGAAGGCAGTACCGGCACCAGCGGCCCGATCACAATCTCCTCCCAGGACGGTTTCAGCGGCTCAGTCAGCCTGAGCTGCCCAAACACCTTTGGAGCTAACAGTTGCAGCATCAGTCCCTCGTCGGTCAGCGTATTCCCGGCTACCGTCGAGCTCATCATCAACGGCACCAGTTTCTCCGCCGGCAGCTATCAGATTGCGGTACAAGGCGCCTCGGGTTCGGTTACGCACTCTCTCGCAGTGCCGTTCAATGTCGGTGCTTACCTGATTACAGGTCCGGCAACACTTTCTGCCCCGCCCGCCAGTCAAGTAACGGCCAGTCTTACCTTCGCTTCCACCAATTCCTACAGCGGCCAGGTCAATGCCACCTGCGACGCCACGCAGCTGACGGGAGCGCAATGCACGCTTAGTCCGACGAATCCGATCAAGATCAACGCCGCCGCTTCCGTGCCCGTAACCGCGACAATCAACAATCCGAATAACGCCGCCGCCGGCGTCTACAACATCCTCATCAACTCACAAGACACAACCGGTGCGCCCAGCTCCACATGGACGATCGCCCTAACGGTATTCCAGGATTTCACCCTCGGCTCACTCACTCCCGCTACCCAGACCATTACCCCGGGACAATCGGCCAGCTACAACTTCAGCGTGCTGCCGGTGGGCTCGTCATTCACCAATGGCGTGTCGTTGTCCTGTTCCGGCGAGCCCGTAATCTCGCTGTGCACCTTCACTCCGAGCCCCGTGACTCCTGGCAACGGCTCCGCTGCGGTCGTGATGAACATCACAACCACGTCCAACTCGGCCGCCCTGTTTCCGGGTAAGCCCGATCGTGTTCTCTTTTACGGCTTATGGCTCGCGCTGCCCGGACTGGCGCTGCTAGCAACCCGACGGCGCCCAAGGCACGCGAGCCTCACCCTGTCCGCTTCTCTGCTGGGACTGCTTCTGCTGGCATTCTTGCTGCCATCTTGTGGCGGTGGGGGAAGCAATGGCGGAGGAGGCGGTGGTGGTGGTGGCGGCGGTGGTGGCCAGCAGCAAGGCACACAACCCGGCACCTATACCATCACCGTGACTGGCACCTCGGGCACACTGACTCATCAAGCGACGTCCTCTGTAACTCTGATCGTGAGCCAGTAGTTAAAGCCTGGCGTGAACCGGGCGTCGCGGTATGATCATCGATCATGCCTGATTCGCACCACGACGTCATCATCGTCGGCGGAGGCATTGTCGGCCTCGCAGTTGCACTCGAAATCACCCGCAGATTTCCCCGCCTTAGCTTGCTGGTACTCGAGAAGGAAGACCACGTGGGCCGGCATCAGAGCGGTCACAACAGCGGCGTCATTCATTCCGGGATTTACTACAAGCCGGGATCGCTGAAAGCAAAGCTGTGCGTTGCCGGTGCGGCGGCGATGGTTGAGTTTTGTCGCGAGCACGGAATTCGGCATAGCATTTGCGGCAAGGTAATCGTGGCCACCAGTCCGGAGGAATTGCAGCCTTTGGAGGAATTGCGACGGCGAGGCGAGGCCAACGGCGTCCCAGGTGTACGGCTTGTCGGATCTGTAGAGTTGCACGATCTTGAGCCCAGTGCAGTCGGCTTAGCGGCACTCGTTGTCCCCTCAACCGGCATTACCAACTATGCTGCAGTTTGCGATAAGTATGCAGAATTGACCGCTGCGCGGGGTGGAACAATCCTGACTTCCGCAGAAGTTATGCGAATCAAGCGAGATGCGAAAGAGATTGTGGTGGAAACCAGACGCGGAGCATTCTCCGCAGCTTATTTGATCAACTGTACTGGCTTGTTCAGCGACCGCATCAGCCGCATGGCCGGCGATGAACCAGAGGTCATCATCGCTCCCTTTCGCGGGGAGTACTACGATCTCATTCCCGAGCGTTCGTCGTTGGTGAGAGCCCTCATTTACCCCGTCCCCGATCCGCGGTTTCCTTTTCTTGGAGTCCATTTCACGCGCCGGATCAGTGGCCGCGTGGATGCCGGCCCCAATGCCGTTCTCGCCTTTCGCCGCGAGGGTTACCGGCGCACAGACTTCAACCTGACAGACCTGGCTTCATCACTTGCGTTTCCCGGATTTTGGCGAATGGCCGCAAAGCATTGGCGAAGCGGACTTGACGAGGTCCATCGGTCATTTTCCAAGCCCGTATTCGTTCGTGCTTTGCAGCGATTGGTTCCTGGAGTGCGCGAGGAAGATCTGGTTCCCGGCGGCTCGGGAGTCCGCGCCCAGGCACTCAAGCGCGACGGCACTCTGGTGGATGATTTCCAGTTTGTGCAGTCGGGAAAGATGCTGCACGTTCTGAACGTTCCGTCTCCCGCCGCGACAGCTTCCCTGCTGATTGGGCGCGCCATCGTGGACATGGCGAGCACGAACATCGGACTCGACAGCTGATCGCAATCCTGCCGATCCAGCTACCGTGAAGTCCGGGGGAGCATGGGAGAGAGGATCCGGACCGGTTCGCGGCGAAGGTTCGACACGCCCGTCCTGGTGGTTCCCAGCGGGGTCTCGACAGGGCGGATCTCCCGCGTCCGCCACAGACCCGGCTCGGGTTGACTGTGCATCAGCATTTCGTTCGCCGCCCGCGGTGCCGGCGGTGCCGCTACCGGCCAGGCGTGCACGGCAGGAATGCGTTCCCAGCTGCGCAGGCTGTTCAGCTCAAACTCACGCGCCAGTCTGGCGTTCGAATGCTCCCACTCCACCACCGCAATCGGCCTGAGGATTTTCTCCGCAGCACTCACCCGCCGCAAACCACTGATCACGACTGGACTCTTACTCTTCCCTGCCGTCGACACAGCCGGCTTCGCACTGGCCGTCGTCATTTGCGCAATACGGTGCTCACTCGGCGCCGCTGCCGGACCGCTGGCCACTGTCAGCACCACGCCCGTCGCCGTATAGCTCACCGTGAAATGGAACGTCGAGTTAATGGCGATCGTACTGTTGCTGAACGTCCCAGTCACTGCGCTCGCACTCAGCACCGTGAACTTCTCCCCCAGCGTCAGGCTCGCCTGGAAGGCCGTGGTTACGGTGAAGTTGATCGTTCCCGCCAGGGCCGCCGCACCCGTGACTTTGAGTTGGCTGAATCCCGTCCCCGCTGCCGTTCCGTTGATCGTCCCCGTCATCGCGCCCGTCGCGAGCTGCGTGTACTTGCCGGTGATCGAGAGCAGACCGGCTACCCCGCTGTCGCCGACGTTGATGGTGGCCGCCGTGCCGCTGGCATTACCTACCGAAAGGTTCCCCTTCACCGTGCCAGCGCCCAGGATCGTTCCCCCGGTAACGGTCGCGCCCGCGATTCCTGCCAGGGTTCCATCGATCGTCGTCTTGCCCGCCGTCTGGTTGTAACTGTTACCCGTTCCGCCCACCGTCAACGTGCTGCCCTTGGCCACATCCAGTGTTCCCGCATCGGTGAGGTTCGCGGCCGCCGTGGTCAACACCGCATTGCCCGCCAGCGTGAACGTCCCGGTGCTGGTGTTATTGTCGAAGCCGGCCAGCGCATTGGTTGTGCCGTCCAGAATCTTCGCCGTCGTTCCGGTCAAGGTCAGATTCGCTGCGTTCGTGGTGATGCCGCCGTTGGTCGCGGTCAGCTGCAGCGTGCCACCGACGGTGTAGGTGCCGCCCGTCAACGTTCCGCTCGCCAGGTTGGTGAGAGTGTTAGTTCCAGTAAGGGTGAAGGCGCTGCCGCTATTGATGGTCAGCTTGCCGCCGTTGGTGAACCCGGCCGCTGCGGTGAAGTCGGCATTGCTTGCCAGCGTGAACGACCCCGCGCTGCTGATGGTTGCAAGGTCGACCAGTGCGTTGGTGCTGGCCGCGCCGGTCGTCGTGTTTTTGAGTTCTCCAGTTCCATCCAGGGTGAGGTTTGCCGCGTCGGTCTTGATGGCGCCAGTGCTGCCCGCGTTAAATGCCAGCGTCCCGCCGACCACGTACGTGCCACCGGTTAAGGTATTGCTGGCGGCAGTGTAGTTGGTCAGCGACTTGCCCGACAGCACGGTGAACGTGCTGCCGCTGTTGACCGTGAGCGTCCCGCTGTTGCTGAAGTTGCCCGTGGTCGTGAAGTTGGCGGCCGACGCCAGAGTCAAGCTCTTGGTATTGCCGGCCAGGTTCAGCAGCGCGTTCGAGCTGTTGGAGGTGTTTTCGATAGTGCCCGTGCCCTCCAGCGTCAAGGTCGCTGAGTTGGTCGTAATGTTGGCCGTGCCCGTGCTCACATCCAGATTGCCATCCAGAACGAACGTGCCGCCCGACAAGGTCTGGATCGAGCCGGTGCCGGTAATCTGCGCCAGAGCCTTCGCGGTGAAGCTGCTGCCGCCATTGATGGTCAGCGTGCCGGTGTTGTTGAAGCCGGCCGCGGTCGTGGTGAAGGTCGCGTCGCCGGCCAGCGTCAACTTGCCCGTGTTCGCGGCCAGTGCGGCCATGGCATTCGTGCCATTCGCGTTATGGAAGATTCCTCCCGCCAGCGTCACATTCGCTGCGTTGGTGGTGAAACTCTGCGTCACTCCGGTGATGTTCAGGTTCGCATCGAGCACATAAGTACCCGCTGTCAGCGAGCCGCCACTGATCTGTGTCAGCGACTTCACGTTGAACGTTGTGCCTTTGAGAATCGTCAGCGAGCCCGCGTTACTGAAGGCCCCGGCGTCGGTCAGGTTAACGTCGGTGGTCAGGCCGCCAGTGGAAGTGATGCTGGTCAGCCCGGCCAGCGCGTTGGCGCCGTTCGTCGTATTGATCAGCTGCCCACCCGCTTCTTCAGTCACACTGGCCGACAACGTGGTAGTCCCAACGGTGTTGCCCGCGGCGAACGTGATGTTGCCGCCGTTCGCAATGTAGCTGCCACCAGTCAGCGTGTGGGTTGTGCCGTTGTAATTCGTGAAGCCGCCGCTGCCGGGCAGGATCGCGAGAGTGCCTCCACTGACATTGGAATCGAAGGTTCCGGCGTTGGTGATTGTGATGTGGCCGTTGCCCAGACTGCCCGTACCTTCGATGGTGGAAGCGTTGGTGAGAACCGCGCCCGAAACGCCGTCGATGATGTTGTTACCGCCGCTCTTCAAATCCACCACTCCATTGCCGGTCAGCGTGGTATTCCCGGTCAGATAAAGGGTAGTGGGGCTGCCCGTGGACTCGAGATTGATGGTCCCGTTGTTGGTGATGGTCCCGGAAATCCTCGTGGTGGCGGAATCCAGCAGGTTGTAGGTTCCGGAGTTGGTCAGGGTGTTCAGCGACACAGTCTGACCGTTAGTCTCTTCGATTACGCCAGTCCCGCTGGTCGTCAGCGTGCCGCCGGTGATGCTTAGGCCATTTGTGAGTTCGACGGTCGAACCCGTCGCTGCAGTGATCTTCCCAGCGCCGGATTGTGTCCACGAGCTGCCGTTGAGTATGAGGATCCCACCGCCGGTTGCCTCCATCGTCCCTGTGTTGGTGTTGTTGGTCGCGCTGCCGAGCGGATTAACGTAGAGCAAGCCAGCATTTACATTCGCGTCAATCGTGCCGGTGTTGGCGAGGGAGATTTGCCCATTGCCAATTGAGTTATAGGAGCCGCCACCCATGTTCGTTCCACCTTCGATGGTGGAAGCGTTAGTCAGGATCGTGCCGCCGGATCCGCCGATGACGTTCTGCGTGGATTCGTTCCCGAGCAGCAAGACTCCTTTGCCGGTCAACGTAGTGTTCGCGGTCAGCATGATCTGCCCTTCGCCGGCCACGTTGGCCAGCATGTTGATGCTGCCATTGTTGGTGATCGTGCCCGAGATATTCAGCGTGCCGGGATCCTGGAGGTCAAGGGTCGCCGCGTTGGTGAGATTGGAGAGGGATATCGTGCTGCCGTCGTTCAGCGAGAACAGGCCGCTCGCGCTGGAGGTTAACGTTCCCCCCGTGATGCTCACACCGCTTTGCAGTTGGACGGTTGAACCAGCGGCCGCGCTGATCGTCCCCGCTCCGGTTTGTGTCCAGTACCCGCCGTTGACCACCAAGATGCCGCCATTGGTCGCTTCCATCGTCGCTGTGTTGGTGCTGGGGGTAGTCGAACTGGAAAGCGGATCCACGAATAGCGCGGCGCCACTTACGTTGGCGTTGATTGTGCCGTTGTTCACCAGAATGATTTGCCCAATGCCGATTTGGGCGTTGCCTCTGGCCGTCGCCCCGCCTGCAATAGTGGAATCGTTGGTAAGAGTGGTGCCGCTGACGCCGGTGATGAAGTTCTGCGAAGTTTCGTTGCCGAGTACCACGGTTCCAGTCCCCGACAGTCTGGTGTTCCCGGTCAGATAAAGCTGCCCTACAACGCCGTCACCGTTCGTCTGGAGCAGGTTGATGGTGCCGTTGTTTGTGATAGTGCCTGAGATATCTGTGGCGCCGCCGGCCGCTGTGATGTTGTAGGTCCCGTTCAGAGTGATGTTGCTCAGCGACACCGTGCCCGCATCGTTCTGCTGGATCACGCCGCTGCCGCTGGTGGAGAGTGTCCCGCCAGTAATGCTCACGCCGTTTTGCATGTCGACAGCCGAACCCGCCGCCGCAGTGATTGTTCCGGCCCCGGATTGGGTCCAGGTGCCACCGGAGAGAATAAGGATGCCGCCGTTGGTCGCCTCCATCGTCTTCGTGTTGGTGCTGGCCCCGCTGCCAATCGGATTGACCACGAGCACGCCACCGCTCAAGTTGGCGTTGATCGTGCCGTTATTGGCTAGCGCGATTTGCCCATTGCCAATCGAGTCATACCCGCTCGACATGGCCGTCCCGCCCTCGATGGTGGAAGCGTTGGTCAGAGTCGTACCGCCCGATCCGCCGATGACGTTCTGCGTGGTTTCATTCCCCAGCACCAGCACTCCCGTGCCCGCCAGAGTGGCGTTCGCGGTTGTCATGATCTGCCCTTCGCCGGCTACATTTGCCAGCATGTTGATGCTGCCGTTGTTGGTGATGGTCCCCGAGATATTCGTCGTTCCGGGGACCTGCATGTCGAAGGTTCCGGCGAGCGTGAGGTTACTTAGAGACACGGTGCCGCCGTTGTTTAGCACGAACAGGCCCGTGCCACTGGTGGTCAGCGTGCCGCCCGTGATGCTCACCCCGTCTTGCAGAGCGACCGTAGAACCAGTCGCCGCACTGATCGTTCCGGCCCCGGTTTGTGTCCACGTTCCGCCCTGCATCTGCAACGTGGCGCCATTAGTCGCTTCCAGCTTTCCCGTGTTGGTGCTGCCCACGCTGCCAGTCGGATCCAGGTTGAGCGTGCCTCCCGCGAGGTTGGCGTTGATTGTGCCGCTGTTGGCCAGAGCGATTTCTCCTTGGCCGACCCCGGTGTAGCCGCCCGACGTTTTCCATCCGCCCTCGATAGTGGAAGAGTTGGTTAGGATTGCGCCACTGGTACCGGTGATGAAATTCTGCGTTTGTCCGTCGCCCAGCACCAGGGCTCCCGTCCCCGTCAAGGTGCTGTCGCCGCCCACGTAGAGCACCCCTTGGCTGCCGCTAACAGTCGCCGCCAAGTTGATCGTTCCATTGTTGGTGATGGTGCCGTTCACGGTCAGAGTGGCTCCTGTGGTTGTCACAGAGTCGCCTGCGTTGCTCAGGGTGAGATTCCCAATGGAGACGTTGAAGTCGTCGACCGTGGCCGCCGTCGTTGCATTAATCAGGATATTCTCGCCGCTGGTGATGGCGCCGTTATTCCAATTGCCGGCCACGCTCCAGTTGCCGCTGGCGCCACCCTTCCACGTGTCTGTGGTCGTTGTCCCGGGTGTCGCTGCCTTTCCTTGATCCAGCGACTGCCCTGAGAGTTTGCGCTTCGATCCTGCGGGGGCTTGAGCCGAGGCCAGGCCGTCAAGGGTGGCGAGAAGGCAAAGGACAGTAATCCACAGAATGACTATGCGGGAGGACGCTGTGCGCATTGAGAGACTCCATCCAAAGGTTCAGTCGGGACTACAACAACCGTTGGTTTCTTAGTCCTTTGACTTGTTTCCAGAGCTAGAAACGTAGTACGTCGCAACGACTGTACGAAGCGGGACGGGCTCGCAGAGTCAACCCAGCTGCCCGCACTGCGTGCGGAGCTGGTTCTGCACGTCCACCATGACTTAATTAAGAGATACTGATGGTTCAAAGCAAGTGACAAGACGGGACAACTCGGGACATTTCGGGACATTGGTTAATAACTGCGGTAGTGCGCATTTCCGACGACCATGAATGGCTACCGCTGATACAATTCGGATTTGTGGAGCTAATGGAAGGTCGGTTTCGGACCTCTGAGAAGCAGAGTGGCTCAGTTCGAGGGGTCGGTTGTGAGCAACCGTTAATGGAATCTCCGCAACGAAACTCAAACGGGGTGGAGTGATTGCCGAGAGAGATGACTTTTTTGCGAATAGGTTAAAACCACGAGGAGGACCATTCACAGATGGACAGCAAGTCGCCTTTTATCAGTTCGCTGGTCTTGGCCGCCGCACTGGCTTCAGTCTGGGGTACAGCTTGCGGGCATCATTATTACCGGGTCTATGACCCGTACTACAGCGACTATCACGTCTGGAACAACGACGAAGTGGTTTATTACCAGCAGTGGTCCCGCGAAAACCACCGTGATGAACATCGAGACTTTCGCAAACTGCCTGCCGGAGAACAGAAGGAATACTGGACCTGGCGCCACAGCCATGGAGACCACCACTAGATAATCGCGGAGTTCGATTGGCAGGGGTACTGAGGTGCTCGCTTGCCCGAATGTTGCTTCAGTGATTCAGTGTTTTCGGCTGGTCATTGAACCCATCCTTTGTGTTCTAATGCTGCCTTCTTGGTCATCCTAAGGAGGCCCCATGTCCAAATTGGTCCATTCCCAGCTGGTTGCCGCGATTTTGATCGCTTCCGCCGCCTCGCTCGGGGCCCAAGCTGCGCTCCCCGGCGATCTGGATTCCTACATCGCAAATTCCATGAGGACCTTCGAAGTCCCGGGAATGGCGGTAGCCATTGTGAAAGACGGCAAGATCGTCCTAGCGAAAGGCTACGGCGTGCGCAAGCTGGGCGATCCCACGCTGGTCGATGAGCACACCATGTTCGGCATCGGCTCGAACACAAAAGCATTCACCACCGCTGCTCTGGCTGGGCTGGTAGATGCGGGCAAGCTCTCTTGGGACGATCCGGTGTACCAACGGCTTCCCGGCTTTGTGATGTACGACCCCTATGTTTCGCACGAGATGACCATTCGCGATCTTCTGACCCACCGCAGTGGCATGGGGTTGGGCGAAGGGGATCTGCTGTTCTGGCCGCAGTCGACCTATACGCGCGAGGAAATCATTTACAAGCTGCGCTTCATGAAACCCGCGTCGACCTTCCGCAGCCGATTCGCTTACGACAACCTGCTCTACATGACGGCCGGGCAGATCATTCCCGCGGTGACGGGGATCTCGTGGGACGATTACATTCGCCAGAACATCTTCGCGGCGCTGGGCATGAACAACTCAAATGTCAGCACTGCCGCTTTCAAACCAGGCGACGACTATGCTTTTCCACATTCCCGCGTGGGGGGCAAGCTGCAGGTGATCCATTTCGAAGTGCTCGACAACGCCGGTCCGGCGGGATCGATCAATTCTTGCGCGGCCGACATGGCGAAATGGGTGCAGTTGCAGCTCAACCGCGGAAAATTCGTCGATCACGATGGCCGGTTGTTCAGCGAGCAGCAATCGAAAGAGATGTGGTCGCCGCAGACAATTCTTCCGATCGGCGATCCTCCGCCGCCCCTGACAGGACTGAAAGCAAACTTCGCGGACTACGCTTTGGGCTGGGGTCTGCGCGATTATCACGGACGCAAACTCGTGGGACACACCGGTGGCGTGGCTGGATTCGTCTCGCGTGTGATGTTGGTGCCGGAAGAAAGTCTGGGAGTCGTGGTGCTCACCAATGCGGAGGAAGGTGGAGCGTTCGACTCTGTTCTTTTTCACGTGCTGGATCATTATTTTGGCTTGCCGCCGACCGACTGGATTGCCGGCTTTAAGTCGGGTAAAGATACGCAGGAGAAAGACGCGGCGGAAGCGATGAAGAAGGCGGAAGGCGCCCGCGCGGCGGACTCCAGGCCTTCGCTGCCGCTGGAGAACTATGCCGGCAACTACACCGATGCATGGTATGGTCCGATCACGATCCGCGGGGAAAACGGCAGCCTGGTCATCACCTTCGATCACACGCCGTCGATGATCGGCGACTTGCAACACTGGCAGTACGACACGTTCAAGGCGCATTGGCGCGATCGCACCATCGAAGATGCCTTCGTCACGTTCTCGTTGAAGCCGGACGGCAGCATCGAGAGTGCGCGCATGGCGGCGGTTTCTCCGCTGGCCGATTTCAGCTTTGATTATCAGGATTTGCTGCTTAAGCCCGCGGAGAAAAAGCCATAACTCCCTCGGGACAAGTACGGGGGCTGGCGATTTGACGGTTGAGAACTCCACTCCACTGCAAGCCGCCGAGGCTGAAGTTCAGGCTCATAGCGCCGGCTTGCGCAAAGAGCTAGGTCTGTTCGACCTGGTGATGGCGCAGGTGCTTCTTGTCATTGTGCTTGATTTCTTCGGCACCGCCGCCAAGGCCGGGTCCGCCCACGTGGTCTTCTGGCTACTCGCCTTTGTCCTGTTTTTCATCCCTCTCGCTATGGTGGTCGTTCATCTCAACGGCCTTATGCCGCTGGAAGGTGGCTTGTATGAATGGGCGCGCCTGGCCTTCGGCGATCAGATCGGCTTCCTGGTGGCGTGGAATCTTTGGCTCTTCGTAATGCTTTACGTGGCGGTGATCGGGCTGGTCACCACAACGTTCGTGGCCTACGCCCTCGGCCCCGCAGCCGCATGGATCGCCTCCAGCCGATGGCTGATCCTGGCGGTCTCCTTCGGATCGATCGCGGCGATGATGTGGTTGGCCGCGCTCGGACTGCGCGTCGGCAAGTGGCTGAGCAATGCCGGTAGCATTGCTACACTGATCACCCTGGCATTGCTTATTGCTACTCCGCTGCTTAACCGCTGGCGCGGGACGCTCTCTGAATATCAACCGCTTCGCCTGGTCATGCCGCCGCTTACCGTCTTCAGCCTTAGTGTTTTTACCAAGATGATGTTTGGCGCCCTCAGCGGCTTCGAGTATGTGGCGATTTTCGCGGGAGAATGCCGGAACCCGGCGCGCAACCTTACTCGTTCGGTCCTGATCACGGCGCCTTTTATCGCGCTTATCTATATCTTTGCCACTAGTTCAATTTTGGCGTTCGTTTCCCCGGAGGCAGTGGATGTCGTCGGCCCCATCCCGCAGGCTCTGCGCCTAGGCGCGCGTGGCTTCGGGTTTGCCGGCCTCGCCGGCTCGGTCGTTCCGCTCGCAATCGTCCTGCTCTTCCTCAATTACCCCACAAGTTTCAGCGTCTATTTCAGCGCCAGCGCGCGGCTGCCGATGGTGGCGGGTTGGGATCATCTGCTGCCTGACTGGTTCACACGACTGCACAGCAAGTACAGGACTCCCGTAAACTCGATTCTTTTTCTGGGAGCGGTCACCCTGGCTGGCAGCGCGGCGGCACTCATCGGAGTCGGGCCGCAGGAAGCTTACGAACTGCTGCTGACGTGGGCTTTCACGTTCTACGCCATCGCCTATCTGGCCCTGTTCGCGATCCCGTTCCTGTCACCAAAGGATCGGGGACTTCGCCCACGATGGTGGCTGCGCATGGCTGCGGTCTCGGGATTCCTGATGACGCTGGTCTACGTCGTGCTCTCGATTTTCCCCATCATCGATGTAGAGAGTTCGTGGGGATACTCATTGAAAATCGCGACTGTCGTGCTCAGCGCAAACGTT
>Ga0210391_10001959_pt1 | contig 18255 bp, 19 predicted proteins | sample IncBWC12OmetaG_FD_160573 | JGI IMG/M metagenome (GOLD analysis project Ga0210391, IMG submission 160573) | Forest soil microbial communities from Barre Woods Harvard Forest LTER site, Petersham, Massachusetts, United States - Inc-BW-C-12-O ... | reverse complement strand
GTTCGGAAACAATCAGCGGCATGACGACCTACACGCCCGGATCGGACGGCGGGTTGCCCAGCGGGTCCGGGCGCCCGGCGCCCGGCGCATCCGGATCACGGGCCGGGGTCAGCATCCGCAACTCGCGCTGCGCCACGGGAATCCGGATCTTGTGCCGGCGGAAAACGCGCCAGATCGCACGATTCACGTCCGACCGCACGTTGTTGACGCCGTTCATGGGATCGGCGATCCAGAAGCGCACTTCGAGCCGCATGCCGTAGTCCTCGAAGGCCATCAGGCGTGACACCGGCGCCGGTTCGCGCAGGATGCGCGGATGATCGCCGACCGCCTCGAGCAGCGCCTCGAGGGCCCCTTCCGGATCATCATCGTAGCTGATCATCACGGGCAGCCGCAGGCGCACGCGCTTGTCGGAGTAACTCCAGTTTATGACCGAATTGGTGATGAGATTCTGGTTGGGGACGAGAGTCTCGACGCCATCGCGGTCGCGCACGACGACGTAGCGGCCGCGCAGCTCCTGCACCCAGCCGAAGTTCTCGGTACTGGTCCCGGTATGTCCGGTGAAGCTGATGACGTCGCCGGGCTTGATCGACTTGTCGATGAGCAGCACGAAGCCGCTGACGAAATTGCCCGCGATCGTCTGCAGACCGAATCCCAGCCCGATGCCGATACCGCCGGTGAGTACGTTCAGGGTGGTCACATCGACGCCCGCGGCGTTGATGCCGAGCAGTACCCCGATGCCCAGCAGCACGAAATAACTGAACTTCGAGATCCCGATGCGCGTCGACAGCGCGATCGAATTCAGGCGCATCACGCGCCGCTCCACCGTGCGCGCGACCAGCGTGGTCACGACCACGAACACCGTCACGACGACGATGCCCTTGACCAGTTCCCACAGCGTGAACACGTTGCGCCCCGGGATCAGGTGCACATGCTCGAGCGTCGCCTGGATCTTCTCCAGCCAGCCGAGCAGTTCCAGCGCGATGAACAGCCACACCGCAACCGCAATGCGACCTTCCCAGGCGTCAAACCAGGTCTCGCGGCCGAGCATCAGGCGCATGCCGTAGGTGGCGAGCCGCACCAGCGCCAGCGCCAGGGTCAGCTGCAGGGCGACGTACAGCAGGTCGGCCTGGGCGCCGAATCCGACCAGCGCGAAATGCAGCAGGAACAGCGCGAGGATGCCGATGAACATCGGCGCCGCGAGCACCGTTGCCTCGAGGCTCGCGCCCAGCCAGGTGTTGCGGTCGCTGTGGCCCGAGCGCCCGAGCCACGCCCGCGCATAACGCCCACCCACCACCGCCAACGCGGCGGCGGCGACGATCGAGATGATCTCCGTCAGCACCTGGGCCGAGGCCAGCTGCGCGAAGAAATCCCGGATTCCGCTGCTGGCGCTGTCCATCGGTCAGGCGTTCAGATCGGGAATGAGCTGACTCTCGAGGATGGTGATCTGATCCTTGAGCATGAGTTTGCGCTTCTTCAGCCGCTTCAACTGCAGCTCATCGATGTGCATGTCCATCGAGAGGCGGTGGATGACATCGTCAAGGTCGCGATGCGCGATCCGCAATTCACGCAGTTTCTCGATGTTGCGGAACAGTTCGCGGTCGACGTTGTCTTCGTTATCCGCCATAGCCGGGTCGAAGCTTAACGGAGGCGCCGGGCGGATGCCATTGGCGATATGCTGCGCCATGCAATGACACGAAGCGAGCTTCCTGACTGGTCGGCCATCGACACGGTTCTGCTGGATCTGGACGGCACGCTGCTGGATCTGGCGTTTGATACCCGCTTCTGGCGTCACACCATACCCAGCGCCTGGGCGCAGGCCCGGGGCATCAGCTTCGAGCAGGCGCAGGAGCTGCTGACGCCGCGGTTTCGGGCTCGCGAGGGCAGCCTCGACTGGTACTGCGTCGAATACTGGAGCCGGGAGCTTGAGCTGGATGTCGCGGGGCTCAAGCGCGCCGCAATGCACGAGGTGCGCTGGCTGGCCGGCGTACCGGAGTTCCTCGCCACCCTGCGCCGCAACGGCAAGCGCCTGGTGCTCTTCACCAATGCGCATCCGCAGTCACTCGCGATCAAGAATGAACGCACCGGCGTCTCGGCGTACCTGGACGCCATGTTCAGCTCGCACACCTTTTCATGGCCCAAGGAAGACGCGCGATTCTGGCAGAGCGTCCGCCGCAGTGAGCCGTTTGACCCGGCGCGCACCCTGTTCGTGGATGACAGCCCGGCGGTGCTCGCGGCGGCGCGGGCGGCGGGGCTGCGCTGGGTGATCGGTGTGCGCCATCCGGATTCGCAGGGTACCGTGCGCGACCACGGGTCCTGGCCGGCGGTGGATCGGATCACCGATCTCGCAGGTCCCGCCTCCGGATTGGTCTAGCGCCCGCCGGGCCGGCGACTCGGGCCGCCCGGTCCGCTGTGGCGACGGCGCGCCGGTGGCCGCCCACCCCCGCCACGACGACCACCGTGACTCATCGAGCCGCCCTCACGCGGCGCTCCCGGCTGCAGCTGCACGCTGGCAATCAGCTCCGGTGAGATCGGCGCATAAGGCACCTTGTGGCCGATGTAGGCCTCGATCTCCGGCAGTGACACCGCGAACTCCTCGCAGGCGAAGCTGATGGCATCGCCCTCGGCGCCGGCCCGGGCCGTGCGGCCGATGCGATGCACGTAATCCGGCGCATCCTGCGGCAGGTCGAAATTGAAGACGTGGCTCACGTCCGGTATGTGCAGGCCGCGCGAGGCCACATCGGTGGCGATCAGCACCGCCAGATCGCCGTTGTGGAAATCGCGCAGGAAGCGCAGCCGCTTCGGCTGCGGCACATCACCGGAGATGGCCTGGGCATTGAAGCCATTGGCGTTCAGCACCGATTCGAGCCGCTCGGCCATGCGTTTGGTGTTCACGAAAATCATGGTGCGCCGGGCATCGGCCTGGCGCAGCAGGGCGATCAGCAGCGGGAGTTTTTCCTCCATCGAGGGGTAGTAGATGATCTGCCGCACCCGGTCGACGGTCATCTTGTCAGGCTCGATGCGCACCAGCTCGGGGTTGTTCATGTGCTCGTAGGCGAGCTCCAGCACGCGCTGGGAGAGGGTGGCCGAGAACAGCATCGACAGACGCCGCTCGGGGGGCGGCAGGCGGCGCATCAGGAAGCGGATGTCGGCGATGAATCCCAGGTCGAACATGCGGTCCGCCTCATCCAGCACCAGAACCTGCGCATGGCGCAGTTCGAACACATGCTGCTTGAAGTAGTCGATGAGGCGCCCCGGCGTGCCGATCAGGACATCGATGCCACCTTCGAGCTGGCGGCGCTGCTTTTCATAATCGGTGCCCCCGTAGACCACGGCGGTGCGCAGCCCGGTATGCTTGCCGAGGATTTCGGCGTCATGGTGGATCTGCACCGCCAGTTCGCGGGTCGGCGCGACGACCAGGGCGCGGACAGAAGTCGGCGTCCGCCCGGGGGGTGCCGGCCGCGTCAGGAGCAGGTTGTAGAGCGCGATCAGGAACGCGGCGGTCTTGCCGGTGCCGGTCTGCGCCTGGCCTGCCACATCCCGGCCCGTGAGCGCCACCGGGAGGGTCTGGGACTGGATCGGCGTGCCGTGCGTGAAACCGGCGTCGTGAATGCCGGCGAGCAGTGAGGGGTCCAGCCCCAGGGTGTCAAATCGCGTGGAACTGGGAGGCAGATCACTCATTGTTTGCGGGGAACCATGGGGTTGCGGGATGGGGCCTTGAAAATGGCGTTGGGAAGCGCTAAAAAGGTACTCAAGACAGGGGTTCCATTGCGACGGGGCAAAAAGTAGCCCGGAACGCAGTCAAACGGATCCCCACCTGCCATCAAGTTTTTCATTCCCATATAGATCACAGTGTAACCGTTTAACGGGTGTTTCTGGCATGGCTTTCGCCGTAGCCCCCCTGTATTTCACAGGCCCAAGTCTCAAATTCCATTCCCTCAACCTGAACCTTTAGTTCTCCCATGGAGGATGAACCGCGTGAGTAGTTCGCACATAGTGCACACCACCGATGCCACCTTTAGCCAGGACGTGCTCAAATCCGACAAGCCCGTATTGTTGGATTTCTGGGCCGAATGGTGTGGCCCCTGCAAGATGATTGCTCCCATTCTCGATGAGATTGCCGGTGAATATCAGGACCGCCTGAAAATCGCCAAGATCGACATCGACTCGAATCCGCAGACGCCGCGCACGTTCGGCATCCGCGGCATTCCGACCCTCATTCTCTTCAAGAATGGGTCGGTCGAGGCCCAAAAGGTGGGGGCTGTGTCCAAATCACAGCTGACCGCCTTCCTCGAATCGAATCTGACGCCGCGCCAGGCCGAGCGAAGTCACCAATGAGAGGATATCTGGGCAATCAGGGACGCAATCGCCCAAACAAAGGCCCGCGCCACGGCAATGGCAATCGTGACGGCAACCGTGACGGTGGCAACAACAACCGGGACGGCAACCGCGACGGCAACCGTGCCAACGGACGGCCGGATGACCCGGAACTCGACGCCTTTGACGGCGGTGAGGACGGCGAGGTCATCAGTGCAGCGGAGCTGACGCAGTCGCGCAGCTCCATGAACCTCACCGAGCTGAAGTCCAAGCCGATCACCGATCTGGTGAAGCTCGCCGAGTCCATGGGCCTGGAGAACATGGCCCGCTCGCGCAAGCAGGACATCATCTTCGCGATCCTGAAGGCCCATGCCCGCAACGGCGAGAACATCTACGGCGATGGCGTGCTGGAGATCCTGCAGGACGGCTTTGGCTTCCTGCGCTCCGCCGACAGCTCCTATCTGGCCGGACCCGACGACATCTACGTCAGCCCGAGCCAGATCCGCCGCTTCAATCTGCGCACCGGCGATACCATTTCCGGACTGATCCGTCCGCCGAAGGATGGCGAGCGCTATTTCGCGCTGCTGAAGGTCGGCGAAATCAATTTTGATTCTCCCGACAGCTCCCGTAACAAGGTGCTGTTCGAGAATCTGACGCCGCTGCATCCGACGCGTCGTCTGAAACTCGAGCGCGGTAATGGTTCGACCGAAGACCTGACCGCACGCATGATCGATCTGGTGGCGCCGATAGGGCGCGGCCAGCGCGGTCTGATCGTCTCCCCGCCGAAGGCGGGCAAGACGATGCTGCTGCAGAACATCGCCACCGCCATCACCAACAACCAGCCCGAGGTGTACCTGATCGTGCTGCTCATCGACGAGCGGCCCGAGGAGGTCACCGAAATGCAGCGTACGGTGAAGGGCGAAGTGGTCTCCAGTACCTTCGATGAGCCGGCCGCCCGCCACGTGCAGGTCGCCGAGATGGTGATCGAAAAGGCCAAGCGCCTGGTCGAACACAAGAAGGATGTGGTCATCCTGCTGGATTCGATCACCCGTCTCGCCCGCGCCTACAACACGGTCGTGCCCTCATCGGGCAAGGTGCTGACCGGTGGTGTCGACGCCAATGCGCTGCAGCGCCCGAAGCGATTCTTCGGCGCGGCCCGCAATATTGAAGAGGGCGGCAGCCTCACCATCCTGGCCACCGCGCTCATCGATACCGGCTCCAAAATGGATGACGTCATCTATGAGGAATTCAAGGGTACCGGCAACAGCGAAATCCACCTGGATCGCCGTATCGCCGAAAAGCGCGTGTTCCCGGCCGTGAACATCAACCGCTCCGGCACGCGTAAGGAAGAGCTGATAACGGATCATGGCGAACTCGCCAAGATCTGGATTCTGCGCAAGCTCCTGCATCCGATGGACGAGTTGGCCTCGGTGGAGTTCCTGCTCGACAAGATGAAGGACACCAAGTCGAACGGCGAATTCTTCGAGGCGATGAAGCGCTGAGGAACCGTCGCCACGCTGCGACTGTGGCGCACGGCGACGGCTTGTTGGATGATGCCTTGAGGCTTCAATCGGCGGAGCGTGGTCGCAAAACATGAGTCACTCGGCCGCATTGGTGTGCGCCCTGCTGGTTGCCGGATTGGCGCTGCAGCCGGCGCACGCCGCTGACGATTTCTTCGAAAGCGACGCGCAGACGCCCAGTCCCATCACGGATCGCTTCGCGCTGCAGGCCAGCTTCTATCACGCCACGGTGAATACCGAGCTGCGCGCGGATCCGCCCCATGAGCCGCTGGGGGGTACCAATCTGTCGGGCACCACGGACCTTGGCTTCAGGCCTCACGAGAACGATGGGCTGGCTGAACTCGTGTTCCGGTTGCGCGAGCGCAATCGCATCACCGCGGACTATCTGGAGCTCGATCAGTCGGCCACGACGACACTGGCTCGTCCGATCGTGTTCGGCTATCAGAACTTCGCAGCCGGGGATGTGATGGCCTCATCGCTGCAATGGCGAACCATGGGTCTGACCTGGACCTATGCGCTCATTCAAAACGACCGTTTCGAACTGGGTGTGGGTCTGGGGGTGCATCTGATGGATCTGGATGTACGCGGTGCAGTCCAGTCACGCTTCGAAACCTACGAGACCTCCATCGCCGGCGCGTTACCGACCCCGGCCCTGGAGGGCGTATGGCGGATCACCCGGCGCTTCTCGGTCACGGCCCACGGCCAGTACCTGAAGGCAACGCTCAACGGTACCTCGGGGGTGGTGGGCAATCTTCACGCCAATGTTCAATTCCGCGTGGTGCCCAATCTGGCGATCGGCGCCGGCTATTCCCTGGTGCGACTGAAGCTCGATTCGCTGACGCAGGACAATCCGGGATTGGTGGGCATCCGACTGCAGGGGCCGGAAGCCTTCCTGCGAGTCAGCTTCTGATATGGCCCCCCTCGTCAACGGGCGCGAGTGGTTTTCTCGCGAAAGGACGCGCTAAAGCTAGGCTCTTGCGGGAAGGCGCAGTGCAGATTGGGAACGCGACGCGCGAGGATTTAGCGACGATGGATCAGTCTGATATTCGCGGGTTGGATACCGCATTTCATCGGTTCATCGCGGGGCTGCCTCGATCTAGGATCGGGGATCATCAGCTAGATGCCCACATAGAAACTTCGAGGGTTCCCCTCATCGTGTTCGCGCGTCGCGTTGCTAATCGACACTCCGCTTTATTGGGTTAGGGCGGGTAATGGCTCGTAACGCTCCTTTCAGTGGGTTACGCGGCCCAGCCCCTCGGTTAAAATGTTGTTTTTTGACCGGGCATTCGAAGCCCCGCCATTGCTGGCGGGGCTTTCCCTTGGGCAAAAAGGAATGGACGATGGCCGTCAGGTGGTGGACAGGGGCCGTGGCGAAGCCTTGCTATACTTGCCACTCCGGACCCACCGGACGAATGAGGAGGCATATGGACGCTATCCGTCGGAAGTGGTGGTTTGTAGTTTCAGTCGCGGGCCTTACCGTGGGTACCACGCTGCTGCTGTTTTGGGGCTTGGGGCTTTCTAGTCCGTTTGCTGGTTTCTCTCTCGCGAAACTCGTGCTTTTCTTCATTGCGATGCAGTCGTTCGGTCGGCTGTATGCATGGTTGGTCTGGTCTGCACTGCTTTGGATGACCCCCTCAGTGTTAGGCGAGAAGCCGTTGCGGTCCGCCGTCAATCGTTAGGGTTATCTCGACCGACCACGGCTGAAGTGTTCGGCCAATAATACATCTGCCTCAAAAGTGGAGAACCCCCTGCGGGTCCTGTGGCGCTTTCGCCAACCCTAGCCGCATCGCGCGGTGACCAGTTGCACGCCCCGCAGCGTCATCAGTGCCTTCACGACATTGCTCCAACGCCAACTAGCAACTAGATCTTGCAGCGCGCAAGTAAGCCGTTCGACTCTCTCATGGGCCTCCCGCACCGCGCTGCACGAACGCTTCCCGTCATAGCGACATCCGTGTCGCAACAGCATGGCCTTAAGCTGGTGCCGTGCCTTCAGCCGTGCGCGTACCGCATCTTCTCGAGCCCGCACCAAATCCCGGATGGCCTCATCACGCTCGTCGGGAATAACCACCGAGGTAAGCTCCGCAGATCGCAGGTATCGTGCCAGGGTGAGCGCATCACGCCGATCGGTCTTGATCCTCTCGCCAGGCTTACGCGGCATCTTGGACACTGCGATCACTTCACAGCGGTACCCGTGCGAGCCGAGATGGCGGGCCAACCGATAGCCGCACGGGCCGGCCTCATACGCCACCAGCACTTTTTGCGGCGGCCCCAAGCCGGAGAGCACCTTGAGTAGCTGCGCCAACTGCGGCCCGCATGTACCGATAAAGTGCGGCGCAGCGCGGCCCGACCCGGCTACCGCCACCGCAGTGGAATCCTTATGCACGTCCAATCCAACAAAGGCAGTGATATCGTCTTGCACGGGTCTGCCTCCTGCGATGGCTGCAGATCACGCCATGCCGCCTCCGCCATGTCGGCGGGGGCCATGATGTCTAGTTTTCGCGGGCGACGGCGCGGTAGCCGATGTCCTTGCGATATTGCATCCCCGGCCAGTGGATGAGTTCGGCCAGGGCATACGCCTGAAGCTGCGCGGTGCGCACTGAAGTGCCGAGGCCGACGGCACACAGCACCCGTCCGCCGTTGGTCGTCACGGTGCCCAGGGCATCGGTACGCAGCGTCGCCGCATGGAACACCTTGCCGGGCAGTTGCGCGGCCGCGCTCAGCCCACTGATCACATCGCCCTTGCGCACGCCATCGGGATAGCCCGCCGCGGCCAGCACCACGCCCAGGGCCGGGCGCGCGTCCCACTGCGCCCGTTGCCGCTCGAGGCGGCCGGCCAGGGCGGCGAGGCACAGCTGCGTCAGATCTGACCGCAGTCGCGACAGTACCGGCTGCGTCTCGGGATCGCCAAAGCGGCAGTTGTACTCCAGCACATTCGGGGTGCCGTCGGCGCCGATCATCAGGCCGGCGTACAGAAAACCGGTGTACGGCGTGCCATCGGCGGCCAGACCGCGGATGGTCGGATGGATGACTTCGCGCATGATGCGCTCGTGCAGCGCCGGGGTGACGATCGGCGCGGGCGAGTAGGCGCCCATGCCGCCGGTGTTCGGGCCGGTGTCTGCGTCCAGCAGTCGCTTATGGTCCTGGGAAGTCGCCAGCGGCAGCACCTGCGTGCCGGCGACCATCACGATGAAACTCACTTCCTCGCCCTCGAGGAAATCCTCGATGACCACCTCGGTGCCCGCGGCGCCGAACTGGCCGGCGAACATCTCGCGCGCGGCCCGAATGGCCTCCTCATGAGTGTCGACGATCACGACCCCCTTGCCGGCGGCGAGGCCACTGGCCTTGACCACGAGCGGCGTGGCTCGCGAGCGCACATAGGCCTCATCGAAACTGGTCCGGGTGAAGGTGCGGTAACCGGCGGTGGGGATCCGGTGGCGCTGCAGGAATTCCTTGCAGAACGACTTCGAGCCCTCCAGGCGCGCGCCCCGCGCAGTCGGCCCGAAGCACTGCAGGCCGTTGGCGGTGAACGCATCGACGACACCGGCCACCAGCGGGCCCTCCGGTCCGACGATGGTCAGATCGACCTTCTCGTTCAATGCGAGCTTTACCAGCCCATCGATATCTTCGGCTCCGATCGCCACGTTGCGCACGCGTGGCTCGTTGGCCGTGCCGGCATTGCCCGGCGCGACCAGCACCTCGCTCACCCCGGACTCGGCGGCGCACTTCCAGGCGAGCGCGTGTTCACGGCCGCCGCCCCCGATGATCAGAACTTTCATGATCAGTGCCGGAAATGGCGCATGCCGGTGAACACCATGGCGACGCCATGTTCATCGGCGGCCGCGATGACGTCGGCGTCGCGTTTGGAGCCGCCCGGCTGGATGACGGCCCGGACCCCAAGTTCGGCTGCCGCATCGAGCCCGTCGCGAAAAGGAAAGAAGGCATCCGAGGCCATCACGGACCCCGCCACCTCGAGCCTTTCGTCCGCGGCCTTCAGCGCCGCAACTTTCGTCGAGTACACGCGACTCATCTGGCCCGCGCCGACACCGATGGTGGCGTTCGCGCGGGCGAACACGATGGCGTTGGATTTCACGAACTTGCAGACACGCCAGGCGAAATCAAGATCGGTCAGTTCCTGCGCGGTCGGCGCACGGCGCGTGACCACCGTAAGGCCCATCGCCCCGATCAGCGCGGCATCGGCAGTCTGCATCAGCAGCCCCCCGGCCACGGTCCGCATTTCCATCATCGCCACGTCGTCGTCGCGATCCGGGTAAGCGGCGCGTGGCACTTCCAGCACGCGGATCTCGGGCTTGTGCGCGAGTAGCGCGCGCGCCGCCGCGCTCACGCCGGGCGCCGCGATCACTTCGGCGAACTGCCGGCCGATAATGCTCTGTGCCGTCGCGGCGTCCAGTTCCTGATTAAAGGCGATGATGCCGCCATAGGCGGAGGTCGGATCGGTCCGATAGGCTGCCTCATAGGCCGCCAAAAGATTGACACTTTGGGACGCACCGCAGGGATTCGCGTGTTTGACGATGACGCAGGCTGGCTGGGCGAATTGCCGGACGCACTCGATGGCGGCATCCGCATCCACAATATTGTTAAAAGAGAGTTCCTTGCCCTGCAGCGCATGCGCCGCCGCAAGTCCTGAAGGAGCGAGGCCGGCAGGTCGATAGAAGGCGGCCTGCTGGTGGGGGTTCTCGCCGTAGCGCAGCGCCAGAGCCTTTTCAAACACCAGCGGCAGGGTGGCTGGCAGGGGCGCGGCATCCACGCGCTGTTGGCGCATGAGCCACTGCGACACCATGGTGTCGTAGCGCGCCGTGTGCGCAAAGGCGCTGGCCGCCAGCGAGGCCCGCAGCGCGAAACGGGTATGGCCGTCGTGGGCGGCCAATTCTGCCAGCAGCCGCGGATAGTCCGCCGGATCCACCACCACGGTAACGAACGCGTGGTTCTTGGCGGCGCCGCGCACCATCGCGGGGCCGCCGATGTCGATGTTCTCGATGCCGTCCTCGTAGCTGCACTGCGGCCCGGCGATGGCTGCGGCGAACGGATAGAGATTGACGATCAGCAGATCAATCGGCGCGATCTGGTGCTCGGCCATGGCCGCATCATCGATGCCGCGCCGCGCCAGCAGACCGCCATGGATCTTCGGATGCAGGGTCTTGATGCGCCCATCCATCATTTCCGGAAAACCGGTGTAGTCCGCCACATCGCGCGCGGGGAGCGACGCCTCACGCAGCAGGCGGGCTGTGCCGCCCGTGGAGAGGATTTCAATGCCGCGCGCCGCCAGGGCCCGGGCCAGTTCAACGACACCGCTCTTGTCGGACACTGAAAGCAGTGCCCGCCGCACCGGTTGCAGGTCAGCCAGCAATGCCGTGCAGTCGCAGCTTCTTGCGCAAAGTGCCGCGGTTGATGCCCAGGATATCGGCGGCCCGCACCTGATTGCCCTCGGTGTAGTCGAGGACGGCCTTCAGCAGCGGTTCCTCCACTTCGCGCAGCACCAGATCATAAAGATGCGCGGGCCGATGGCCATTGAGACTGGCGAAGTAGTCAATCAGGGCCCGTTCGGTGTGGGTGCGCAGGGGGAGCTCTTTACCGTTGGACTTTACCGCAGCGGCACTGCGTGTCCGACCATTCTTCCTGACTACCATGTGCGCTCCCCGACCGCGTCCCACAGCTCAGGCGGCCCGATTCGCCTCGGCCCACCCGTCAAAGTGATTCTCAGCCAGCCCGAACTGTTCTACCGTGTTCCCCGCGACCAGCAATGCTCTCCGAATACTTTCCGGGACGGAAAGTCGATCGCAGTACCAGCTTATATGTTTGCGTGCGATCCGGACTCCTGATGTCTCACCATAGAACCCGTACAGTGAATCCAGATGCTCAAGAATAATATCACGCAGCTGGTGCGGCGCCAGTGCATCGGGCCGCTTCTCGCCGGCGAGAAGGGCGTTGACATCACGAAAAATCCACGGCGCGCCGTGGCTCGCCCGACCGATCATTACTCCGTCTGCGCCCGTGTGCGCAAGTACTGCGTGCGCCTTCTGCGCTGAATCAATATCACCATTGGCGAACACTGGAATTCGTACCAGGGATTTGATATTGCGGATCGTGTCGTACTCAGCTTCGCCTTCATAACGGTCGGCACGCGTGCGCCCATGAACGGCAAGCGACTGAATGCCGTGACTTTCTGCCAGCTGTGCAATTCGCACGCCATTGATCGTCTCGCGATCCCAGCCCGTGCGAATCTTGAGCGTTACGGGCACGCTCACCGCACGCACCACAGCATCGATGATGGCGGCGACCAGCGGCTCATCGCGCAGCAGTGCTGAACCGCAGGAGCGGCCGCACACTTTCTTGGCGGGGCAGCCCATGTTGATATCGATAATCTGTGCGCCCCGATCGACATTCAGCCGCGCCGCCTGTGCGATGAGCGCAGGTTCGGCTCCCGCGAGCTGTACGACCCGTGGCTCGGGCTCACCGGTGTGATCCAGCCGATGCCTTGACTTGGGGGTGTCCCACAGACTGATATCGCTGGTGAGCATCTCCGATGCGGCGAGCCCCGCACCGAGTCTGCGCGCCAGGATGCGGAACGGCCGATCGGTGACACCGGCCATCGGGGCCAGTACCGCGCGCGCCGGCAGTTGCCAGGGGCCAATCTTCATCAGCGATTGCCCGTGTCGTTCGCGCAAGTGACGTTATGGTCACGCACGCTCATGCACGCGTCGATCTCGAAGCCGGTGGCCGCCTGCCCCGGATCCTGAAATGCGACCTGCACGTCGACGCGCTGTCCGGGGGCCATCAGACTGACCGGCGGCGCGCCCCGCCCCAGGTACTCCGCGGGGATCAGGTCTCGCGCCGCCACACGATTGCCGAAACGGTCCTGCATGACCACTCGCAGCAGGGGCAGGGGCTGATCGCGCGCCGCGCGGTTGCTGATGCTGGCGCGCACCAGCAGGTCACCTGCCGCCACACCGTCGTTGCTGGCGCCCAGCTGCCGGATCTCATAGTTCGCGATGTCCCAGCGCGGCGCCAGCGGCTGGCCGAGCAATTGGTAGATCGCGGTCAAAGGGCCGCGCAGCAGGGAAGTATCGGCGAGTTCGCTGCGGTAGTGATGCACCACCTGCACGATCAGCGTCAGCACCAACGCACCAGCGATGCCGCGCACTGCCCAGCGCGGCAGGCCTCGTCCCGCCTGCTCCGCGGCGAGCAACTCAACGGCCGGCTGCGCTGGCGCCTCCTCGGCGTTGAGCGGCGCCTCGATCGCCGCCATGGCGCTGGCAATCTCGTCGGCCGCCGCCGAATCCACCAGTCCGCCCACCTCCGCCAGTGGCTCGCCCGCATCAGGGGCCGCTGGCGGCGCGATGGGCGCATCGGGCTCGGTGAGCGCAATGGGCTCAGATGGCTCGACAGGCTCGATAGCTGCCGCAGGTTCTACGCCCTGCACCGGCGCAACTGGCTCAATCGCTGCAACCGGCTGATCGACATGATTCGGCTCGATGGCCGCAAGCGGTTGATTGGATTCAACGGGCGCAACGGGTTCGGGCGTCTTTTCCGGCTCAGGCGTTCCGGCCGGTTCTTCGGTGGCAGTGGGCGCGGCGTCCACGGCGGGTGTCGCGGGCGTATCGGCGAGCGGTTCCTCGCCGACCAGCGTAATCGATTCGAAGGTGCCGGTGCGTTCCGCGCCGGCGGCTTCGATGAAGACTTCGTAGATATTGGTCGAAGCCGGATTGAATTCCAGGGACTTATCCGCCTCCGAGGTCTCCGCCGCCGGTGTCGGCGCGGGAGTCTCGGGTTGCTCGGGCTCGGGCGGCGTCAGCGCCTGGCGGCTTTGTGTGTCCGCGGTGCTGAGCGTTTCGGCGGGGCGAGCCGGATCATCGGCCAGTGCCGCCAGTGCATTGAAGACATTGTGGCAGCGCCCGCAGCGCACATACCCCTGTGCCGCGCGCAGGTCGGTCGCGGTGACGGTGAGTCGTAGATTGCACTTGGAGCAGACGGTGAACATGCCGGTCGGTCCTACGCGCGGCGCACGGCTTGCAGAGCAACCCACCCATCGCGCTCGGCAATTGGAGTGGTATGAAACCATGCGTCGTAGGCTGCTGTCACCTCCGCCTGCTGATGCGCCATGAGGCCGGAAAGAACGACCTGACCGCCGGGGCGCACCAGCGCTGCGAAGCGCTCGGCCAGTTCGCACAGCGGGCCGGAGAGGATGTTGGCCAGCAGCACATCCGACGCGTCGGGGAGGTCGGCGGCGACTTCGCAGATAACTGTTGCGGTTGCAACACCATTGGCCTCGGCATTCTGCGCCGTGGCCGCGAGTGCCTGCGGGTCGATATCGTGACACCAGGCGTCCGCCGCGCCGAGCTTCAGGGCCGCGATCGCAAGAATTCCCGAACCGCAGCCAAAATCAATGACCCGCAGGCCCGCCAGCGAGCGCGCATCGAGCCACGTCAGGCACATCGCCGTCGTTGCATGAGTACCCGTGCCGAAGGCCAGGCCGGGATCGAGCAGTACCACGACCGCCCCAGCGTCGGTCACGACCTCGTGGCGCGGGCAGACCCACAGTCGCGCCCCGAATCGCATCGCGTGGAAGTCCTGGAGCCACTCGCGCTCCCAGAGCCGATCGGCGATGACCCGCGACTGAATGCGCCCGGGGGGCACCCTGAGGTGTTGCGTCAATGAGCTGAGCACCGAGTCCGCTTCGGTGTCGGCCGGGAACAGCGCCTGCAGGCGGGTTGCCGGCCACAGGCGTACTTCACCGGGTGCGGGCTCCAGGACGGCATCATCGCCACTGTCGGTCAGCGTCACGGACAGGGCGCCAAGCGCGAAGACCGCTGTCTCGGCGACTTCCGGGGCAAGCCCCTGAAGCTCGAGGGTCATTTCCAGAAACGGCATGCCGCGCTTATCGCACCCCGAGGCGCCGCTCCAGGTAGTGGATGTCCTGGCCGCCGGCACCAAAGGCCTGGTGACTGAAGATTTCCTGATGCAGGGCGATGTTGGTCTTGATGCCCTCGATGACCATTTCGCCCAGCGCGTTCTTCATCCGCGCAATCGCGGCCTCGCGCGTCTCGGCGTGAGTGATGACCTTGCCGATCAATGAGTCGTAATTGGGTGGCACGTTGTAACCGGAGTACACATGACTGTCGATGCGCACGCCGGGACCACCGGGCGGATGCCACAGGCGAATCGGACCCGGCGAGGGCATGAAGGTCTTGGCATCCTCGGCGTTGATGCGGCACTCGATGGCGTGGCCGCGGATCTGCACATCGCCCTGCGTGTACGGCAGCTTCTCCCCGGCGGCGATCAGCAGCTGTGCTTTGACCAGATCAATGCCCGTGATGGCCTCGGTGACCGGGTGTTCGACCTGGATGCGCGTGTTCATTTCGATGAAATAGAACTCGCCGTCCTGATAGAGAAATTCCAGGGTCCCGGCGCTGCGATAGCCGACCGCGCTGACCGCCTCGATGCAGCGCTCGCCCATGAGCTTGCGCTGGCGGGCGGTGATGCCGGGAGCCGGAGCCTCTTCGATGACCTTCTGGTGGCGACGCTGCATGGAACAATCGCGCTCGCCCAGATGAATGACGTTGCCCTGACCGTCGGCGAGGATCTGGAACTCGATATGCCGCGGCCGCTCCAGGAATTTCTCCATGTAGACCTGGTCGTTGCTGAAGGCCGCGAGCGCCTCGGCCTTGGTGATGTTGATGGCATTGAGCAGCGAGGCCTCGGTGTGCACCACGCGCATGCCGCGTCCGCCGCCGCCACCCGAGGCCTTGATGATCACGGGGTAGCCGATGTCGCGGGCGATGCGCAGGTTTTCCTCTGCTTCAGGCCCCAGCGGCCCATCGGAGCCGGGCACGCACGGCACGCCGTGGCCCTTCATGACGCGAATCGCGGAGACCTTGTCGCCCATCATGCGGATGGTCTCGGCCTTGGGTCCGACGAAGATGAAGCCGCTGTTCTCGACCCGTTCCGCAAAATCGGCATTTTCGGACAGGAACCCATACCCCGGATGGATGGCACCGGAGTCGGTCACCTCGGCCGCGCTGATGATCGCGGGCATGTTCAGATAGCTCAGCTGCGAGGGTGGTGGCCCGATGCACACGCTTTCATCGGCGAGCAGCACGTGTTTGAGGCTGTAGTCCGCGGTCGAGTGCACGGCGACGGTCTTGATGCCGAGCTCCTTGCAGGCGCGCAGGATGCGCAGCGCAATTTCGCCGCGATTGGCAATGACGAGTTTTTCGAGCATGGGATTATTCGATGACGAACAGCGGCTGGCCAAATTCAACCGGATCGCCGTTCTGCGCCATGATTGACGTGACCTTGCCGCCCTTGTCGGCTTCAATCTGGTTCATCATCTTCATGGCCTCGATGATGCACAGCACCTGGCCGACCTTGACCTCATCGCCGATATCCACGAAGGCCTTGGCGCCGGGCGTCGGCGCCGCGTAGAACGTGCCCACCATGGGCGCGGTGACGACATGTTCATTGGCCCGCGGCTTGGCCGCCGCTTCGACCGGGGCGGCGACCGGCGCCGGTGCATGGGGGATCGCCGCCGGCATCATGACCGGTGCGGGCGCATGGGTGGCATACGCGCCGGTTGGCATGCGGCTGATGCGCACGGCCTCCTCGCCCTCCTTGATCTCGATTTCGGCGATTCCGGATTCCTCCAGAAGCTCGATCAGCTTTTTGACCTTGCGAATATCCATGCCGAGAATGCTCCCTACGAAAATCTTGGTGTTCTGGTTGTGTGGGTCTTACGCGGGGCCTGCGGTCGAATGCGCCAGCAGCCGCGCGACCGCCCGGACGGCGAGTTCGTAGCCGTAAGCGCCGAGTCCGACGATGGACCCGACCGCGATGTCCGAGAAATAGGAATGGCGGCGAAAGTCCTCACGGGCGTGGACGTTGCTCAGGTGAACTTCCAGGAAGGGCAGTCGCACTGCAGCAATCGCATCGCGCAATGCCACGCTGGTATGGGTGAAGGCTCCCGGATTCAGGATCAGGAAATCCGTGGCTTCCCGCCCGGCCTGATGGATGCGGCCGATCAGTTCGTGCTCGGCGTTGCTTTGGAAGGCGTGGAGCTCGTGGCCGCATTCTTGGGCGACCGTGGCCGAACGGGCTTCGATATCCGCGAGGGTGTCGGCGCCATAGATCTCAGGCTCCCGGGTGCCCAGGAGATTGAGGTTAGGGCCATTGACCAGGAGAATTCGCGCCATAAACGGCGGCGAATTTAACCTAAGTTGCAGGCGTTTGGGTACCTTTAGCGGTGATTTTGCGTCAGATCACGACTTTCCGTCGGCGCTGGCGGTGCGCCCGGAAGGCTGTTGCGCACGCACAATGGCGAGGCTGCGCAGACCCGAAGAGATGGCCTCGCGGGCGTCAGCCAAAGCGACCCTGCCGGCATCGAGGGCAGTGACTTCCCCGAGGATCAGCTGCGCTTCATCCGCATGCAGCTCACCCACCTTGACGGCAACGATATCGCCGCGCGAGTCGGCAAAGATCGTAAAGGGGAACGCGGTATCCATGCCGAACGCGGTCACGGCCGCGAGTCCGGCCTTTTCACCCATCAACAGTGGATAGGTGATGCCCTTGGTCTGGGCATAGGGCAGCACGTCCTTCTGGAAGTCCACCGCCACCCCGACGATCTGAACGCTGTCACCCTTTTGCTGATGCAGGGCCTGCAGCAGCGGAATTTCGCGACGGCAGGGCTCACACCAGGTTGCCCAGAAGTTCAACACCAGCGGATGCCCGCGGTACTCGCTCAGATGATGCGGGTTGCCGTTGCTGTCGGGCAACGTCGCGTCGGGGATCGTCAGTGGCGTCACGCCATGAGTGCTCGTGGTCGAGGCGGGCGCAGAGGCCGGTGCCGAGCCGAGCGTCGCGGGCGCGCTGCTCGTTCGGGTCGGCAGCGGATGACCGTTGAACACCACGTGATAAATCAGAAAACCCGCAGGTCCCGCACCGGCGACCAGGACGAAGCCGAGTATGGCGCGCCCGACGGGCGTCACGAGGTCGCAGCCGCGGCCGTGCCCACCGCCTTGCGACTGAGCGCGGCGAACTCCGGTGCCTTCATGAAGCCGACGACGCGATAGGGCGCGCGTTCATGGCCATCGGTTCCGTAAAAGGCGATGGTCGGCGGTCCGACGATGTCGAATCGTTTCATCAGGGCTTGGTCATCCGTATCGTTGGCCGTGACATTGGCACGCAGCAGCACCACGTCCTTGAGTGTCGCCTGAACGGCCGGATCCGTGAAGGTGTACTTCTCCATCTCCTTGCAGGACACGCACCAGTCCGCATAGAAGTCGAGCATGACCGCATGGCCACCGGCCTGGGCCTGCGTGACCTCATGGTCGAGATCCGCGGTCGACTTGATGGTGCGGAAGGCAAGCTCGGCGTGCCGTCCCGACCAGGACGGAATCGGCGCCAGCGGATC
>Ga0210391_10001957_pt1 | contig 18267 bp, 14 predicted proteins | sample IncBWC12OmetaG_FD_160573 | JGI IMG/M metagenome (GOLD analysis project Ga0210391, IMG submission 160573) | Forest soil microbial communities from Barre Woods Harvard Forest LTER site, Petersham, Massachusetts, United States - Inc-BW-C-12-O ... | reverse complement strand
GGCCCGGCAAGGCGACAAGCCCGGAGCCTTCCGCTGGATGATGATTACTGCCGTGCTCGGAATCGCTTTCGCTGTCCTCCACATTCGCGAATGGATGGGGATGATCGGAGAAGGCGCCACGCTTTTCCATAATCCGTGGGGTACCCCGGCGTTTGGCGCAGCTTTTTTCAGCATTACCGGTCTTCACCTTTTACACGTAACCGGCGGGGTCGTCGCCCTGATTTTGGTCGGCCTGAGCTATAAGAGGGGAGGCTACGGCGCAGATGACCTCGAAGTCACCGGCCTCTACTGGCACTTTGTCGACTTGGTTTGGATGTTTGTAGTGCCGCTGATTTATTTGATGAATCTGGCTCACTAAAATTATGGGTGACGCGGCGCTGCGGTTGTCGGTGTCTTTAAATTGCGGCTTTAGCCGCCGGCGGTCCATTAAGATTGGGAGGAGAAACTGCAATGGCTGCAAACGAAGCGCACGCGAGCGGTGGAATCGGAAAAGATGTCGCCATCTACGTCTGCCTGCTGGCTCTTGCCGGCGTACAATTCTTGATCGCCTATCAGGACATCAGCGCATCGCAGATGTTTGTCCGCATGTTGTCGGTCGCAATTATCGAGGGCGGGCTCGCGCTTCTGTTCTTCATGCACCTGTCGGAGAATCGTGGCCTGATGTGGTTTGTGGTGATCTTTACGGTCGCCGTGATCCTGGGCATGCAGTATGGATGGACCGATAGTTTCCGCCTCATCGACGGCGTGCCCTGGGCCAGGTAAGATTAAGGTTGACACCGGCGCGGATTGAATCGCGCCTGAAAACGGTGGAGCAGGCCTTTCAGGCCTGCGTCAAGGGAATTAAAGGGTGGTGGGCTTTAGCCCCTGAGGCGAGCATGAGTCGTTCGAAGTCAATCGCGATGCTTGCTGTAGCCCTTGCGGGACTCATGCTCCTGTTCATGCCGCTTCCCGCGTCGGCCCAAAGCTGTGCTCTCTGCTACACCCAAGCTGCATCCTCAGGCGCTCGCATGATTCAGGCTCTCAAGAGCGGCATCCTGATCCTGATCGCTCCGCCAACGCTCATGACTGTCGGCGTAATCTTCGTCTGCTATCGCAAACGCAATCAGACTCGCGAAGGCGACGATGCGGAGAATTCGCAGGACAAAGATAAGAACTGGTAGGACGCACAGTTCTTCAGGCTCGATCACTTCTTGTAAACCACGCCGCCCTTCATCACGAACGAAATGTTCTGCAGCACGCCGATATCCTGCAAGGGATCGCCCGGGGCGGCGATGATATCCGCCAGATAGCCCGGCTCCAACGCTCCGATCTGCCCATCCCATCCCAGCAGCTTCGATCCATTGAGCAAATCTGCCTGCAGCGCAGCCAGAGGGGCCATGCCGTTGGCGACCATTAACACAAGTTCCCGCGCCTGCGTGCCGTGAGGAAACGGCCCCACATCAGAGCCCACGGCCATTGGAACTCCCGCCGCGAGCTGCCTGCGGAATTCCTGCCGGTGAAAATCCAGCAGGGCGTGCTCCTGCGCCCCCTGCGCGGGCGTCTCCGCATGATCGGCAAAATATTCTGAGATGGTAAAGGTCGGCACAGCGAAAATCTGCTTTTCGCGCATCAGCCGCATGGTCTCATCGCTAAGCTGGTAAGCGTGATCGATGGACGCAACCCCCGCCTGCGCCGCAAAGAGCGTGCCAGGTTCGCCAGTGGAGTGCACCGCTACGCGTTTGCCGAGCCGTGCGGCCTCCTGCACGGCGGCGCTCAACTCAGCTTCCGTATATTGATAGATCGTGGAGAACTTGCCCTCGCGAATGACGTCGGGGCCGGTCTCATAAATCTTTACAAAGTCTGCGCCCTCCTTGAACTGCTTGCGCATCACCGAAACCAACTCGGCCGCACCGTTCGCGTAATCCGCATTGGCCAAAACGTGCTGCGCCGGGTTGAAGCCGATGGCATCCTCGTGCCCGCCCAGAATGTTGATGGCATTTCCGCTGATTCGCATCCGCGGTCCCGGAACTCGCCCACTATCAATCGCGTTGCGAACCGCTGTATCGGCTGACCCCGCACCCTCGGTCCCCATGTCGCGTTCGGCGGTGTAGCCCGCCATCAAATCGTCCCGTGCCGCGAGCAGCGCCATAATTGTGCGCTGGGGCACGGACTCCTGCACCGTCTGCAAATCCTCGGCACCCGGATGCAGAAACAGATGAACGTGCACGTCGATCAATCCCGGCAAAAGTGTCCGGTCACCGAGATCGATCACTTCTGTGCCAGCTGGATGCTTTACTGTCGAGCCCACTTCGGCGATGTGTTCGTCCTCTACCAGGACTTCGCCGGGCTTCACGATGCGCCCACTCTTTATATCGAGCAATCGGGCCGCACGCAGAACAATCGCGTGCGCCGCTGCGGGCTTGGATTGCGGCAAAGCCTGGGTCTGCGCGGCAGATAATCCGACCAGTGATAGCAGCAAAAACGATAACCAGAGAGACGACCGGTGCTTCTTCATGGCGTTCTTAGGAACTTTCAGTAGGGGATGGTACCACCTTCGATTTCCGGAGGCTAGCGGTTGAGGATAGAGCAGTTCATCTCGACCCAGCTTACGCTGCGCAAGTCCTCAGCTAACCACTTCCATACCCTTCAACTCCTGCAACAATCCCTTCTCCACTTTCTTCTGGTGTTCTGCTGTCAGCTTCTTTCCCTCAGATGTCAGATAGAACGCGTCGATCGCCATTTGTCCTTCGGTATCGATCAAGGCAATCTCGATGTTGCAGCGCTGATACGAAAGGCACGAACTGATGCGGTGCAGCAACCGCGGCCGGTCCTGAGCGATTACCTGCAGCAGCGTGCTCGTCGACGAGGCAGTGTCGTCAAAGTCGATCCTCGTCTCGACCTTCACCTTGGTGCTTGCGTACTTTTCACTGCGCTGCCTTTCACGCAGCATCCGATCGAGGTCCGCTTCCCCCGCCAAAACCGCGGCAATGCTCTTCTTGAACCGCTCCCATTCGGATAGGTTCAACTCAAGGGTGCGAAAGCGGTCGGTAAAGTAGAGCGTGTCCACGACAGTGCCGGCCTCGTTCGAGAACGCATTCGCCTTCACAATGTTCATTCCCCAAGCGGCCAGCACTCCGGTCACGGTTGCGAACAAAGACGGACGGTCCTTCGTCACCAGCGTCAACTCATACCAATGCCGTCCGCGCTTCAAATCCAATTGCAGCGGATCGTTGGCCAACCCATCCGCCATCCCCATGTGCTGCATGACTTCTTCGGCAGAGTGCACTCGCAAATATCTTTGCGGAAAACCCACTACAAAATCCTTAAACTTCGCCCCCGTTACCGGAGCCAAACTGCGAATTCGTGCCAGCTTTTCTCCGCTCGCATCGCCATGGACGCGCTGATCCGCGCTGCGGTTCAGGTAATTCGCCGACGCGATGTAGAGCTGCCAAACGTTTTCTGCTTTCCATGGAGTCAGCGCTTCCGGATTCACCGCCTTGATGTCCGCATAAGTCAGCAGGCAAAGCATCTTTAAGCGTTCCGGCGTGCCAACTTTTTCCGCAAAAGCTGCCACAGTCTCCGGATTGAAAATGTCGCGCCGCAGTTGTGCCGACATTTCCAGATGATTCTCAATCAAAAACATCACCACCGCACGCTCGTTCTCTTCCATATCCAGCCGGTCCATGCAGTGGGCCGCGATTTCCACACTTGCTTCGACGTGACTGCGGCCCGGAACGCCCTTTCCCGTGTCGTGCAGCAACAATGTGAGATACAACAACTCCGGATCTTCCAACTCGCCCAGCAACTCGGCGTAACGTTTATCCCATTCCGATTTTCCCTGACTTAGACGGTGCAAACTCTCAATGGCCAGTATGGAATGTTCATCCACGGTGAAGCGATGATAAAAGTCGCGAACCACGAGCGAATCGATTGGCTTCAACTCGGGCAATAACAACGTGAGTAGCCGCAGTGAATGCATTGCCCGCAACGCCTCGGCGGCATGGGGTTGCAACAGCGTTTCCTGCAGGTAGAGCCAGAGTTCCGACCCTCGAGGCGGAGTGACGGCCAACGCCGGGAGGGCCTGCTCGATCCGGTGCTCCGTGGTCGTACTCAACCTAAGCCCGTGAAGCGCCATGAAGTGGAATAGCCGCAATAACATTTCGGGATCCTGCAACGACGAAGACTGCTGCAGAAAAATCATCCCATCCACTACGGAAAAATCGGGATGCGACGCCTTCGACCGCCACCCCTGAAATTGCCGGCGCATCAAAGACCATGCCTCCGGAATTTCCTCCAGCAACTGCGTCACGGCGCGCTGTACCGCGCGCGCATGCCCAAAATAAATCCGCATCCAATCTGCGGGAGTAAGCTCTACTGTATTCGACGCGCCAATCTTGCGAGCTGCAGCCTCGTCCTGCGCCTCCCAACTCAGCGAGTTGTCATCGCGCCCGTAGCGGAAATGCAGAAAACATCGCGCCGCCATCAAGAACTCGAGCGCCGCCTCCAGCTGCTTCCGCACTCCGGCGCGCAACGAGCTAGTGTCGCGCCAATCGCGCAGCTTATCCATCGCCGGGATCAGCGCCAGCCAGCAAGCCACGTTGTAATCTCGCAGCCCACCGGGTGTTTCTTTCAAATTTGGTTCCAGATGGAAAACCGTGTTTCCAAATTTTCCATGCCGCTCCCGCGTTACTTCCGCCAGTCCCTGCAGCAGCGGTTTCGCTTCCCGCATTACAAGCCTGGGAATTGTTTTATCGTGAAGCCGGGCAGACAACTCCCGGTCGCCGGCAAGATAGCGGCAATCCAGAAGGGAGATGGTGAACTCTGTATTGTTCGGGTCGAACCGGTCGCATTCGAAAAGCGTTCGCGACGCAGGACTCAATTTCAGTTTCAGATCCCACACTTCCTGCGAGAAACGCCGGACCGCGTCCTTATAACTCTCCTCGCCGGGGCGATCGGCGTATAGAAAGAGGAGATCGATATCGGAGTAAGGAAAGAGCCAGCCCCGGCCAAAGCCTCCCGTGGCCACGAGCGCGAAGCCCTTCGGACCCTCTGGGTCCGGAGAAACAATATCCCGCCACAACCGCTTAAGGATTTCCTCAATGAGCCGTGTCCGTTGCGCCACGGCGGCGCGACCGTCTCCCGTCGCTGCGAAGTCGCGCGCAATTCGCGTCGACTCCTCAGCCAGAGAACCCCGCAATTCGCTGATCAGTGAAGACGCTGCCGTCATGACGATGGATTAATGAATCGTCGATTGCGCAATCGTGAACCGATTCGCTACTCAATTCGATCATCCGACGTTGCCCACGACAATTCGCTGTTCTGAGGCCGCGTGTCTTTTTTGGATGATGGCTGGTGACACGCTGCTCTAAATATGTTCGGCCGCGTTCCGGTAGATAATCCCCGTCCTTGTGTGCCAGTCTGCTTGCGACCCAATGCTTGATCCAACCCAGCTGATCCAAGCCAGTAAGATCGCTCTTACAATGCTCCTTCGCCCCGCTCCTCATTGCGAATGCGAATCGCGTCATCGACGCGTGTCAGAAAAATCTTCCCGTCGCCAATCTTGCCGGTGCGCGCCGACACCAAGATAGCCTGCACTGCTTTTTCCACCATGGCATCCGCCAGCACCACCTCGAGCTTGGTCTTGGGGATCAGATCCACGCTGTATTCGCGGCCGCGGTATACCTCGGTATGCCCCTTCTGCCGCCCGTGGCCCCTTACTTCAATTACCGTCATGCCCTCGACGCCAATCTCCTGCAGCGCGCTCTTGACCGCTTCCAGCTTGGAATTTTGGATGATCGCTTCGACCTTCGTCATGGTTTCATTCTCAAGTTCGCACTCCTGCAACCGCCCACGACCTGGGCACAATTCTACGCGCCTACTCTATCGCCTGCCATGGTTCCACGGAAATCGAATGTATTTATCGGTCCGATCAGGATTTGTTATTGAGGAAGGGCAACACTCGGCTCACGACCTCGTCTTGAAAGGTGCAGCTTCAGCCAAAGGATGGGCCAATTGATGCCGGAGAGCTCGTTACTTTATTTTGCCTTCGAAAAATCTTCCACCGCGAAGAATCGCCCGCTACGTTCCACGATCCCCACGCCAACCGAGTCCATGTCTGTATTCAGGATGTTAGCGCGGTGATTCGGAGATTTCAGAAATTCCGCTTCAATCAAACCGACATCGGAGCCCATGGCTATGTTTTCCGAGAGCGCGATGAAGCGCGCACCAGCCTTGGTGGCGCGCGAAGGGATGGTGGGTTCGCCCGGAAAAACATGCTCCGCAGCGCCCCGTTGGGCCATCATTCCGGCATGCCGCCGAGCTGCCACCGCTAATGCATCATCCCACTTGAACGTTGGCAAGCCCTGGGACTGGCGCGTTCGATTCACAGAAGCAAACAACTGACGTTCCGCCAAACTTGCGCCAGTTTGGGCTTGCCCGGGCGAAAAAGTCGCAAGAGCGAGAATCACAAGCCCAGCCATCCAGATCACGGTTCGCATCGGAAACGATCTCCTGCTGAATCCTAACCCGGAGTTTCTGGATTCCACTCGCATGTTTCGATAGCGAAAAGATAAAAACTAATCATCACTTTGGCTGCGAATTTTCTGCTTGAGGCGTTGGCGGTTTGGCAAACTTTGCATCATCCACCGGCGCATTTTCCTTCACCTCGCTCACCTGAATCGCGAACCGCCCGCCCGGCCGCGCCAGCGTCCAACGAAATGGAATCTTTACGCCACCCGCCTCGCGATAATCCGCATAATCGATCTGCGTCGGCAACAGTCCCAGCGGAGTCTCGCCAAATCGGACCAGCCGAAGCAGCAATCCGGACTTCTCATCAAAGTACAACCGCACTGGCGGCTTCGCTTCGCGCTGTCCTACCACCACATAGGCGTCGTGGCCATCGATTTTCTCTGTGCCACGCACCTTCGCGTCGCTGAACATGCTTTTCAGGTGCGCCGCAAAATGAAGATCGGCATCCATGGCTGCCGCATCCACATCGGGTCCATGCATTTCGCGCACAGGTCGCTTCGGAGCGCCGAGCCACCCTTCGTGCCCGTCGAATGCCGTGATGCTATCGCCGTCCGGCGTATGGGTGTACGACACGCGTTTATTTGGGTCCTTCGAAAAAATCTCGATTGGAACATTTCTGTCGCCGAATGTAATCGTTCCTTTCATCGCACGGCTCGTGATTTTGTCGGTCGCGGTGGCGCCGCCCACCGCCTGCAGATACTTGGAGAACAGCAACTCCGCGTTGGGACCGCTGGACCCGCCCTCGCCAGGTTTTTCTTCGTTCTTCGCAACTTCCATGCCCGGCTTTGCTTCTTCCGTCATTACCGAGGGAGTTCCTACGGGATCGATAGCCCCTCGATGGCAGGAGTAGCAGGTCACTTCGCGATGGCCGTCGAAATTCTCCTTATTAATGGCGAACATCATTTCCATCATCTTCCGCGCGGTTTGCTTCGGCTTCTTGTCGTCCTTCTCGAATGCGCCTTGTACATGGCAGAACTCGCACTCCACGCCCAGTGATGCCGTGATGAACTGCATCGCAGGAATCAATTGATTGGCCGGAATCCCTTTCAGCGTCTGGATGTTCTTGAACTGCTCCTCCGTCTTCTTGGGTGACGGAGTGTTCGTGTTCGTCGATGACCCTGCTTGTCCCTGAGCCACGCGGCTCGCAGCCACACATATCGCAAATAAGATGGCACTCACAATCAGTCCACGCCGAATCGGCTTCCGCCTATTTCCTGTCATCCTGTCGCCTCAATTAGAATCCGAGAAGTCTAACAAAACTTCTGATGCTTAACGCTGCTCGCTGCCGTGGCGGATAAAATACTTCCACTTATCCATGCTTGCTGGCACCGCCACATCGAAAAATCCAACCATCATTTCCTGTGACGTCTGATCGCCCCACGTCACCATTTTGTCCGGATCGGGATTGTGCGGATTATTTCTTGAATTGTCATACCACGCCACCGCCCTAAGCTTCGTTCCGGCCTTCAGCTCCCGGGGCTCGGCCAGTTTGTAACTCAACTGCCAGTGAAAGTGATAGTTCACTCGCAGCAGCGTCTCCACGCTTCCATCATCATGCACAATGTCGTATTCGAATCGCTTTCCCCGCAGGTGCATATGTGGAAACAGGCTCAGCAGTGTCGCGTCATTCGGCAGCGTCCCCTGTACTTCCACGCGAAAGTCGTCTGCTCCCGGCGGAATCAGCAGCGCATGATTATTTAATTGCAGCGTGATCACCCTCTGCTTCGGTGGAGTCTTTGCAAACACAAGCCCCACGCAGGTTTCGTCGCTGGCCGCCGCGCCGTTCGTGGTGTAGTGCATCTGAAATACCAGATCCGATCCCGCGGGCACGAACTTCGCCATTCCATCCGACCATCGATCTGGAGCGCTTCCCGGCGCGTACACCAGGAGCAGATCGCTGGTCGTTTCGTGCGCTTGCCGCCGTTCTTCCGGATCGGTCAACATCGACCCCGTGAACGGCTCGCCTACCGGCGCATGCTGCAGCCACGGAGAATTCGGAGGACGGATATACACCACTGCGTGGTGCACATTCGCCGCGCTCGAGGGCCGCACTTCCACCATCTGCACCCACTTGTTCTCGGCAAAATGCGTCGGAACGATTTCATACGTGTATTCAACTTCGCCTCGCGCTGGAATTTCCACCCGCTTCGGCATCTTAACAACTGCATCCGGCTGCGGAATATTCCATCCTTCGCTCCACTTCCGCGTCGCGGGAGCGTCGCGTTCAGCTCCCGCCGGCGCTCCAGGTTTTGCCCAGCCGACAATGGTCGCGATCTGTTCTTCGCTCAACGACGGATCATTCGCAAAATGTCCGTAACGCGGATCTGCGAACCACGGTGGCATCATTTTCATCTCAACCGCTGCAGCCATCTTGGCCGCCCAAGGCCGTGTCTGTTCGTAGGTCACCAGCGGCATGGGCGCAGATTCGCCGCTCCGGTGGCAGCTCTGGCATTTGTTCTGAAGGATTGGAAGGACATCTTTATAAAATGTGGGGGACGAAACGGGTGGGGGACCCTGTTGCTCCCGAGCCGAAGCCGAATTCGTCGTCTGCAAACCCGCTCCGAGCAAAAAAAGAAGAGACGCTAGCGCGCACGCACCCCAAAGTTTCTTCACGAACGCAGAAACTCCAGAGTCAATGTACCTAACTCTTCTCTAATGATTGTCGTCTGGCTCATGCGATTTCCTTAGTGTACGAGGCGGCTCTAAGCAAAGTCGAAGGTTCGTTTGTCCCTACCCAAAAATGCTACAGTAATCGGTTCATGTCCGCGCCTAATTCACTGTTTGTCCGCGCCTGCAAATCACAGCCGGTCGATCGCACTCCCGTCTGGTTTATGCGGCAGGCTGGGCGCTACATGCCCGAGTATCGCGCGGTCCGCAAGCAATATTCCCTGCTCGAGATCTGCAAGAAGCCAGAGATTGCCGCCGATGTCACTATCACCGCCGCTGAAATTCTTGGTGTGGACGCTGCCATTATTTTTGCCGACCTGCTGCTTCCCCTCGAAGTGATGGGCCTTCCCTTTCATTTTTCTGCGGGCGAAGGCCCCGTCATCGAGGAACCCGTCCGCTCTTCGGAAGACGTTGCCGAGCTTCGAACTGACGGGGCCGCTGACTTGGGCTATGTCTCCGAAGCCGTGAGTCTCGTCGCGAAACATTTTGCCGGAAAGCTTCCCGTCATCGGTTTCTGCGGCGCGCCTTTTACTCTCGCCAGCTACATGATCGAAGGCGGCGGCTCTCGCCACTATCTCCACACCAAGAAGATGATGTACAACTCCCCGGCCGACTGGGATGCGTTGATGAGCAAACTGGTTGAGGTCACGGCTGAATATTCCGCAGCCCAAGTGCGCGCTGGCGCCGATGTGATCCAGATTTTTGACAGCTGGGTCGGCTGCCTCAGCCTGGAAGACTACCGCCGCTACGTCCTGCCGCACGTGACCAGCATGGTGAAGCGGTTGCAGAAAACCGGTGCGCCCATCATTTATTTTGGCACCGATAGCGCCACGCTCCTGCCTGCGATGAATGAAACTGGAGCGGAAGTCATCGGACTCGACTGGCGCATTCCACTCGACGCAGGCTGGGCGACCCTCGATCACCGTTGCGGAGTCCAAGGCAATCTGGATCCTGTCCTGCTTTTTGCGAATTGGAAAGAGTTGAAATCCCGTGCCGAGCACATCCTTCAACTCGCCGCTGGTCGTCCCGGCCACATCTTTAATTTAGGCCACGGAATTCTGCCCGAGACTCCGGTCGAGAACGTGAAAGATCTGGCACGTTTTGTTCAGGAATATTCGCCAACGAATCCGCCTGCCGGAAGCAGAAAAACGAAAGCCGGAAACCGAGTCTCATGATCCGCATCGCCATTGTTGGCGGCGGCATCTCCGGACTCGCGGCCGCATTCACCCTCGAAGAACATCGCCGCGCCGGAGCAGTCGAATATACGCTCTTCGAATCATCGCCCCAGTTCGGCGGAGTACTTCGTACTGAGCAAATCGATGGCTGCATCGTTGAGGCCGGACCCGATTCTTTCATTTCTGAAAAGCCCTGGGCTGCCGACCTCTGCCGCACCCTAGGCCTCGGCGATCAGCTCATTGGTTCGAACGACGCCGATCGCAAAACCTACATCCTGGTTCGCGGGCACCTTATTCCCATGCCTGATGGCTTGATGTTCATGGTGCCGACAAAAATCCTGCCGACCGGCCTCTCGCCGCTTTTTTCCTGGACCACGAAATTCCGCATGGCTCGGGAACTATTCCATCCGCCACGAGCTGCCGAAGCCGATGAAAGCGTGGCTTCTCTGGTCGAGCGCCACTACGGCTCAGAAATGGTGGATCGCCTCGCGGACCCGCTTCTATCCGGGATTTACGGCGGCGAAGCAGCCAACCTCAGCCTGCGCGCCGTGCTTCCCCGCTTCTCAGAAATGGAGCGCACTCACGGCAGCCTCGGTCGTGCCATGCTTGCAGCTCGAAAAAAAATCCTGCGACCGACCGGTAAACCCTCTCCGCCGCTCTTCACCTCGCTTAAGAACGGCATGCAACAACTGGTCGAAACGATTGTCCAGCGCCTGAATCCGCCCTCTCTCACCACAAACACACGGGTGCAGTCGATTCAGCCCGAGGCCATCGGCTGGGCGGTTCGAGTCCAGCCTGACCCACAGAGCCCAGGAGTTCGGACCACTCACTTCGACGCCGTGATTCTCGCCCTGCCCGCGCTTGCCACTGCGCAGATTCTCTCCGCCTGCGCTTCCGAGCTTTCCGCCGAACTCGCGGCGATCGGTTACAGTTCTTCCATCACGGTCGGCCTTGGGTATAATCGCAACGTCCGTGAGTCGCTTCCGCCCGGCTTCGGTTTTCTTGTGCCTCGTGGTGAAGGCAAGAAACTCTTAGCGGCCACTTTCGTTCACAACAAATTCCCTCACCGCGCCCCTGATGATCGCGCGCTGCTGCGCTGCTTTTTCGCCGGATCGAATGCTGAGAATATCTGGGAACTTTCCGATGAAGCCATCATTGCGATCGTGCGCAGCGAATTGCAGCAGATCCTCGGTGTCAGTGCCAAGCCACTTTTTGCCCGCGTATATAAGTGGAAGTCGGCTATGGCTCAATACGGCGTCGGTCATCTCGATCGCCTCGACCGCATCGATCGCCTGCGTCAGAAGTTGCCTGGACTCGCCCTAGCAGGCAACGGGTATCGCGGCATCGGCGTGCCAGATTGCGTCCGCTCCGGCCAGAATGCCGCCACCCAACTCCTCAATCGTTAAGAGATCCTCAGCCATGACGGAGCAGTCATTCTGAGCGGAGCGAAGAATCTCTACGCATTCTTGCACTGTCACTAAAAACCGAGGACACTTCCATTGCGACCTAGGCCGGCACATCTACTTTTCTAGACCGCAGCTCGCGCCGCACTTTTCCCACCACCAACTTGATCTCGTCATATGTAATCTCCGGCGGCAAAATATCCTTCAAGGGCTTGAGCCGTTCCATCCCGACTTTCGCGCACGCCGCCTCGATTACCGATTGTTTTTCCTTGTTCACCCATTTCGATTGAAATTCCACGCGTCCCGTCTCAAGCAAATTGGCGACCGCACTCACGATCGTCGATAGCTGCCGTCCTCGAAGCTGCGCGATTTCTTCCAGAGTCCGACCCTCGCTTAACAAACGCAAAGTCTCATCCACCGGCTTTGCCGCGCCTTCGTGACCAGAGGCCCGCTCTCCTTGCCGGAACTTCTCCAGAGCAGCCAGAATATCTTGCCCATAAACTTCCGCTTTGCGCTCGCCGATTCCCGGAATCTCCAAGAGCTGCGCAAGAGACTTCGGCTGTTGCCGGCAAGTTTCTTCCAAAGAAGAATCGTGCAGCACGATGTAGGCGGGAATGTTTTTCTCTTTCGCCGCGTTCCGCCGCCACTCCCGCAGATACTCCCGCAGCTCGTCCACAATCGGCTGGTCGACCTCTGCAACTACAGTCTGAGCTAAAACCGTTTGCGGCCCCAGGCGTTTTCTTGCTGCAGACGTGGTCTTGGCCACCGCCGCTGCTTTTACCATCCACTCCGCCACGCTTCCACAGACGTCACAGGCGTCACAGCTCTCCCACTTCGGAGCTTCGCCGAAGTGCGCGCAAATCTGGCGATGCCGGCAGCGCCTCGACTCCACAAATTCGCGGATAATCCGGTACCGCTCCCACGCCCGTTCGCGCTCCTGTGCATCCGTAATCTGATTGGCGAAAAAACCCAGCAGTCCGGCGTCCTTCTTTTGCCAAAGCAAAACGCAATCCGCACTCGCGCCGTCGCGTCCTGCGCGCCCCGCCTCCTGGTAATACTGCTCAATCGATTTCGGCAACGACAAATGAATGACGGCCCGTACCGCCGCCTTGTTAATTCCTAATCCAAATGCGATCGTTCCCACCAGCACCCGCACTTCGTCTGACATCCATCGTTCCTGGTTGCGCCGCCGGTCCTGCACTCCCATCTTGCCGTGATAACCCACGGCGGCAATGTCGTGATCTCCCAGAAAATCAACCGTCTCTTCCACCCGGTTAATCGTAGGAGAATAGACGATCACGTTGCTTCCGGCGTAACTCCGCAGCGCCCGTACCAGCAATTCCATTTGCTCGAGGCCTTCGCACTCGCGCACCAGGTAGCGTAAGTTCGGCCGGTAAAAGCTGGCAATATATTTGTCGGGATCGCGCAACTGCAGTTGCGCCAGAATATCGTGGCGCACATGCCGCGTGGCACTCGCAGTAAACGCAGCAATGGGAAGATCAGGAAACTTCGTGCGCAGCCGGCTCAACTGCCGGTACTCCGGTCTGAATTCATGCCCCCACTCAGAGATGCAGTGCGCTTCATCGATTGCGAAAAAAGAGATTGGCACTTGCTGCAGCCAGGCAGTTGTGTCGCCGCGCGCCACCCGCTCTGGCGACACGTAGAGCAGCCGGTAAACTCCATCCCGCGCCTTGCCCATCACCGCCGCTTGTTCCGCATCGTTCAGCGTGCTGTTCAGTACCGCCGCCGGAATTCCCATCTGCGCCAGCTGTGTCGCCTGATCCTGCATGAGCGCGATGAGCGGAGAGATTACTACTGCCGTCCCTCCTGAAACCACCGCGGGCAATTGGTAGCACAGAGATTTCCCTCCACCTGTCGGCATCACCACGCAGGTGTCGTGCCCGGCCAGTAAGCTGCGCACAATCCGCTCCTGCAGCGGACGGAACGTACTGTATCCCCAGTACCGTCGTAAGGACGTCAGCAGATCAACTTCCGCGCTCATGAAATTTCTGTGTGCATGAGAATAGAGTATAGGTTGAGGCGAATATTAGGGGAAAGGTTTCTGGGAAGTTCTTATCAAGCGCGTCCCAATAAGGGCACGTGTCCGCTAGCCAACGCACTACACTGCGTATCGAAAAGGTCTCTGCGCGCTGCTCTTCCAGAAGTACGCGAGGATGATCACGCTCACAACCGCGGCGTAAGCGCACCAGAGCGACGTAAATGCGTATCGCTTAAAAGCCATCACCGCCAGAAGGATCGCGAGATTTGCCAATCCGAATATCACCATGTCTTTTACCTTCGAAAACAGGAGCGAACCGCAGGTCGCGATGACATAAAAAATCGCGACAGTAATATTGTTTGTCGCCTGATTGATGTAGACGATGCTGTTGCCTTTCACGAAGACTTCCGTGGGATAGGCGGTCAGCGCCCACAGAATAAAAAGGGTCGTCAAGCTCCCGAGGACGAGAAAAGGCACCATCCGTTGGCGACTCTTCCCATTGGGTTCAAAGAGCAGCACGCTGAGCGGCAACAGAAACGGAAGCAACCCCTGCGCATACAGCATGAACGCGGCTCCCATGTTGTGCGTGACTTTGGGCGACAACATTCCATCCAGCCCGAGCCAGACGAAGCCTTCAATAAATTGATGGATCGCGAACAGCGCTGGGAGAGAGGCAAAGAGAAGTTCGCGCCTGTGTTTCACTTTGGTTAATGTTGCGACGCCCACCGTCGCCAAAACTCCGCTGCCTACAAAATTTGCCGCCGCTGAGAAACACATGCGTAGCTTTCCTCGCTCTCCGTTAGCCGCCTATCATAAGCGCTAATTTAATTGTTGTGTTGAGCTCCAATTATTTGGAGCCAAGTGTAGAGCAACTCATCTAAAGGCGATAAGGAGATCTAGCAATTATGAGTGAAACAGCTTCGACGATCATTGCTGACGAAAAAAGTTCAAAGGGAACCATGAAGGCTTATCCGGCAAAGGCCTATGCAGCACAGAGCGCCGCCTCCGGCCTTGCACCGGCTTCCATCAAGCGCCGTGAGCCCGGACCACACGATGTGCAAATCCAGATTCTGTACTGCGGGGTCTGCCACTCCGATCTTCATCAGGTACGCAATGAATGGGAAAATATGATGCCTACTGTCTATCCCTGCGTGCCTGGCCATGAAATCGTTGGTCGAGTTGTGAAAGCCGGTTCCGCCGTCAGGAAATTCAAAGCGGGCGATCTTGCTGCTGTGGGCTGTCTGGTTGATTCCGACCGCACCTGCCCCAACTGCCGCGCTGGCGACGAACAGTTCTGCGACAGTATGCCAACCTTTACCTACAACGCGGAAGATAAGCACCTTGGTGGAGTAACCTACGGCGGCTATTCGAACAGTATCGTGGTCGACGAAGCGTTTGTATTGCGCGTCCCGAAGCAACTGGATCCGGCGGCGACCGCTCCGCTGCTTTGCGCCGGGATTACCACATATTCTCCGCTGCGTCACTGGGATGTGAAAAAAGGCCAGAAAGTGGGAATCGTAGGACTCGGCGGCCTCGGGCACATGGGAGTGAAGTTTGCCAATGCTTTCGGCGCACACGTCGTGTTGTTTACAACCTCTCCGAAGAAAACGGCCGACGCCAAGCGCCTGGGTGCGCACGAGGTAGTGGTCTCGAAGAACGAAGCCGAGATGCAAAAGCATCTTGGTACCTTCGACTTCATCCTCGACACCGTTTCCGCCGAACACAACGTAAATGCTTATCTTGATCTGCTCAAGCTCAACGGTACTCTGACACTTGTGGGAGCGTCCCCGACGCCGTTACCGGTCGCCGTTGGCAGTTTGCTGTTCCGGCGCCGTCAGCTCGCCGGCTCGATCATCGGCGGTCTCCGCGAGACGCAAGAGATGCTGGATTTCTGCGCGGAGCATCGTATTGCTGCTGATATTGAGATGATCCGGATACAGCAAATCAACGAGGCTTTCGAGCGTTTGGCGAAAAGCGATGTGAAATATCGCTTCGTCATCGACATGTCATCGCTAAAATAGCAGACAGGGAATCTTGAAATCGGTGTGGGACGGCACGGGATTCGGCGGTGCCGTCCCGAGCCCACAAATAATTCAACTTTAGCCGCTGGAAATCCTGTCGTCGCCAGATGACGTAATGTCTCGCTCTAAAATTACCCGCTCGCGGTCCAGCGCCCGATACTTCACTTCTGGATACCTCCACGCAAACACGACCCACACCAGACCCAATACCGCAAAGCACAGCACGCTTCCTTCCGGACCAACTACGCCTCCCGTGAGCCAGCGGGGCCCGTGCAGCGACGACTTCAACAGATGCCCGGGGAAAATCGTTCCACTATCCGGCACCGAATAAACAAATGTCTCACCCCAATCCCATGCCGCGTGAAATCCCACCCCAAACCACAAGCTTCCCGTGCGCCGCAATGTCAAACAAAAGAAAAATCCAATCACCGCCACAGCTAACAAGCCGGGCCACTGCTCCCCGTCGTTGCTGATATGAATCACGCTGAACATGCACGAGGTCACGAGTGCTGCCGGCCAAAAGCCCGCAGCCCTCGTCAAAGTAAATTGTGAATACCCTCGTACCAGAAATTCTTCATACAATCCAACCAGCAGAAAAAAAACCGCCCAGAAGCTCGCGAACCGCAGCAGCCGCGCGCCATGAACCGCCAGATGTCCAAATTCAAAGACTCGAAGCCCGAACATTGCCGCGAGCAGCAACGTAATGCTGGCGAATCCCCATGCCGCGCCTACCCAAAACAATTTCCCAAACGTTTCGCGCCCGGGCAAACCGTAAACTCCCCACGGCCGCCGTTCAACTCGCGCCAGCAATAGTGCGGGAAGTGCAGCCGCCAGCAGAACTCCGAACTCCGCCAGCATCATCGTCCACAATCCATCGGCTCCCAGATTCACCGACCATGCCCACTGTCTGGCTGCCAACTGCAGCGGATAATACAACGCGATATAGAACGCCAATCCCCATCCCGGCTTCAATCCATCCGGGCCGAGAAACAAAGTCCGCGCATACGAGGGCTGCACCGCAAAGTCTGGCGCGGGAGGAGTTGCTGCTTCCTCCGAGGAGGATGATTCGGAGGTCAGCGGAATCTGCTCATTGTCGAAACTATTCATGTCTAAGGTTAGCCACCATCGTGGAAGGACAGCCGCGCTCGGCAATCATGGGGCGAAAATCGATTGTTGGTATCACTCCGGCGAGCCCACCCATCCGCACATTTCCGCAAACAACCTCGCTCATGGTAAAACACTTCGGCTCGTCCTTTATGTCCCAATTCTTCACGCGTGAGCGATTCGGACGCTCACAATATTACGCCGCCATCCTGTTACTCGCATTCGCGGCACAATGCGTCTGGCTAATCCACGCCGAACTCAGCGGGTCCCATACTTCCGACGCACTCACCGCATCCGAGCAAAGCCGCATTGCCGCAGGTTGGCGACAACTTCACGGAGGCGGCATCGCTGGTTCGCCTTTTCCTGACCCTCCCTCTGCGCTTCCTATGGAAGTCTCACAGGATGGCGGCTACGACACCGAGCACTCTCCACTTCTCTCTCTTGTAACCGCAGCGCCTCTGCTCGCGTGGCCGCAAGCCTCGCTGAATCCTGAATCTTTTCCGCACCGGCGCTGGCTTCGACGCCTGCCTTTTCTCGCAGTAGGAATCTTCCTCGGCGCATCGCTCTGGTACGTCTCCCGCCGTCTCTGCGGAAACACGGGAGGTTTCGTCGCCCTCACCCTCTACTGTTTCTCTCCTGCGATGATTCAGTCCTCCGCCGTCTGGCACACCGAGCCTGAAATCCTCGCTGCCTGGGGATCCTTCGGCGCGATCTTCACTGCCATTGCCGTCGCCCACACTCTTTATGCCCCGCGTGAAGTTATTCTCTGGAACTGGCGCCGCATCGTTCTGCTCGGCATTTCTCTGGCGATTGCCGTTGGCTCTCAGTTCTCTCTGATTATCGTTGTCCCCATCGCCCTGGCTTTCATGCTCTATGTCGCGCCCATTCGCCGTGGGGCGGCGCTGATTATCTGGGTATGCTCCTCTCTCGTAGCTGTAATGCTGCTCTTTGCACCTTACTTCTTTCATCTCCGCGCTTTTTCCCAAAGCCTGCGTCACGCCTCTTTTTGGGGAGCGACTTATCGCAGCTTTACCGTGCTTGCCGTCTACCGCCACGTCGGATCGCAGCTTCTCCGCGCCTGCCCCGCCCTCGCGATCCTGTTACCGGTCGCAATCGCGACTTACTGCGCCTGGTCGCGCACCCGTTATTTCGGCAATACCGCTCCGTTATTGGTTGCCGCTCTTTTTACCGGACTTGGCATGGCTCACCCAGACCTCGCGGGAGCCGGATTTCTTTTGGCATCCGTCCCCTTTATCCTGATCTTCGTCTCCGGCATTTTCGCCGACCTCATGGAGACACCATTCCGCGCCCTGGTGACGGCCTGTGTCTGGGGATTGCTGGGGGCCTACGTCGTATGGAGTCTTCTGGCCCTAGCCCACGTTCCCCGCGGC
>Ga0210391_10001956_pt1 | contig 18267 bp, 18 predicted proteins | sample IncBWC12OmetaG_FD_160573 | JGI IMG/M metagenome (GOLD analysis project Ga0210391, IMG submission 160573) | Forest soil microbial communities from Barre Woods Harvard Forest LTER site, Petersham, Massachusetts, United States - Inc-BW-C-12-O ... | reverse complement strand
GAAGCACTGCGCCGTTACATGCCGGGGTGTGAGTCTGCGCGGTTACGAAATTTCGGCATGACTATAGGTATTCGCGACACGCGCAAGATCGATGCGACCTACAACATGACTGAAACGGACGTGCGCGAGCAGGGTAGATTCGAGGATTCCATCGGCATCTATCCGGAATTTATCGACGGTTATGGAATCCTCATCCTGCCAACCACAGGTCGCTATTTCCAGATTCCCTATAGCACTCTTCTTCCGAAGAAAATAAAGAACCTGCTGGTTGCCCGTCGTGCTATCGGTGGTGATCGTGTCAGTCACGCGGCTGTACGCAACATGAGCTGCTGTGCGGTCACAGGACAGGGCGCAGGTATAGCAGCGGCCTTGTCTGTGAAATCGAAAACCGACCTTCATCAAATCGACATTGGCCAAGTGCAGGCAGAACTTGTCCGGCAAGGTGTTCGGGTCTCCTGACTACCTAAGGGCGTTTCAATGCCGAGGGCGGCAGGTGGCGCGCAATTTTCTTGAGATCCTCGACGAAGCGCCGCGTCTCTTCGTGACGGGCTTCGTCGTCGGGTGCGCGCAATATCGATGAAGGATGGACCGTTGCAGTGATCCACGGGGCCATCGTCGATTTCATCATCTCGCCTCGCTGAATCGAGACGCGGAAGTCTCGCGAAATCAGGGCCTGCGCGGCGGTCGCGCCAAGACAAACAATCACCTTCGGCCGGACGCGTTCGATCTCAGCCTCAAGCCATGGGCGGCAGGCGGCGATTTCCTCCGCGTTCGGCTTCTTGTGAATTCGGAGTTTGCCGCGCGCGGTGGATTTGAAGTGCTTGACGACATTCGTGATGTAGACGCGCTTGCGCTCAATTCCGGCCCGGGACAGAGCTTCGTCCAGCAACTTTCCAGCCGGGCCCACGAACGGCCGCCCTTCGAGGTCTTCGCGATTGCCGGGTTGCTCACCGACGAACATAACTTCGGCTCCTGCTGCGCCTTCACCGAGCACCGCCTGCGTGGCGCGCTCCCACAAATCGCAGCCGCGACACTGCTGTACGAGGTCAGACAAATCTTTGAGTGAAGCGTCGGACTCGATCAGATCCTTGGGCGCCGGTAAAGGTGGTTTCTTTCGAGGCATGGCGACGGCCGCTACCGTTTCAACCGGCAATTGATGTGCCAGCTCCTGCGAGCCGAATAGCCCTGCTACTGACGGGTCCTGAAGATGCGGGATGATATTCGGTTGCACATTTTTCACAGGTCCGGCTCACTTCGATCTTTTTTTCCGAAATCATTCGACCAATCGGTCTGTGTCCTGCTCTTTTGATTGGCAGATTCATTGCAATCGAATCTCTTGCGCTTAAAGCAAAATCTAAATCATCCAGGAGTTAGAGCAATGAAAAGTCTCTCGACCTTGGTACTCGGCGCGGCGTTGTCCGTTGCAGTCGCCGCATTCAGTTCAAATGCCTTCGCGCAAGCTGGCGGCGGTGGTGGCGGAGCCGGCGCGAGCGGCGGCGCGGCAGGGGCTGCCGGGGCTGCGGGAGTAAGCGGAGGCGCCGCGGGCGGCAACGGAGGAACCGGCTTCAGCGGAGGAGCAAATGCCGGCAGCATGGGAGCCGCCGGTAACGGCAGCATGGGATCGAGCGCGGAAGGTTCGGGCGCTTCCAGTGGCTCTGGAGTCGGCGCGACTAGTCCGTCGATGGGCACGAGCGGCAGCAATAACGGCAGTCGAATGAACCCGACGACTTCGAACTCGGGAGAGCCGGGCTCTGAGAATGCGAACGGAACCTCGAATAACTAGCCGACAGATAGGAGCATTTTATCGAGGGGCATGCGTTATCGAGCATGCCCCTCTTCATCACGAGAATGCGGATCGATGCGACCTATGACTGCTGTCGCAAGCCTGGCGCGTGGTTTCGCGCCCGATCCCGAAGCGATTCTCGCAGCGAAATCAGCGAAACTGCACTACGTAAGCGATGGTCACGCAGGATTCGAGCGCGTAAAGCTGCGGACTCATTTCCGGTATCAGGACGCGAAAGGAAATGAGATCAAGGATGCCGAGGTGCTCGCCAGGATTAAGTCATTGGCGATTCCACCGGCGTGGACCAAGGTATGGATCTGCGCGTCGGCCAATGGCCACATACAGGCGACCGGTCGCGACGCTCGTGGACGCAAGCAGTATCGATATCACTCTCGATGGCGAGCTGTGCGCGATGAAAATAAGTATGAGCACCTGCTGGAGTTCGGCCGGGCACTGCCAGCCATCAGGCGCCTCGTCAACCGGGACCTCGCACTGGCGGGGTTGCCGCGCGAGAAGGTTCTAGCCGCGGTAGTACGTTTGATGGAAAGGACGCTGGCACGCGTCGGCAATACCGAGTACATGCGCGAGAACAATAGCTTTGGCCTTACCACCCTGAAGAATCGTCATATCACGATCAAGCGTGACAAAATTGAACTGGATTTTCTGGCGAAGAGCCACGTCCAGTATCATCGCGTAGTGAGCGACGGCAAGTTGGCGCGCATCCTTAAGAACTGCCGCGACCTTCCAGGTTCGGAATTGTTTCAGTATGTCGATGAAAACGGTCAGCGTCATAGCATCGATTCGAGCGACGTCAATGATTACTTGCGAAAAATTTCGGGGCGGGAAATCAGTGCCAAGGATTTTCGAACCTGGGCGGGAACCAACCTGGCCATTTTCGCGTTCTGTGCCTTGAAAGAAGAAAAGCCTTCAAAGAAAAGTGAATTGCTTGTTATCAAAAGGGTCGCGGAGCAACTGGGCAATACCGTCGGAGTATGTCGTAAGTGTTATATTCATCCGGTGGTAATCACCCGCTACTATGACGGCTCAATTCAAAACATTTTGCGTAGCGCTAGTCGGCGCCGTCCTGGACTCTCGGGTGCAGAGACAACGGTTCGGCGTTTGTTGGCATCGGCGAGATCGACCCGGCGCGTATCGGTGATAGCGTAGGGAGTGTGAATCTTCCCGTGAAACCGCCGGTGCTGCCGATGCTCGCGAAGCGGATTGACGAACTGCCGGCGGGCCAAACCTGGATCTTCGAACCGAAGTGGGATGGGTTCCGCGCGCTGATCTTTCGCGATGGAGACGAAATCCTCATTCAGAGCCGCGACGCGAAATCGCTGAATCGATACTTCCCGGAGTTAATCGAACCGCTCGGCTCGCAGCTGCCTGCCCGATGTGTTCTCGACGGCGAAATCGTGCTCGCAAAGAACGACGGCCTCGACTTCGAGGAATTGCAGCTTAGGATTCATCCGGCTGCCTCGCGGGTGAAACTGCTGTCGCAACAGAGTCCCGTCTCGATCGTCTTTTTCGATCTGCTGTGCGAAGGCGATCGCGATTGGCGGAGCGAACCGTTCGAGCTGCGGCGCGAAAAGTTGGAGTCGTTGCTGACACGCGCGACGCCGCCAATCCATCTGACTCCGGCGACTCGTGAAGCAAGCGTCGCGTCGGATTGGTTCAAGCGTTTTGAAGGCGCGGGCCTCGACGGGGTGATGGCCAAGCCGATTTCCGGCAGCTATCAACCTGACAAGCGCGTGATGTTCAAGGTTAAGCATGAGCGCGACTGCGATTGCGTCGTGGCCGGCTTTCGATGGCACAAAGGAGGCGAAAGCACCGCTGTGGGCTCGCTTCTGCTCGGCCTGTATGACGATTCGGACGCGCTGCAACACGTCGGCGTTTGCGCGAGCTTCACGCAGGCCACGCGACAGGAACTTGTGCTATTTCTGGCTCCCTATCGGCGCGACGCTCTCGCCGATCATCCGTGGAAGTCGTGGGCGGACGCGACTTCAAATGACGCATCGCATCGGATGCCGGGAGGTCAGAGCCGTTGGAGCCACGGCAAAGATCTGTCCTGGGAGCCGCTCCGACCCGAGCTGGTAGTCGAGGTTGCGTACGAGCATATGCAGGGCACGCGATTCCGTCATATGGCGCAGTTCCGGAAGTGGCGTACTGACAAGCAGCCGCGCGACTGCACCTATGCGCAGCTTGAAGTCGTTCCTCCGCACGAGCTGAAAGCAATTTTCGCGGGAGACATGGGCGGCACTCTGCTCAAGTAGATTTCTTCGACGCATGCATCTTGCGCCATTCGCGAGTTGGATCGTCATCAGGTTCGGGCGGTTCATTCAGCGGCCGGAGTTCTTCGGGCACATGGCGCAGGTTGATTCGAATTCGCGTCCAACTGGACGATCTGCCCCGCATCGAATCGACCAGCACGTCATCTTCAGCGAGCAGCCTCGCAACCTCAGGATGCTTGTCGCGCCATCTCTCCAGACCTGACAGCGCGTCCGCCTTACTCGGTGAGTTCGCAACAACGATCAAAGGCATTTTGGTTCGCGGTGGCTTCGCGGTTCGCGGCGACTTCGCGACGGGCTTGGCGCGCGAAGGCGCCACTCGCCGCGGTTCGCTCTCCGTCTTGCGGAAGTGCGGCGGCCACGGCGCATCGCCAATGCCCGCGGCCTCGTCTCGTGCAGCGAGCTCGAGTAGTTGGTCGAGCGATCCCGCCGCCGCGTCGATACCTTCATGCGGATCGCCAATCTCAGCGAACCGTTTCGGAATCGTCAGCACGGTGAAGTCCGAGGCCTCGCGGTCAGGAACTTCGTGCCAGTGAAGCGGCGCAGAGACGCGAGCGTCCGGGACCGGCCGCACAGAATAGGCAGAGCAAGTCGTCCGGTCCTTCGCGTTCTGATTGTAGTCGAGGAACACGCCGTGCCGCTCTTCTTTCCACCACTTCGATGTGGCCAACGTGGGCGCGCGCCGTTCGACCGCTCGCGACAGCGCCAGCGCCGCGCGACGCACCTCGCCGAAGGTCCATCGTGGAAATATCCGCACATTGATGTGCATTCCGCGCGAGCCGCTGGTTTTGGGCCAGCCGCGAAGACCCATCTCGTCGAGTACGGACTTCACTTCGAGCGCGACCGAGCGCACGTCCGCCCAACTGACGCCGGGACCAGGATCGAGGTCAACCCTCAACTCGTCAGGGTGATCGAGATCGGCGGACCGCACCGGATGCGGATGCAACTCGATGCAACCAAGATTTACGATCCATGCCAGCCCTGCAGCATCATCGACGACGATTTCTTCCGCGGTGCGGCCTGAAGGGAACGCGAGCGTTATCGTTCGCAGCCACTCGGGGCGTTGCGCTGGTGCGCGCTTCTGATAGAAGGCCTCGCCTTCGGCGCCGTTGACGTATCGCTTGAGGACGACCGGACGATCGCGGATTCCAGCAAGCGCGCCCGGCGCGACCGACAAGTAGTAGCGAACCAGATCCAGTTTTGAGAGCTTGGTCTCCTTCGAGAAGTACAACTTGTCCGGATTGCTGACACGGACCTCGTGTCCGTTGATCGAGAGCAACTCTGTAGCGTCTTGCTTGGGCACCCGCCAAGTCTACAAACCATTTGCGCGATGTGACAGGTTTGATCCGGTGTCTTCGGAGCGCCCCAGAAGACTCAGCGCGGAGCGATCTTTTGAACTGGGAGAAATTACGATGACGGCAGAGGAACGACGCGAATTTGTCCGTGCGCATCGCACGTGCGTGTTTGGATATGGCCGCAAGCACGACGGGCCATCGATGACGATCGTCTACTACGTGATGGACGGCGAAGACATTTTGGTCTCGACGATGGCTGAGCGCGGAAAGGCGAAAGCCGTCGGAAGAAATCCCAAGGTCTCGCTTTGCGTGATGGATGAAAAGTGGCCGCCGACCTACCTGCAGGTGTATTGCGACGCGTCGGTGGAAACTGAGCTTGAGGCCGCGACCGATCTGATGATGAGAATTGCCGGAGTGATGACGGGCCAGCCGATGCCGGAGTCGGTGCGCGGACAAGTTCGCCAGGGTGCAGTGGCAGAGAAGCGGGTGGTGTTGCGCCTTCGTCCGTATGAAACATTCGAGACGCCGCCTCGGCATGTGCACGCTGCCAAAGATATCGAAGGCCTAACACATAGTCTTGGCCAACGCCTGCCGTGGAAATGATCGGAAGTCGCTGGCCCCGTTAGCGAGAGTATGCGTTGCGACCTGAGGATTTCGCTGGTCTTAAACTTTTTCGGATGAATCTCGCCGCTTCGACATTTGCGGCTGTATATCTTGATCCAATCTGAAGATCGCGATGCTTTCGGGATGTACTGATTCGAGAACGGCGTGAACGGTGGGCTTGGTTTCTTCATCGAGGACTGCGAAATCAACTTTGATCCTCGAGGTGGCGTCGGGAGCGTAGTCGCCGGACGTAGCGGGCGGTTGGTGTCGCCGACGCCTCGTTCGGTCCTCGGATAGGTCAAATCCGAAGATTCCAAGCTGACTGGCGCACCGGTGAAAATCATCCAGGGCGGAGAGCTTCACTACTGCTTCGATTCTTTTCATACGGCTGGGTAGCCTCCTCAGAAATACGCAGCAGGAACCATGCCCGCGGGAAGCTGAAGGCGGATCGGGGTGTTTTTGACCTGTGCACTTGCCAAACTTTTAGGCTTGAAAAGTCTGCCATTTCATTTTGAAATGCGTCGCCATTAGGGTTTGGAGATTAAATTCTACGGTGATCCGTGAAGCAGCGGCGCCAGCGGAATTTTTATCCCTGCATAGAGAGTGCGGCGCGGGCCGTAGGTCGGCGAGAAAACCCCGATCCCGCTGCCGTTGCGAATCTGATAGGTGTGGTCGAACACGTTGATCAAGCTGATTCGCCCTTCGACGTTGCCGACGCCCGGCATCCGAAAGTTGCGCACGACGGCCGCGTTGAATTGCAGTATCGGCGGCAGCTCGCCGCTGTTCGCAAAGCCCCGCCGATAACCGCTAGCCCAGATCCCGTCGGCCGTCAGCAGGAATCCCCCCAGGTTGTATGACGTGCCGCCCGACCCGACGAACATCTGATCGTCGTCGAGCGTGACCCAATGATTCGCGATGTAACTGATTTCGTCGGCGTCGTCCGCAAGGAACGCCCCCGCGCTGATGTGCTGCGCCTGCAGGACTGCGTAAGAAAAATTCAAATAGGCAGACAGGCCGTAGCGTTCAAACGTTAAGCTGAAATCCGATCCCCACCCGCGGCTCGTGCGATAATTCAGCGGCGCCGTCACGACGCTGCCCGCAAGCTGCGCCAGGTCGAGCTGGTCGTGCCCGAATTTGTAAAAGCCATCGATCCCGACGTTGACGAATTCAAGGATGCGCTGTCGAATCCCGGCGTCGAAATAGTCGTCAGTCTCCGCTTCGATCTTGTCGTTGCCGCTGTTGACTGGCGCAGCATTGGTCGTGTCCTTGAACTTCTGCACCGTCTCGAGCGCGACCTGATCGAACGGCGGCACCTTGAAGTAGCGCGCGTAGCCGGCATGCAGCGTAGTCGAACGGGTCAGCGCGTATTCGATCGCGAATCGCGGGCTCCACTGATTCTGCGTGACGAACGCGCTCATCCAGTCCCATCGCAACCCTGCATTTATCGTCAGTTTCTCAGTCGGATGCCATTCGTCCTGCCCGTAAAATCCCAGCAGCCACGCGATCTGATTGTTGTCGTCGACGATCGAAAATGGATGCTCGCTGGTCTGCATGCCATCCATCGCGTGAAATGTCTGCGCGTGATCGTCCAGCTCGATCGCCTCGCCGCTCATGTAGAAACCCGCGCGCAACGTGTGCTGCGAGTCGAGCTTGTAGCTGGTATCTTCCTGCACGCCGTTGATGAACCCCGTGTGCAGAATCTTCGCCGCGACGCCGTTGTAAATGAGATCTCCGATTGGATCCGGACTGTACTTCAGCTCGTAGTACCGGCTGAAGGCCGCTACCTGATAGTTGATGCGGTCGCCGATCGCGCCCTGCAGCGACAGGATGCCGTAGTAGTTCTGCTCGAGCTCGTTTTCTTTAACTTCCGCCGACGGATAATTCGGTACGCCTGCGAGCATGTACTGCTGCGGCAGGCCCGGCTCCGGCGGAATCTCAAACGAATTCACCGCCACGCCAGTCACCAGCGACAGCCGCGTAGCGTCGTTGAAAAGATACGACAGGTAGCCGAAGCCCTGGCCCTGGTCCGAGTAATCGTGATTTGGATCGGGACTGTCGGAAGGCGCCTGCAGCCCGAGACTGTTGTGCTCGTAGAAGCCGCTCAAGTAGTAGCTGAACTTCCCCTTGCATCCACCGACCTCGAAGCTCGGCTGGACGGTCTCGCGCTGCCCGCCGTACATCTCGAAGTTGTCATTGTCGGGACCGCCGTCGGTGCATCCGTCCTTGGTGTGGATGTCGATGATGCCCTCGGAGCGATAGCCGATCTCCGCCGGCAGAACTCCGGTCAGCAGCGTGATGCTATGGACGAAGCGCGGGCTGAAAATCTCGCCGAAGCTCGTCACTGCCTCCGGCATGAAGATGTCGTTGATGCGGTACTGAATACCGCCGCCGTTCTCGCCGTGAATATGAATCTGTTCCTGCCCTTGCGCAAACGCGTCCTGGCTCACGCCCGGCGCCTGCTGCAGCACTTGCGCAAGATTGGTGTTCTGTCCCTCGGGCAGCTTGTGAATCGCCTCTTGATCGAACCGATACGCCGTAGCACCGATCTGCGGAGCCAAATCGTTGCGCGCCTTGTTCAGCCGTTCGGTGATCACCTTGAGCGTCAGTGGCGCCGTCGCCTCCATCGCGAGCACCATCGGCTCGTGAAGTTTTCCGCCATTCACCACGATGATCGCGACCGTCGGCTTGAACCCTTGCTTGTTCACGCTGATGGTGTAGGTCCCGGGCGCGATCGTCTTGAACTGAAACGCTCCCGCCGAATCAGTATGCGTGTGCGCTATCGCTTGGCCGGCCGCTTGTATGCGCACCTGCGCGCCGGCGACCGGCCGTCCCAGGGCGTCTCTGATTGTGCCGTTCAATGACGGCTGACTGGCGACGCCTTTGCGGACGTCGCCTGCAATACAGACCCTCGACGAGAAAAGAACGGCGAGCGCACCTGAAATCAGGACGATACAGGCGAAGGCTGCGCACCGTTTGTAGCGAATCAGAAACATCGCACGGTCCCGACGGTACTGAGGGGCCCGAACGCAAGTCAACGTCCTGTCGCCAACGTCGCCGAGTACGGCGTGGGAGCGTCAGATGGCTGCATCAACGGGCAATTACCCACCCCTCAGAGACCCACCTTTATTGCAGCCTCGTAATTGATTGAGGGGGCGGGGAAGTCGCTGCGGCTAAATTTTATGAAGACTCAACATATGTTCGGCGTGATCACACTCAGCGTTTCCTTAACTTGGCGCAGAAGATTCAGCGAAGGTTATCGAGCCCTCCTAGCATCCAACACAGCGACCGAAGTGTGGCCTCCGAGCGCGCGCCGCAAAGCGGCGAGAGTTTTCTGATCCGCTGGAGGTAACCAACCGCCAATTTCCAGCACCCTTTCAAGATCATCACGGAGCGCTATCGCGGTTGTGAGCAACTGATGCTCTGGCTCGGTGAGCGGCTCCCCACTGAGATCGCGCCCCAATAGGACTGCTATTTTATATGCAGTGCGCTCCTGGTCCTTCTTATCCTTGCGCCCACTCCAGAACATCTTTAGAAAAGTACGCAAGGCAACATAAGGGCTAAGGAAATACATTTCGATCTTGCCCCGCTACTTCGACCTTTCGCTTATAACTACGCTGCGATCCCGATGACTATATCGCGGAGGGCGCGCATTCCCTCGCTGAGCCGCGGTCTCGGACGGTCCATCCAATCTTCTGGCACACAATTTTACACTCATAGCCCTAGCTTAATGCCGGCCTCGTAGTTGATTGGCGGAGAAGGAAGGCCGAACGCTTGCGAGTAGTGGCGATCGAACAGGTTCTGGATTCGCACGAAAGCTTCTTCGTGAGTGAGGTATGGCACCAAGCCGTTTGCGAGTTCGTACGACAAGGTCAAGTTGAACAGCTGATAGCTGCCGTGATTCTCATCGCCTTCTGGCGCTTGCGTTTGGATGTCCTCACGATCGCCGATGAATTGATAGGACAAGGCGGCGATGAATTGGTCATCGCGGTTGAACAAGTCCCCTGTTTTGTATTGAGCCACGGCTGCGGCCGAATGTTTTGGCACCCGTACCGGTTGCAGACCCGCGATCAAGGGGACGTGAGTCGAATCGAGCGCTGTGAAGTTTCCGCTGAGCGACAGTCCCTTGAGCGGATAAATAGCGGGCACCACCTCGACTCCTTGCACGTCCGCGCGGCCAATATTTTCGGGCTGGCTGCCGAATTCGCAGCCCGGAGAGGATCCGGCTTTGCATGCCTCGTCGGCGATGAGATTGTGGACGCGGCGCGAAAAATAGGTAGTAGTGATCGACGCAAATTCGCCAAAGCGTTTTTCGATTCCTCCATCATATTCGCTGGAGGTCATAGCTTGCAGATTCGGATTTCCGAAACCGGGAAAGTACAGGTCATCGAAGGTCGGCGCCTGGAAGCCTTCGGCGTAACTGCCTCGCAGAGTTACTCCGTACTTGTCAAAGGGCAGCGCCACAGACCAGGCCGGACTGACCTCTTTGCCGAATTGACTGTTCCCATCAACTCGAAAACCACCGGTGACTAGCAAGTGGCCGTCGAAAAACCGCCCTTGCTGTTGCACATAGCCGGCATATTCCTTCCGATTGTAGCTGAACACTTCGGTGAACGGCGGGAAACCTCCGGAAGCGGAAGTGTCGCCATCACGGCCCCATCGATACTTGAAGTCGAAGCCGGCGAGCGTGTCGAACCCGCGACACCAGGTATATATAGCCTCAGCGTTGTAACCCCAAATCTCATCCGGGATGTCGACGGCTTCCCCGCTGTCGAGACCAGGACTGGGAACCATGTTGAGTCGAATTTCATCGCGCACGTACGATCCGAAGGTCCTGATCAGGAGCTTGTCGGTGATGTGGCTATCGAGTTCGCCCTTGTAGAGCATGAATTCGGTTCGTTGGTGCGTAGTCGGATCGAGTGGATTTCCGGGCAGGAAATTTTGCGATTCAGGCAGGCCTACGTCGGCGAATGTATAGCGGGCGAACGCGCGCAGAACAGTGTCGTCGGTGAGGTGATAGTCGAGCCGCGAGGTCAGCGAGAGACTGTCATTGTCGCTATTCACCGGTTGGAATCCACTGGTCGAGTAGTAAGAAACGGAGCCGGAATATCCGAGTCGATCGATTGCGCCGCTGGCAGTCGCGACCTGGCGCTGGGTGTCCCAGTTGCCGCCATCGGAGAGGAGGCTGAACTTCGGTGCACCGGTGCCTTCCTCGCTGATCTGATTGATGACGCCGCCAATCGCAGATGACCCATACAGAGAGCCACCGGCGCCGCGTATCACTTCGATTCGGCTCGCATTGGCGGTGGTGAGATTGGCGTAATCGAATTCCCCCACACCGCCGGTGTTGACCTCGACGCCGTCGAGCAGCGTGAGTACTTGCGAGGTGCTTGAGCCTCGAATGCTGACGTCGGTTTCCGTTCCCGGGCCGCCACTTTGCGTGACAACGACACCCGGCACCTCGCGGAGAGCGTCACTGGTTTGTTGAATCTTTTGATCCTGGATTTGCTGCTTACCGACGACGGTCACGGTCATGCCGAGTTGGCTGAGCGGCTGCGAGATGCGCGTCGCCGTGATCGACATGTCGGGAAGATTGGTCTGCGGCACTGACGCAGCGGGACTGGGCGCCGGCGACGCCTTCGGCTTTTGAGAAGCCTTTGCGCTCTGCTGATTAGTTGAAGGAGAAGGCTTCGACTTTGGAGCGGCGTTTAAGGTGCCCGGCGACGCTACCGGCGACGGCGACGGTTGTTGTGCTCGCGCATTCAACGACGAGCTGATCAGTAAAATGAGAGTGACGACGATACCAGTACGAATCCGCGACATAGACAATTCTCCACCCGCGTAGAGTTGCCGTCCGCGGGATGGAACAACTGGCTAATGCGAAATTCCCGAAACTCGAATCGAGACCGCGCGCAGAAAGCCGAGCCACCTTCCCCGCGGAAGGCAAACCGTTTCGATACGCTCGGCAGGTCTCCTGGCTTGGGGTTCATCCTCGGATCCGCCTTCCCGCTTTCGCAGTGGCTGGTTGGATCGTCGTCACCCTTCACAGTTGCGGGGCAGCGCCGGATTTTAACCGGCTTCCCTTTCACCGAGTGTGACGGAACGTAAACGAAGGATCCGATGCTGTCAAGCGAGCTGGCTTGGCCAGCCGATCGAAAGGCACTCGACCGGAACGTTTGCTTGACATCGAATTTTCCTTCTGTGAGAGTCTGAAACGTTTGTTGGTAGGTGAGGGAAGCCGGTGAGATACCGGCGCGGCCCCCGCCACTGTAACCGGAACGAAAGCGGCAATAGACCACTGCTCCCGCGAGCGGAGTGGGAAGGTGTCGCGAGTAGGAAGGCTGCATCGAGCAGCGCGCCGGAAGTCAGGAGACCTGCCTCCCAACAAAATTGATCAGCGGTCCTCCGGGGTGTGAGGACGATGAGCGATATCACCGAGCAAGGCCTTCTAAGACTTCCGGACCTCGACCAACCGTGGCATCGGCTGCCGGCGATCGTCGGAGTATCACTTGTTATTTGGTGCGGCGTGCTGATCGCCTTCGGTTTGTTTCTGGAACTTGCTGACGTAGCGCCTCCTTCTCCGGAACCTATCGAAGCGCACCTGATCGATCTGCCTGTAAGTGGATTGCGGGGTGGAGGCGGAGGCAGTCCCGTCGCCGCTCACGTCTCACTGGCGCCAAAGATCGCGAAAGCGATCCCGGTCGCCAACGCGAAGCCAAAGACATCGCATGTCGCGCGATCGCATTCACTGAGAGCGGTAACCGATGACAGTTTGCGTTCGCATGAATTGGTCAAGTCTGAGCCTATTGCTCCACCTGCGACGCCCGACAACTCAAAATTAACTTCGAAGCCCCAGGTGATCTCGAGTCCGCCTGTCGCGCAAACTAGCGGGACCGTCGGCACCGGCGAAGGCGGCATCGGGAACGGAACTGGAACGGGCACGGGCAACGGCGTCGGGCCTGGCTCAGGCACGGGAGCTGGAGGCGATTTTGGCTCGGGCGGCAATGGGCCCGAACCGATCTACGCTCCGGCACCTACTATTCCCGACGACATGCGCGACGAGGTATTGGAAGCGGTTGCGGTCGCGCGGTTTCAGGTCTCCTCCAACGGCGACTTCGTCGTTTCACTAACCAAGCCGACAGATTTTTCGCGGCTCAACGACATCATTCTGGAAACGCTGCGCACCTGGCGCTTCCATCCGGCGTCGCGCAACGGCGTAGCGATCGATTCGGACGCTCAAGTCCGCCTCCTGATCACCGTGCAGTAGAACCATCTCGCATCAGCATGAGCGCGAAACCTCTAATGGTAATGGGCACTGCGTCGGACGTCGGCAAGAGCGTAGTAGTCACTGGTCTGTGCCGACTCTTTGCGAACGCCGGCATTCGGGTCGCTCCTTTCAAGTCGCAGAACATGTCGAACAATGCGGCGGTCTGTGTCGATGGAGGGGAAATAGGGCGGGCGCAGGCGGTTCAGGCCGAGGCTTGTGGCCTCGAGCCGACGGTCGACATGAACCCCGTCCTGCTGAAGCCCGAGAGCGATCGAGGCTGTCAGGTAGTCATTCGCGGCCGCGCCCGCTTTCATATGACGACCCTCGACTATAGTCACTATCGGGAACAGGCGTGGCCCGAGATAGTCGCCAGCTATGCGCGGTTAGCCGAGCAGTTCGAAGTGATTGTCATCGAAGGAGCCGGCGGAGCGGCAGAGGTAAATCTGCGCCATCGCGACATAGTGAATTGGTCGGTCGCGGAGCTGGCGGACGCGCCCGTGCTGATCATTGCCGACATAGATAAAGGAGGCGCGCTAGCCGCTTTGGTCGGAACGATAGCGCTGCTCACACCTACGGAGAGACAGCGGGTCAAGGGACTTATCATAAATAAGTTTCGCGGCGACCCCGCACTGCTATACGACGGATTGAAGATTATCGAGCACCGCACTGGAGTGCCGGTCCTAGGAGTTCTGCCTCACGCCGGCAATCTCGCGATACCAGAAGAGGATGGCGCCGGGCTGATGGCCGGCACTAAACCATCTCCCGATCGTCCGATCGCCATAGGAGTGGTGGTCTTCCCTCGAATCTCGAACTACACCGACTTCGAACCCTTCCTGCGTGAGCCGGATGTTTCGGTTCAATACGTTGAGGATCCGACTAAGGCTGAGAGTCTCGACGTGATCTGCCTCCCTGGAACGAAAAGCACGATTGCCGATCTGGCGTGGCTGCGCGCTCGCGGATGGGACAAGCTCATCGCGGACCATCACGCGGCTGGCGGCACCGTTGTTGGAATCTGCGGCGGCTATCAAATGATGGGGCGACGGATCGCCGACCCCAACCATATCGAAAGTCAGCTCGACGAGGCTGCGGGATTGCGGCTGTTGGATATTGAGACCGTCTTCGAGGGCGGGAAGATCACCACTCGCGTCGAAGGAACACACTTAGCATCCGGCCTGACAATATCCGGCTACGAAATTCATTGCGGGCGGATAGCAAGTTTAGGCGCAAATTCACCGTTCAGCATTCATAAACCAGCCGGGCAGTCCCTCGACGAACTTGAAGGCGCGCTCCATGACGATGGACAAACCTTCGGTACGTCGATCCATGGCTTATTCGACGCTCCAAAGTTTCGCCGGCATTTCCTGAACGAAATTCGAAAGCGCAAAGGTCTTCAACCGCTGGAGGTGGTCCGAATCGAAGATGAGCACGCGGCTCGCGGGCGGGCATACGATCGCTTCGCGCAGTTGCTACGCACGCATCTGGACGTTACGGCGATCGCGGCTCTGGTTGGTAACGAACCTGAGCGGCTCACTCATTGAACTGCGCGATCATGAACGAAAAGCGAACAGTCCCGCATCCGGATCTCGCCGTTTTCCAATTGAAGCGGAAATGAGTTGCGCGGCTAGCATTGAAAATGTGATTCCGTTGCCGCCATATCCCAGCACGGCATAGCATCGCGGATAACCTGGGATTCGACCTATGCTCGGCAAGCCAGTATTGCTTTGACCGAACGAGGCGGTCCATGCGAACTCTGCGCGCGAGTCGGCCTTCGGCAGCAGCTGGGCGAGCTTTTTCTCAAGAGTCCTCGCCTTTGCGGCCAGCTTGGCGTCGCGCCGGGACTCGTCGGTGAATTCTTCATCTTCGCCGCCGCATACGATGCGTCCGTCGATAGTTGCGCGGACATAGAGGTAGGGGTCTTTCGCTTCCCAGATGAAGCACTCGCTCGGCCAGAGGTGCTTCGGTTGTGGTTTTGTAGCTATCACCCAGGTCGAAGCGATGCTGTGTCCATGAGTAGGCACGATCTTCGGTAGCTCATAACCCGTGCAGAGCACGATTTGATGAGACTCGATCGTAAAGCCATCTTTGGTTACCGCTAATGCGGCGCGTTTTCCGGATTGGATGTCGGCGATCTCGTGGGGCGCGAAAAGCCGTGCGCCGAGCTGCTGAGCGCGTCGGAGGAATCCCGAGGCGAGCGCCCGCGGATCGGCGGCTACGCTTTCGGCGCTCACAATCGCCGCTGCTCGAGACAAGTCGAAGCGAGCGCGGAGCTCACGGCGGTCGAGATACTGGCTGGGCAATCCGATTCCTACCCTGGCACGAACTTCCTTGGCGAGCCCGCGCTCATCGAGAACATCACCCGCAAGATAAACCGACGGGCGCAGGCTCATCGAGGCGTGAATCCTCTCGTCTCGAGTCAGTTTGTAAAGCGCGTCAAGGGCAGACTTGGATCTCAACCAAGCACGTTCGGCTGGCCGCGCCCCGATCTCGCGCTTCAGATGAATCAAAGGAGTGTCTATTTCGAATAGCAGCAGCGCAGTGCTCGCAGGCGTGGACCCCGTCAACAGTCCACGGCGATCGATCACTACAACCCGATGACCTTCTCGCGCGAGCGAATAGGCGATGAGCGCCCCACTGATTCCCGCACCTACGACGAGGATATCCGTACTTATGTCGCGCTCTATCTGCCTGGTGATAGGTGTCCGGCGCGGATAGGCCATCCATACCGGTACGCCGGATCGCAGCTTCTTTTTGACCGTTAGACTCATGGATTGTGCTTAGGCAATGAAAAACGCAGTCGGCCGCTGATACGGCCAGATCCAGTGGGGCGCTTTTCTCCGCTTCACACTTACCAGAGTACCACACGCGCCGCTTTGCTTACCGGAGAACGACGTTGAGGCCGGGATTGCTACTTCTTCGCCTTCTTGCCAGACGAATCCGACTTCATTGCCGGCTTCTTCTTGACTGAAATTTTGCTTTTGGCAGCTTTCCTAATGGCGGCCTTGGGCGACGGTCTTGAAGTCGAACCCGACAGAAGATCTTCGACAGCTGCGCCCGCTGCTTCGGGAAGAGTCTCTTCGCCCTTCAAAGCCTTCGCGACGTGTTCACTACCCGCCGCTATCGTTTTCGAAACAATTCGATTTAGTGTTCCGGGCCTTCTTGCCACTTGGTTCTCCTATGTCTGTTAGTAGGAGGTGGGATTGTGAAATCCCACCTCCTAGTCGTACTAGCTGATGGAGCTGCGCTGTTCCTTGGGAACGGAAGCCTCGCCGGTATATGAAATATCCACCGCGCCACCGTTCTCGAGAATCTTCTTCGCGCGATCGCGCTCCTTGCTGTCTTCGGTATGGATGGACAACAGGATGTTGCCGTCCTTAACCTTGCCTTCGTACCGTTTCGCTTCGTACTCGGGGATGCCCATACCGATCAGTGCACCCGTGAGGCCGCCGGCTGCCGCGCCGCCAGCCGCGCCCGCCAAAGCCGCCATGATTGGACCGGCCGCGATGAAGACTCCGAGCCCTGGAATTGCCAAGGCCCCGATTCCGACCATCCAGCCTAGTGCGCCGCCCAGGACTGCGCCGCTTGCGCCGCCGGTCGCCGCGCCCTCGGGAGCCTTGGTGTGTTGTTCGTGCGCAAAATCCTTACTGCCCTGCTTGTCGGGAAAGAGAACCGAGATGTCGTTCTCTGTGAAGCCGGCGGCTTTGAGATTATCGGCTATGTCGATAGCCTGGGACTCACTCTTCGCGATACCGAATACTGCTTTCTTTGCCATGTAACCTCTCCTACTGACCTTTGACTTCGATTTGGTTGTCGACCTTGTCGGCGCCGGCTATCTGCTGCGCCTTGCTCGCGATCGCGGCCTTTTCTTCTTCGGTCTTGACCGGCCCACGCAGCGTGACGCTGCCATTGGCGGTGACGATCTTCACGTTATGCGCGAGCATCGACAGCGAGCGATCCTTGACCACCGCCCTGCGAATCTCGCGAGTGAGTTCGACATCGCTTTTGGAGTTAGATTGCGCGGCGGCGGTCATCGCGCCCGGATCGCGATCTCGAACATTCACCGCCGAGTTGTCGGGTGCGACCGGCGCAGAATCTTGCGCCATCGTGACAGTGCCCAGCCCCAACAGGGTCGAGGACAGTACCAGGGCCAATGCTATTCGTTTCAAAGCTGATTACCTCCCGTTTTGGATTTCAAAGTACGTGACTCAGGACGAACCAGATCGCGAGGATCGAGACCGGCACTCCGAGTAGCCATGCGATTCCGTATTTCATTTCCGTTACCTCCCGTTACTTGGCGGCCGAGAAGGCCTCCTGTTGGTTGCGTATAAGCTTGGTCGGCGGATTTTTCTTGAGTTCCTGCTTGCGCGCTTGAAGTTCAGCTCCGAGCTCGTTCAGCCGCTTCTCGCCGAGGAACTTCTTCGCGTCGGGAAACATCTCGCTCTCTTCTTCCTTGACGTGATGCTCGACGTCTTCCTTGAGGACCTTGATCTTCATGTCCCAGCTCTCGTCGTCAGGTGAGATATTCGAGATTTTAGCCAGCAGATTCTTTACCTGCTGATGCTCTTCGTATGCCTCGCGTACTTCGTCCTTGAGGTGTTCTTCGCGAGCCTTCTTGACGGCCGGATAAAAGATCTCTTCTTCGATAGTCGCGTGGACGGTGAGAGCATCGTTTATCTGATCGAAAATGCTCTTTTTCTTTTCGTCGCTCTGCTTCGTCGCCTTCTGTTCCTGGGCGAATAGTTTCTTAACCGCGGCATGATCCGCTTTCAGCAACGTGATCGCGTTCTGTTTTGGCATTTTTTACCTCCTCTTCGATTTGTATCGCGCAATGTGCACGCAGAATTCTTTAGGTGACCCGTGCCTAAGTGATGAGCAACGGTTATGCCATCGACTTCGCGAGGACCGTAGCCAGAGACGAGCGGTAAACAAGGCAGTCCAACGTTGGGACATTCCAAAAAGTAGGAGGTCGCAGCGCGCTGGTAGTGTCGATTTTCTAAACTGAAGATCCGGACTGCGGTAAAATTGTTGGCTCCGGGC
>Ga0210391_10001955_pt1 | contig 18268 bp, 9 predicted proteins | sample IncBWC12OmetaG_FD_160573 | JGI IMG/M metagenome (GOLD analysis project Ga0210391, IMG submission 160573) | Forest soil microbial communities from Barre Woods Harvard Forest LTER site, Petersham, Massachusetts, United States - Inc-BW-C-12-O ... | reverse complement strand
CACCCATGGGGGGCCCCGGATGAATCTGGATGGCAAAGAAACCTTCACTAGGGCGACGTTCGAAATCGTCGTCGAATACGTCCACTGCCAAGAAGCCGTTGACGGCATGGACGCAGCGATTTCCATAGGCAATCACAACATAGTCATTCCATGCCGGGTACGGTTTCACTGCGGCGTAAATCGCTTCAGGCGGGTTGACGATGCCGAGCACTCTGCCTTGAGTTTTGCCATTGCGATTAAAGACATCGGTCTGCTCCCCCAAATGGGCCAAGGTGCCGCGCGCGTTGTCATCCGATAGCATCGCGAGGCGCTCCTTCGCATCGAGTGTCACGACACTCGCTTGGTAACCAGGAACCGGGACGCCGTACTCCGAAAATGGGCCGCTACGATATTGCATGCCTGAATTGCCCGACGTCGTGAGAAATCGGTACTTGAAATGAAGCTCAAAGTTGCGATAGGTCGCGTCATGAATCAGGAACGCATTCTTAGTATTGGGCTTCGAGGTGCGGCCAGTGATTGCGCCTTCCTGCACAGACCAGAGCTTGGAATCGCCACGCCAATGGTTTAGCGTTTTGCCATCGAATAGCGGCTTGAACTTTGTTTTGACCGTTGGCGGGCGCAGCCCAAACACCTGGACGCGATCGGTGCCGACGAAAACTGCGCCGTTCACGACAGTCGGCTCATTATATTTGCCGCTGGGTAATAGCACCCCTGGCGAGCTCTTCCACAAGAGCTCCAAGTTCATGGCGTCGAAGGCATATAAAATCGGCTGCGGTGCGTAACTTCCATATAGCGGGGAGGATTTTGGGGCATTCGTGTCGAGTACCCACACTATCGCGTTCTTTCCGCCGGGGCCGCTCGTCACGACCGGTGAGCCCGGGTTTTGGAAGATCTGGGTCTGCTCCAATTGGTCTATGCGGAAATACGCCGGCTGCCCAGGCGAAGTAACGATCTTGAGCTTTGCGAGGCTTGGCGGCGCACTGACCGAGAAATCTGCTCCTCCCTTACTGGTTCCGGTAATGTAGACATAGTCGTCGCCACTCGGAGCATGGAAGTACGCTAGAGTCGTGCGGCTTCGTGCCTGGTCCAGCTGGGCGTGCACATCCGTGTATTGCCCAAATACATTGATGGGACCGCGCTTCTCGAATTGGGGTTGATTGTCTGGCGGTAGAAGTGACAGGTCGATCGAGGAGTCGTCACTGCATGGGTGGCGCTTGGTCACACCTCCCGGCATGTGATCGCGATCCAACAGATAAGCGTTCCCCTGTTTGGCGCCGCCAAGCGCCAACAGGTGAGGCGTGGAAGTTTTGCTTGGATCGAGATCGACGACGACCGTCCCGCTGCTGCCCAGATCAATATCATTCGCCGCAGCCAGGCAGTAGTTGAAAGGCGTGTAGGTCCCCACTAGTTCGAAACCCGTTATGGGATCATCTTTGAATTGCAATATCGATTGTCCCCAGCTATGAGCCGTCTCGGGAAAGACGCCCGGGATTCCCGCGTGCCTCTGCCACTGCGTATAGCTGGCTCCGGTCGCAATGTAGACGTTTCTCTGAAGGTCGACTGCCGGTCCTCCCGACGCCCACATGCCGCCCTGGATTTCGCTGGTGACCGGCGTACTCGAGAACGCGGTCGCCACCCTTGGAAGATTAGTATCCACGGCGACGAGCCAACCGCTTGAGCTATCCAGCCCGAAACTCACGTAAAGACGCGCTCCGTCGAGGCTTAGGTTGAGTGCTCCACGTTGGGTATGTCCGTCTTTCTCAGAAAACTGCGTGGTGCCATTGCGGTTGACACCGGGTGCGTTCAGCGCCTCATGGCCAAGCTCAACGGGCCATCCCTGTATCTCATCGCCGCTTCGGATGTCGATCGCATGCGCTTGCCATTGCCCTTCGCCGCCACAGCTAGTTATATAAATTCGCTCCTTCTCCAGATCGATAATTGGCGTGCTCAGATTTCCGGTCTCTCCCGCATCACATGGTTTGTCGGTCAACCGTGTGCGCCACAAAATTGTTCCTGGCGGTGTCGCACCGGATCTGAAAGCGCTTATCGAGTAGACAAATCCGGTGCTCGTAACTACAAAGAGGGCCGGAAAGGTACGGCCTCGATAGCGACCGGCCGAAATCTCAACTTTGTCGACATAAAGTGGTGAAGCAAAAAGACGCGGCGGGATACCCTCGAAATAGTCAAGTGTCGGCGTCTGCCAAAGGAGGCCGAAAGAAGAACCGCGTACAGCTTTGGGCGTCAGTACCACTTCGTGATCGTCCCATCCAGTGCGTTGGGGATTATAGTGATAGGTCAGCTTGTCAATGCCAACGAGTCTTCCGGGTAGGAATGCAATCACCGTGAGGGTTAAAGCCCATAGCCATTTCGAAGCATTTCCGCTACCACTCATCAGGTTATTCTCCGACCACTTTCCGAGTGGCCGATGAATAACTAATTGCCAGCACAGCATCCTCGGTGCCAATATTTTTGGTGTTGTGATGGATCCCGGCCGGGATATTCACGGTATCGCCTTCGTTCATCTCCACGGACTTGTCGCCCATGGTCTGAACAATATGGCCTTTGACGACATGCAGGACTTCATCGCAGTTCGGATGAAAGTGACGGGGATTCTGTTGACCCGGTTTGATCACGGCCTCACCGACCGTCATGGTGTCGGAATTCTTGAGCTCACGAGATACGTACCAGGTCAGGTGCCCCCATGGATATTGGATTGATTGATTATTCACGGCCGGGGCGACAATAGCCCCATTAACCGCCTTTTTCGGACGGTTTGCGGTTTCTAGTTCAGCTTCTTGTTCCTGGTTGACGAATTTCTGTGCAGCGTCGGCTGGCGCCGAGGTCTTGACGCCATCTTTCGGGACTTCGATCTTTGCCGTCCAGAAGATGGCATTGAGCGTGAGCTTGCGGAGCGCTGGATTATCCAGCCCAGCGAGGTAGTGCAGGCCGGTAAACGTGAATGCCCGTCCACCGTCGTCGCGCTCAAAGGCCCAAGCCACCATACGCACTTCTGCTTTATCAATTACGATGGGCTTGTCATCGCGGAATTGCGGGTGAAGCTTTCCAGTTAGAATCGGAGTTACCTTTTTCCCATCCTCAAGAAAACGGATCGTAGGATAGAACTCGTCGGGTAGTAGAAACTCGCCGACCCCGTTGCCGATCGGGTGGACGGCTGGCTCAAACAGAACAGGTTCGTCGGTGCGGTCGAACATGCCGTAACGAGCACCACCCAACCACCGCTCCAAATCGATGGTCTTGTCATCTGGAGGCACCGTCGACGATTGATGGAGTGCAACGACACCGGCTCCGCCTTTCATAAGCTTCTCAAATTGAGCCCGGTATGCGACGTTGAGGAGTGGGTGTGATTCCAGGCCATCAAAGCAGAACACGATGGTTGACGCGCCATCGAGCGCGGAGGCTTCCGACGGCCACCCGTCGGGATACGCCGAAATTCTTACGTCATGTGCCTCTGGCGAGGCATCGAGGAGTTCTTTCAGAACGGCGACGCAGTTTGGGGAGTCATGCTGGCCGACGCCACCATGGATCTTCGAACCTCCTATAAGCACGATCTCTTTTGTCGGCTCAACACCCCACGCAACGCCGCAAATGAAGACTAGGGCAAGAAAGACCGACAACGTCGGCAATAAAATTGGTGATCGGTACATTTGTGTTTTTGCCATTGTTCCTCCGAATACCGTGCACAGATCTTTGTGCCGAACTGTAACGAGAATGCCTATACTTGCGGAGCATTCGCCCGGTCTATCAGTGGTAAGAAGGCACGGGTTTACCCTCGATTTTTAGGATTGCCTCCTCCGCAGCAGCACCCACCCTGCGCTTCCCCACAGCTTCTTTCAACACAGGCAACGCGCTTTTGGCAGCCGGGCCGATCTCGCCCAGGGCGTGGGCGACATCCCCACGGGCGAAACCATCCTCCGCTGGGATTTCTAATCTCCCTATCAATGCCGGGACAGCAGCAACTGAAGCTGAACCAACCGCACCCAGCGCATTTGCTGCACTCATTCGCACATAGTTATTGGGGTCGCTGAGAGCAGTGATGAGTTGCGGGACGGCAGGGGCGGCCTTCGCGCCCATGGCTTGCAGTGCAATCGCCGACAGGGATCGCACGTAGGCATCCTGATCCGATAGCGCTTTGCCCAGCGAAGGCAGTGCCGGAACCGCCCACGGCCCCATCAAACCCAGCGAGCCTGCCGCCGCACGCCGAACCTCGGCAGAACTGTCACTCAAAGCCGCCGCCAGTTCCGGAACTGCCGCCGCCCCCTCTTTTCCAAAATACCCAATCACTCGGATCGCCTTCACTCGCTCCGATCCATCTCCGCTCTTCAGCCGCCCTGCATAAAACGATAGCGGCCGGCCTCGATACACCACCGTCCCCGGTTTCACCGCTTCCCGCTGCCGGCCTTCTTCTTCCTCCTTCACCCCATCCGCCCCAGCTCCGGAATCGGAAACTTTCTCCACCACCACATCGTTGATCCCAAGGTTGTAGCCCACCGATCTCGGATCCTTCCCCTGACACACAAACGTCAGCGTGTGCCGTCCTTTGCTCAGCCTAAACATCCCCAGCGTCCGGTCCCGCGCCACATACAGCTCCGTCAAATAATTCCGGAATATTTCCGGGCCCGGCAACGGAATCTCCGACGTCGCCGGTTGCCGCGTGTCCACATTGGTCGGTTGCCCGTCCAGCAGCGCCGTGTAGTCCCCGTAATCGGAAAACTCCGCCAGATCCGCCACCAGGGCATAACGCCCATCCTCCGCAATGTCGATCGGTACGTTGATCTTCGATCCCACCCCCTCTGCCTTGAACAACAAAATATCCTTCGCCCAGTCCACATCCCGCAGCACCGATGCCGTCCCATGCTCGGTCGTCACCTGATCGATCGAGTCTTCCACCGCTATCTGCGTCGCATTCCCGTAAGGCAGACGTTCATAGCCGTAGGGAGGTTCCGTCACTTCCTCATTCACTCCCTTCTGGTACCAGAACGCCACACTGGAAAAATAATCAGGGCGTTCTTCAAAGCCGGATCGAACGCTGCCGTCCGGATTCGAAGTCCACCCCGAGTGTTCGATCCCCGCCCAGATCGATTTCTTGAATGCAATCGGATCCGGTACATGCCAGCGGTAGGCCGACAGTCTCGATCCCGGCAGCTCTCCTTCCGCGATCGGTGTCCCCGTCCACAAGGCGCTGGCATCCCGCAGATCCCAGGCATCGTTGAAGTAATCTTCGGTTCCCGTCCCGTACAACTGGGGCTGCTTGGCTCCGTCGATGTAGAACAGATCGTCGCCTTCCCCAAACCAGGAGATCTGGGTCAGCACCACGCTCATCACCGTACCTACGTAGTGGCCCGTCGCCTTCGTATCCAGAAATGCGTAGTTGCGCCCGCTGCGGGCCGGCCTTTCCTGCCGGTAGTAAGCGTGAAAGTAACCAAGATCCGCCGGCAACGATGCATATTGCCGATAATCCACATGCCAGAGAATGATCGGCAGAACGCGATTTCCCTCGTTGGTGATAGTGATACGGCAGGCCTTGCGGAAGGGCATGGGCCAGTAGGTGTTGCGGGCACGGCCGAAGGAACTGTCCCGCACCATCATCGAGTTCACGTCCCGCTCCGCTCCGTGTCCTACCGCAAAAAAATCACCGAGCGGCGCATCCACGCTCGGCGTCTTCAACCCGTCGTAATAAACCCGGAACCGCAACAGCCGCGGCCAGCCAAACTCGTTCTGCGCGACCGTCACCCATATGTGCGTGACCATCCCCGGCCCGCTCAGATTCGCGATCTCCAGCGTCTCCCCCGGCATGATCCGTTTGCTGTCATCGTTGCTGTAAACAAAACTGTTGCCGGACGATATTCGATGGCTGTCGTAGTTCTTTAGCCTAGCCAGCCCCGTGGCATCCATGTAGTCGTTGCCCGGACTCTGCGCACATGCTGCCGTTGAAAAAAGTACAAGCAGACCTATGGCCAGCTTGCTCAGGGGGAAGGCTGAAGGCGTGGTTTGCTTTGGCATGGACATGCTGATTCGGCCCGTTTAAAAACGAGAGCATGGGAGTTTCCTTGCAAAGAGTGCCTCAGGCTAACGCCCAAAGCACCCTTGAAGGAAACTGGCGCGCCCCTAGAAGCTGTAGCGAAGCGAGAACTGCTGGACGCGGGGAGATGTAAGCATGGAGCCGTAGTTCCCGAATCCGCCGGATGTTACATCTCTGTTCAGCGAGTAGACGTTGAAGCGCGCGGAATTGGTGATATTGAAAACCTCCCACGCGAACTTGAGAGTATGTTCTTCATAAAGCCTCCAACTCTTAGACAGTCCCGAGTCGACGCCGAAGTAACCATCTCCGCGAAATCTGTTCCGCTGTCCGGCTTCTCCGGGGTAGGCATTGCGGACGGGAGAACCCGTTATATAGCCGGTTTCCAGAGCGGTAGGATTTGTGAAAGCCTCTGGAACGCCAGCGCTACCAATATGCTTGCCGGTTTTCACAGGAGCCGTTTGCACCAGCCAGCTGACCTGGGTCCAGTTCGTTGACCAGTTCGAACTGTTATTTATCCCAAAGGGTAGTCCACTCGTCCATCGGGACAGGCCGGTCAGCTGCCATCCACCGAGGATAGCTTCGCCGACCTTTCCCGTATCCGCAAGAAGCGGTCGCCCATGGCCAAAGGGGAGTGAAAACACCCAGTCCGCATTCACCATGTGCCTCGTGTCAAAGTCGGATACGGCGTAGTTGTCACGTGGGCGCCAAGTACTGATAATCGGGCTGGCAACTCCACCGTTGCAGTACTCACAAGTACGCTCGGTATCCGATCCGAGATCGAGCGATTTGCTGAAAGTGTAGCTGAAATCGACTTGGATCCCCTTGGTCATGGGGTGGCGCAACTGAATCTGGGCCGCATTGTAACTGCTGTACCCGTTGGAATTCCAAATGACCAGCGATCCATATTGGGGCGCAAAAAAGCGTTGCGTTTGTTGAGGGTTACCGCTGCATACGGGAGTGCAGAGGATATCGAGGTTCCAAATGTCGAACGTTTCATTCCCCGGGAGCGTCTTCCACATGTTGTAGATATTCTGGGTCGCGGTCAGACCACCCGTGGCGGCAGCAGGCCATTCATTTTCAATGTAGGGTATGGCCGCAACATTTGTATCGCCGGCATACACGTGCTGGGAGAGTTGGGTCGCGGCGCTGTAGTAATCCGAGCCGGAAGCGGGATCGAACAGATCGAGCGGCTCCCCCCAATCGTACTGTTGCATCAGGTGCCGCCCGAGGCGGCCGACATACGCGACCTCGAGAGTGAAGGCTTTGGGCAATTGCCTCTCAATCGATGTATTAAAGGCAAAGGAATAAGGGGTAGTGAGGTGGTTGTCGACTCCAATCGAGTTTTGATTGTGCACACCTGTCAGCGGCTGGGTCGGGTAGTTGACCACCGGGGGGTTTGGCGACGGTCCAACTGGAGGCGGAACATCGTGGATTCCGGTAAAGCGGGGATCGTCAGCGAAGCTGACACCTTCCTGCAAGGGTGCGCTCGTAGTGGTTGCGGAAAGGCTAAATGATCCATATTGCGAAAACGTGTTTACGATTCCCTGCCCGAAGTGGTCATAATACATTCCGACTCCAGCTCGAATTGAACTCCGGTGCCCGCTTCCGAACAGAGTATGAAGGAGTCCACTCTCCGCGGAAGGGGAATACGCTATACCTAATCTGGGTGCGATGTTGTAAGGGTTCATTTGCCAATAACCCTTCAATCCGCGAGCCTGGCCGGAGGCAGCAAACGCTATGTTCGGCTGAACAGGTACGCCTAACGCAGCAAATTGGGTCCGGGTGTCAAACCAGTTTTGCAGGTCGGTCACCGATTGCACTTGCTGGCCATGTACCTCGTAGGGGGTCTGCAGCAGGGTATGACGCAGTCCGAAGGTGATGGTCAGGTTGGGCCGCGCTTTCCATTGATCCTGCAAATAGTACTCAAATTCATTCGTCTTGAAGTCCCGGTTGACCAATGCTCCCTGGTTCAGCAGATTTCCTTCCTGCCCGTTCTGCGATACGGAGTAGTTGGCTGACGAGTAAATGCCGCTAATCAATCCGGTCGCAGCAATGATTGCGTTGTTATAAGAGTTGGTGAACGATGGGCCCACGGCGGGAAAGCCGTACACGCCAGGATCGTAGTTCTGCCCTGTATTCGCAATGCCGGAAAGAGGGAAAAAACCGTAGCTACCCACTGCGGAGTTCCAGGATGTACTGTCCGTCGAGGTGTGATTGTGAATCAGCCTATAATTCACGCCGAATTGCAGGGTGTGCTCATGTTTAACCCAGGTAAGGTCGTCGACGAAATTGTGGACTGGTACGGTTTGTAGCGTGGTGCGGTTCTCCGCATCTATTGAACTGATTCCGCCAAAGTCGACATATGGGCCGTCACCGGCTCCGCGATTTGCAATTCCCTGCCGTATGTAGCCATAGCGGGCCGAGTTAATGAGATTGCTTCTGATGATCCAGGAGTCATTCGCTGCGATCCCTTTACTGTTATTCGTAAGGTCATAGCTCGCGGGTTCGCCGGGAAATTCCGGCGGACCCACGGTCGAATCGCCCTGAAGATTCCCGCGAAGGAAGAGGTGGTGCTTACCTACGGAATAATCGATCTTGGCAATGTACGTCTTGAGCACGATTGGATTGGGAGCCGACCACGTAAAAGATGCTGTGTTCAGGCCGCCATCTCCAAGCACTAAACCGTTGCTCTGCGGATATTGACTGAAAAGGGTGAGTGAGTTTGGATCGACGCCTGGGCCGATTGCACACGTAGAGCAGCTTGGGCCCATGGAGGCGATTTGGGAGGGAGTGAGAGTGACGAGGGTATTGGCCGCGTTCAAATACTCTACGTTACCTGAGCGAAGCGAATTGGTCGGCACGGTGAGTGTTTCCTGCTGATTTTCCGCAGTGCGCTGTTGCTCATAGTTGAGGAAGAAAAACATACGATCTTTTTTTATCGGGCCGCCAATTGCGCCTCCGAATGTATTGCGGATCAACTCCCCCGGCTTGTTGGGCAATCCGGAGGAGAGTTCCGCTTGCTTATTAAACCAGTCGTTCGCAGCAGTAGCCGTGTTGCGGTTGTACTCATAGAGACTGCCGTGGAATTGATTTGTACCGCTCTTGGTAATCAGTGAGATCTGCCCGCCGGAACCTCTGCCCGAATCCGAGTTCGAATTGGTGGTAGTCACTCGAAACTCTTCCACGGAATCGAGGGTTGAACGAAGTACAGATGTGAAGGCAAAGCCGTTTTCTTGATCGTTGTCGTCTATGCCGTCCAGAGTTATGTTGGATTGATCTGACCGCGCGCCTGCGACCGCGCCGCTCCGACTATCAGCCGACTGGTTAATTTGCCGGCCCAAATACAACACGCCAGGCTGAAGGCTCAGAAGATCCGGCACATTTCGCCCTTCCATGGGCAGCGCCTCAATCGTCTCGTTGCTGACTGCGTTGCCAATGGTAGCGTCAGTTGTGTTTAGAGTTTCCGTCATTGCGGAAACATTCACCGCCTGCGTCACGGCCTGTAGCGACAACATGAACCCGACCGTCGCGGGCTGGTTCACGAGCAGTTGAGCAACCTTGATCTGAGCGCCGAAACCGGTCGCTTCGGCCGTAATCTCATATGTGCCGGGCGCAAGTTGGACAAATTGGTATATCCCCTTAGCGTCAGACTGAGCTGTCGCTTGAAAGCCATTGCTTTTGTTGTTGAGTGTAAGAACTGCCCCCGCCACGACTGCGCCGGAGGAATCCTGAACGGTCCCGCTCACTGATGTTGTAGAAGACTGAGGCCACATGGGTATGGAAACCAAAACCAACAGAAACGAAATGAGTGCACTCCGCTTGGGTGTCAGAACCCTCGCCATTCCTTCTTGCATAAGTAGCCCCCTGGGCGCGACGAACCGAATCGCGCGTGCTTAGACCCTGCGCAACAACGTGCTGCTTCAAAAGTTGGGTTGTTCTTCAGCTGTTTGGTCTTCTCCCGACAAGCAGAAACTTTCCGAACCGCACACCAAACAGGTATGCATGCGAATACGCGCTTCACGCTCGCTTGTCAAGAAAAAAGTAATCGATTCTATTTTTGAGCCGTTGAAATTTGCACTGGATCGGTTACGAGCAGAAGCGTTGACCATTGAACCCAGGCTTCCAGAGCATTTCCATGCAAGATAAATAGTTTAAGCGTATGAATATACAACACTTATTGTCATATATTTGATGCGCAATTCCCCGCCCAAAACTAGTCTGGAGGCTTTGAAGCAGACGCAGAACGCTCATGCTCAAACTCTGTCGGACAAATATCAGAACATTGTCGTTTCAATAATTCTTTAGTTTGGTATGATCTTGCGTTGGCAACTCCAGTTGTCGGAATATTCTGGTTGAAATCCACCGAAGAGGAAGGCCGTTTGTACACCATTCGAGACATCGCTCGGCTTGCCGGCGTTTCTGTTGCAACGGTTTCAGGCGTTCTGAACAATAAGCCGACCATCAAACCAAAACTCGTTGAGCGCGTAAGGAAGGCGATGGAGGCTCTGGACTACCATCCTGATCAGGTTGCGCGTAGCTTACGTGTGCGCCATACCTGTACCGTGGGCATGGTAATTGCTGACGTTACAAATCCGTTCTTTACAGATGTCTTTCGTGGCGTCGAGCAGGAAGCGCAAAGCAATCAGTATTCAGTTATCCTCTGTGACGCCAACGAAGATCCGGCTCTGGAACGCCACTATCTGAGTACACTGTTTTCCCGGCGTGTGGATGGTGTTTTGCTCGCTCCGACAAGTTCGTCTTCTCCTCAAGAGACACGCATTCACAAGCGCTTCCCTATCGTTCTGATCGATCGTATCCCGATGGGCTTCGTAGGGTCAGCTGTGCTGACGGATAACTTCACGGCTGCTTATGAGGGCACTCGCCACCTGATCGAACTGGGCCATCGCGAGATCGCGATCATTGCAGGGCACCTGAATCTCTCTAATGGCAAGGACCGGTTGGAAGGCTTTCGCAAGGCTCTGCAGGAGCACCACCTTGCACTTCCCGACAAGTATCTGCAACAGGGTAATTTTCAGTTGGAAAGCGGATATCAATGTGGCCTCGAGCTGATGCGGCTTCCTGTGCCTCCGACAGCCGTTTTTTCTTGCAACAACAAGATGACCTTGGGTCTCATGCGGGCTCTCGGGGAACTCCATGTGAATTGCCCACAAAGTGTAAGCGTCCTGGGTTTCGATGACTTCGAATGGACCGCTTATTTCACTCCCCGCCTGACTGTACTTGCTCAACCCGCGCGCGAAATGGGAAAGCAGGCAATGCGGATGTTGCTAAAGAAGCTTCAGGAACCGCAGAATAGTGAAAACAACGAAACCGAGAGAACCACTGTGATGCTTAAGGCTGAACTAAGGGTCAGAGATTCGACCGCGCCACCTAGTTTGTCCGTCTCGATCGGCAACCCGAGAGACCAAAGAGCGATTGGTATTCATTCCACAAGTGCAATCGAGATCGCGGCGCCCCCGATCACAGAAGACCCGCACTAAGACCTCTCCTCCTCCGCCGGTAATAACGCACACAAGTCCTGGATTCTCAGGGAAACCCTTCTATCCCTAGAGAATCGTGGTCATGGGAGATTTCCGTGCGGCATTCACAACGCCTGATGGAGCTTGCCCAGCCATGGTTGCGGAATCAATGCGCAGATCTGTATCCAAAATATGAAACGATATTGTTTTTATTAATAGCCGCTCGCATATTCGAGCAAAATGGCTTTGCCAAATGAGCTGCAACATTAGATGAAGGTATTTATAAACGATCGTTTTTATCGTTGACAAACAAAGCTAACGAGGTGTAAGTCTTTCCTGCCTGAAAATTCAGCGGAAGTTCCGTGTTACCACCACTAACGCCAACGCGGAGTCGGTACGAACTCCGCTGGCAAGTGAGAACGAAATTACTTTCTTGCTCATCGGAGTGTTGATGTTCGTCGGTGAAAGGCCGCAGCAATTGGGTCGGATCTTATTGGCCGCAGTGTTCCTATCCTGCGTATCTTTCGGCCAGACTCAAGTCGAGCCTTCCTTCGGCAGCGAATTTCGTCAGCAGGCCGACCAGATCGCCAAAACGGCTCTCCAAAGTACGGGCGTGCCCAGTGCTTCCATCGCCATCGTGAAGGACGGCAAGATCGCTTACCTCCAAGCCTATGGAGATGCACGGCTCGACCCTTCCGTGCCGGCGCGTCCAGAGACGCGCTATGGCATCGGTTCGATTAGCAAGCAGTTCACCGCGACAGCCATATTAATTCTGGCCGAACAGGGCAAATTGTCTCTCGATGACCCGGTCTCTCGCTTTCTGCCGACGTTGACACGGGCGAATGAAGTCACGATTCGTGAACTGCTCTCGCACACATCGGGCTACCAAGATTACTGGCCGCAAGACTATGTGCCGCCCTTCATGTTGGTCCCGGTGACCGCGGGGCAGATTGTGGAACAGTGGGCGCAAAAGCCACTGGATTTCGATCCTGGTACTCGATGGCAGTACAGCAATACAAACTTTGTGATTGCTGGGTTGATTGTCGAGAAAGTCAGCGGGATTCCGCTGATGAAATTCTTGCACGAGCGAATCCTCGCACCACTCGGCATGAACGGCGTGGCCGACAATGACAATGGCCCCCTTGGCGACTCCGATGCTGAGCGATATTTGCGCTATGGGCTTGGTCGGGAACGCGTGGCGCCCAAGGAAGGCAAAGGATGGCTCTTTGCTGCCGCGGAACTTGCAATGCGGGCGCAGGATCTCGCTGAGTGGGACATCGGAATGATGAATCAACGCCTGCTCAAGCCTGCTTCCTACCAGGAAATGGAAACAGAGGTCCGGCTTAAGAACGGAATGGGAACGCACTACGGTCTGGGGGTCGAAGTGCGATCGGAATACGGACACCGCGAGATTGAACACGGTGGCGCAGTCTCAGGCTTTACGGCAGAGAACAGAGTGTTCCCGGACGACCGTATCGCAGTTACAGTACTAACAAACGACATGCCTGCGGCCGCAGCTCCGGAAATCGCTGGCAATATTGTTCGGCTGCTTCTTGTGGCAGATCAACCACTGGAGAAAGCGCGCGACCAGAAGGCTCGGAAGATTTTCGAGCAACTGCAACACGGAACTATTGACCGTACGCTTTTCACCGCAGACGGCAGTAGTTACTTTACTGGGCAGGCGCTCGAAGACTTTGCCTCGAGTCTCGCGCCGCTAGGCGCGCCGCTGGAGTTTGCGAGAACAGGGCAAGAGGAGCGAGGTGGCATGACATTCTGCAGCTACAGGGTGAACTTCAAAGATAGGAAATTTGCCGTGTTGGTTCGCGAAATGCCCGACGGGAAGATCGAGCAGTATCAGTTGATGGTGGAACCGTAAAGAACGCAGCAAGGGAAGGGCAAGGCCTGGGCTGAGGCAGTTGCGCTTCCGAAGGGTCTGGCGGTGGTCTGCTAGAAACGCGCAGATTCAGAAGTTTGGATGATGTTCACGGGGAAAGCGAGTTTCCATGCTTCGAACTATCTTACTCATGTCGTGGGTAGTACTCATCACAACAAACATGGTGGCCAGTGTAAAAGTCGAAAAAACGGAATACAAAGGCTGGCAGAATTGTTACCGGGTCACTAACGGCGAGATTGAGCTCATCGTTACCGGTGACGTCGGGCCGCGCATTATCCGCTTCGGATTTGTGGGCGGTCAAAATATGTTCAAGGAGTTTGCGGAGCAGTTAGGCAAGAGCGGTGAGGAAAAGTTCCAGTTGCGTGGTGGAGATCGCGTCTGGAAGGCTCCCGAAGATCCCGTCGCCACCTGGGCTCCTGATAATGTTCCAGTTCAGATCATACCGACCGCTACCGGACTGATCGCCCGCGCGCCGATCGAACCGTTGACGAATTTACAAAAAGAGATCGAGATCGCCATTGCGCCGTCGGGAACGACTGTAACAGTGTCGCATCGAATCACAAATCATTCTTTGTTCACGCTGGAATTCGCTCCTTGGGCGCTAACGATGATGGCTCAAGGTGGAATCGCAGTTAGCGGATTTCCTCCGCGCGGCCGGCACCCGATTAATCTCGAAGCCACGAATCCGCTGGTTATGTGGGCCTATACCGATCTTGCCGATCCGCGCTGGAAGTTTACCAAGAAGTATTTGACCCTCCGACAAGATCTGAACAACAAGGAAGCACAAAAATTGGGTCTGTTCAATCCGGATACCTGGGCGGCCTACCTGTTGAACGGTGAGGCATTCGTGAAGCGAACCAAGGCGGACGCCTCGAAAACCTACCCCGATTTCGGATGCTCCTTCGAAACGTTCACCAATAACGAGTTTCTTGAAATCGAAACACTCGGCCCGCTGACCAAGTTGTCCCCCGGGCATACGGTAGAGCAAGTGGAGCACTGGGGACTGTATCGGAAGGTACAGCCAACCGAGTTAACCGACCAGGAATTGGATCGGGTACTCCTACCTCTCGTACAGGCTACCGGGGGCGCAGAATAGATGCTATCCGCATGCTTTCTTCAGGCGGCAGAAACGCGCTTTTCCCTCAATCCCGTTGACCTCATCATCATTATCTTGTACTTCGTTTTGGTTCTGGGTCTGGGTGTGTACTTGCGGCGTTTCACTAAGACGGCCGAGGAATTTTTTATGGCTGGCCGCGAGATGACGATGTGGGTCGCGGGACTTAGCTTCATCTCCGCCAACCTCGGCTCTTTGGAGATGATGGGGTACGCCGCAGCCACGTATCAGTACGGGATTCTTGTGGCCCATGCCTACTGGATCGGCGCAATTCCCGCGATCCTGTTTCTCGCGCTCGTAATGTTGCCCTTCTACTACATCTGCAAGACACACTCGGTGCCAGGTTATCTAAAGCTCAGATTCGGGGAAGGTGCGCGGTCCCTCTCTGCCCTCTCCTTCGCAGTGATGACGATCCTGATGAGCGGCATCAACATGTACTCGATGGCGATCATCATGAAGGTCATCCTCGGCTGGAATATCCATTTCAGCATCTGGGTCTCGTCACTGACTGTCGCGATCTATGTAGCGACAGGCGGCCTTCTTTCGGCAATCTTCAACGAGGTACTCCAGTTTTTTCTCATCTGGATTGGATGCCTCGTGATTCCCGTGGTGGGATTGATTGAAACGCACGGCTGGGCCGGCATGGTTCATCGGATTCAGGCGAATTTCCCAGGCCAAGACTTCATGCACATGTGGAGCACGACCGGCACATTTTCCAACAATCCAATGGGAGCCCATTGGACAGGAATTGTATTTGGCTGGGGCTTGGCAATCTCGTTCGGATACTGGACAACTGACTTTCTCGTCGTGCAGCGTGTGATGGCGGCCAAGGATCTTCGCTCCGCCCAGTTAGGCACGATCATTGGCGGATTTTTCAAAATGACTGTGCCTCTGATAGTTATTCTGCCCGGCTTGCTTGCGCTCGCAGTCTTACCTTACCACCTGGTCCCTGAGAGCCAGGGCGGACTCCCGAACGTGCACACATACAATGAAGCGCTTCCCCTGATGCTTGCTCGCTACTGTGGACCTGGGCTGCTGGGTCTCGGAGTTACAGCGTTAGTTGCCGGCTTCATGTCCGGGATGGCTGGCAACGTCACGGCTTTTACTACGGTGTGGACGTATGACATTTACAAGCCTCTTATCCGGAAAGATGCCTCGGAAAGTCATTGCGTTTCCATGGGCCGTTGGTGTTCGCTTCTTGGAGTCTTTGTGAGCATCGGAACGGCATATCTGGTGATGAATTTTTCCAGTATTATCGTCTACGCGCAGGTAATTTTTGTCTTCTTTATTGTGCCCATGTTCGGCACGGTCATCCTGGGTATGCTCTGGAAACGAACCACGCCTGCGGCCGGTTTCTGGGGCTTGCTGGCCGGGATTCTGACTTCTTTCGCGCTGTGGCTGTGGGTAAAGGTCGATCCCGGCGCGTTGAACTTTGTTGCATTTTCCGGTTACGCGAAAGATATGTCCGAGAACATGTATCGCGCGATGTGGTCCCTCATCGCAAATGTTCTTGTCACCGTAGTAGTCAGTCTGGTCACCAAACCAAAGCCCGACCATGAACTCCGGGGACTGGTGTACGGAATGACAGACTTGCCCTCGGAGCACGCATTTCCGATTTTTCAGCGGCCGATCACTTGGGCCGCGGCGGTTGGGGTTGGATTCATCGCACTCAACATCTTTTTTTGGTGAGAAAGGCACGCTGTGGAGAAGCAGTCTATATCCGTGTGGTTTTTCATTGGAGCGCTGCTCGCAATTTATGGGGTCCTGATCCTCGGTTCCGGGATCTATGGACTGTTTGTTCCGCCCAATCACGCGGTCGCCATGTCTCATCTCCACATCGGTATTTGGTGGGGCTCCGGCATGGTGCTATTCGGCACGGGCTACATCGTTCGCTTTCGACCGAGATGAAAACATCTATAAGCCAGCACTTATTTGAAAGGCAAGAACAATGCAGCACGCAGAAGTGATCCTGGTTGCAAGTGGCGATTTGCGGCTATCAGCGAATCGAGCCTGCTGGCCTGCCCAGCACCAAGTGGAACAGTCGGTGATGAGTGCGATTCGCGCTTGCGGACATTCCGTTCGCCGCGGACACCCATTTGATCCAGTGCAACAACACGGATTCATTGACAGTCAGCGCCACGGCATCGAAATCTTTCGCAAGATTCCGCCCGAGGCTCCTCTGGTGGTGGTCGAAGCGGTTTGGCAGTACAGCCATCATGTTCTCCCGGGCCTCATGACCCATCTGGGACCTATCTTGACTGTGGCCAATTGGTCCGGGCAGTGGCCTGGGCTGGTTGGCATGCTTAACTTAAACGCGTCAATGGCCAAGGCTGGCATCAGATACAGCACCCTGTGGAGTGTCGATTTCACTGATGACTACTTTCTCGACGGGCTGCGTCAATGGCTGAATTGCGAACCGGTCAAGCATGATACCAGCCACATTCATCCGCTCGCAGCGTGCCGACTATCTCCGGAAGCGGAAAACATGGGCCGTGAGCTGGGCCATGAGCTCTTGCGTAACAAGGCCATCCTTGGTGTTTTCGACGAAGGGTGCATGGGTATGTACAACGCCATCATCCCCGACGAGCTATTGAACGCAATGGGGGTCTACAAGGAACGGCTCAGCCAGTCTGCTCTCTATGCGGAGATGCGTCGCACTTCAAAGGATGAAGCGCAGGGGATTCGCACCTGGCTTGAGAGCGAGGGCATGCAATTTCGTACGGGATCCGATCCGGCTCGTGATCTCACAGACGATCAGATTCTTGAACAATGCCAGATGTACATCGCGGCACTTCGCATAGCAGACGAATTTGGCTGCGACGCGATCGGGATCCAGTACCAGCAAGGCCTGAAGGATATCTGTGCGGCATCGGATCTCGTCGAGGGTCTTCTGAATAATGTCGATCGGCCCCCGGTAAAGCATATAGACGGTACTCGAGTTCTATTCGACGGATTGGCCCTCCCCCATTTCAACGAAGTAGACGAGTGCGCAGGCCTTGATGCGCTAGTAACAAATCGTGTTTGGCGCCGTCTGGGATTTGCGCCAGAGACAACCCTTCATGATGTTCGCTACGGTGAGCCTTTCGCGATAAATGGCCGTGAGGAATTTGTATGGGTATTCGAAATCTCGGGTTCGATTCCTCCCAGTCATTTTGCGAACGGATACAAAGATGCAGTCAGCGAACGCCAACCCCCTATGTACTTTCCCCTGGGGGGCGGCACGATCAAGGGTGTCAGCAAGCCGGGAGAAATTGTGTGGAGCAGGGTGTTTGTCGAAAACGGAAAATTGAACGCCGATATTGGCCGTGCCAAGGCGGTTGCGCTTCCCGATTCTGAAACTCAGCGACGATGGTCGATCACGACACCGCAGTGGCCGATCATGCACGCCGTCCTGTGCGGCATCAGCCAGAATCAGTTCATGGCTCGGCATAAATCGAACCATTTACAGGTCGCTTACACGCCCGATGCCAATGCCGCGGGCACAGCGCTTGCCGCAAAAGCCGCCATGATGGCCGAACTGGGCATTACAGTGAACCTGTGTGGCGATTGGAAATCATGATCCCTACCGATGCCCACTGGCTGAGGACTGATTATTTGAGCACGGGCAATGCATGCTCGGTCTTTTCCAAGCAGCAATATGAGCTGGCTGCCACAAAAGACGTTCTTATACCCGCGCTGCTCATTTATCGGGACATCGTTCCTACCAACATCGATACGGCCGTGCTGAGTGCCAACCCAAGCCG
>Ga0210391_10001953_pt1 | contig 18269 bp, 18 predicted proteins | sample IncBWC12OmetaG_FD_160573 | JGI IMG/M metagenome (GOLD analysis project Ga0210391, IMG submission 160573) | Forest soil microbial communities from Barre Woods Harvard Forest LTER site, Petersham, Massachusetts, United States - Inc-BW-C-12-O ... | reverse complement strand
GGTCAGCTTCTCGTGATACGTCCGCAGTTTAACCTTGTCGGGCGACTGGCGCACCAACTGCATCCCGTCGGGGACAGTCACCTGCAGCGGCAATTCGTGCGAGCCCGGCTCGACGCCCTTCGCGTCGACGTAAGCCAGCCCCTTGGGCGCGAGGCCGGCCAGCTTCACCGCCGGCCCGCGAATCGTCAACGTCGCCTGCTTCGGTTCGACCCGGTACTTGAAATCGCTGTCCTTCACTTCCACGTCCACCGCGCGAAACTCGCGGTCGGTAATCGCCTCGGACACGTTGATTTTCGCATCGACATGACCAGTGGAAAGTCCGAGCGACGGATCGGGCGGATCGATATTAACCGAACGTTCGGTATTTGACGTGAGTCCCTTCAAATCGAACGGCTCCGTATTGACCGCACTGAGCGGCGACACGTAACGGCTCGGCCCAACGACGGTGACACTCGGCGGAGTAATATCGACCGCCGAAATCATGTAGCCGGGTGCGACTCGGTCGAGCACCGCCAGATGCACCGGCACGTCGCGCGTAACCATGCGATCGACATCGAGCGACAATTGATCGGGCGAGATGCTGGTCACGGAGGTATTTCGTCCGACGTTGAACATCGCGGGGTAAACCTTGAAGTCGGATTGCCCGGACGCAACGTTGCGCAGATCGATATGCAGCGTCAGCCGGTTCGGATCGAGCAGCGACAGCAGCGTGCGCGGGCCGGTGACTTCGATTTTCACCTCCGTCGGCGGATGGTTCACGATCACCATCCCCTGCGGCAGCGAGGCGTAGCTTATGGGCACCGTCAGTGTCGCGACCGAGCCGCGCTCGCCTGCATTGACGAATATCCAGAGTCCGATCGCGAGCACGACCGCGAGTGCGCGCAGCCCGATGTCGCTGCCGCGAAGCCGCCGCAAACCGCGAGCGGCGAACATATATTTGAAATCGCCCAGCCTCATCGTGCGTCGCTCTTTGGCCTCGCGCGCCTAACCCGGCAGCTTCCTCAACGTCGAAAGAACTTCAGCCGGCTCAAGCCCGCGGCTCAGCACACCGCCGCGCGCCAGCGAAATCGCCCCGCTCTCCTCGGACACCACCAGCACGAGCGCGTCGCTGTCCTCGCTCATGCCGATCGCCGCGCGATGACGCGTGCCGAGCGACAGGCTGACGTTCGGGTTTTGAGAAAGGGGCAACAGGCACGCCGCCGCGAGTACTCGATCGCCGTTGATTATCACGGCGCCATCATGCAGCGGAGAGCCGTTCATGAAGATCGTTTCGAGAAGCTCCGGCGAGACCCTGCCGTCAACGACTCTGCCGGTCTCGACGAACTCACCGAGCCCGTCATCCTGCTCGATCACAATTAGCGCTCCGACCCGGCGCGCCGAGCACCACGCCGCCGCGGTTGCGATCTCTTCCGCCGGCGTAGCCGTGGTCGTGTTGCGTCCCAGGAACGATTGCGCGCCGACCCGAGTGAGCGCGCGCCGGATATCCGCCTGGAAGATCACCACCAGGATCACGAACAACGATCCGAGAAAGTTGTTCAGCAGCCAGTTGAGGGTGAACAGTCCGAGCACCTGCGACGCCACGAAAGCGCCGCCGACGATCACCATCCCCAGCACCATCTGCATCGTGCGCGTGCCGCGAATCAAAAGCGCGATGCGGTAGATGACGTACGCCACGATCAGGATGTCGACGACATCCTGCCACCGCGGCTGCGGTATCATGGGCATGTAGTTATGCATTGTGCCTGAACCGCTGATCCCGTCCCGCCATTGCCGCGGCCATTCGCACCGCGGCGACGGCGGCGCCTACGTCATGCACGCGCACGATCGACGCGCCGGCAGCAATCGCGAGCGCGTTGGCCGCCGCCGTGCCGAATTCCAGATTCGCTTCGCCCGCCCCCGAGATTCGCGCGACGAACGACTTGCGCGACGCGCCTACCATTACGGGATAGCCGAGCGTACAGAGGTTGGGCAAGGCAGCGAGCAACTTCAAATTATGCTGCCCAGTCTTGGCGAACCCTATCCCCGGATCGATGATAATTCGCGAGCGCGCAACTCCGGCGGTGACGGCAAACCGCGCGCGCCGGTCCAGGTACTCGACGACCTCGCGCACCACGTCGCGATAGCGGGCAAACTCGATATGATTTCCGGGACCGCCGCGCATATGCATCAGCACTACGGCGCACTTGGTCCGCGCCGCGAGCGGCGCCATCTCGCGGTCGTGCTCCAGCGCAGTGATGTCGTTGATGATCGCCGCCCCCGACTCGATCGCGACGCGCGCGATCTGCGCCTGCCGCGTGTCGATCGAAATCGGCACTCGCAGCCTCTTGCCCAGACGTGCGAGGACCGGCGCAATCCGCTCGAGCTCGACTTCGACAGGGATCTCCACCGCACCGACCGGACGCGACGATTCTCCACCGACGTCGATCATATCGGCGCCGGCGGCTTCCATCGCGAGCGCGTGCTCGACTGCGCGATCGGGGTCGAGGTATTTTCCGCCGTCTGAGAAGGAGTCGGGGGTCACGTTGAGCACGCCCATCACGGCGGGGAATTTGATTACGCGACCGTCGGCTAGTTTGAGACTCGCCGGCGTCGAGTCAAATCCCGCAGCCCGCTTGCGCGAGGCGCGATCGTTGATCGAAGACTTGGATTGAATCCGCGAGAGTCGCATCGCACCGGCCCCACTTCCCCCAGCCCCCTAACCCGCGGCAACCGGCGAACCGAATCAATCGAAGCGCGGCCGCAAACGACGCGCTCGCGTGACGACTAAACGAGAACCGGCTTCGGCGGCAATCCTGGAATCGGGCTTTCGTCCTCGGCGCGCTTTTCCTTACCCGTATCCGGACCGGGCCGCGGCGGAGGATCGTTGCGCACCGCGGCAGGCGACGGCGGCAGCGGGCGCCCCTCGCGGAACGCAGTCACCATCGCCTCAACTTCGCTGCCGTCGAGCACTTCCTTCTCGAGCAGCCGCGACGCGATCGCATGCAGCAGCACCAGGTGATCCGACAGCAGCTGCCGCGCCTTCTGATACGAGTCGTCGATTATCTTGCGCACTTCGCGATCGATTTCGAGCGCGGTCTGCTCCGAGTAATCCTTGTGATGCGCGATATCGCGGCCGAGGAAAATTTGCTCCTCGCGACGGCCGAACGTCATCGGGCCGAGCTCCTTGCTCATGCCCCATTCGCAGACCATCTTGCGCGCGAGCTCGGTCGCCTTCTCGATATCGTTGCCCGCGCCCGTCGTCATCTGCCCGAACACCAGCTCTTCCGCCGTGCGTCCGCCGAACATCACCGCCAGCCGCGTCACCAGGTAGTCGCGCGGATAGGTGTAGCGATCGTCCATCGGCAATTGCTGCGTCACGCCGAGCGCCATCCCGCGCGGGATGATCGTTACTTTGTGAACAGGGTCCGCCCCGGGCTGCAGCATCGCAACCAGCGCATGGCCGCCTTCATGATATGCGATAATCTTGCGCTCCGAGCCTGACATCACCATCGAGCGCCGCTCCGCGCCCATCATGACTTTGTCCTTGGCCAGTTCGAAGTCCGACATCTCGACCTTGTCCTTGTTGCGGCGCGCCGCCAGCAGCGCGGCCTCGTTGACAAGGTTCTCCAGGTCGGCGCCGGCGAATCCAGGCGTCGAGCGCGCGATCTTGCTGCCATCAACGTCGTCCGACAGCGGCACTTTGCGCGTATGAACTTTGAGAATTCCTTCGCGGCCCTTTACGTCGGGCAGCGGCACGACGACGCGCCGGTCGAAGCGGCCTGGCCGCAGGAGCGCGGGATCGAGCACGTCGGGACGATTCGTCGCCGCGACCAGGATGACGCCTTCATTGGCCTCGAAGCCGTCCATCTCGACCAGCAACTGGTTGAGCGTCTGCTCGCGCTCATCATGACCGCCGCCCAGGCCGGCCCCGCGATGACGTCCGACGGCGTCGATCTCATCTATAAAGATGATGCACGGCGCATGCTTCTTGCCCTGCACGAACAGGTCGCGCACGCGCGACGCGCCAACGCCAACGAACATCTCGACGAAATCCGATCCTGAAATCGAAAAGAACGGCACGCCCGCTTCACCCGCAATCGCGCGCGCGAGCAGCGTCTTGCCGGTTCCCGGCGGCCCGACCAGCAGCACGCCCTTGGGAATTCGCCCGCCCAGGCGCGTGAAGCGCTTGGGGTCGCGTAAAAATTGTATGATCTCTTCGAGCTCGTCCTTGGCCTCGTCGATTCCGGCGACGTCGGCGAACGTAACTTTGTGCGTATTCTCAGTCAGCAGCTTGGCGCGGCTCTTGCCGAACGACATCGCCTTGCCGCCTCCGATTTGCATCTGGCGCATGAAGAAAATCCACAGCGCCGCCAGCACGATCACCGGGAACCATTGCACAAGCGCGACCATCCACCACGGATCGCCTTCGGCCGGCTTGGCCGCGATCTTCACGCCCTTCTCGCGCAGCGTCTTGACCAAGTCCGGATAGTCGGGCGCGTTGGTCTTGAAATGGTCTCCGGTGGTGTTGTCGAACTTGATCAGGTTGCCCTGAATCGTCGCCTCCGAAACCTGGCCCTTGTCGACCTGGTTGAGGAAGTCGGAGAAAATTATTTCGGGTTCTTTGGGTTGCTGCCTGCTGAAGATATTGAACAGGAGCAGGAACATCAGTCCCAGCACTAGCCATAGCGCAATACTGCGTGAAAACTGGTTCATGCTATTAAAAAAGTATCACGCACGCTGATTACCACGCAATCTGGTAAGTGCTACGCGGCGATTTCCGACGCTTCCACTCGCAGTACGGTTTCAGTAGAGCTGCCGACCAGCGCACATTGGCCGCGCGCAAGACCCGGCAGCCACGCAATCGTGTCGCCGACGGTCACTACAGGAAAGCGCTCGCGCCGTGCGCGCGGCAGCTTGCGATCGACGAAGATATCCTGAACCTTGCGCGTGCCGCGCATCCCCACCGGGCGCATCCGGTCGCCGTTCACAAAGCTGCGTGCGACTAATCCTCTGTCGGCGATTTTCGCCGCGTCGAAGGTCGCGACGGACAAACTGTCCGGCATCGGTGCGCCGGGCGCTGCGATCGTCGACGCCTTGAATTTGAATCCCGCCGCCTCGACCAGCGTGATTCCGTCGGCGGCGATAGCAACCGAGAATCCTGCGGCGGCGCCGTCCGCGCCGGCGGCGACACGCTCGCGCTCATTCCCAAGTCGAAAAAAATTGTACTTGCGCTCGGCATGCCAACCGTCCGGAAGATCGACCGAGTCACTCGGCCCGCCTGCGACGATCAGATCGCGCATCGCCTCGACATGCGCCCGCGAAATTTTGCGCAACGATCCCATCCGCTCGGCGACGAACAGCCTGATCGCAGCCGCTTGCACCGCGCGATCGACGGCGCCGAAGCCCGACACGTCGAGCACGCCGCCGCCGAGGCGCATCGCGTCCAGTTCGCGCGCACCCATCGCCGAGACCAGCGCGTCTAGTGACCGCATCTCATCGGCAACCTCGACCAGCCGTGCGCCGAGCCCGGGCGCATAGTCGCGCTCGAGCATCGGGAGCAATTCGCCGCGAATCCGATTGCGCAGAAAATCGCGCGACGAATTCGACGAATCCTCCACGAACGGACTCGCGCACGCCTTCAGGTATTCGCGAATGTCCGCACGAGAAATCGAAAGCATCGGGCGAATCAGCCGCTCCGGCCCGCGCTCAGCCATCGCCGCCATTCCGGCCGCTCCGGCGCCGCGCATCAAGCGCATCAATACTGTCTCGGCCTGGTCATCGCGATGGTGTCCCAAAGCGATAAAGTCCGCCCCCACTCGATCGGCGGCGCGCCCCAGAAATTCGCGCCGCAGGTCGCGCGCCCGCTCCTCGAGATTGGCGCCGGAAATCGCGCCAAGCCCCTCGGCCTGCTCAACCTGCACCTCAATCCCCAGCCGCGCGCACATAGCCCGCACGAACTCTTCATCGCGATCCGATTCAGGGCCGCGCAGCCGATGGTTCAAATGCGCAGCCGCGAGCTTCAATCCCATCCGCTTGCGCAGTGCGAGCAGCGCCGAAGTAAGCGCGACCGAATCACCACCACCGGAAAGCGCGATGACGATCGACGCGCCGCGCCCAACGCCCGCCCGCAGCAGTGCCGCCTCAATCGCGCCAAGGACTCTCTTTTCAGTATCGCGAGGCATCAGGAAGGAGACTAATCCCGCAGGAGATCGGCATCAATTCCATTCCTTCGAATGATTGGGAGCAGAGGTCACCCCTGCCGAAGGAAGCGTGAAACCCACCGCGGGTTTCACATTTAATAGTGATGCCTCGCGAAAAATCGACGCCGATGGACCGGCTAACCACGAACCGCCGGGATAAGGTTAGTCTTTCCGGACTGCGACGCACTCGATTTCAATATCAAACGGGCCCGTCCATACCGGCACACAGAAGAAAATGCGGGCCGGCGGATTTTTGGGAAAGTAGCGCTTGTAAATTTCGTTGAATGTCTTGAAGCGCTCCGGGCTTACACAGATTACGTTGACCTTCAGGACGTGCTCGAGGTCGGATCCCGCCGCCTCAAGTGCCGTCTTCAACTCTTCCAGGCAGCGTTCGGCCTGCTGTTCAAAAGGCGCGTGGACGAGAAGTTCTCCGGTCTTGGGATCAAATGGCGGCAGACCCGAGACGAAAATCATGTCGCCGGCGCGAGTGCAGACCGAGACCGGCACACCCCATTTCTCGAAATTGCTGTCATACGGTTCGACGCGGATAATTTCCCTCTTCACGATCTGTCTCCTTGTAACATCTTGCGCTTGCGTTCACGCACGGCTGCCATGTTGATGCGAACATTCTCTTTGCTGAGAAGATCGCATTCTTGCATGGTCTTCTTCCCTTTTATGCGCCGCGGCCAACCTCGGCCCGCACCAGGGTCGCCTCAATCGCGGCAAGGAATTTCTTTTCAGTATCCCGAGGGCATCTGGGACTAGGTTATTACTGCGGCAGATCCGCATCAATTAGAGTCAGCGCCCCATCTGATCGAGCAAATGCAGAATCACTCCAATCCCCGGAAGATTAACTTCCAGTTCCTCGCCCAGTGTGCGAATCACGCGCGCGCGCCGCAGTGCGTCGCGATCGTAAAGCGCCTCGACGCGTCCGCGCCCGTGCTCGACGCGCACGGGCGCGATCAAATCCTCGTGCTCCCACGAGGCCAGCTCGCGCTCGCTGATTCCGCCGATCGTGCAGAACACGCTGCGGCTCATCAACACGACTTCGCCGCGGGTCGAGCTTCTCGATTGGGTTCGCCGTGCCATTGCATTCAGCTCCCGCTCACTTCGACGCCATCAGTTCGGCCCGCGGATCGGCGACACCGCGGTCTTTCAGGCTGTCGGCCAATTGCTGCATCAACCCGCGCTCCTTGGCGTTCAACTCAGTCGGCGCGAGGACTTTCAGCTCGTAGAGCAGGTCTCCCGCCGGTTCCTTGCCGCGCGCGGGCAGCCCGCGACCGCGCAGGCGCATCACGCGCCCCGCCTGGCTGCCGGCCGGAATCTTCAGCGCCACGCGTCCATCGACCGTGGGCGCGGTAATTTCCGCGCCGAGCGCCGCTTCATAGTCCCATACCGGCAGATTGACGCGGAGGTCGCGGCCCGCGATCGCGAACACGGGGTTCGGTTCGATTCTAATTGTGAGGAAGAGGTCACCGTTCTGATCGGGACGCGGCGCGCGCCCGCCCTGCCCCTTCAAGCGCAACTGCGTGCCGTCCGACACCCCCGCCGGGATTGACACCTCGAGCGTGCGCCGCGCCGCCACCACGCCCGCGCCGCCGCAGGTCGGGCATTGCTCCGCCGCGCGAATCACACGCGCTTTGCCCTGTTTCTCCTCGCGCGCGATCACTCCGCTGCCGCCACAGGTGGCACATTCGTCCTCGCCGACGAGATCGAGCCGCCGCTTGGCGCCTTTGATTGCATCGAGCAGCGTAATTCCTGCCTCGGCGCGCAAATCCGGCGCGCGCTGCGGCTCGGTGTCGAAATCGAAGGTGGAAAATCCACGCGGCGCGCCGCCACGGCTGCGCCCGCTGGTGCGTGCGCCGCTTCGTCCCCCGCCGCCGAAGAATTGCGAGAAGAAATCGCTGAAGTCGCCGCCGCCGAAGTCTGCGCCCGCGCTGCCCCCGCCCGCGCCTGCACCCGCCGCCGATTGTTGCCGCGCGTAACGGCGCATCATCTCTTCCTGCGACACGCCATGTTCCCAGTCGGCCCCCAGCTCGTCGTATTTTTTACGTTTCTCGGGATCGCTGATTACCTGGTACGCCTCGTTCAGTTCCTTGAACTTGGCCTCGGCCTCTTTGTTGTTGGGATTGACGTCGGGATGAAATTTGCGGGCGAGCTTGCGATAGGCACTCTTGATCTCGGCCTCGGTCGCCTTGCGCTCAACTCCGAGAACTTTGTAGTAATCGCGAAATTCCATCCGGTATACTCAGTTCAGGTATTCCAGATACTCAGTTACTATAGCAATCAATTAGCCAATCAGGTCTCGGAATGCTCCGGCACATTAGCCGCCGTCGAAGCTTCTTTCAACGCAGCCATCTGCGCCTCGAGCGCCCTCAGTTCTGCATCGAGCGCCGCCTGCCGCCTCCAGATGAACACAACGTACAGGAAAATCGCCCCAAAGATGATGCTGTAGGCGGAGAACAGGTAGCCCAGGTGTTCCATCAGCTCAATTCCATCACTTGCCGTCGTCGGCGGCCGCGGTCGCGAATGCAATCCTGACCGCCAGCGCACCCATCCGGCTGTGCGTCCGCAACTGGTTGAATCTAAGCATCAGCAGCCAGACCCACAACAACGTGAACGCGGCCAGGCAGACCAGCAGCGTTGTGACCATTCGCGGATCTTCGAGCCCATGTCCGCCCTGCTTGGTGACCAGCACCGCGGGATGAATCGTGCGCCAAAGCCGCACGGACGCAATGACTATCGGCACGTCGAGGACCGCGACAATTCCGAGCACCGCCCCAAAGCGCGCCGTCTGCGGCGTGTCGTCGGCGCTCGCGCGCAGCATCAGGTAACCGCCGTACATCAGCCACAGGATAAAGGTGGTCGTCAGCCGCGAGTCCCACGTCCACCAGGTGCCCCAAATCGGCTTGGCCCAAATCGAACCAGCGACGATCATCAGCGTGCAGAAGACCATCCCGGTCTCGGCCGCTGCGTAGCCCAGGTCGTCCCACAGCTGATCGCCGAGCCAGAGATAGAATATCCCCGCGATCGCAACCAGCCCGAACGACGCGAACGCGACCCACGCGAGCGGCACGTGAAAATAAAAAATCAGCTGCGCGATTCCCTGCTCAGCCTCTGGCGGTACATAGTCGAATACCATGAACAGCGCCGCCACCATCAGCGCGAGCGTCGCGTATCCTAGCCAGTTGCGAATCGCGGAGTTGTTCATCGAATAGTCAGTCCTGACCTATCACGTACTCGAACAGAAGGTAACCGGCGGTGACGAATAGCACGTCGAAGGCGATCATGATCTTCAGCCAATCGCCCATCGTGGCGAATGGCGCGCCCGCCAGCGCCGCAGCGCTCGCCTTCACTCCGGCAATCAGCGCGGGCACGAAAATCGGCACGGCGAGAATCGGCAACAGCATATCGCCGCCGCGCGTGCGTCCCGTGATTGCCGAGAGCAGCGTCGCCAGCGCGGAGAATCCGATAGCGCCCAGAATCAGGATCGGCGCGAGCCGGACCGTCGATCCGTCGAAGTCGAGATTGAAGAACAACACCATCAGGATAACGGCGCCGACTTCGGCCACTGCCATGAAGATAAACGCTGCCGCCAGTTTGGCGGCGTACAGCGTCGCGGGATCGAGCGGGCTCAGCAGCAGCCCGCGAATAGCACCATTGTCGCGCTCCGCCAGCAGCGCACGATTCGCACCCAGCATTCCCGCGAAGACCATCGCGACCCATAGCGCACCCGCGGCAGCGTCGACGCTCCGCACGCGCGCCGCGTCGAGCGCGAAGACCAGCACCACCAGCACCAGCATCGACAGCGCGAGCAGCGCCAGCGTGCTCTCACCGCTGCGAAGTTCGAGGCGCAAGTCCTTGCGCAGCACTGCGGCGAATCCCGACACGTTTCTACCGGCCGAGCAGCGAGCGAATTCGCCCGCGCCGGACTTCCTCCTTATGCGCATGCGGCAGCAGCAGCCCGCGCGAGATTTCGAAGACCGCAAACTCGACGCCGTCGATTTCCGGCACTGCATGCGCCGTCGCTATCACCGACGCGCCGCGTTCGATTGCGCCGCGAAGCAGACTCGCGACGATTTCGGCGCCGTCATGGTCGAGCGACGCGAACGGCTCGTCCACCAGCAGCAGTGCAGGCTCGGCGAGCATTGCGCGCGCGGCCGACAGCCGCTGCTCCATCCCGCGCGAGAACGTGCGCACGCGAACGTCGGCGACCTCGGCGAGCCCGACGCGGCCAAGCCACAGTTGCGCCGACGAGTGCGGATCAGCCAGTGAAAAAAGCTCCCCGTAAAATTCCAGATTCTCGCGCGCGGTCAGCATCGGGTAGAGAAAACTCTCATGCGCCATCACGCCGATACGCCGACGGTAGCGTGCCGCGAGCCGGCGCGTGTCCTGCCCGAAGACGAGTGCGCGGCCGCCGCTCGGAGCTTCGAGCCCGGCCAGCATCCGCAGCAGCGTGGATTTCCCGGCGCCGTTGCCGCCGATGATGAATGCGCCCGTGCCCGCCAGCATCCGCAAATCCACCTCGCGCAGCACGGGCGCGAGCCCGTAAGTCTTGGCGAGGCTGTGCGTCTCGACGACCGGCGCCGACATCACTCGGACCGAGCGGCCGCGGCGCCGAGCGGCCTGATCGCGATACCGCATTGCGCGCAGAACTTCGAGTCGCCGGCCACGCGCATCCCGCATTCGGGACAGAAGCGCGGTTTGTGCGACGCCGACGCGGACGGCGGCTGCTGCGACAACGGTTGCGGCGGCCGTGCCGGAGGTTCGCGATGCACGACGAGCGTCGGCACGGGGTCGATACGCCTAGGCACCGGCGCGGGCCGCGGCGCGTTCAGCGCGGTGACTGACCCCTTCTTCGTGCCCTTGTCGTCGCGGATGCGCTCGATCGCAGCCATCGCCGTGAGCGCTCGATCCTCGAGCGCCTTGTGCATCGAGTCGTAGTCGGCGTCGGACAGCTTGCCCATCTCGCGATCGAACTCGAGTTCGCGCAAACCCTGCACTGCCAGCGCGCGTTCATGCTCGTGCCGCTCGGTTTGAAGCTCGCCCGCAGACTTGGCGCGCGCGCCGACCAGGCCGATGCCGAGCGGAGCGGCGACGAACAGCGCGACTCCGGCAACGATCATCGCTGCGGCGAGGATGAACACCGGCTATCTGCGCTCCTCGATTTCTTTTTCCAATTTGCGCCTGAGTTCCGGATCGAATGAAGGCTGCGCGCCTGCCCTCGAGTCTGCCGGTGCGGGAGGCGCACTGGAGTGCCATCTACCGACCGCCAGGACCATCAGGCCGCCGCCGACTGCGAGCGCTATGAACGGCATCGTCCACGCGAGAATGTTGAAGCCCTCGGTGGTCGGCGCGGACAGGACTTTCTCGCCATATTGCGCGCGATAGAACGAGATGATCTGCGCGCGGGTTTTGCCCTCGCCGATCATGCGGTCGATGTCGCGGCGCATCGGCACCGAGAAGCCGCAGGTCGGCATGTTGCAATTGGCGACCGTCAATCCGCAGCCGCATTGGCAAGTCAGACCTTCCGAAACCTCGGCGTTGGTTGTAGTTTCCGCCGCGAATGTTTCACGTGAAACGTTCTTCAGTTCAGGGAAAAGAAAAACGAATATCGCCGCCATCAGAAAAACCAGCGACGATGCGAGTACGAGTCGCGCGCGCACGCTAGTCGCCTCCGGGCGCGCCGAGGTCGGCGAGTTCGCGTGCGCCGGTCGATTGGCGGCTGAGGGCAGTCGCGATTGCGGCGCGCTCGCGCACGTTCGGCCACATCACGACGACGGTGCCGATGACCATCATCAGGCCGCCCGCCCATAGCCAGAAGACCAGCGGGGTCAGAAACACTTCGAAGGTCGCCGTCTGGCCATCGTCGCCGATTCCAGCGAGCACGACGTAGAGGTCGCTCAAGGGCGTCGAACGGATTGCGACTTTGGTCGCGGGCTGTTGCGGGCGCTTGAAGAACAGCTTAGCCGGCGTCATCACGGTGATCTCGCGGCCATCGGGGCGCAGGACTTCGACCAGCGCGGTCGCGCTCTCGAGATGCGGCGTGTCGCTCTGCTCCAGGCCTTGGAAGCGCAGCGTGTACGAACCGATCGAGAAGCTCTCGCCGGCGTGCACGCTCTTTTTCACTTCGGTGCGGAAGAACGACGAGCCGACGATACCGACGAATGCGACGATCACGCCGACGTGGATAATGTACCCGCCGTAGCGGCGGTTGTTCTTGGCGACGAGATTTACCAGCGCCTTGGCGCGGGGCTCCGAAACCATGTGACGGCGTGCGTTAACGCCGCGCCGAAACTCGACGAGCACTGTGCCCATTACGAACGCGGCCAGCGAGAACGCGGTCAGCACGTACCATATCCGCAGACCCTCCGCCCTGGCGACGATGCCGGTCGTGACTCCAATCACGACGGGCGCGGCGAAACTGCGCACGAGATTGCTAGTGGTCGTGCGGCGCCATGCGATCAACGGCCCGACTCCCATCAGGAAGACGAGGCCGAGCGCGAGCGGTCCGTTGACGCGATTGAAGAACGGAGGTCCGACGGTAATCTTCACGCCGCGCACCGCTTCCGACAGAACCGGGAATATCGTGCCCCAGAAAACGGCGAACGCGATGCCGACCAGCATCAGGTTGTTGAACAGGAACGCGGCCTCGCGCGACAGGTACGATTCGAACTCGGCGGGGCTGCGCAACTGCTTCGATCGAAAAATCAACAGCGCCGAGTAGCCGAGCGTGACCGTTATCAGAAAGCTGAGAAAATATGGGCCAAGGCCCGACTGGGTGAACGAATGCACCGACGAGATGACGCCGCTACGCGTGATAAAGGTGCCGAAGAGCGTGAGGCCGAAGGCGAGTCCGATCAGCGACAGGTTCCAGACCTTCAGCATGTCCTTGCGTTCCTGGATCATCACCGAATGCAGGTACGCCGTCATCACGAGCCACGGCATGAAGGCGGCGTTCTCGACCGGATCCCACGCCCAGTAGCCGCCCCAACCGAGCACTTCGTAAGCCCATCGCGCGCCGAACATGTTGCCGAGCGTGAGAAAGAACCACGAAAAAATCGCCCAGCGTCGCGTCGAGCGAATCCATCCGTCATCGAGTTTGCCCGTGATTAGCGCGGCCGCCCCGAACGCGAACGGCACGGTCGCGCTGACGTAGCCGGTGTAGAGACTCGGCGGGTGTATCGCCATCCAGTAGTTCTGCAGGAGCGGATTCAGGTCGGAGCCTTCAGCGGGAACCGTCGCGAGCAAGTCGAATGGACGGGTCACGAAATTGAGCATCATCAAAAAGAAGATGGCGACGCCGGCCAGCACCGCGAGCGCGTACGGCGCGATCTCGGGATTGCGGCGGCGATTCTGGAACGCGGCGATCGACGTGAAGATCGACAGCAGCCAGGTCCAGAACATCAGCGAGCCCTGCTGTCCGCCCCAGAGCGAGGTTATCTTGTAGACGGTCGGCAGCGTGGTGCTGGAATATGAGGCGACGTACTCGAGCGAGAAATCACTGCGCAGCAGCGCGCTCCACAGCACGAGCATTGCGATAGTGACCATCGCGCACATCGCCCACAGGGCATGGCGGGCGCTGACGACGAAATCGGGCGAGTTGCGGCGCGCGCCGTAGATATTCGCAACGATCGAATAAACGGCAAGAATCAGCGCGATCGCGAGCGCGAGATTGCCAAGTTGCGGCATCGAAAAAACCCGCCGCTATTGTGATTGTTTAGGCTTGTACTTGGAAGGGCAACTGGTCATCACCTGCGTTGCGGCGATGGTTCCGTCGGCGCCCAGCTTGCCTTCGACGATAACGTCGCGGCCGGGCGCGAACATGTCGGGCTTGGGCTCGCCGGCGCATATGACATGGAACGACACGGGATCCGACGCCACGACCGGTTTTACCGCACCGTTGTCGACGTCGGGAATCGGCACGATTTCAAATTTGAGAGTGAGCGAGTTTGGATCCCAGTCGATGTTGCCGGCTTTGACGCGGCCGGCGACACGGAGCGCCTGGCCGCCGAGTTCGGTTTGGCGCGCGGCGACTTCGGGGACGGTCAGGTAGTACTCGGAGGTGGTGCGAATCGCACTGAAGATGAGATAGCCGATCGCGGCGGCGATCAGACCGACGCCGATAAAAAATCGCGGACGAATGCGCATTACGGATTAATTCTAGTGCAGCCCGCGCCGGATTTCAGCAGCGGAAATCACTCGGAGTCGGAATCATCGGCATGCGGGTCCTGCGGACCGAAGGCGACGCCGCGTTTTGCGGCGCGGATGAAGTTCACCATCTCGATTACTTCCGGAGTGAGGACGGTGGATTTTTCGAGGCGCTCGATTGCCAGCTTCAGGTTTTGGCGGGTGCCGAAGAGCATCGTAAAAGCCTTGCGCAGTGCTTGAATCGACTTGGTCGGGATGCCGGCGCGCTTCAGGCCGACAACGTTGATGCCGCGCAGCGTGTGGGTGCCGTCCATAATGCAGAAGGGCGGAACGTCGCGGCTGGTGCGCGACAGTCCGCGCATTATCGCGAGCCGTCCGATGCGAGTGTACTGATGCACGACGCAATTACCCGAGACGAGCGCGCGGTCGCCGAGCTCAACCCACCCAGCGAGGAGCGCGCCGCCGGCGATGATGGTCAAGTTGCCGACGCGGCAATCGTGCGCGACGTGCGCGTTTTGCATCATGAAGTTGTCGTCGCCCATGATGGTGACGTCGCCGTGCTCGCAGCCGCGATGGACGGTGGTGTATTCGCGAAAGACGTTGCGGTCGCCGATTTTTACCGAGCGCGCGATTCCCGTGTAGGTCAGGTCCTGCGGCTCGTCGCCGATGACCGAGCCAGGATGCAGCACGTTGTCGGCGCCGAGTTCAGTGATGCCGAGAATTGTCACGTGACCGATCAGTCGGGTGCGCGGGCCGACGCGGATTTTGCCTTCGAGGAAGCAGAGCGGGCCTATTTCGACGCCCGCGGCCAGCTCGACGTCGGGCCCAATCACCGATGTCGGATGAATGCGCGGAGGTTCCGCGCCCGTCAATTGAGAAGCCTGCGCTTTTTCAGATCGTCGTGATGTTCGTTGTCGGCGGGCTTCGACGAGCCTTCGACTTTGTAGTCGCCGGCGGCCCAGGTGCCGAGATCGATCATTTGGCATCGCTCGGAGCAGAACGGGCGAAAGCGATTTTTGGGCGAAAGGTCAGCGGGCTTTTTGCAGATAGGGCAGGTCATTGAAAAGATACCTGTCTTAGAAAACTGTCAGATGTGCGCACGTCTATCAATGTTGGGCGCAGAATCTTAGAACGCGCAAAAGAATGCGCGCTGTATCCAGTACCCTCACCTTCATCCTCTCCCTAACAGGGAGAGGAGACAGAAATTACATTGCGCCCTGGCGCTGGACGAAGACGCTGCCCTTGGGTCCTATGCGCACACAATTCACGTCGGCACGAGTGAACTCGGGCGTGCAGATCGGCTGATCGATCGCCGGGCACTTGTAGAGGTTCGCCTCAAGCGGCTGGCACTTGTCGAGTGCGAAATTTACCTGGATCGGATTTGCCGGGGGCGTCTGCGCGTCCTGCGACGAGCATCCGCCGAGCGCGAGCATCGTTGCCAAAGCGACGGCAGGAACGATTCGCAATCCGGCTGCGCGAATTTTCGAGACGACTACTTTTCGGGTCCGCATCGAGTTCTCCTCTCAACTACGGTTGCGGCGGCCGTCCGCCTGTTTCGAAGCTCAAGCAATCCGTCGCGGCAGGAAATCACGCGCTGCGGATCGTAATACACCACGGGCGGGCTTCCTAAAAGAGGGTATCGCAGAGGATGGTCGGCGCCTCCGCCGCTACGGGACGGAGAACCAGATGACCGCAAGTGGAGGCATCTCGACTGCGATCGAATGCGAAAATCCGTGCCACGGAATTGCCGCGGCCTCGACCCCGCCCATGTTGCCGGAGTTGGAGCCGCCGTACGCCTCAGCGTCGGTGTTGAGAATCTCGCGATAGAAACCGGGCCCCGGCACGCCGATGCGAAAGCGGCTGCGCAGCACCGGCGAGAAATTGCCAACGCAGATGAGCCGGCGATTGGTGCTCGGCGCCGTGCGCATGAAGGCGATCGTATTGCTGTTGGCGTCGTCGGCCTCGAGCCATCGAAAACCCGCCGGGTCGGTGTCGGCTTCCCACAGCGCGGGCTCGGCGCGGTAGATGCGATTGAGATCGCGCACGAGGACCTGCAGCTCGCGATGGTCCGGATATTCGAGCAGGTTCCAGTCGAGGCTCGAGTCGTGATCCCATTCGCGCCATTGGCCGATTTCCTCACCCATGAAAATCAGCTTCTTGCCCGAGCGCGCCCACATGTAGGCGAACAGCGCGCGCTGGTTGGCGAATTGGCGCCAGCGATCCCCGGGCATCTTCGACAGCAACGCGCGCTTGCCGTGCACGACCTCGTCATGCGAGAGCGGCAGCACGAAATTTTCGCTCCATGCGTAGAGCAGGCCGAAGGTGAGATCGCGATGGTGATAGCGGCGGTAGATGGGATCGAGCGTGAAGTACTCGAGCGTGTCATGCATCCAGCCCATGTCCCACTTGAAGCCGAAGCCGAGCCCGCCGAGGAAGACCGGGCGGCTGACTCCGGTCCAAGCGGTGGATTCCTCGGCGATCATCATGATGCCGGGATTGAGGCGGTAGACGTCCTGGTTGAGTTTCTTGAGGAAGGAGATCGCGTCGAGATTTTCGCGGCCGCCGAACGCATTGGGGACCCATTCGCCCTCGCGCCGCGCATAGTCGAGGTAGATCATCGAAGCGACCGCATCGACGCGCAGGCCGTCAGCGTGGAATTCGCCGAGCCAGTAGAGCGCGCTGGCGGTCAGGAAGTTGCGCACCTCGGCGCGGCCGTAGTTGAAGATGTAGGTGCCCCATTCGGGATGGTCGCCCTGGCGCGGATCGGCGTGCTCGAACAGCGCGGTGCCGTCGAAGCGGCCGAGGCTGAACTCGTCTTTGGGAAAATGCGCGGGCACCCAGTCGAGGATGACGCCGATGCCGCGGCGATGCATCTCGTCGATTAGGTAGCGCAAGTCGTCGGGGCTGCCGTAGCGCGAGGTCGGCGCGAAGTAGCCGCTGACCTGGTAACCCCACGAGCCGGTGAACGGATGCTCCATCACGGGCATCAGCTGGATGTGGGTGAAGCCCATGCGGGTGACGTAGTCGCCGAGCATCGGCGCCATCTCGCGATAGGTCAGCGGACGATTGCCCTCCTCCGGCACGCGGCGCCATGAACCGAGATGGACCTCGTAGATCGCGATTGGGCATTTGATCCATTCGCGGCGCGCCCGCTCTGCAAGCCATTCCGCGTCGTGAAACTCGTAGCTCGATTGGTAAACGACAGAAGCCGTCGCCGGCGGCGCTTCCATCCGCTGCGCAAACGGATCGCTCTTCAACAGCAAGCCGCCGTCGCGCGTGCGGATTTCGTATTTGTAATTGGTGCCCGCCCCTGCCCCGGGAATGAACAACTCCCACACGCCGGAGCTGCCGAGCGTGCGCATCATGTGGACGCGCCCGTCCCATCGATTGAAATCGCCGACGACGCTGACGCCGCGGGCGTTCGGCGCCCATACCGCGAACGACACGCCGCGGATGCCGGAGACTTCGCGCACGTGCGCGCCGAGCTTGTCGTACGCGCGGTCGTCGCGCTGCTCGCCCCACAGGTGAAGATCGAGGTCGCCGAGTGTCGGCATGAACGAGTAAGGATCGTAGATCGTGAAACTTTCGCCGTCGGCGCGGTGAATCTCGAGCTGATAAGGAAAAAGCGAGACGCGGCCCTCGACCGTCGCCTCGAACAGTCCCGCCTGGTCGCGCAGACGCATCGGGCGCGGCGCCTCGCCCGGCACGAGCAGGTCGATGCGCGTAGCGTCGGGGCGAAATGCGCGCACCACGAGGCGTTTGCCGTCCAGATGCGCACCTAGAATCGAATGCGGATCGTGATGCTGCAGCGCCAGCAGACGTTCCAATTCGTGGTCGGGCGCGCTCGACGCGATGACTTCAGCCTTCATTCCAAGTGCAAAGTCTAAACGATAGATTCGTCCTAAGCGACCCGCGCGCTTGCAGGAGTACGACGATGAG
>Ga0210391_10001951_pt1 | contig 18291 bp, 19 predicted proteins | sample IncBWC12OmetaG_FD_160573 | JGI IMG/M metagenome (GOLD analysis project Ga0210391, IMG submission 160573) | Forest soil microbial communities from Barre Woods Harvard Forest LTER site, Petersham, Massachusetts, United States - Inc-BW-C-12-O ... | reverse complement strand
CCGCGGCGGCGCGCGGAGGCTTCTCGGGACCCGCGCGATGACGATAGTTCATGTCGTTGCCGCAATACGGACAGTTGATGTCGTCGTACTTGACGTTGCGTCCGCAGAACGGGCACTTGTAGCGGTGTCGCGCGACCCAGTAGAAGCCCGCGGCGGTCAGCGCGACCATCAGCAGCCCGATGATTGTTTGCCGCATCGAAAATCTTCTATCGCGTTTGCTGGCCTCCGTCGATTAGAGCATCGGCACCACGGGGCAAATTGCGGCACTAAAAATCGCGTGACCGCTGAGCGCAACGCGAATCAGATCGATGAGCGGTTCTACTATTCGCGTCGACGGGCGCTGCGTCAGGGCGGCGACCATCTTGCCGCTGCTCAGCGTTTGCAGCAGGCCGGGCTGCTCGGGAAGTTCGATGACGCTTACCGGCTGATCGGGAGCGAGCCGCGCCAACCCCTTCGCCGTCGCGATCGCTTCGTCGAGTCCGCCCAGCGAATCGACCAGCTTGAGCTTGACTGCCTGCTCTCCCGTCCACACGCGTCCCTGCGCGACCGCGTCGGCCTGCTCGACCGTGATGTGGCGCCCGGCCGCGACCAGTTTGATGAAGTACTGGTAGTTGCGCGTGATGTCGTCCTGGAATTGCTTTGCTTGCTCGGGGGTGAAGTCGGTGAACGAGTCGAACATGCCGACATTCGCGCCGCGGCTGACCGCGTCGGTGTTGGCGAAAATCTTTTGCGCAGCCGGAGTGACGTTGAACTTGCCGCCCAGCACGCCGATCGAGCCGGTGATAGTCCCGGGCTCGGCGATGATTTTCGCCGCCGGAATCGAAATCATGTAGCCGCCCGATGCGGCGTAGCCCGACATGCTGACGACTACCGGTTTCTTCTTCGCCGTGAGCTCGACCTCGCGGCCGATCAGCTCCGACGCGAGCATCGAGCCGCCGGGCGAGTTGACGCGCAGGATGACGGCACGGACGTCGTCGTCCTCGCGCGCAGATTTGAACGCCTCGGTCATGTCGTCGGAAGTCATGGCGGTAGTATCGGGACCGGAAAACGGATCGAAGCCTTCGCCGCCGCGCTGAATCTCACCGTCGCCGTAAATGATCGCGATTTCGTCGCCGCTGCTGAGAGCGGAAAGAAGGCCGCCGCGCGCGTAGCCGGTGTAGTCGACTATCTTGTGCGATTCGCCGCCGTGGTTTTTCATGCGCTCGTCGAATTGGTCCTCATATTCGAGGCGATCGACCAGCCGCGCCTTGAGGCCCTCTTCCGCATGCAACGGCGCTTGATCGATCAAAGTCTTGATCGTGTCGGGACTCAGCTTGCGCTCGGTGCCGATGGACGCGACGATTTGATCGAACAGGCTCCCGGCCAGCCCTTCGTCCTCTTCCTTTTGCGCGGGCGAGAAATCTTTGTTGGTGAACATGTTGGCGGCGCTCTTATACTGGCCAGCCGATGCGAAGTTGGGCGTGATGCCCAGCCAGTCGAGGGTGCCGCGCAGGAACAGCTCGCGCAGCTGCACGCCCATCAGGTTGAGATCGCCCTGCGGCATCAGCGAGACTTCGTCGGCGGCGCTCGCGACAATGTAGGGCGTATTGCCCGCGCCCGATTCGCCGGCGGTCTCGATATACGCTGAGGTCCATTTGCCGTGGCTCTTGAACCGCTTGATCAGCGCGACGATTTCCTGCGCCTGCGCCAGTTCCATCTCGGGGTTGATGACCTTGATGTCCATGCCGACGATCTTCGGGTCCTTGGCTCCATGATTGATCGCATTGCGCAGCGTGTTGAGCGCCGTCTCATTTTTGCTCAAGAGGCCGAAGACGCTGCTGCTGGCGCGCTCGACCACGGTGCCGTTGAGCTCGACTTCGAGCACCGAGTTGGGCTGCACGCGATGCGAGATATGCTCCGAGATGGCGATGATGCCGACCACCACGAAAATGATGACCACTGTGCTAAGCAGCCATTTGAAAAATCTTCTGATCATTCAGTCCTCCGAAAATGCGGACGGGATAAACGGCGGTCGCGTTCCCTTGACAGTCGCAACCGGCAAGAATAGCCAACCATACCCGATTGCATGGAGCCAGTCGCCAAAACCGCGCCGTCGTTGCCCGCCGAGGTTCTGATGAATCAGCGCGCGGCGGGTGCGATACATCGGAGGATCGTGGCGCTCGCGTTCGCCGCGTGGATTTTCGACTTCTATGACTTGGTGCTGTACTCGTTCCTGCTGGTGCCGGTCGCGCGCGAGCTGCATCTGACGCCCGCCGAGTCGTCGCTAGCGCTTGGGACGTCGCTGCTGATGACAGCAGTCGGCGGAGTGATATTCGGATTCCTTGGCGATCGCTTCGGGCGCAAGCCGATGATCGTGGCGACGGTCGCAATCTACGGCGTCGGCTCAGCGCTGTGCGGATTCAGCAATACTCTCCCGCAACTGATGGTGTTTCGATCGATTGCCGGACTAGGCATAGGCGGCGGATGGGCGCCCGGGCAGAGCCTCGTGGCCGAGAGCGTGCCGGCGGACAGGCGCGCACGATACGCCGCCTATGTGCAGACGGGCGCGCCGCTGGGAGTCTTGCTCGCGGCGGCCGCAGGTGGATATCTGGCGCCGGCGCTGGGATGGCGGCTGACGTTCATGCTGTCCGGCGTGCCCGCGATATTCGTCGTCGCCGCCGTGCTGAAGTGGATGCCGGAGAGTGACGTATGGCGGCGCACTCGCGACGGCCTCGACCGCGGCATCGGGATCGACTGGCGCGCAATGCTCGCATATCGGCGAATCTTCGCGATGCTGTTCGTTGTCGTCCTGCTCAACTCGGAAGCGTACTGGTTCACATACACGTGGATGCCGGGATACCTGGAACTCAAGCGCGGACTCACGGCGGCGGCCGCGAGCCGCCTGCTGATAAAAATGCAAATCGGCGGCGTGATTGGCTACCTGACCTTCGGCCGCGTCGCCGACCGGTTCGGGCGACGGCCCGCCTTCTGCGCATACGGATTGCTGATGGCGATGGGCACGATTCCGCCGACGATACTGTGGAACTCTGCGGTGGCGGTGCGCGGACTAATCTCGGCGGCGATGTTCACGGCGGGATTCGGCACGGGCATCTGGGCCGGTATCGCGCCGATGATCGCCGAGATGCTGCCGACGCGAATTCGCAACACGTCGTTGGGATTGATCCTCAACGTCACGCGGGGATTCCAGTTCTTCACGCCGATTCTGATAGCGGCGCTCGGCGCTCGCGTGGGTTTCGGCGCGACGCTGTCGCTCGGCGCGGTCTTCTCGACGATGGGCGCAATACTGGTGTGGATACTGCCGGAGACGCGCGGACGGTCGATCACGGCGCTAGACTGAACCGCCTACTTCTTCAGGCGGGGGTCGTCGGCTGAAATGCAGACGGATTGCGCGGTGCGTCTTGTCATTTCGGACTGGCTCAGTGGATGCATCTTGGCCTTCAGTGTGGCCTTGGTTGCTGCCTGGTATTCGGAGAGCGTCATCGGGTTATGGATGGCGTCCGTCAGGGACTCATCGCATGCCTGCTCGGAATCGAACTTCACCCCTTTTCGCCACTGCGACAGCGGTGCGTGCGCATCAACTTTGTTGTCGATGCCGACCGGAGGTATCATCAAGTACCAGGCGATCGCGAGCGCGGCAGCGTGGCGAAGGTTCATGTGCGTTTCTGTATCAGGCCGGTAATGCGAGAAGAAGATGCAGAAGTGTGAATCGGTGACAGAGAGACGCGCGCCGTAACCTGTCGCCCCGTCGGGGTTTGCGCTACGATCGTTCGCGGTTGGGAGGTGTACCGGGATGCGACTTTGCATCGGGACGGCAAAGGGGATTGTGATTCTGGATCCATCGCGCGGAGCCATTCCGCTGATGGTGCTGGCCGATCCGTCGGCGGTCTGGTGCATGGCGCAGGACGCCGTCGATCCCAACCTCATCTACGCCGGCTCGACCGAGCATATTCGCGGTAAGGGCACTCTGGCGCGAACGATCGACGGCGGCCGCACCTGGACCGACGTCACTCCGCCGCTCGCGCGCGAAGAAGAAGTCTGGTCGCTGGCGGCGTCGCCTGCCGTGCAGGATCGGGTGTTCCTCGGCACCTCGCACGCGCGGCTGTTCCGTAGCGACGATCGCGGGCGCATCTTCAGGGAATGCGACGGCTTCCTGAAAATCCCGGGGCGCGATCGCTGGACGTTTCCGCCACCGCCGCATATTCCGCACGTGCGTTCGATCGCATTCGATCCGCACGAGCCGTCGACGATGTACGTTGGCGTCGAGGAGGGCGGCATCTTCCGTTCGCGCAACGAAGGCGCCACGTTCGAATCGCTGAACGACGGTCTGTATACCGACATTCATACGGTCGCCGTGGACGCGCGCGACTCGCGGCGGCTCTACGCCACCACCGGCGCAGGCTTCTACTTGTCGCTCAATGCGGGCAAATCGTGGGAGCAGGTGAAGCGCGGACTGAATCGCACGTACACCATCCCGCTGCTGGTCAGCGGATCGGATAGCGACGACGTCTTCACCGCGGCCGCCATGGGTCCGCCGCCCAGTTGGCGCATGGCACCGACCGGCGCGGACGCGATGCTGTTTCGCAGCGCCGATCGAGGCGAGAGTTTCACCGCGATTTGTGACGAACAGAATTTCGGGCGTGGCATGGTGATGCGGCTGAAGCCTGATCCGGAGAACGGCGGAAGCGGATTCTTCGCGGTATGCAACGATGGCACCATCGTGCGCGCGAGCGCTGACGGTTCGCTCGCGACCATCGCCGAAAAACTGCCGCCGGCCTACGACCTCGCGACGATTCCCTGAGGCTGGCAGCGGCCGCAGGAGCAGTGTGACTATTTTCGACCCATTCGGACTGAGCGCGATCGGATGCGGCATCCTGCTCGCCGGCTACATCTTCGCGCGGATCGAACAGCGCAACGTCCACGTTTCGGACCCGAACGCATCGAGCCGCCTGCCCAGCCACGTCGACGTCGACCGGCTGCTGTTCATGGTCTTCGGCACCGAATGGGTAGTGCTGGCGATTTTCGTCTTCGCGGATCGGCTGCCCGGCGAGCTGCAGCGATTCGTGCGGCTCGGAGCCGTCTCGATGGCGCTCGCGATGCTGCTATTCCACGTGCTCTGCGTCACGCGCTTGCGGCGCCTCGGCGTTTTCCATCCGCGCGACGAGACCTACCGCCCCGGCGGTCAGAAGCGCGCCCGTCCCCGTCCGCCCCGCCGCGCCCCGAACTGAATTTTCAGTTTCAGGGTGTGCAGGATTCGCCGGTCGGGTCGAAATCGTAGACGAAAGTGCCCTCGGTCGTTATCGAGCCGCAGTCCTTGAAACTGTAGCTGCCGACCAAAGCTTCATTGGGCATTTGTCCGACGAAAGAAACATGGCACTCTTTTTCCTTCGCTTTGAGAAAAAACGATTTGATGGTCACTTTGCCTTTGATAGGACCCACAACGGTCGTTGTGCCGTTCGTAACTCCCAGGTTGGTCCCTTTGACGGCTTTGTTTCCCTTCTGCACGAAGAAGAGAAAGCCGGAGCCAGTGCGGCTTCCGTTGTCCTCGGTTTCGCCGCTCCAGCACCCGGCCACGTCGAGCGGACTTTCTCTTACGTGATGTTTTGAGGGGACTGCCGGCGGCGAAACCAGGATCTGCATGCCGGCGTCGTTGTCATCGGCTTGCTGGGCGACCGCGAGCGGGGCAGACGCGGCGATCAATCCAAAGACTCCGACACTCGCGACCAGCGCTTGCAAGGCTTTGCACATCTCACTTTCCTCCCTTCGACGGCGTTTACACGCGGTGAAATATCGCGAGCGTCAATGGCGTGTCAAACATGGGGTCTGTCGCATCAGCACGACGCGCCAATCTTCCCGCTGACCGCAAATCTCGAGTGCGCGGGAGCGCTCCCGCTCGATGATGACTTTGCAGCGCGGCCCGTTCTCGACGCCCTCGGTGGCCGCAGGCAAAGCGCGAGTGGCTTAATCTGTGCGATTTCCCGATTGCTACGACATAGAATCCGCTGCGCGGCTTGCTGGCGTAGCGAACGCCCGCTTGACGCGCTCCGCGGTATCTAGCGCAGGTCTGTCGGAGTTTGGCCTTCGATCACGCGCTTGGCGATTATCGCCGCGGTCGAGCGCGGGACGATTCGGACGGCGTTCGCGCGCACCCAATTGAACCATCCTGAGATGACGCTCGGTTGTTTGCCGAGGGCGTCGAGCGCGACCCGCACCACGTTCTCGGCCGGCTCGCCGTGGTCGGCGCCCACGCTTTCGCCCGCCACCGCCTGAAACTCGGTCGCCGTGGGTCCCGGCTCGATCACGAGCGCGTCGATACCCGTTCCGCGCAGCTCCCCCCATAAGCCTTCGCCGAACAGCAGGTCGAAGCCCTTGGTCGCACTGTAAACGGCGTGCAACGGCAGCGGCTGTCGTCCCGCCACCGAGCCGACGATTATGATCGCGCCGCGTCCGCGCTGGACCATCGCGGGCATGATGCGGCTGGTCAGCACGACGGGCACGACGCAGTTGACCACCACCATCGAACGCAGCCTGTCGGTCGCGAGCTTGTCGAAGCGGCCGGCGTAACCGAAGCCTGCGTTGTTGACGAGAAATGCGATCGGCAAATCCGCGACTGCGTCGGCCAGGCGATCGGCGCCGTCGTTCGCCGCGAGATCTACCGCGACCACGCGAGTATCGACGTGATGCTTCTCCTTGAGTTCCGCGGCGAGCGCGTTCAGGCGATCCTCGCGCCGCGCAGTGAGCACTATCGACATGCCCTCGCGCGCGAGCGCCCGCGCGAACTCGAGCCCGATACCCGCCGACGCGCCCGTGACGAGCGCCCACTCGCCATACTTCTCACGATACTTGCGCGCATTATCCGCCATCGCGATTTCCTCCGGTTTCTACGCGGCCCTTCCAGAACCGTGCGCCGCGTATCCGACTAGTATCTACCAGCTTGTGACGCCGGAATCCTGTCACTTAAAGGCATCAAGATGAGGTGACTAAATTTTGAACTGTACTTCTCGGAATGTAGTTCTTTCAGGGTTGAGACTCTCGTCGTTGCAGTTGCTTCGGAATTTCGGGGCATGTTTTTTGCTCGATCTTAAAGCGCTTGAGGCGCGCGGCGGCGCTTGTGTGATCGAAAGCCGGCATTCGTGAGGCCGATCGTCGGCTCCGCCCGCTCCAAATCGACGGGTCCCACGGAGGAACGGCGACATGAATCCATTACAAAATTTCAAAGGTGCGGGAGGCTTATTGATTCTCGTGGTGGTCCTGGCCACTTTTGTCGGTTGCTCCACCTCGCGACAGCAGCCGTCGCCCGAGAGTTCGAATGCGGCTGCTGTCACGCCTGCTGCGCAGCCAACGATCGCCGAGGCCGCAAAGCCCAGGCATGTGGCTAAGCACGACACAGAATCCACGGAAGTATCAAGCAACTCCGGCAGCGCAGCGATCCTGAATCAGATACATCAGGCCGATCAGAAGGAGATCGCTCTAGCCAACATGGCGGCAGGGAAAGCGTCCAGCGCCGAAGTACAGAATTACGCCAAGCAATTGGTCGACGATCATACGAGCGCCGATCACGAGGTACTTGCGATGGCGCAGACAATGAAACTTCATCTGCGCGACACGTCCTCCAAAGAAGGCCGACATGGGAACGCGAAGCTAAACTCGGCGACTGGTCCTCAGTTCGATCGCGAGTTCCTGCAACAGACCAGCGCCGATCACGACAAACTGATCCGCGAGTTGAAGCAGGAGCGTGAGGACGCGAGCAACGACGACATCGAGGCGCTGATCGACAAGATTCTCCCTATCCTCGAGCAGCACCAGAAACTCGCCCAAATTCTTTTGAAGAAGGAGCAGGCATAGCCAGCCTGATCTGAGCCATGGACGAAAGAACAAACCATCGAGAAAGCAGAGACTATCTAGATGACAGGGATCTCGGTGACCGCGACTACAGCGACCGGGACTATAGGGACAGAGATTTCCGGGACGGGGATCTCATGGAGAGAGAATACCGAGATAGGGCCCACAGAGAGAGCGACTATAGATACAGTGCGAGCGTTCCAGTCGGGAGCAAATTCGCCGCCGGTGTCACCGCCGGAATCTTTGCCGCCATCCTGATGATGGGTTTCCTGATGGCGTGCTCGAGCGCAATCGGCGAAGGCCCGACGATGCCGCTGAAGGCGCTGGGCGCTCTTGTCTACGGCGTCGAGGCGCTGATTGCAGGCTCGACCGCCGTCGCGGCGGGCGCAGGTATCGAGCTTGGATTTTCGATTGTGCTGGGAATTTTGTTCGGGCTCGCGATGTCGCGCCGATCGTCCGTTATCCTCACGATGCTGGGCGGAATATTGGTCGGGGTCGTAATCTGGGTGGCGATGGAGCTGTACGTCCTGCCGCAGATGGATCCCACGATGGCAGCGCGCATCGCTCTGATGCCGATGGCGTACTTCGTTGCGCATGTGTTGTTCGGTATCGGGCTCGGCCTGACGCCGCTGTTCGTTCGCGCTTTCAGCAGAGAACGGCACGGACGGCGCAGTCGCGACACGCAACGCATGGATCGGCCGGCCCCAGCTTCGGTTTGACGGCATCGTTTGCTTGGTCGGGATAGCGAGATGTGAGCAGTCCCTATGCCCTCCGACTCTCCAGCGCTCGATGCCTACCGCAACCATCGCGTCCTGGTGTGGGTCGGAGCATTCTTCGCGGCTGTGGTCATCGCGCTCTTCATCGCGTCATTCTTTTTCGACGACATCATCCGCGCGCGAACTCAAATCGCGATGAACCAAAAACTGAAGGGCTATCACGTCACCCTCGACCATGCGCATCTGCAGTTCGTCGGCGGAGTCCTGACGCTCAAAGGACTCAGGGTGATTCAGCAGGCGCATCCGGTTCCACCGGTCGCGGACATCCGCTCGATGCGCTTTACGATTCAGGTCAAGGAGCTTTTGTCACGGCACATAGTGGCGGACGTGCTCCTCTCCCGCCCGAAGATCCATGTCGATCAGACGCAGTTGGTCGAGGAAAAGAAGAGCAAGGTTCCGCTGCGGCAGAAGGGATGGCAGGACGCACTCGAAGCCGCGTACCCATTCAAGATCAACCGCTTCGCTATCGATGACGGCGATGTTGTCTATATTCAGGACGCAGTGAATCCGCCGCTGCATCTGGCGAATCTCAATTTCACCGCTGATAACATCCGCAACATCCACGCGGGCGAAAACGACTACCCTTCGCGCTTTCACGCTAACCTCGTGATCTTCGACACGGGCCACGCCAGTATCGACGGCCATGCAAATTTCCTCGAAGAGCCTTTTCCCGGCGCGCGCGCGACCTACACGATCTCGAACGTACCGCTCAGCGCGTTCGATCCCGAGATCCGGCAGATCAACATCGATCTGAGCGGCGGGCACCTGTCGAGCAACGGACTGCTCGAGTACTCGCCGAAAATAACCAGGGTCGAGGTCAACAACGCGACCATCGGCGCGGTCAACGTCGGTTATGTTCATTCGCCGGCGACCAAAGAAGCCGAAGCAAAGCGAGTGAAAGAGACCGGCAAGGAGATCGAAAAGCAGAATAACCGACCGGCGGTGGATATCAGCGTGCGCGAACTCGACATCGTGCACAGCGATTTCGCGTACAGCGACCAGACTAGCAAACCGAACTACAAGCTCTTCATCAATGACACCGACCTGACGCTCAAGAATCTGTCCAATCATCAGAATCACGGCGCCGCGGATTTGACGCTTCGTGGAAAGTTCATGGGCAGCGGTGATACCAACGTGGCTGGCGATTTTCTAGCCAGCCAACAGGGACCCGCATTTGACCTGAAGGTCGCGCTGAAGAACACCGACCTGACCTCGCTGAATGACCTCCTGCGCGCATACGGGAGCTTCGACGTGGCGGCCGGCCAGCTCTCGGTGTTCTCGCAGGTCGCCGTCAAAGACGGCAACATGGACGGCTACATAAAGCCGATTTTCGCCAACCTCACGGTTTACGACTACCAGAAGGACAAGGACACCGGCCTTCTCCATCAAGCGAAGGAACTGGCAATTGGCGGCGCGTCCCATCTCTTCAAGAATCGAAACACCGAAAAGGTCGCGGCCGATATCGACCTCAAGGGAAAACTGACCAGTCCGGACGTAGATACCTGGCAGGCGATTGGCCAGGTGCTGCGGAACGCATTTATCGAGGCAATAATCCCAGGCTTCGATCGCGCGGCCGCGTCCAACACCGACGCCGAGACCGTTAAACAAGCCCAAGCGCGCTAACAGCGGATTCGCACACGGCCCCTTCCAGTACCGTGTGCCGCGCTATGCGTCTAGTATGTATCACCTTGCGGCTCGGCAATCCTGCGCACGAAAGATCGGAGCATTACTGATGGCAGAATCGATATCGAAGGCAGTTCTTATCACCGGATGCTCGACCGGGATCGGGCGTGCGACCGCCGAGCGGCTCGTGGCGCGCGGATGGAACGTGTACGCCACCGCCCGCAAGGCCGAGTCAGTGGCCGACCTCAAGGCGCGCGGATGCAAAACGCTCGCGCTAGACGTTTGCGACGAAGCCTCGATGCGCGCTGCCGTGCAAACCGTCGAGCAGGCCGAAGGCGCCGTCGGCGTGCTAATCAACAACGCGGGCTACGGCCTCGAAGGTGCGTTCGAGGAAGTGCCGATGACCGACATTCGCCGCCAGTTCGAGACCAACGTCTTCGGCCTGGTCGCGATGACCAAGCTGGTGCTGCCCGGCATGCGCCGCCAGCGATGGGGCCGTGTCGTCAATCTGAGCTCGATGGGCGGCAAGCTGACCTTGCCCGGCGGCGCCTATTATCATGCGACCAAGCACGCGGTCGAAGCGCTAAGCGACGCCTTGCGGTTCGAGGTGAAAGGCTTCGGCATCGACGTGATCGTCGTGCAGCCCGGCCCAATCAAAACCCGCTTCGGCGACACGGCCGTCGGCAGCATCGCGGCGCCCAAAGATTCGCCATACGCCGCCTTCAACGCGGTGCTCGAAAAACAAATCCGCGAAGCATACGAGGGCGGCCCGATGGCCCGCTTCGCCGCCCCGCCGGAAGCGGTCGCCGAGGTGATCGAGAAGGCTATCTCGGCAACCAGCCCCAGGACTCGCTACAAAGTGACTCTCGCCGCGCGAGTTCTGATGGGCCTGAGACGCGTGCTGCCGGATCGCGCCTTCGACGCCTTCCTACGCACGCAATTCCCGCCGCCCGCGCCTTAAGCGCACGCTTTCGCCGTCGAGTACGGGCTACTCAGCCGCGACGGCGATCTTCTCCTGGTATACGAGGATCTCTACCCGGCGATTTGTTCGCCGCCCGCGCGCCGTGCTGTTATCGGCCACCGGCTTGCTCTGTCCGTAGGAGACCGCACGAATCTGGGTCGGATCGACGCCTTCCTTGCCGACCAGGTATCCTGCCACGCCTTCAGCTCGCCGTTGTCCGAGCTCGTAGTTGTAGGACTCGCCGCCGACGTTGTCGGTGTAGCCTGCCACCACGAAGACGCGTCCAGAAGCCGATGCGGCGCCGGCGGGACCCTCGAGGTCTTCGATAAATCCATTTATCTCGCGCTTGCCGTTCGCCGTCAGAACTGCGGACCCGGTGGCGAAAGTCGGGCCGTTAGTTGAGTCGAGCACCAGCTTCTTCTCGAGGTGGAGATTCTGCAATCCGGCGAGAGCCTGATTAGCCTTCGCATCCGTGTTGTTGAGCTGGGCCTGCATCGGGTTCATCTGATCCTGCACCCAACTCCGGGTGGCGAGGCATCCGCTGGCAGTGGAAAGCAAAAGCGCTCCCCCGAAAATCCAAGCGACTTTCGAGCCTGCGCCTCGCGTCAGATGAGAAGCGCGCGACAGAGCTGATTGGTTTTTTGACAGGTGCTGGACAATTTGGCTTGAAGGCATCGTTTTATCCTTGTGAATCACGTTCTTTTTGATTACTCGAGCAGGTCCCGCAATGCACGCAAACCGCGTGCCCTAACTTCAACCGAAAAAACCCAGACAAAATCAGTCTGCTCGCTTCTACGACTAATGAAAAATGGAAAATTTTACAGTATGACTCCATCCGGACACTTGACAGTATAACGAAGAAAAAGCGAAGATAGCTGAGCCGTCAGATGAACACCGCCTCCTCACTGCCATTCTATTCGCCGCCGCTCGAAGACCTCGACGCCACCCGCGGCGTCGAGTTTATCGAGATGCCGGTGCGCCAGATTCTCAATCGATGCGACAGTCCGCGCATGCCGTTTCGATGGACCATCAACCCGTATCGCGGCTGCGAGTTCGGATGCGTCTACTGCTACGCGCGCTACACGCACGATTTTCTCGAGCTGCGCGACCCGATGGACTTCGAGCGCAAGATTTTCGTCAAGCGGATGGCGGCCGAGGTGCTGTCGCGCACGCTCTCCCGCACTCCCATTGGCACCGACGCGATTGCGATCGGCACGGCGACCGACCCTTATCAGCCGGCCGAGCGGAAGTACGGGCTGACGCGCTCGATGCTCGAAATTTTCGCGCAGCTCTCGGGGCTGAACCTGTCAATCACGACCAAGTCGAGCCTGATCGTTCGCGACCTCGAGCTGCTGCGGAAGATCAATCGGCGATCGAAGCTGTCCGTAAACTTCTCGCTGATAACGCTCGATCGCAAGCTGCAGCGAATCCTCGAGCCGCGCGCGCCGCGGCCGGGCCTGCGGCTGCGAGCGCTGTTCGAGCTGGCGCGCGCCGGAATCCGATGCAACGTGCTGATGATGCCGATGATTCCGGGCCTGACCGACGATCCCGCGGCTATTGAGAGCGTAATTCGCCAGGCCCATCGCGCGGGCGCGTCGGGCGTGTGGTGGCGTTCGCTGTTTCTGAAGCCGGCCGCCGCGCGCCGCTTCATCCCGTTCGTCAAGGAGCGCTTCCCGCATCTGGCCGAGCGTATCGACATGTTTTACGCGCACGCCGAATACGTGCCGCATGCGTACGACGATCGTATGCGTGTGATTTTCAATCGCATCCGCGAGCGCTACGGCTTTCCAATCGACGATCGCTACGCGATCCAACCGCCCGCCGCGCCGCAGCCGCCGCGCCAGGCGAAGTTGTTCTCTTGATGCCGCCCGTGAATTGGTTTTCTGATTGGTGCGCGGGGCGGGATTTGAACCCGCACGGTATTGCTACCACCAGCCCCTCAAACTGGCGTGTCTGCCGTTCCACCACCCGCGCATCGCGCGATTACTTCGGCGCCGGCGTCGAGGCTCCGCCAGGAACGTTGCCTGCAGGAGCGGGCGCCGCAGGAGCCGCGTTCTTGGGCGCCTGCTTCGGCATCACGCTCGCGGGCGCCGACGAAAAGGGATGATCGAAGATACTGCCGGTCACGCGCCGCGCTGACGCCAGCGCGAGGAAGATCGAGCTCGCGAAGAAAATTATCGCGAGCGCCCAGGTCGCCTTGGTCAGCGCGTTGCCCGCACCGCTGGCGCCGAACACAGTCTGGCTGGAGCCGCCGAAAACGGCGCCGACCTCCGCGCCCTTGCCCTGCTGCAGCAGGATAATGATGCACATCGCGACGCAGACGATCACATGAATCGAAACGACAATTGATACCATTTTGTTTCTTCAGCGAGTCCGCGCCTTGACGATGCGCGCGAACGAGTCAGCCTTTAAGCTTGCCCCGCCGACCAGAGCCCCGTCAATATCGGGCTTGCACACGAGCGAGTCAACATTCTCGTCGTTGACGCTGCCGCCGTAGAGTATCCGGACCGCATCGGCGCGCTCGCGGCCGTAGCGTTCGAGGATAGCGCCGCGGATTGCGCCGTGGACCGATTCCGCCTGCTCTGGAGTCGCGACGTGCCCGGTGCCGATCGCCCACACCGGCTCGTACGCAATCACCACTGCGGTCACGTGATGGTCGACGACGTTCTCGAGCCCGCGCTGGAGTTGGCCCAAGATTACGTCGAGCGCGCGGCCGCTGTCGTGTTCGGCGTGGGTCTCGCCGACGCACAGGATCGGGGTCATCCGATGGTGCAGCGCGGCGAGGACCTTCTTGTTAATCAGCTCGTCGGTTTCATGAAAAATATGGCGGCGCTCGGAATGGCCGACTATTACGTGAGTGACGCCGTAAGCATGGAGCATCGGAGCCGAAACTTCGCCGGTGAACGCGCCCTTGTCTTCGCAATGCATGTTTTGCGCGCCCAGCAGAATCGACGATCCTGCGAGCGCCTCTGCCACAGCCGGGATCAGAATGGCGGGCGGCGCAATCAGCACGTCGCGATCCTTCGCGAGCATGGCAGCGTCGCGATCGATCTCCTCGCGGATTCGGTGGATGAGTGCGCGCGCGCCGACCGGCAGCAGATGCATCTTCCAGTTGGCGGCAATTAATTTCCTGCGCACCTTTCTGCTCCTCTTTACTCAGGCCTCGAGCGCCTTCACTCCCGGTAGCTCGCGCCCTTCCAAGAATTCGAGCGTGGCGCCGCCGCCGGTGGAGATATGCGTGAACTTGTCCGCCCATGGTGCGTGCGCGAGGGCCGCCGCCGTGTCGCCCCCGCCGATGATCGAAATAACGCCGGCTTGATTGGCTAGCGCCTCGCCCACGCGCATCGTGCCGTTGGCGAACGCCGGAATCTCGAACAGGCCGAGCGGACCGTTCCAGATGACAGTCTTGGCGCGCGCGATCTCCGCGATGAAGGCGTCGGCAGTTTGCGGGCCGATGTCGAGGCCCATCATCTCGGACGGAATCTCGGTGACGGTGTGAGGCGTCGCGCTGGCTTCTGGAGCGCCCGCGACGATATGATCCGACGGCAGCACAATCTTCACACCCTTGCGCGCGGCCTCGGCGAGCAGCTCGCGCGCCAGGTCGACCTTGTCGTCCTCGACCCGTGAGCGGCCAATCGCGATGCCCTGAGCCTTGAGAAACGTGTAGGCCATCGCGCCGCCTATCAGGATCGCATCGACTTTGCCGAGCAGGTTTTTGATCAGACCGATTTTGTCGGAAACCTTTGCGCCGCCCATGATTGCGATCGACGGACGCTTCGGATTTTCAGTGACTGCGCGCAGTGCCTCGAGCTCACGCATCATTAGGAAGCCGGCCGCGCGTTCCGCGAGAAATCGCGTGACTCCTACCGTCGAGGCGTGCGCGCGATGGGCCGTGCCGAAGCCGTCGTTCACGTAGACCTGCTTGTGGCGCGCGAGTTCGTGCGAGAAGTCGCGGTCGTTGGCCTCTTCCTCGCGATGGAAGCGCAGATTTTCGAGCAGCAGCGCCTCGCCCGGCTTGAGCGCTTCGATCATTTTGCCGGTGTGATCGCCCACACAGTCAGGCGCAATCTTTACCTTCTGCCCGAGCACCTTGGTCAAATACTCGGCGACGGGCTTCAGACTGAGTTCCGCCGAGCGCTCCTTGGGACGGCCGAGATGCGAACAGAGCACGGCCGAGCCGCCGTGCTCGAGGATGTAGCGGATGGTGTCGAGGCTCGCGTCGATGCGCGCCGGGTCCTGGATCTTTCCGTCGGCGAGCGGCACGTTGAAATCGCATCGCACAAGCACCTTCTTGTCCTGGAACTGAAGGCGCGTGATCGGCACTACCGGCATCGCAGGCGGCTACAGTTGGTCCGCGACGAACGCGGCGATGTCCGCCAGCCGGTTGGAGTAACCCCATTCGTTGTCGTACCACGAAAACACTTTCACCATCCGATTGCCGACGACCTTGGTGAGCGGCGCGTCGAGAATGGACGAATGCGGATTGCCGTTGAGGTCGACCGAGACCAGCGGCGCCTCGCTGTATTCGAGAATCCCCTTGAGCGCGCCGTCAGCCGCGGCCTTCATGGCGGCGTTGACGGCCTTCACGTCGGTGTCCTTTTCGGTGGTCACAGTCAGATCGACCAGCGAAACGTTGGAGGTCGGCACTCGAATCGCAATACCGTCGAGCTTGCCGTTGAGCGCTGGCAGCACGAGGCCGATAGCCTTGGCGGCACCTGTCGAGGTCGGAATCATCGAGAGTCCCGCCGCGCGAGCGCGCCGCAGATCGTTATGCGGGCCGTCCTGCAGCATCTGATCGGAGGTGTAGCTGTGAACCGTGGTCATCAGGCCGTGCGCCACTCCGAAACTCTCGTGCAAGACTTTGCCGATGGGCGCGAGGCAGTTGGTGGTACATGACGCGTTGGAAATCACGTCGTGCTTTTTCGGATTGTAAACGTGGTGATTGACGCCGAGGCATAGCGTGACGTCGGCGCCGTCGGCCGGAGCGCTGATGACGACTTTCTTCGCGCCGGCCGCCAGATGCATCGCAGCTTTGTCGCGCGCGGTGAACAGTCCGGTCGATTCGATGACGACCTGCACGCCGAGTTTGCTCCATGGCAGCTTGGACGGATCGCGCTCGGCGAGCACCTGCATCGGCTTGCCGTCGAGAAAGATGGCACCGCCTTCCACTTTCACTTCGTGGCTGAGCTTGCCATGGATGGAATCGTATTTAAGGAGATGCGCGAGGGTGGCCGCGTTGGTGATGTCGTTGACGGCGACGACCTCGAGGTCCTTCTTGGTCAGGGCCGCGCGCAGGAACATCCTGCCTATCCGGCCGAATCCGTTAATCCCGACTTTTATCGCCACCGATCGAATCCTCCCCATGAAATAGCGGCGTTCCGAACCTTAGATAAGTCCGGGCCCTATGTACAGATTCTACGCCGAGCCGCATCGCGAATGCAGGGGTCATGGAGAAAAGGTAATCACTTTATTGAACGTGGAACCCACCGTGGGTTCCAGCAGGGGTGACCCCTGCACCCAGTGTCATTGCTTATGGGAGATTGAAGATGCGGGTGGCGTTCTTCATCACCTGCCCGCCGAGGACCGCCGGATCGACGCGTCGTAGGTTTGCGAGGATTTCTAGGGTGCGGGTGACGAAGGCGGGTTCGTTGCGTTTGCCTCGGTAGGGGTCGGGGGCGAGATAGGGGGAGTCGGTTTCTACCATCACGCGGTCGTCGGGGACGATTGCAGCGGCCTCGCGAATCGGCGCGGAATTCTTGAACGTGATGATGCCCGAGAACGAGATGCAGAAGCCGAGCGCGAGGAATTCGCGCGCCGCGTTGATGTCGCCGGTGAAGCAATGAATGACGCCGCCGCGCGGCGGAAGGCCGCTCTCGCGCACGATCTCGACCAAGCGATGCTCGGCTTCGCGGCAATGGATTACGATTGGTAGTCCGAGCTCGGCGGCGAGTGAGAGGTGCGCGCGCAGCGACGCTTCCTGCGCAGCGGGCGGCGAATGCATGTAGTGGAAGTCGAGGCCGCTCTCGCCTATCGCGACGACTTTTTTCGACGCGGCAAGCTCGCGCAACTGTGCGATTCGTTCCGCCGTGCAATCCTTCGCATCGTGGGGATGCACGCCGACGGCGGCGAAGATATTTTCGTGGCGCTCGGCGATTTCGACAGTCAGGCGATCATTTTCGATGGCGCCGATCGCGCCGACTGAGATCATCTGTGCGACGCCGGCGGCAGACGCGCGCGCGATGACGGCTTCGACGTCGTCGCGAAACTTCGCGTCCGCCAAGTGGCAGTGAGTGTCGATGACTGCGAGCATTCTAATTCACTAAAACTTGGTACTGGCGTCGTTTGACGGCGCGGGCGATTTGAGTGGCGTCTTTTGAAATACGGGTGGCCTAATTTCCTATAAGACTCGGATTTCCTTTGAGACGCGGATCGTCGGTTGCGACGCACTGAGCATGGGACAATTCCAGCATGTGGTGGTACTCGCGCGCCATGCTAACAGCCCTCTTGTTCATCGCGTCAATTTCTTTGTTGCAATCGGCCTCTGTATCGTAGCCTTCGAGGGGATACCACTCCGATAGCGGTTTGCTTAAGTCTAAACTTATCTGCCGGCTTGAACTCAGCGAGAGGGGCGGGCTCATCAGATACCAGCCCACAAGCGCGAACGCGGCAGCGTGGCGGCAGTTCATTCGCGTCTCTCCAGCACCTAAGACTTGGCTTTCTTGTCGATGCGGGGGAACATCGGCAACGTCGGATTTACGCGATGGCCCGGCTTGATGCCTTGGCCGTATGCGGCGCGCGCGACTGTTTCGTCGACGTTGAGCAGGGCGAGAATCTTTTTCGATGTGACTGGCATGAAGGGCTCGAGGTTGTCGGCGACGATGCGCAGGCCTTCGACCAGGTTGGCGAGGATTTGGGCGACGCGCGGCAGCTGTTCGGGATCCTTGGCGAGCGTGAACGGCGAGGTCGAGACAATGTACTTGTTGGCCGCGTCGAGCGACTGCCAGATTGCTTCGAGCGCGCGATTGAACGCGAGGTCTTCAACTTGAGCGGAGACGCGCGAGGTTAGCGAGGCGAAGGTCTCGCTGAGCGCCA
>Ga0210391_10001950_pt1 | contig 18295 bp, 27 predicted proteins | sample IncBWC12OmetaG_FD_160573 | JGI IMG/M metagenome (GOLD analysis project Ga0210391, IMG submission 160573) | Forest soil microbial communities from Barre Woods Harvard Forest LTER site, Petersham, Massachusetts, United States - Inc-BW-C-12-O ... | reverse complement strand
TGCCGACGCCATCGTACTCGAGTCCGACGGGACCATCTCCGGCTCCTCGGCCGCGTCGGCGAGCGTACTTTTTCTACCGTACGGATGTGAGCAGCACCAAAATCGACTTCAATGAAGAAGACAACACCGGAAATATCTTTATCCACCGTAGACAGTTGACTAACGAGAGGTCTCCTATGCTTCGTATCTTGAATGCCACCTCGGTTATCGCGATCATGGGCATCGCGGCCTGCGGCTCCAGCCCGGGGCCCGATTACAACTACGGCATGACCGGCTATGACGCGCCGCCGCCGAGCCCCGCGACCAGCGACGGCGCCCTAACCCTAACCGTGATGAACTACTTCAGCTGGTGCTCGGTCTCGATCAACGGCGGCGCCGCGTCGACGAGCGCGACGGTCTCGGCCTCCGTCACCACAGGCAGCCTCGCCACAATCATCGCGGCCCCGGCCGGCAGCGGTTTCGAGATAGGCGCTGACCCCTGGTTCGGCGTTGACGAGAATGACGGGGGTCCGGCCGCTGGCACCGACACCGGCAATGGCACTAGCGAAACGTCGCAGGCCACCGTGACGGTCGCCTCCACCGGAGAAGCGCAGTGCGTCGCCGTTTGCTGCCAGGAGCCCGGGAACAGCCCCCTCCCGTGCCCGACGACAAACCCTTGTCTCTAGGCTTTAAATTTAGAAGAGGCCGCGACCAGGTGGATGGGATGTCGGCGCCGGGCGCGCACAGGGCACCTCCCCACTCAGCGGCTGACAGATTCGGCGTTTTCGCAGCGTACAGTTGCGCGAGGCGTGTTCTCGTACAAACGAAGGAATGTGTTGAACATGTGTTCTATGAAGAGGTTCGGGGTGCCCGCTCTTTTGCTCACGATTCTCGGCAGTGTCGCCCTGTCGCAGCTCATTGCTTGCGACGACACGAAAGCAAGCGCCCCCCCAGCCGCCTCTCCGGCCAACCCGGCCTCTGCCGGCACCGTGCCAGCCGAGCCGCCGGCGAGGCACGGTGGCGGCTGGTAGGCGCCTGACGCGCCGCGCGGCGGTGGTCTGCGCTTGGTGCGCGGCTTGCTCGACAGGAAACCGGCGTCCGTCGGCGACGCTGGCGGGGAGCCGGCCGGATCGCGTGCTGGTGTCATCGAGAATGATTGGAGCCGTAGAGCGTGCATCCGTTCCCGCCATGTGCGAGGACGCCACGCCGGCCCGGGGGGGCACTCGTGCGCATCGTGCGAGCCCCATGGGCTGCAGGCATGTGCCGCCCTGTCGCGAGCGGCTACGCGCTCAGCCTATTCCTCTGGCCCGCGCCGAAGTTCGACGACCCATGCCGTCCAGCGGGTCAACGGTTCCGTCGCGCCGCGACCAGGACTCGACGAGTTCTACCAGATCGCCCACCGTTCTCGCGTACGCCAGCGGGACGATCGGGAAGTCACCGTTCTCCGGCTGGAGCTCCTCGAGCTTGCTCGCGACGTAGACAAGTACCTGCTCATTCGCCCCCAGCTCGTCAAGAACGTCCGAATCGCAGACTGACCTGCTGGCCGTATGAAACACGGAAGCGAGCAATGCGTGGACCAGTGCTCGGGAATTAGCGTGCATGGCGTCAGTGGGTCCGGTCTGCGCAGGCTGCCCAGAGCAGCAGCGTGTTGGCCTCGCTGTCATCGAGCGGCGATTTTGGTGGCATCGAGCACGTTGCGATCTCGTCAGCGATCGCGGTACGGGCCGCGCGGAGGGCCTCGACGTGCGAGAAGTCGTGCTCCTCGGCGGCCACTCCGTCGCCCGTGTGGCAGCCGAAGCAGCGCTTCTCGAAGATCGGCATCGCGGCGCGGAGGTCGATGGGCGAGCCGTCGCACGCGGAAGGCTCGGCATGGCGGCAAGCCGTCGCCGACGCAGGTGCGAGCTTGGCGGTCGGCTCTGGGACCACTGGACGGGGGGCCTGGCTCGCGCAAGCTGCGAGCCAGGCTGTCGCCAACAGCACAGCGATCCTCATCGGAAGGCGACCTCGGTGATCTTCGTCGAGGCGCCCTGCATCGCCACGGCGCGCCACCCGAGCCCGTGATCGGGGCTGCTCGCGTCCCAAGGCAGCGGGCCTTTCTTCGGGACCGAGCCGGGCGCCGGCAGGGGAAACATGAGCGACCGCGCCGAGTGGTGCGCGATATTGCCCGTCACTTTGTGGTGTTCTTGGTGGATATGGCCGTAGAAGACGGTCACGTTCTCCCGCCGGGAAAGAATCTCGATAGCGCGGGCGCCGTCCTTCGTGGCCCAGTCCCACTCGGGATAGAGATCGAAGAGGGGCCTGTGGGCAAGGACGACGAGCGGAATTTGGGGCGGTAGCTTGCCGATATCGCTCGCAAGCCAGTCGAGCTGCGCGTCACCGATCCCCGCTCCGGCGTGCGACACGTTGTCGAGCGCCACGAAGTGCACGCCCTTGTGGTCGAACGAATAGTGCATGTCGCCGAACGCCTCGCGGTACGCGTCGCCGTGATCCGGCGCGGCGTCGTGCTCCCCGGGAAGGAACCGCACGTCCTTCACCTTGAGCGTCGAGGCGAGCTCCTTCACCCGCGCCAGACGCGCCTTGCGCTCGGCGGCATCGTCCGTCGTATGCGTCAGGTCGCCCGTGAACACGACGAAGTCAGGCGGGACGTCGACGGCGTTGATCGTCGCGATCGCATGCTCCAAGGTCACGTCGGCCTGGGGGTTCGGAGCGCCCTTGAAGCCCCAGTGCGTGTCCGAGAGCTGGAGGAAGAAGAAGTCATCTGCGGGAGGCGCCGGCGGGGGCGGACCGGCCACCCTCGGCGTACCCGCGTATCCGGGTGCGCAAGCGACCAGGCTGGATCCAAAGACCACACCGCCGACGCCCACTAGCTCGAGAAAATCACGACGATTCCAATCCTGTTTCATGGAGTCCCTTCCTTCGTTGTGCCGAGGTAGAGCGGTCAGGCAGCGCGGCCTCGCTGCACTCCGTCGGAACGCCAGGACCCGCCGATTCGTTGCTCGAAAAAGCGCGGAGCGGTTTGTGCCGCGGATCGGGCGCTCGGCGCTGTCCCAGTTCACGCCCGATACGAACCTGCGTGCATGGCTCTTCTTGCGGGGCTCAGCCCGAGCCGAGAGCACAGGCACACGGCGCGCTCGGCGCTGCGCACCGCCCCCGCGTGGCCTCCGTTGAATGGGAGCTGCGTCGAGGGAGGATACCTCCCTTGGTTGTGCTGTAGCAGCGTCGATGACCGCCCATTCGTTGCCTCCGAAACATGTGGAACGGTTCGCTACGGCCGATCGTTTTCTCCCTCGTGAGCCAACAGAGCCATGCCGCTCGCGCACGCCGATGGGCGCCTCTCGTTGGAGGCGGAGCCGAGGTCTGCTATCTCGCAGACGTCATGCCTCCGCCCGAGCGAGCCGCGACTCTGGAGGCTCCTCTACCAGGTGCCGCGCTCGAGCACACGGATGCGCTCTTCCGTGTCGCTCGACACCTGACTGGCGACGACGCAGACGCGGAGGACCTCGTCCAGGAGACGTTCGCACGCGCGCTCGGGTCGCGAGCCCAATTCGTCCCCGGCACGAACCTCCGCGCCTGGCTCTTTCGGATTCTCCGCAACTGCTACATCGACGGATACCGGCGCGCGCGCAGAAGCCCTGTGCGCGTCGCGAACTCCGACTACGACGGCGACGACAAAGCGGCCGCCACGCACGATCCAGTCCGGGGCGATGAGGAGCTCGATCGCCTGCGCACCCTCGTCGCCGAGGACATCGAAGCAGCCCTCGCCTCGCTCTCGGTCGACGCCCGCGCGGTCGTCCTGCTCGATCTCGAGGGCCTGACCGAGACCGAGCTTGCGCAAGCCATGGAATGCAGCGTGGGAACGATCAAGTCGCGCCTGTCGCGCGCCCGCGCTGCGCTACGCGCACGGCTCAGCGACTACTCGAGATGAAGACCATGGACTGCAACGAAACACGCACTCACCTCATGGATCGTCGCCGCGGAAACCTCGCCGCGGACAGGGCCTCGGCGGTCGACGCTCACCTGGCCGACTGCGCCGCCTGCCGCCACGAGCAGGCCGCCGACGCGCAGCTCTCGGTGCTTCTCGAGAAGAACCTCTCTCGTCCACGCGCACCCGCTTCGCTGAAGCGGGCGCTCGAGGGGCGGTGGCTCGAGCCCCCCCGGCCCAAACCCATCGTGCGGAGCTGGGCCCGGGTCGGGGGGATGACGGCTGCAATGGCAGCGGGCGCCGCGATGGTGCTGGCGACGCTGCTCGTGCTGCGCGAACGAGCCACCGATACGACCCTCGTGGCCGAAGCCGTCAACGACCACCTTCGCGTTCTCTACAGCGATCGTCCGGTCGAGGTGGAGAGCGGCGGCATTCACCGGGTGAAGCCATGGTTCGAGGGCCGCCTCGACTTCGCTCCCATCGTGGAGTTCGGCGGCAACGACGACTTCCCCCTCGAGGGGGGATCGGTCGGTTACTTCATCGACCGCAAGGCGGCGACGTTCGTCTTCAAGCGCCGCCTTCACGAGATCACTCTCTTCGTGTTCCGTGCGGAAGGTCTCCACTGGCCCGTCGTTGGGTTGCGCCCAATCGGTGCAGCGCAAGGCACCTTCGCGACTTCGCGCGGATTCCATGTCGCCTTGTGGCGTCAGGGCGATCTCGGGTACGCGCTCGTCTCCGACATGAACGAGGCCGATCTCCTCACCCTCGGAGCGCTCATAGCGGTCCCGTCGAAGGAGTGAGCCGACGTGCGAGCCTCTCTCGTGGTCTTACCCGCCGTTGCCCTGCGCTTCTCTCGACAGCCGCGAGGATCCAATCTGCCGTTCCGGTGTCGCCAACGGCCGATCGGGCTCGTCCATCGCTGCGCCGCGCTCTCCTCGCCCATCGCCCTGGTCGCGCTCATCGAGGACCTTTCACGCTCGATAACTCCGCCGGCAGCGCCGCCCTAGACAAGAGATACGCCTTCCTCCACTCCGCGGGAGAAGGATCGACAGCACTTCGGCCACACCGATCAACCAACGTTGCCCAGCATCGAGCAAGTCTTCGAGCTCGACGCTGCCGACATGATCTGCCCGAGCTGCGGTGGCGACCTGCATCCCATGAAGGGGCAGTTCGAGGCGAGCGAGATGGTCGACGTCGTCGAGGTCAGCTACCGCGTCATTCAGGTGAAGCAACAGAAGTACGCGTGCAAATGCGGAGGCTGCATCGAGACGGCACTCGGTCCTGAGCGCGCCACGCCTGGCGGCCGTTACTCGCTCGACTTCGCGATCAAGATCGCTATCGACAAGTATCGATCACATTCCGTTGGATCGGCAACGACGCATCCTCCGACGTCACGGCCTGGTCATCACCACGCAGACGCTCTGGGACCAGCTGCACGTACTCGGTCGAAGACTTGAGGCCGCGTCGCGCGCCTTGCTCGCTCGCGTGCTTGCGCAACCAGTCATTGGCCTCGACCAGACCAGCTGGAAGCGACTCGACGGGAAAGCCAAAACGCCCTGGCAGATGTGGTGCTTGACCGCGCCCGGCGCAGTCGTGCATCGCATTCGGGACGACAAAGGCGCCGCCACGTTCAAGGCTTTGGTCGGCTCCTACCGCGGCGTCATCGTGTGCGATGCCCTCAAGACGCACGAGGCCGGGGCGCGCGGCAATGACGCGATTGCCCTCGCTGGCTGCTGGGCCCACGTCTTTCGTAAGTTCGAAGAGGCCGCCGTCGATCATCCGGAGGCCCGTCTTGCGTTGCAGTGGATCGGAAAGCTCTATGAGATCGACGAGCGTGCCGAGGGCGACCTCGAGACGAAGACGGCGCTGCGACGCGCAGAGAGCACCGACATCATCGCGGCGCTCAAGGCCTGGGTCTGGAACCACGCGGCGCTCAGGACACTGTCGATCGGTAACGCCGCCGCGTACGTCGTCGCCAATTGGGAGCGACTCACGGGCTTCTTGAAGGACGCGCGCATCCCGCTCGACAACAACGCCACCGAGCGAGGCATCCGAGGTCCCGTTGTCGGGCGCAAGAATCACTATGGATCGCGGTCGCGACGGGGGACCGAGGTCGCCTCGATCTTCTATTCGCTACTCGAGACGACGAAGCTCCGACACGTCGACCCCGCGCTATCTGCGCGAGGCCGCACTCGCGGACGCTCGTGGCGAGGTCCTGCTCCCATGGGACCTCCCTCGCTAACCGCCGTGCGCGATTTCCCCAGGCGCGCCAACCCGATGCCTACTCTTGGCGCGGATCGCTCAAGCCGCGGCCAGTCGCAGCTGCGTACTCTTCGCATTCCTCAATCATGCGCTCCACTTCTTCGCCGCCACCGCTGCGGCTGACCTCTCGGCCCCACCGATCTCGCGCGACCACGACCCAACGGCCGTTCGACACTTCATCGATGCGGAGAAACCAATCAGGCGTCCGTGACCGGCGGGGACACTCGCGAAGCATTTCGACATCCGACCGCACGGTAACGGGCGCCTTCACAAGAAGAAGCATGCCACCGGCCTGAGAACCTGGCGACGCGGGGCACGGACGTGGACGATTGTCAGGACGGGATACCGCGAGAGGTTACGTTCCGGGCTCACCTGAAGAGCGCGAAGGTCGACCGTGCACGCCTCGAAGCCGACACCGCGACCGAAGAGCCGATCGACTTCCGCTCCCTCCGCGACTCGTACGCGACGTGGTCAGCGCTCGCGGGCGTCGGCGAGCGCGTGCTCCCGCGACGCATGGCGGCGCAGGACAGCGGAGGCAGCAGAGGGGCACGCGGTCGGCGCGAGCCGCCGCGCCGCATAATCAGAGACCGTCCAGGAATGCAAGGAGTGCGTCGGACGGAGCGAGCCGCTTGGTGCGTGCGCGAGGCTCTACCTGCGGGTGAGCTGCGACGAGCAGAGGTGCTACGTTTCCGAGTGAGAGGGGCGCCGCGTTCCAGCGCGGGGGAATGGTCGAGGATGGCCAAATAACGGGAGCCCTTCGACGATGCGCCGCCGCCTTTGCCCGCGGCCCGGAAGTCCTCGTGCAGGAGCAACTATTCTTCCGCGCAACGTGGTTCGCAGCCTGCCCCAAGAATCGCAAGCGTCGCACTGCAGGCTACGGCTGATTGACCCAGCCTGCACAGCGGGCAGGCGTTACCGACGGTGGCGTAGGACTGGTCAACGGGCACGTAGTCGACCCCTCCACGGCAAATGGCAGCAAGGCTCCATCTAAGGCCAGCAATACGTTGTCTATCAAGTTGTCTCCGAAGCCCGGTGCGACGACCAGGATGTTCCATAGCGGGTCTGGTGATGAAACCCCTGTCCAGGTGGCGAATGACGATGATACGCAGCTGAGGGGCGGCGCCAGATGGTTGTGCGCCCGATAGATAAACCCCGTGTAAACGACGGTCGTTGACGTAGGCGCCGGATGACCTGCAGCGGTACCGCAAGAGGCCCACCCGATGGTCAGGCGTAGTGGCGTTGCGAAGGAAACGGTCGTGACCGACCCGACGGTGCTCGGAAGGATGCTGGGAGCCGTGGTGACACTCGTGGGGGTCCGGTCGACGAAACAGGAGGTCGAAGTCACCGGCACCATAATGCTGGGCAGAGTCAACGGCCCCACCGCGCAAGTGCCGGATCCTATGGGCGTCACGGAGCGTGCGCCCGGCGCTCCTGGTCCGCAGGCGCACAAGCTGATCAGCGGGACCCAACACAGCGCTGGTCGAAAGAACCTCTCCGATCTTGAATTCATAGAAGTACCCCTCTCGTCTGCATGTCCTGATCGGGGCCCCGAAGAGCCAGTCGGGACCTGCGCCTTCAAAACCACACCTATTCGCCCTATACATTTCTGTCAATTGCAGGTAGTTGCAATCGCCACCCGCGTGCCAGACCCCCAGGGCAAAGCTGGCAGGCAGCATCGCCCGTCGCGATTGCGGCAGGACGGGTCTACTGCGCGCTTACACGATGACCCACGCGCGACCATCAAGGACGTCGCCGCGGCCTACAACACGATTCGACGATTCGTGCACCGTACGGTAAATGTCGCCATGGATCATCGTTCGAAGGCAAAGCGAGCATTTCGCCATTCGTGAAGAGGATCGGACAACCGTCGTCCGTGGGAATGGCCATCGTAGTCGGACCCGAATCGTGCACGAGCTCCCATTCTGCATCGATTATTGCGAAAGTGAATTTCGCGCGCTTTGTGTTCCGGCCTGCACCCCGCGTAAATTGCCAAACGCCACCCTCATGGGGCCAGGTTCCGGGGTTTTCGCCACCCTCATGGGACCTCCTGCCTATCGGCAAGAAGAAAGGCGGATGCCGTCCAGGTCAAGCCGAGGTGCCGCGCGCGGGCGGCGAAGCGCCTCGCGCATGTCTATCGACCGACTTGGGCCGGAGCGTCCGAAGCTACGGAGCCAGCGGCGGACGCGCGAGGCGACCGGTCGTAAGCCGTGTTGCTCTTGAGCATCGAGACAAGCATCGCGAGCGATCGGTCGCCGACGCTGCGAAGCGCGCGTCCGTGGCTCGCCCCCGCGCGGCGAAGGCGGGCATAGAGGGCGCGCAGTCGGTCATCGTGTTGAATGGCGACGCCACTCCAAATATGAACGGCGGTTCGCAGACGGTGATGGCACGCGCGACGCATCAAGATCATCGGCTTTTGCTTGCCCGTCTGATTCGTGACCGGCGCGACGCCCGAGCGCGTGCGCAGGGTCTCGTAGTCCCTTTGTAAGAGAGCGCTTGTGGCCTCAGCTAAAAGGGTCGCCGCAAGGACGGGGCCGACTCCGGGCAAGGAAAGCACGATGTCGACGTCGCGCGTACGTGGTGGCGCGTCCTCGTCGGCTGGTGCGGGCTCGAGTTCAGCAAGCACCTCTTCGATGCGACGGTCCGCGTGCTCGCGTTGGGCGAGGGTGGCCTTGAGAACCGCGACGATCATGCAAGCGTGCTCGCTGGCCGCTTCGGCAACGCCGGGCGCGACGGGCAGTGCTTTCCTGTGCAAAACGGTCAAAACCGTGTCCGCATCGATACGCCGAATTCGCCTCCTTTTGAGCAGTGCTTCCACCTTCGGACGCTTGAGGTACTTGAGCGACGCGGGCGTCGGCACGAGTTCGAACAGGTCGAGCAACCAGGGTCCGTGTGAAAAGAACCGAGCTCGAGCATCTGCGGAAAGTAGCGGTGAATTTGTTGCCAAAGACGATTGTTGAGCGCTTGCGCCTGTTCCACGAGCTCGCTTCGCGCACGCGACAGCTCGCGTAGCGTGACGATCATCGTGTCTCCCAATTGCATTCGATGAAAGAGCCGCAGATCGCCGCGGAGAGCGTCGGCCAACACGAACGCGTCTCGGCGATCATCTTTCGCTCCGGCGATCGAGTGACGGTCGCGGAAGCGGTCGAGTTGCTTCGGATTGAGCCCGAAGACGGCGATGCCCCGCTCGAGCAAGACTTCGACGACGGCGTCCGCGGTCATCTCGATTCCGACGACGACCTGCGAGACATCGCCATCCACACGCGTCAGAAGTTCCGTTACGAAGCGCTCGAGCGCCTCGCCGTCGTGCTTCACCTTCAGCTGCTTTAGCTGGTTACCCTCGGGATCTACGAGCGCGACTTGATGCTCTTCTGTCGCCCAATCGATGCCCACAAACAATGCGTAATTGGCCATTCTTTGCCTCCGATGCCTGGCCTGACCCCGACGCCGCATCGGCCCTGTACTGGCGCTCTCCAATTTGCGATAGAGGCGCGACCTCCTGCTGGGACGTGCGTCAGGGTCGCTCCTCGAGGCGCTGTCCCATGGAAGCGGTGCCGAAAGCCCGCGGGCCACCAAGGCGCTCTCGAGAAGGCGACCAAGACTCGAGAAGGGTGCAGGGCCAGTCCCCACCTGAGATCGGGACCCTGGTTCGAGGACCGAGAGCAAAGGCACGGTGCCAATCGACGACGGCGCGGGTCGCCGTCGGGCGGTGCCGATGGGCTTTCTGGAGTTGACTATGACCGACGTTCGAGAAGTGCTTCGCAGATGGCAATCCGGACAGAGCGCGCGTGAGATCGCGCGCAACGGCGTCGCCGACAGAAAGACGGCGGGCCGCTACATCGAGGCCGCACGGGGCTGCGGGCTCGCCAGCGACTCCGAGCTTATCGGATGCGTTCTAGCACCAGGCTCACCGCTCCGACGCTCACGCCCAATGACGCTACGATCGCTCGGTGCGATCGCTTCAACAGCCACTTCTGACGCAGGATCTACTTCGTATTGCGCATCGACAGTCTCTCCGTGGGCAGGCGCCCGGATGCACCGGGACGCCGTTAGCCACCACGACTGTCCGCGCCTCGCCCCGCCGCAACGCGTACTGCCTTACGCGATGTTCATGATGCCGATCTGGGTGTTCACGATGCCGATCCCGCTGTTCACGATCCGCCGTTCTTGGCGTTCACGATGCGCCGATCCGCGCGTTCACGATCGCGCGAAATGCGCATAGGCCCGATAGGGCTGGATAAGCTCGTCACGATCGCAACGCGCCGTAACGCGGTGTAACCGCGTGAGTGTTGCTCGAGGCACTGCGTGGAGGCCTCTCGACCATCGCGGCGCACGGATTTCTCGTGGGGGGCCGCCACTCCCGCGAGGGGCACAGCCCATGCATTGCGGCCTGTCGGCAAAAAAGACTTGCCGATGGCCTACTGTGGGTTGATCCTCGGGCCCAGTAATACCATCACAGGCCGGCGAACCGACGGAACCGTCGTTCATCGGCCGAAGGAGACGAGGTCGATGAGGACGCGAATCATTTGCGTGACGATGACTTTTGCGGCTGCGTGCGGAAGCGACGCACGCGACATGAAGGCGACCGGGACCGTCTTCGAGCCAATCCTCGGCGGCGCCTCGGTGACGACGGATGGCATCGGCACCCCGTGGGTTTCCACTTCGGTCGGCAATTGCTCCGGCACTCTCGTACGGCCCAATTGGTTGCTAACGGCCCATCACTGCGTGACTCTGGGAAATTGGACCACGGGGGGGACGGCGATTCCGGCGTCTAGCGTGACGGCGGGGCTCAACGCCGGAACGGTCAATGCCGCGGGTGTACAGCTCTATCGCCACCCGTCACTCGACGTTGCTCTCGTTCAATTGAGCACGGCGCCCCAGGATGGTACCGGGAGGGTCTTCTACAATCCTCTCTATCGCGGATCGACCCAGGGCCTGGCATCGCAGAATCTCTATGTTCAAGGGTGGGGAGACAACACTTGCACTGCTGGCTGGGGGGCGCTCCGATCGGCGACGGTTCCCATCGGCCAGGTCTATGGCACGAGCGTCCCGACCACGGGCTTCGAGCTCTACCCGAATGCTGCAGGTCAGCTCCCTTGGGAGGGAGATTCGGGAAGCGGCGCCTTCGTGCAGATTGGCTCTTTGTTACGCGCGGCCGGAGTTGCTTCGAGTGGATTGTGTATGCAGTATGAGACATACTCTGGCGGCGACGCGTTCCGCGATTGGGCCAACGGCATCGTTGGCAACTCGCCCGCGGTCGGCAGCCCCGCGGGCTACGAGCGCGCGGATGCCAACAACGCCATCGTCTACCAGAACCCGAGCAACCATATCGGAGAGCTCAAGATCGGGCCTGGCGGAAGCTGGACCTGGGGCGACCTCACACTCGCGGCGGCCGGCGCGCCGTCGACTGCGGGCGCGGTATCGGCGTACGTGCGTAGCGACAGCGTCAACGCCGTCGTTTTTCGCAGCCCGGCGTCGCACCTCGTCGAGCTCTCGGGATCGTCGGGGCTCGGATGGACGTCGACGGACCTCAGTCAGTCGACTTCGGCGTATACCGAAAGCGATCCGGCTGCTTACGTGCGCGGCGACGGCACGAACGCCATCGTCTTCATTGGCTTTGACGGGAACGTCTACGAATTCAGCCGCCTGTTCGACAGCACGACGTGGAACCTCGGAAGCCTGAGCTCCGTCAGCGGAGCGCCGGTAGCGGCGAGCGCCGACGCCGGTCCAGTCGGTTACGTGCGCATGGATGGTTCGAGCGCCGTCGTCTACCGCACGTCGACGAACGATATCGGTGAGATCTCGCTTTCCCCTAGCGGTTGGGTCTACGGCGATCTGTCGCAAATCACGGGAGCTCCCGCGGCGGCTGGCATGCCGCGTCCCTACACCCGCTGCGACGGAACGAGCTCGGTCATCTATTTCGACGTCAATGGCCACGTTCAAGAGATCTTCTTGGCCGCCGGTTCGGCTGGATGGGCGGTCAACGATCTCACGAGTGCCGCGCCCGGCGCCGTTGCTGCGGTGGACGACCCATCCCCGTATGTACGCTCGGACAATATGAATGCCGTGCTCTATCGATCGTCCGATAACCACATTCACGAGCTAAGCCGGGCTTGCGTCGGCGGCACCGGGTGGTCCGATGTAGATCTCAGCTACATCACCAACGCTCCGGCAGCCATGGGCGTACCCGGTGGCTACGCGCGCAACGACCGCGTCAATTCGGTGTACTTCACTAGTATCATGCACAAGCACGTTTACGAAATGTCTCTTCCCATAGGCGGCTCTTGGTCGGTCGCCGATATCACGTCGATCGCCGGTGGCCCGTGAGCTCGAATTCGGCTCAAGTCTGGCCTACGTGAGAGCGTGACGCGTATGCGCGAAGGCGATGCGGCGCGGAGTCGCCGTTGCAAGCACCCGCACGCACCGCCTTGCGCCCCTGGCTGTCGATGTAGCAGCGCTGCCCTCCCGATACGTGAAGCATGGTCCGGCACGAAGCGGCACACTCGGTCCTTCGCGCAGGCCTCGAAGAAGCCTGCGATTGCACGTGGCATCCAGTCTGCTGGAGTCGACCGCATGCGGTGGTTTCACCTTTTCTTGGCTGCGCTTCTCGCCACAAGCTGTAGCCGCCGTACAGCGCCGGCGAGCGCTAACGCGTCCGGCTCGGCAGAGTTCGCGGCGGCAGGTGAGCAGTGCCTCCTTGGCCAGGCAGAGAACTGCGCGACGCTCGGCTCCCAGACTGCAATCCCAAGCGAAACCAGGTGGGTCGGTCCTTCCGCCAGGACCAGAATGAGGTCTCCGCGAAGCGATCCTATCGCCGCGGACAACGGGCTCGCGCGGAGAACGCCGAGGGTTTCCTGCTCGCCCGCGTCCGTCGTTGCGGTGGCTCCCCCTCCCATGGAGCCGCTGTGGCGCGTCTTCGTCATCAGCACTCCCGTCGCTGGCCGCGCCGCGGATAGCGCTCGTTTGGCCGCCGCAAAGTCGTGACGACGATCGCCGAAAGCACGAACCCCAAGACACGCATGCCTCGAAGAGAGCAGTCAGCTGTAGCAGGCTACGCGTGATGGCCGGAAGCAAGGGAGCACGCAAGGCCGCGATTGCGGTCGACGGGAGCGGATTGGAGAAGTCCGGGATGCCTCGGCTGAGGGCAATAGCCTCAGATGAAGGAGGTCATCCCGGATGAAAGTCAAACGTACGTATGCCGCGGTCGATGTCGAGCAGTTCGACTTGGCGGCAGTTCTGCCCTTGGTAACGGTGGGCTGCATCGTCTCGATCGACGTGGCGAAGACGAAGTTTGTTGCAGCGATCGCCACGGTGGCGGGGGATGTACTGAAGCTCGTGAAGTTCGAGCATCCGCGACAGACGGCAACCTTCTTGGGGTTGCTGCGGTCGTTGCTGCACGCCGAGCGCAGGCCCGTTGTGGTGATGGAGCCGACTGCACGTACGGGGACGCGCTTCGCTATCAGTGTCACGCGTTGGGACTGCCTGTGCACATGATGCCGCCCAAGCACACGCACGACTTCGCCGAGGTATTCGATGGGGTTCCCAGCATGCACGACCCCAAGGCCGCGACGGTGCTTGCCAAGCTTCAGGCGATCAAGCCTTCGGGCCGATGGCAGCCGGAGAGCGAAGCGCGTCGCGATCTCCGCGCGTGGGTCGATCAGCGTCGTCCGATCGGCCGCATGCTGGCGATCTATCACGGCCACCTTGAAGCGATGCTGGCGCGGCACTGGCCGGAATTCGAGGCTCATGTGGACCTGTCCCGTCAGCGGTCATGGTTCGCGCTTTTGAAGGAGTTTGCAGGACCGCAAGCCGTGATGGCTTCGGTTGAACCAGCCGCGCAGACCCTTCGCCGGGCAAGCCGGGGCACTCTTGCCCCTGCACGCGTGCAGGCGATCGTGGGCTCGGCCAGGGGCAGCACGGGCGTCCCCATGACGATAGGAGGCCGCGCGTCGTCGCGTCGAGACGTCGTCGACGACGTTGTAGCCGCTGTAGCCATCGACGAGCAGCACGCCGGTCGTCCCTTCGAGCAGCGTCTTCGGCGTCGATCCCGAGCGGTCTTCGGCGAAGACGTACGCGACGTCGTCGTCGGGGACTTTGTGCTCGACCGTCACAGTTGGAGCTTTGGCCTTGGTGGCCGCGCGCTCGCGTCGCGTCTTCTGCCGCTCCTCGGGCGTCGCCGACGCGCCGGTCTTGATGCGCGGCATCTTCGACTTCTCGCTGCGCGAGCCGAGCACCGCCTTCTTCAGCTGCGCGTTCTCGTGCTCGAGCTTCGCGAGACGATTGGCCAGGTCCTCGACCAGGTCCTTCAGTACGCAGTCATGATCGATCGGCGGCACGACCACCGACCAGGTTTGATCACAACCGGCGATCCGTGTCGATCCCCCTGTCGTCCGGTGGATTCCAGCGACCCAGACGGGGGGCGTTGAGGTCGATGCCGTCGAGCAGCATCGCGAGCTGCGACGACTCCATCGCGACGTGCTCGGTATGCGCGTGGATCACCGGCAGCTGGAAGCGCCGCGCTCGAGACGCTCCAAGTAGAGGACGAAGCCGTTGCGATCCCAGAAGAGGATCTTAACCTTGTCCTTCGACTTGCCCACGAAGACAAAGAGGTGGCCGCCGTACGCGTCCTTCTTCAAGTCACCTTCGACGAGCGCGCGAAGGCCGTCGATCCCCTTGCGCATGTCGACCAGCTCCGCCGCGAAGTAGATGCGCACGCTCGGCGGAAGACCGAGCATCACGTCCGCTCCAGCAACGCGACGATGCGCGCGAAGGCGCTCTCGTCGAAATCGCGGCCGACCTTGATCATGTGCCCGCTGCGCAGCAGCACCGTTACCGGCTCGCCGCGACGCGCGCCGGTCTCCGACTCGGCGACTCGCACCGGCAGTAGCGCCACCGCCCGGCTCTTGTCCGCCGCGGCCCCGAAGCGGAACTTCTTCTTCCACCAGTGCAGCCGCTGCGGTCGGTCGTCGTCAGGTCCGGTCCTGTCACGTTGGCCAACTTCAGGCATCGTTGAAGCTGGCGCGAGAGCTTGCGGTCCGTCTCGTCGATGTCGAGCGCTCGTCCATTGTTTGACGCGCCCGCTTTTCTTCGAGCTCGACGCACAATGTACCCAGGTGGTCGGACATCGAGCTCGCCGCCGGTCATTGCATCAGATACGTCTCGAGAACCTGAACACCATCGCTCTCCTCATGGAGGAGAGTAAGGGCTCCCGGCGTCGCGGTATAGGTATTCGAGACGGTCCCTGTCGTCGGGCACGTCTGCGAAAGAGTCAGCGCGTTCCCGTTCGTCGAGTAGGTGCCCGAGAAGCTCTCGACATCTCCAATGCTGTCGGACTGGACAGCTTGGTAGCAAGACTCGTCGAAAAAGAGCGTCGCTTCCAATTGCGGTGAGGGGCAAACGCCTGCATCCAGCACGTTCGCGTTGTAGATCATTTCGTTCACAAGGGAGTATGTGCCCGCCGCAATCGTGCCGCCCGTCATGGCTGGCGCCGCATTGCCTTCGCACGAGACCCCGGGAGCAACGGTCGGAGCCTGCAGTAGTGAGCACGTCATCCCTACGGGGGCCGCGCAGGCGGTAACGCCGGCATCCATCTGGCTCGTTCCGGCATCGATCGGGCCATCCTGCACGATCACCGCTCCTGCGGCGCTGTCGCCGAACGCCGTTTGCGCGGAAGCCATCACGTTGATCGTCCAACCACCGGTCGTGATGGTTTGGCTGGCGGTCGTTTGAATCAGGAGCGCATCGCCGAGAGGACCGCTATCCGCGAGTGTGGCGGTGGGGGCGAGATAGCTAATGACAGCCGCGGGGATGACGCCGCTGCCAGCGCTCTCGGGGAAAGTGCAGAAAACGGTCGTCGCAGTGCCGCCAAGGTTTTGTACGATGCTGAAAGTCAAGTTGCCCGCCGGACCGCCGCTCCAGGCGAGCGGAAAATCGGATTCGCGCGAAAGAACGATGATCGGGTTTTGGAGCAGGTTCGGCTGGGTCAAGACGACGTCGTTGGGCAGCGCGATGTCCACAGAAAAAGCGGGAACGACCGCACCCGACGCCGCAATCGTAATCGCATCTCCGGCGAAGACGTCCCGCACTCGCACGGCCCCGCCTCCCATGAGGACCGCCGACAGCGAATTGTATTCGGTCACGATTCCCCCATCAGCCAAAGTGGCGACGGTGGGAGGTATCGAGATGGTGGGACCGGCACCGCTTACCGACAGCGTCCCCGCGCTGACGAGATTCGCGTGACCGCCTACCAACGACGAGGTCGACTCCTCCACAACCGAGCAGGACGACGTCCCCGCGTCCACCGTCAAGATCGTCTGGAGACCCGCATCGACGACCACTTCGCCTTGGTTGAAGTCAGCCAAAATATCGCTCGCGCCGACGCCCGGCGCAGTGGAGTACACGGTGACTAAGCCATAGTTAAGGGTGCCGCTAGGGCTCGGGCCAGAGTCCGCGTTGCCCTCGGGTTGCGCGTCCGCAACGCTCGCGTCCGACGACGCGGCGTCCCCTGCGGAAACGGCGCCGTCCGCGACGGACTCTGACGAGCCATCCAAGGAGGCGTCCAGCACCGCCGTCGCGTTCGGGCCGGCGTCGCTCTGTCCTTCCCCGGACGAACTCGAGCAAGCCGCCGACAGCGCCGTTGGAGCCAGAAAAAGAAGTGACCAGATTTTTCGCCTATCCACTCGTCCTCCATTCATTCGCGGTCGCCAGAGCGATGCTCACCCCACCGGTTACCACAGGGTCCCGCGTTTTCGTGACACGTATTGCACGTACAGCAGCGGCAAACGCGAGTGGGCGAGTAGCCAGGGGGGATTTCACCTCCGGGCCCTCATGGAACCGGAGTGAAACTCGCGCTTCATCCGGCCCGCGCTAAGGCCCCACGAGGTGCACCGAATTCACAATACGCACACAGGAGAGGGTCGCGTTCCGCGCGCGCTTGAAGGTGCCTCGAGACCCGTCCTCGCAAAAGGTCGTCGACCTTGGGGGGGCGAGCCGATCCTCGTCGACGGTCGGTCCGCTCACCTCCGCGCGTCGCCCCAACCAACGGACGATGGTTCAAACAGCCAGAGCCGCTTGTGCTCAGCTCACGAAGTACGTCGTCGCCCGCTTCTGCCCTTGGTCCGGAGCTTCCGCGTGGAGATGCCTTCTTTCAGGATCCTCGGCATCTCCGCATCTCCTTCGCCTCGAGCCCGAGGGCCGCGCGGATTTCCTCCGCTCTCATGCCGTCCCGGTTTTTCTTCGCGACAGCCAAGACCTGACCCAGGAGAGCTGCGATATCTTCGGCTGAGCGGCGAGGAAGCCGGCCAGGCTTTGGGAATTTGCTCGCGGGTCGGGCGGTGGGCTTTGAGAACCCACGAGTCAGCCCCTCAGGCGGGCAATCATCGGGCAGTCGAGTGAGCCGAGCGGCCGCCCTGGAGGCCGCGATCGACCGACTCAACTGCCTACTCGCGACGGCGCCCGAGGACTCGCTTGGCGATCGCGTTGCGGAGCGTCGGGTCATGCGCTTGGATCTGCATGCGCTGCGTGAGGAGATTGAGCGGCAAAGATGACGGCATCTGCTCCCATCTGCCTCGAACGCGGACTCCGGAAGCACGGGCACGTCCAAAGCTTCCAGATGGTGGCCAGGGGGCGTTTATCCGCGGTCCCGCGCCCCCGCGACGCGCGATGTTGGTCCCGTGCGTCGTGATCAGCGCTTCGCGTACCCATTTGTTTCCGACGACAAACTCGTCACCCACCTCCTCCTACGGTTGTGTTAGCGAAAAGGATCGATCTCCCTGGACATCCCCGGGCGTTCACGAGGTGATGGTCATGGTCGTTCGAAAACATTGTGGGGTTGCCGTCATCGCGGTCACTTTCGGTTCCTTGGTCGCTTGTTCGAGTTCGGACGACAGCACGGACGGGACCTCGGGGTCGACGGACGCGGGCGGAGCGGATGCCACGACACCCGTTTTTGATGCGGGCCCGGACTCCGGCGATACCGGGGTAGACGCGACCTCAACGACGGATGCTTCGGACGCTGGCGGCTGGGTGGATTCGTCGGATGCTGGCAACCTTGATGGCGGTAACGCCGAAAGCGACGGGGGTCACGATGGCGGCACCGATGCCAGCATCATGGACGCAAGCAGGACCGATGCGTTT
>Ga0210391_10001948_pt1 | contig 18308 bp, 16 predicted proteins | sample IncBWC12OmetaG_FD_160573 | JGI IMG/M metagenome (GOLD analysis project Ga0210391, IMG submission 160573) | Forest soil microbial communities from Barre Woods Harvard Forest LTER site, Petersham, Massachusetts, United States - Inc-BW-C-12-O ... | reverse complement strand
TTGCTGATTCCTGGAAAATACTTGATCAACGTGATGCAAAGCGGCATCAGCAGATAACCAAGCCGTCGCAGCAGCGTTCGGGTAGCTTCCAGCGGATGCGGATCCGTTAAGACGACCAAAATCACGAAGTAGTTGCCGAGGTCGCGAAACCAGCGCTTGAATGCAATGAAGGGGAAATCGGACCAAACGAAACTAATCAGCGCAAAGGTGATGAACGCCACTAATGCGATGTTGCGTGTAAAGAATTTGTCCCACTGAAACGACCGGGACACCAAAGTTGCGACCGCCAGCGAAATCAATACAAGATCGACCGTTCGATCAAGCGGATTGCCTTCCTGCAAAACCGAGGCTACTGACCCCGTCTGGCCGCCCAGCCATTGGGAAGGCAGGCGCGTTCCAATGATAAACATCCAAATCACGGGTACCCACAAAGCCGCGGAGACATGCGAATCCTTGGCAGGATCGAAGCACAACAGCCCCAAAAGAAGTATGAACCAAAGAAGAAGTGCTAAGAGAGGCGGCATCGCGTCAGCCCGCGGTCGTCGCGCCGGGCGCGGCAGTGCCAGATGCGACGCTCGAACAGGGTACGCTGGAGGGGCCGCTCAGGTTCGTCCCACAAAAACCTGTCCTTCGTGGATTGCGACGTTCCGCCTTAAGTTCTGCACGATGCGTTATGAAACCTATCGTCACCAAGGCTCCTTATCTGATTGCCGCAACTGGTTCTTCGTGACCACGGAGCCATTCCTCAAAAACCACCAAACTAAACAAGACCTTGTGATTATCGTGTCGCCGGGCAACATGCTGTTCGAAAAGCTCGCGCACGACAGTCGGGCGAAGGTATTGAAAGATTCTCGAACCGCTGTCAAGAAGGGTGTCAGCCATCTTGTTGTCCATCGCGCCTCCGAACCACTCATCTACAACATTTACAGCAAACCCTCGTTTTGGCCTTTTCAGAATCGAGGGCGGAAGGTAGCGCCGGCAGATCTGATTGTGCAGCCATTTCTGGGATCCATTCCTCACTTTCAGGTTTGCAGGCAGTCGCTCGACATATTCGACGATATCTTTGTCCAGATACGGGACACGAAGTTCAAGACCGTGCGCCATCGAGAGCTTGTCCGCATACATAAGGAGTTCGTCGGGAAGGCTGGATCGCACCTCGAGGAATTGCAGCCCACCAAGCTCGTCCGTCTCGGACATCAGATCAGGCATGCCATCCCAGCACTCGAGTATGGCGTCACCCGGGTTGGGATCGAGTATTCCTTCCTGGAATAAATCGTCAACCTGGTCTCCGGGCAGAAGCGAGAATACGTGTTGATACCTGCGCATCCTGTCGGGAATCGCCAGGGAGTAAACTCCGCGCTTCAGCATCTCGTTTCTGGGCAATGCGCCAACCGTCGAGGAGATTGACGCGCGCACCCAACTCGGCAGTTTTGCCCACATCGTCCCGTAGCGGACTCCAAGATGCCGGCGGTAACCTCCGAACAGTTCGTCGGGACCCTGTCCGACAAGCCCTACTTTCACGTCTTGTCGGGCTCGCTCGCACACGAAATACATAGGAACAATCGAGGAGGCAGCGATCGGTTCTTCCAGACACGCGACGATTTTCGGAAGCTTCTCTTCGAACATTGATCTCGTGATCAAGACGCTGGCGTGTTTCGAACCGAGGATGCGCGCGGTTTCCGCCGCATCTTTCAGTTCGTCATCGGCATAAGCTGAGCCGTAACCGACAGTGTATGTCGGCCACGAATTTCCGTTGAGATTCATCAAGGCGAGCAGCAGCCCGGAATCGAGGCCACCACTCAAGAGCAAGCCCACCGGCACATCGCTGATGAGCTGCCGCCGCACCGCTTGCTGGTAGAGAGCCAGCAGTTCCTCGCGAGCTTCGTTCGGAGATTTTGCCGGTGAGAAAGGAACGGGCTTAAATTCGTACCATCGGCTCAGTTGATAGGAGCCATTCTGGACCACCAACTTGGTTCCCGGGGCAAGCTTGCGCACTCCCTGAAGGATCGTGTGCGGCGACGGCGTATAGCGATACCGCAGAAACAAATTCAAAGAGTTGGGATCGATGTCGCCCTTGTCCGGCATCGTTGCGCGGACCGCGCGCATCTCCGAGCCGAAATACAGGCGATCACCCTCAATTCTGTAGTAAATCAGTTTGATTCCAAACGGATCGCGGGCAAGAATCAGCTTTCTTTGTCGCACGTCCCAGATTGCCAGACCGAACATCCCGTTCAGGCGATTCAGAACGTCCTCGCCCCACTGCTTGTAGCCATGGATGATGACTTCTGTGTCCGAGTTCGTGCGGAAGACATGACCGAATCCTCGCAGTTCGCGTTTAAGCTCCTTGAAGTTATAGATTTCTCCGTTGAAGACTACCCACACAGATTCTTCCCCATCCGACATGGGTTGATGCCCACCCGCAAGATCTATGATCGAAAGCCTGCGAAAACCGAAACCGAGCGATCCGGCGATGAAATAGCCCTCGTCATCGGGACCCCGATGGCTAATGCTATTGGCCATCGCTTCGATATCCCGTCGCTGAACGGGTACCGGATCTCCGAAATTGAATTGGCCGCAAATGCCGCACATAAGTCCTCGCTAGTCTATTGCGCTCGATTCCATCAGTCGAAGCGTATCGCCGGCCTTCCCATCTGGCAGCTGCTTTCCGTTCCGGGCTAGCAAGAAGCAGAGGCTACGAAATACCTGTGACTGAGCCCAGCGATGCATAGGAACATTATCCCAACCAACCATGAGCTTGCGGGCTCGAAACGAACCATCACGTTTTTGCCACCGCGCTAGCAGATCTGTGAGGACGCCCACCAGGATTCTGTCTAACTCCGGGAAGCGGCCTTCCAGGAGGACGGCCAGGTTGATACATTCCGCGTAATCGTAGAGCTCATGGCGATATACCGTGAGTCGGGGCCTCTTGGAAAATGGCGCCGGCAGGCCGTTGGAATCAAACAGATGTTTTACATAGTAGCTGACCCCGCGCTCGATGGCGTTCCGGAGCTGCGCGGATCCCGCCGATTGCTCAACCTTCGCGAGGCCCTTCAAAACAAAACAGGTATGGAAGTGATCGACAAAATCGCGTTGGCCGTCGGTCGAATAATACCAAGAGCCATCGGAATTCTGCGACTCGATTACGAAGTTTACATTCCTCTCAGCGACTTTCGCGTATTCCGCCTCCGAGAAATCCACAGCAGCCATCATCAACAAACCGGCTCGGTAGGCGCTTGCGTTGACAACGCCGCTCGAGTTCTCGGGCCCGGAGTCGTAGCAACATGTCGAAGCGGTCGCCGAAGTTTCGAAATCTCTGTAGTCCAGAAGAGCATGCTGGGCGATTGATTGCATGATCTCTCGCCACTGAGGATCCTTATCGATCTTATAAACGTCTCGGAACGCCTCATAGGCGTACGGCAGCGTCGTGATGAGAGGCAAGCCTTCTTTCATCGTTCCATTTCGCGTTTCCCAGTTGAAGGGGTATCCCCAGCCGTAATTTTTATATCCTGGACTCCGGGTCTCCTTGAGCAGCTCGAGAAAATGAATCGCTCGGCGGTGGTAGCGCTCTTCTCCGGAAGCCTGACAGAGGAACGCGAACCCCATGGCGTAATGGGCGTCTGCGATCGGGAACCGTTGCGCTTTCCAGAACAGCGTTCGAGCCGCGGGGAAAAATGCCTCGCAGAATATCATCGGAGAGACAGCCAACGTCCCCAGCAGCGGCTGCCGATAATAAAGAGCCTTCGCACTTCTACCAATGTCACTTGCGAAGAAGCTCTGATGATCGAAGGATATCTCGCCGTAGCCGTCGAGCCACTTCGTAAAGCGGCGGACTGACGCTTGCACTTGCGCAATTTGAGTTTCGTTCACGATGCTGGCGTGCTCAAGAAGCAAAGAAACACCTATTCGGGAAGGACTTTGAACTTATCGATCGGTTTGAACGTCAGAAGAGATTTCAGAACGACGGAGAGCTTTTGCATTTGCTCTTTGCGATGAAACGCAATGAGCTGCTTGGAAACGGGTCTGTTGACCCGGCGCACCATCGCCCAGCCGTAACCCAGTCCGAGGGCCAGTCCATCCACAATATAAGGAGGTTTGGACAGGCGGTAGGCGGCTCGAAACAACTCCCATACCGGATGACCACCCAAGTAGTAATCCTTCTCACCGTAAGAAAAAGACGAGGCCAATACGCCGCGCTCGGCCGTGCCCAAATGCCTGAAATGGAAAAATGACTTCTCGCGATAGGATCGTGTCGTCCAACCCATCATTCGAGCCGTGGTGACCGCAATCCAATCGATTCCACCGGCCTTATTCGCAAAATATCCGCCGATTTCCTCGAAGCATTGGCGCCGGAACAGCTGGCACTGGCCGGAAACGTGGTTTTGCCCTTCAAAACTGCTGGTTTCCGAACTGTAACCGCCTTCCTCTCTGAAAATTGTCCCGGCGACTCCCAGGCGAGGATCTTCTTTGAACTTGTTCAAGAGAAACTCAAAATGATCTTCGTCCAGCGCGACATCTGAATCCAAGTTGCCGATGATTTCATATTGAACGTTCTTCAGCTTTTCCTGGCCGGCATTGAATGCATGAACCTTCGCGGCAAAATTTCGCTCTTTGCGTACCGGACGATTCACGACCTCAATCCAATTGTGGCTGGCGGCATACTTCGCTGCAATGCTCCCGGTCGAGTCCGTGGAACCGTCGTTCACGATCACCCACTTCATCGGCAGGACGGTCTGACGAATTACCGACTCGATCGTCTTCGCGATGAATGCCTCTTCGTTTCGAGCAGGGGTAACAAGAACATACGGCGGGACGGAAACCCGTTGAGCCATTTTATCCTCACTCATTGCTGCAACCGCCGCGCCGCCGAGATCGCTGCAGCCCATCGGGACATTCGCGACTAACCTAGTTTATTCCTGAGGAAGCGGGGGCAGGGTCCGCGCTTCGAATTCGTCCACGTGCTAGTTAACCCCGGGGCGCGGCTGTTGGGCATACACTTCCGACCGCTCCGCGGTAAGCGACTCGTCATATACCTCTTCTGGTTCATATACGACGACGTGGCTGCCGCGATTCGAGAACTTCATCGGTACGCAGAGCAGATTCTTCAGCCGCATCCGCAATTCGTTGCGGCGTTCAGGTGGCACGAAGAACAGCATGAAACCACCACCGCCTGCTCCGAGCAGCTTGCCTCCCAGCGCGCCGGCGCTGCGTCCTGCCTCATAGATCTCGTCGAGGTGTGTGTTGGTAATTTTTTGCGTCAGAGTTCTCTTTAGCTGCCAGCTCTCGTGCAGCAAATGTCCGAATTCGTTCAGAGAGCGATTCGGATTTGTGACGATGGCCTCGGCTTCGCCTACCATCTGATACATCAGGTCCAGCTCACGCTTGCGCTGTGGAGTCGTTCTTATCTGCTCTTGCGCAATTTCCGATGCCGTCCGTGAAAATCCCGTGAAGTAGAGCGCGCAGTGTTGCTGTAGCGCCGCCAATCGGTCCGGCGACGTCAGCACTGACTTTACCTCAAAACTGCCATCCCGATTGAAGTTGATGCGGTTGAATCCCCCGTAGGCTGCGCTAATCTGATCTTGCGAACCCACCGCCTCTCGAATCACTTCCTGCTCGACTTCGAGGGCGTCGGTAGCGAGCGCGTGTTTATTGCGCATCTGGTCTTTCAGCGCGTACAGAGCCAGCAACAGTCCTACGGTAAACGCCGAACTCGTTCCCAAACCAGTCCGCGCCGGCAAATCAGCGACGTGGTGAATCTCGACCCCTTCATCCACTCCCAGATACTTCAGGCACGCCCGCACGGATGGATGCTCGAACGCGTCGTTTTGGGTAACATTTTCAATCCGCGAATACGAGACGCGGCTATGGTATTCGAAAAATGGCGGCAGCCGCCGACAAGTGATGTAGCAACATTTGTCGATGGCGGTGGATAGTACGGCACCGCCAAACTCACGGTACCAGATCGGATAGTCGGTGCCGCCGCCGAAGAAGGATATGCGGAGCGGAGTGCGGGTGGTTATCATGTATTTCGTTTCCTTTGCTCGTTATGGGCGATCGCGGCCCACGCGGCAGAATTACGTGGCTGCGGGAGCTGTCGAAAAGGAGCCGATGGCGACCCCTTCCTGCTTCAGTATCTGGTGAATCGCATCAAGAAGCGATGACGCATTAATGCCGGCAGTAATCGTCGCCTCAGAAACGCGCGCCCTTTCGCTGGAGGTTGCGTCTGTTGCGGTAACTCGAGCCGTCTTGCATCCTGCGTTAAGACCAGCCGCGACATCGTTATCAGAATCGCCGATCATCCACGATTTTCGCAGGTCAATGCCGTGCAGGCGCGCCGCGCTCAATAGCATACCCGGCGCCGGTTTGCGACAATCGCAGGGAGGTTCGATTTCGTGCGGGCAGTAAAACGTTCCGTCAATTTTGGCCCCGGCTCGGGCCAGGACGCCGGTCATCCGCTCGTGCATGTGCTGGAGGTCAGCTTCAGTCATCATTCCTTTGGCGACGCAGCGCTGATTGGTAATGACGATCACGGAGAAACCCGTGCGGTTTAAAAGTGCGATACCTTCGGCGACTCCGGGGAGAATGTGAAAATCCTCCCAGCGGGTCACGTAATCGCCTTCCGGGGGTCTTTTATTGATTACCCCGTCACGATCCAAGAAAACTGCTCTGCTCAACGTGCCATACCTCTTCCACCGATGTTAGCTCCAATCATGAATTTGGCGAAGCTGCCTGATAAAGACTCTGGCAGAGCGTTTGAGCCCGAGCGTAATCCTCGGGCGTGCCGATGTCGATGAACATGCCGTGCTGCTCGAGAGCGTACACGCCCTGTTCGAGCACCCCCGGAAACACGTCCTTTTCAAAGCTCGCTGGGCCCTGCGGCACCTGATCGAGCACAGCACGATTGAAGACATACACGCCGCCATTTATGATGCCGGGAACGGTGGCTCCGGTTTTTTCACTGAAGCCCACGACGCGATGATCGGCGTTCAGATGAACTGTTCCGTAACGCGCCGCATCCGGAACTTTGCGGACCGCCATACTGGCCAATCCACCGTGCTCCCGATGAAATCGAATGAACTGGCGTAAATCGAGCTCCAGAAATGAGTCGCCATTCATGACCAGGAAGTCGGAAGCCTGCTTCAGGTAGCCTTCTGCCAGTTTCACCGCTCCTGCTGTTCCCAGCGGTTGCGATTCCTGTGAATAATCTATCGCGACATCCCATTTCTGGCCGTCGCCGAATTCTTCTTCGATTTGGCTGGCAAGGTGCCCGGTACACATCACGATGCGTCGGATACCCTGAGAGCGAAGCTGCAGAACGAGCAGCTCAAGGAAGGGCATATCCCCAACGCGAGCCAGAGGTTTGGGCGTGGCTTTCAGAATTGGTTGCAGGCGTGTTCCCAGCCCGCCGACGAGCAGAACCGCGTGCATCCCGTCGACTGTGGTATCGATTGGTGCAGAAAGTTGCATGTTCGGAATCACAGAACTCACTGAGCTCATTTCAGATTCGTCGAGCTCAGCGTCACCGCCCACAGCAGAAATCACACTACGCCGTTCCAATATTCCAACATTGACGTCAGCGTTTGCTCGAGCGATCGCAACGGTTTCCAGCCCGTATCCTTACGGATTTTCTGCGTGCCTCCGAAAATGATCTTCTCGTCCGAAGGACGCATCAATCGTGAAACAGGCCTGATTTCGGCTTTCACACCGGATAAGCGGATCGCGGTGCGTAAGAGTTCGCTCATCTGATACGTCCGCGCTGCACACAGATTGTACGCCTCGCCTCGTTTGCCCTTTTCAGCGGCGAGATAGAATCCGCGCACCGTGTCGCTAACGTCCAGGAACGATCGGCGGGGCTTGAGATTCCCGACTTCGATTACCGGCGGCTGCAGACCTTTCTTAATGGCGGCCAACTGCCTTACGAAGTCCGACGGCGCATCACTCGTCTTTCCCGCGCCCGTCGTGTTGAAAAGCCGGATGTTGACCGTCGGGACTTTGAAATCGAGGAAGTATTCGCGCGCCAACAGATCAAGACAAACTTTGCTGATACCGTACGGGTGCAGCGGGTGAAGCGCTTGGCTTTCGGTGACGGGAATGGCCGATGCCGGCACAGTCCCGTATTCCGCGCTCGAGCACGCCGAAACGACCACGGGACGCCGCTTCATATGGCGTACTGCCTCAAACAAATACAGCGAGCCCATGATGTTGGACTCGAAAGTCTCGACTGGATTCGCCCATGATACCGTGGGCAGGCTCTGCGCTCCGAAGTGAAATATGCGTGTTGGCTGATATTGAGCCAGAACTTGCGTGACGCGCTGGCCATTTCGCAGGTCGCATTGCACGAAATCTACATTCGGCAATTTCGCGAAAGGAATCTGACGCTCTTGAAGGTATGTCCCCACCACATGCCAACCCTTGGCGTGCAGGAATCTCACCATGTTGGAACCGATGAAGCCCTCAGCTCCCGTTACGAGTGCGATCTTAGTCATTGGAGTTGTCAAGTCTTTTACGCCCGGTCCACTTTCGAATTCGAAATAAGTCTTCTGTCCTCTTTTGAAGCATCCCGGTCCTTCGCATCAGCGCGTATCGTGACGACCCAGCTACGCCTTATTCAGGATTTCGCTGACGCGCCCGAGCAACGTCTCTCTTTCGCTGTCCCAGCTGTGTGTCAGAAATATTTCCTGGCCCTTGCGCACCACGTCCAGAACTTCGCGAGGATGAGAGAACGCGTATTCGATTTGTCGTGCCAGGTCGCCCGCGTTCCCCGCCTCAAAGAACAATAGCGAGTCGGGCTTGAAGTAGTCTTGTATCCCCAGCGTGGCAGGTGCGATCACCGGTTTGCCTAAAGCCAGATACTCAAATATTCGCGTAGGAGTGTTGATATCCGTAAAGGCATTCCGCTGATTGGGGATGATACCGATGTCGCACTTTTCGATCTCCCCTACCAGATCCTCCAACATCTTGGGCCCGAGATAATGGACGGCGTCTTGTAACTTTTTGCTACGAGCCATCTCCATGACGCGATCGAGGAAGGCCGTGCGTGCACCGTAAATGCGGAGTTCCGCTGCGGGAATCGCCTGGCGCACTTGCGCCAGCGCGTCAATTGCTACGCCCAGCCCATTCCGTTCGACGATTGATCCGTGATACATGATCACGAATCGTTCTTTCCTGTCTTGGCTCGCGGGGCTGCCAACTTTTACCGGGTAGAAGGGGAAAATCCGGCCGTCGGGTGAATTCATAACCACGGCGATTTTTTCTGCTGAACAGCTGCGCGAGGAAAAGATTCGTTTGAACGTTACGCTCGCTGTCACGACCAAGTCTGTCCGTGCAATGCTCCACTTCTCCAGACGCTTCATCATCCCAACGCTTTTACTGTCCGACGTGGAATTAAATATTGTCATCATCAGTTCGGGCATCGGGTCGTGTAGATCGAGCACGACCTTCGCTCCGAGCGCTTTGGGTATCAGTGCGCTCAGCACCAGAATGTCAGGCATATTGTGCACATAGACCAGATCGTAGCGGCGAGCCAGAGAGCGGATTGCAAAGATTGCGGACGAGACCAAAATGAATGCGCCGTACCGGTAACCGTATTCGAGCTTTCCGCGCCGTTCATGTTTCATGGCGAGGCGGCGGACATTGACTCCGTTCAGGATCTCGTGCTTGGGGGCCTCGTCGCCGCCCAGACAGATCAGGTCCACGCTCGCGCCCTCTCCCACCAGCGCTTCCACGGCGCGCCGCGGCCTGGGGTCGAAGGGGAAAGGTGAAAATGTGACCATCGCCACGCGCTTGCCGGCGAACCGCTTGCTTTTCGTTGCTGTCCCGGCGCGGCTGCCCGCGGCTGTGTCCATTTGTTGAATCATCAGAAAGCTAATCCTTGTCGCACTTGGACCGCGATGCGCGCCACACCGCCGCACAAATCCGATCTCTCGCTGCCGCGTTTGCCACTCTGGAAATCACCCTCCTGCTCGGATTCCTCAGTCTTCTACACGGCTCGTCGTCAATTTTTGCACGAACAATGCTCTGGGTTGTCTGAATAGTGAGAGGTCGTTCGACGTTAGCGAATATTGGGCTCACGCGAAACGGGGGAGACGCCCAGATACACCCACTCCCGTGCTTGCAGTTTTTCAACGGAATAATTCCTATACGGCGCAGGCGAGGCGGGCAGGCTCCGGGCAGATGCTAGGCCGTGCGGAGCATTGAAGGCGGTTATGGAAAAGCAACCGTGAGTCTCGGCGTGGTCCGTCAAGCAGATCGGTTTTACACGGCCAACACATCTTGCCGTCGGGTGTTCTGGGCGCTTCGAACCAGCGCCTCCACGACCCGCACCTGATCTGCTTCGGTGAGTCCTGGAAACATCGGGAGGGACAGAATCCGTTTGGCCGCGTTTTCGCACACGGGGAAATCGCCAGGCCCATATCCGAAATTGCTGTACGCTTTCTGGAGATGCAGCGGAACGGGGTAGTGGATACCGGTGTCGATATTTTGCTTCGCCAGCTCAGCCTGGACTGCTTCGCGATTCTCGACTTGTACTACAAAGAGATGATAGACGGCCTTGGACCGGGAAGGCTCCTTAGGAAGGATGATGTTCGCATCAGCTGCGGCAAACAGTTCATTATACTTCCGCGCGCGTTCGCGCCGGCTCTCGTTCCAGTCCGCCAGATGTTGCAGCTTGACGCTCAGGATGCCCGCTTGCACGGCATCCATCCGGCCATTGTAACCTTCGATGTCGTGGTAATACTTTTTCGCCTGACCGTGATCGCGCAACATGCGCATCTGACGCGTTATCGCTTCGCTATTCGTCGTGGCGGCTCCAGCTTCTCCGCATGCTCCAAGATTCTTCCCAGGATAGAAACTGAACGCTGCTGCGTGGCCCATCGAACCCGCCTTCTTCCAGCGGTTTTCCTTCTCCGAGAAATATTCCGCGCCGTGAGCCTGGCAGGCGTCTTCTACGACGATCATGTTGTAGCGCCGTGCGAGTTCCAGAATTGGGTCCATATCCGCGCACTGCCCGTAAATGTGAACGGGAACCACCGCTGTGACGGGAGCGCGATACTTTCTGTGGTAAGGCCTGCCAGTGTCGCGGTCCACGTAGCATTCGCGCTCGAGATACTCCCGCAGTTTTGCAACATCCATCGTATACGTCTGCTCATCGATATCAACAAAATCAGGCCGCGCGCCGGCTTGACTGATCGCTTCAGTCGTCGCGATAAACGTGTGCGGGACGGTAATCACAATGTCACCGGGTTGCACTCCGGCAGCCGTCAACGCAAATCGGACCGCGTCCGTGCCGCTCGATAGGGCAACGCAGTATTTCGCATCGCTAAACGCGGCGAATTCGCGTTCGAAATTTTCGACCATCGGGCCGCCCACAAAACCCGCCGTGCGGAGGACTTTGTGAAACACTGCAGTCAGCTCCGGTTCCAGTTGCTGGTGCGGAGTGATCAAATCCAAGAACGGAATCTTTTCGGTAAGTGACATTATGCGATCCTCGACTCTTCGGTAATGTACCGCAACAACTTGGCGGGATTTCCGGCGACGACGGCGTTCGCCGGCACGTCTTTAGTCACAACGCTTCCGGCGCCCACAATCGAGTTCTCCCCAATCGTGATGTTCGCCAGAATCGTGCAGCCTGATCCGATGGACGCCCCTTTCTTGACGGTCGTCCTCTCGACTTTCCAGTCTGCTTCGGTCTGCAGGTGGCCCTCCGCGACTGTCGCCCGCGGATAGGAGTCATTGATAAACGTGACGCTGTGTCCTAGAAATACGCCGTCTTCGATCGTGACGCCTTCGCAGATAAATGTGTGGCTGGAAACTTTGCAGTTCTTGCCAACCGTCGCGTTCTTCTGAATCTCCACAAACGCACCTATTTTAGTTCCATCGCCCACGACGCAGCCGTAGAGGTTAATGAATTTCGACAGTTTGACGTCTTTTCCCAGTTTGACGTCGGGAGTGATGCAGACGTATTCGTTCACAGTCGCACCACCTTACCCTTGTGCTGCAACGATAAGTCCGCTGCCTCAAGTATCCGCACCACATGCAGCCCCGCCGCTCCGTCATTGAACGGCGTCTTGTTGTTGACGATGCAGTCAACGAAGTAGGCGGCCTCCACTTTCAACGCTTCCACCTGCTCGACGCGCGGCGCCCACATATCTCCGGTACGGTAGCTGACCAGCGTTTGATAGACGGCTTCTCCGCTCCCCATCTGCACGCCTTTGTCATACACCTTCAGTTTTTCGTCAGCCTCCAGGTCATTCCAAACCAGCATTTTCTTTTCGCCGCCAATCAACGTAGTTCGCACCTTCACCGGCGAAAGCCAATTGACGTTGATGTGTCCGATCATGTTGTCCGGGTAATACAAGGTCATGAACGCAATGTCTGCCACGCCATTCAAATGGCGCTCACCCGTCGCTACCACTGCTTCCGGTTTTTCCTTGATCAGATAGTCCATAATCGAAAGATCGTGCGGCGCCAGGTCCCAGAGGACATTCACGTCGTGCTGGAACAGTCCCAAGTTCACGCGTGTCGAATCGTAGTAGTACAAATCACCCAGCGTGCCATCGTCGATCATTTCCTTCATGCGCTTTACCGCACCCGTGAACAAAAACGTATGGTCCACCATGATCTTTAAGTGCATGCGTTCCGCCAGTTCGATCAATTCCTCCCCTTGCGCCGTGGTACAAGTGAAGGGCTTCTCGACAAACACATGCTTGCCGTTTTCCAAAGCCGTCTTGGCCAACTCGAAGTGGGTCCATACCGGCGTAACCACGGCCACCGCATCAACATCGGGTGAGGTAAGTAATTCACGGCAGTCGCTGGTCGTGTGCATATCCGGGAATGCTTGCCGCACACGTTGCAGCGATTTCGGACTCTTGTCACACACGGCCACTACGTGCGACCCCTCCTGCCCGTGAAAATTGCGCACGATGTTTGGGCCCCAGTAACCATACCCAATCACGCCGACCTTAATCACATTGCTGGACGACGTCTCGGGGGCCGACGGCTTGGATACGGGGTCAATACTTAGGTTAATCGCCATTTTTCTCCACCTTGAGAGTTAAATCCGAAGAACAGGAGGCTTGCGTACCAGACAGACGCGTGACGCGATGCCTGCCGGGTGACGCCAAAGGCTAGGCTCCGACCGGTTCGCCATTCAGCAGCTTCGCGAAACGTGTCGGGGCGATTGCGGAACTTTCGGGCTTAGTAGGCGCCATCGCCAGAGAAAACCGCGCGCGGGGTTTGCAGCAGGATTTTCACATCGAGCATCGGAGACCAGATGCGGGAATACAGCAGGTCCAGACGAACCATGTCGTCGAATGTCGTCTTGCTGCGCCCATGGACTTGCCAAAGACCCGTGATCCCGGGGCGGGATTCCAACAATCGGCGCCGGTGCCAAATATCGTAAATTTCGATTTCATACGGGATGGGAGGCCGCGGCCCAACGAGGGACATTTCACCTCTTAGCACATTCCAGAATTGGGGAATCTCATCAAGACTGGTACGCCGCATGAATTTGCCAACCCACGTAACCCGCGGATCGTTCTTAATCTTATAGGTGACCTTCTTCTCAGTGTTACCCTCGGCTCCATCCGCCTTGCCAGCGATGAATTTTCTCACGTACTCTTTATGGATCGCGGCGTCGGTGGAACTGAACATCGAACGAAACTTCAGAAACTCAAAATGAAGGCCGTACTGGCCGACCCGCTGCTGGCGGAAAAATACGGGGCCCTTGGAAGTTAGTTTGACGAGAGCCGCTAACACCAGGAATACTGGCGAAAGACACAGGAGAGCAGCGCCGGCGCCGATAACATCCATCACGCGCTTGATCAACAGCGACAGCTTTTTCTTCTTCTCGACTTCGAACAGATCCGGATACAGCTCGGAATCTACCGCCTTTTTATGTCCGTTCCCATCCCATCCGTCTGGAAAGGAATAGAACGACATCTGAAAGTTGGTCAATTGGTTCGGCCGGAACGCCCGCTGGAGTTCCGCTGTAGCTTTGGATTCGATGATTTTCACGGCCGTCCCAACTTCACATTCTCCGAATTCAGTGAAGATGACGCCGAAAACAGAATTCGCTTCGAACCATCCAGCCAAGTCTGTCTCGCGAATGCTGGCACCCAGCACGATCGCGATCTGCTCGAGCATCGCATCGGTCTTCTTGCTCTTTACTCCTTTGCCGTCGACCAACATCAAGACAAGATGCTTGCGCGAGCGCTCAGACCGCTTGCGTTCACGGCTCAGCATTCTGCGGAAATGTTCTTCGGAAAGGAAACCCGCTAGCGCGCTGGAACCGTTTGCGAATACAGCGGCTTGCTTCTGCGTGTCCGGTGCTAGTGCTGCCTTTACGTTTGATGCGTCGCTCACGAGAGATCCTCTTTGCAGGTCGTTGCTGCGCTGCCGTTCTTCTTGTTGCTATGCCGAGATGAGCTCACGCTGGAACTGGCAGGCCTTGTTCTTGAGACTTGGATGTCTCTGGCCCCTGCTGCCGGGACATCTTGATCGCCGTGACTAAGGCGGAATCGATTTCAACTGCCACAGAACGCTGTAACAACGTCACAGAAATAATCAGCCGGTGACTCCGCTTCACTTCGGTCAAAATACCTTCCAGCCCCACGAGCGGCCCCGAGTCAATTCTTACGCGGTCGCCAGCCGATAAAAACGGCCAGGGCTGATGTGGCACTCCTGCGGCGACCAGCTTCTGTATGGAACGAATTTCTGATTCGTCGACCGCGCTGGGTCCATCCTTGAAACCTATGATCTGAATTACGCCTGGTGTCTTCAAAATCGGGAGCCGGTCGCGCGGGTCAAACCGGCAGAATAAATACCCTGGAAATAATGGAGTTTCCACTTCCTTGATCCGATCCGACCACCGCTTTCTCGCCTTGTAGAGCGGGAGAAACCTCTCGTAGCCCTGTCCGTTCAACTGATCGCCGACGCTTGCTTCCTGCCTCGTCCGCACTTGAAGCGCAAACCAGGGAAATAGAATGGGAGTAACGTTCGAATCCGTCGGGTTCGGAGTCATCTGCTTCATCGCCGATCTCATCCTCCGAATACGCTACCGCCGTAAGAGTCACATCCGGACTCATCTACACGCACTTGGGTTTTGCACGACGATTGCCACTGCGCCGCAATGTCGCTAAATTCGTAAATGTATGAAGCAAAACGCCTTAATTGTGCCAAACTCTGGAGATTTTCAGGATTCCAGCGCACTCGGTCGCGTTGTAATGAACATTGCTATCCCAGAGTTGCAATTGTTTTCCTCGTCGTAAGACGCTCAAAATAAGAGCATTACAAAGAGCAGAGCACGATTTCATCCGTTTCTGACTAGAGCTGCGTTTCTTACTCTGAATTACTCGTCGACCGAGTGCAGCGAAGGCTGAGCGGTCTTCGGTTCTACGGTGTGTCCGTAGCCGTATGTATAGCCGTAAGGTGAAGAATAATAAGCGCCGTATGCGTCCTTTGGTCCCACAGCATTCAGCACCACCCCGACGACGTTTCGCCCTTGCAGCTCTTGGCAGGCTCTCTGTGCGGTCTCTGCCGGTGTCTGTCCCGCTCTAACGACAAGCAGAACTCCATCAACGAGATCGGCCAACAGGCTGGAATCTGCAACAGGCAGTAACGGCGCCGAATCCAGGATCACCCAGTCAAATACAGGAGTTACGCGGTCCAGCAAAGTCCGCAAACGGCCGTTTGAAAGCAGTTCGCTGGGATTAGTCACTTGATTCCCGCCCGGAATGAAGCAGAGATTCCCTTCCAGCCCATGCTGAATGATCGCCATCTCGTCCACGTCGCCTCGCAAATAATCGGTCAGGCCGGGGGCTGGAGGAGCGCCCAATGGGACATGCAGCCTGGAGCAGCGCAAGTCCGCATCGATGATCAGCGCGCGGCGGTCTGGCTGGCGCACGATCGCCTGTGCCAGATTGTTGGTAACAAAAGTCTTTCCCTCGGCCGGAATGGAACTGGTGACCAAGAGCGTGTGCAATGGCTGAGAAGCGCGCATCTGGTACAGGCGCGAACGCAGGGTGCGAAATTGTTCGGAGCCGTGCGCGGTGAGTGCGGAATTGATGAATACGTTCACGCTGGGGTCCAGGTGCCACTGCGGGTGCGCGCAGTGCTTTCGCAAGTCATCGAATCGCAAATAGCCTGCGGTATGCGCAAGCAACTGTTCAGTCGGCAGAGAAGACCGCCGCGCTTCGGCATCTGGCGCGGATACCGTTGCTGCGGCCCTATCAACCGTTAATGGGCTGGTCAACACGCCGCCAGAGGCCGCTTGTACAGTGGCCCTTTCCTGTTCAGCTTTTTTCAGAGCTTCGTGAATACGACTCATGGTTTCCTTTCGCGCTGGGAAGAAGATGGCACGATATTGGCCTCGCGCAACCGACCGAGCAATTCATCCAGATTCTGGAGCAAGGCTTGTGTGTCCACACTCTGGCTAGTCCCATTCGAGCCATGAGCGGCGAGGATTGGTTCTATTTCGTCAAGCTGGAATTCGCGCGCCACTTCTTCCACCAAGTGAGCCGGAACGGGGCGCAAGTGATCCACGTACGCATTAATCAACGCATGCTCGCACAGCAAGTTCACTACACGAGGAATACCGCGTGAATATAAATTCACGGTCTCAATCGCTTCCTTGGAGAAAATAGGCTCGCCATTGGCCCCGGCGATGCGCAACCTCTCGGCGATGTATCCAAACGTTTCCTCGAGGGTCAGTGGAGAGGTGCGGCACCGCAGCGTAATTCGTTGCCGAAGCTGGCGCAGTTGTGGAAGTTTGAGTTTTTCTTCCAGCTCGGGTTGACCCGTCAGCACAATCTGCAGCAGCTTTTCCGTGGACGTCTCCAGGTTGGTTAGAAGACGTATTTCCTCCAGCACTTGCAGTGACAAATTTTGGGCCTCGTCAACAATGAGGACTGCCGTCTCCCCCGCGCGATATCGCTCGAGCAGCCAGTGATTCAGCTTCAACAGCACTTGGCTCTTGTGCCGCGATTCGACCGGGATTTCAAAATCGGCCATCATGAAGTCGAACAGCTGGCTCACGTTGACCTGGGAATTGAAGACAAACGCCGTCTTGACGCGCTGGCCGTGGAGCCAGTCCAACAGCCGATTCAAAAGCGTCGTCTTCCCGGTGCCTACTTCGCCAGTCAGCAGAATGAAGCCTTTGCGATTTTGAATGCCGTACGTCAGACCGGCCAGCGCTTCCTGAATTTGCTTCGTCAGGAACAGATAGCGCGGGTCTGGATTGACGTTGAAAGGGCTTTCCCGTAGTCCAAAAAATTTCTGGTACATGATTCCTTAGGCCCTCGCCCCGACTTCCAATTCGGAATCCGCTGAGCTTCGATTCGCGGTCACTTTTTGCGTTTTTTCGGAAGCCGGTATGATCTCTGGCACCATCGCAAGTACCGGCAGATGTAACGCAAATTCCACATCTCGCTCGGTTTTGAATGAGGAGTCTTTCATTTCCAGCAGAAACGCAATCCCCAGGCCGAGACCCAAGCCGCCAGCTAAGCCTCCCAGAGCAAACATGGGGCGGTTTGGGAAGGTCGGCTTGTCGGGCAGGTTTGCCGGATCCAACACGACAAACTGCTCGCCTTCCTGCTTGCGTTCCAGGTTCACCGCCTGCTGCGAGTCGGTGAGTTTTTTCTGCAGATCGTTGAACGAGTCTGACGCCGTCTGGTAACCTCGCGTCAATTCCTTGTACTGCTGCTCGACGGCCGGGCTTGATTGCACGCGCGCCTGATACACACCGATCTGCTTCCGGATTTGCTCCTGTTCTTTTGTCTTCGCTGCGATCATCATGTCGTCGTTGTGAATCTGGGCGCGGAGTTGAATGATCTGGGCCGGCTCCGTGGACATTTTTGGGCCCCTGTTCGCGACGCTTGCTTTGTCCGGGCCTTCGCTCTCGGCGATTTTTTTCTGCAGAGCGGCGATGTCATTCTTAGCTTTGATCACGTCGGGGTAGTCATCGGTGTAGTTGGACTGCAGCGCGGTCAAATGCGCCTGCAATGCGATGAGTTGCTGTTCGAGTGTCTCCGGGTTGCGACCGGTCTGCGATGATTGCCATGCCGACTCCTGCTGGGACAGCAGCGATTCGTTGAACGACTTGTCCTGTTGCGCGCGCGCGAGCGCCTGGGTAGAGGCGTCCAGCTGTGACGTCAGTCCAGTCAGCAAATTAAGATTCATCTGCTCGTTCTCAGGCAGTTCGCCGGCGTGCAGGCTTTTAAATGTGGCGAGCTTGGCGTCCTGCTCGTCCAGGTTGGCCTTCGCGCTGGTCAACTCGGTCGATAGGAATTGCGTCGTCATTTCGGAGTGCTCTTGTC
>Ga0210391_10001945_pt1 | contig 18334 bp, 10 predicted proteins | sample IncBWC12OmetaG_FD_160573 | JGI IMG/M metagenome (GOLD analysis project Ga0210391, IMG submission 160573) | Forest soil microbial communities from Barre Woods Harvard Forest LTER site, Petersham, Massachusetts, United States - Inc-BW-C-12-O ... | reverse complement strand
ATATTGATGGCCGTTCCGATGCTCCCAAACCCGGAGACCAGAAGCGCAAGAGTCCAATAGTCAGAACTGTGGCCCGGAGAGAACGCGCGCGCGCCTAACGGTGCATAGGACCACCAACCCACGTCCGGCGCGCTTCCGGCGCCGTACAAGCCGCTTCCTCCGAAAAAGCTGAAATAAAGAAGAAGTCCTCCCAGAAACGAAAGCCAAAAACTGAATGCATTCAGGCGCGGAAAAGCCATATCGCGCGCACCGATCATCAAGGGCACGAGGTAGTTGGCAAATCCGAACAAGATGGGCATGGCCACAAAGAAAATCATGGTCGTCCCATGCATGGTGAACATTCGATTGAAGACTGGCGGTGAAACGAAGTTGTTGTGCGAATGCATCAACTGAATGCGAATGATGAGCGCCTCGACTCCCCCGACTGCAAGGAATAACAGAGACGAGAGAATGTAGAGAATCCCGAGCCTTTTGTGATCGACAGTGGTTAGCCACTGATGAAGCTGGTCGACCCAAGGCCTGGCTTCTGTTTGGCCGACCGGAACAGCGATCACATTCGATGACATAATCAGCTTTCCAAGCGTTCTAGTTAAGCGTTTCCATGTAACTGACGACCGAATTCAGATCCGCGTCGCTCAGCTTCATGGCAGGCATAAGGGACCCCGGTTTGATTGCGCTGGGGTTCTGGATCCAAAGACGGAGGTTGTCGGGGGTGTTTTCAGCAGCACCCGCTGCAATCGTGGCGCGCCTCATCAAATGGGTCAGGTCAGGGCCAAAGCGTCCGTCCGCTGGCGTTCCGCCCACCGCATGGCAGTTCATGCAGGCACTGCGTTCGAAAACTCGCCTGCCGGCCTCTACGCTTGTGTCCTGAACGGATGGCCGTTGCTGGCCACGCACCCAGTCAGCAAACTCGGCAGGACTGTCCACCGAAACACGTAACAGCATCTTTGCGTGCTGAACCCCGCAGTACTGTGCACACTGGCCAACGAAGACTCCCGTGCTCTGCGGCTCCATCCACATTCTGTTGGGATGGTTCGGAATGAGGTCGGTCTTACCAGCAAGCTCCGGCACCCAAAAACTGTGGTCAGTATCGGCCGAGAGCAATTGCAGGAACGTTGGTGTCGGATGAGTGGGATCGCTCACCGGGATGTGCAGTTCGTTGGCTGTGACGATCCCCAGCTTCGGGTAACGAAATTCCCACCAGTATTGATGTCCGATTACGATCACATCCAGAGCGCCAGCAGGCTCGGGAGCATCCTGGATGGCATGGATAACGCGGGCGGTGGCCAAGAACAGGACAACGACAATCAGGGTTGGAATAATCGTCCAGGCCAACTCAATCTGTGTGCTTCCGTAAACCTGTGCCGGCTCGCGGCCGGCATCTACCGCTCGCCCGCGGAACTTAACGACGGAATAGACCAGTAACCCAAAAACAACGACAAAGATGATTCCGGTAATGACGAGTACAAAGACTGACAAGTCCGCAATTGACTTGGCTGGGGTTGAGGCAGGAGAGAACACGTTCGTGCCATGACTGGGTTTCCCGGCTGGCCCGACTGCCCAAAGTGCGCTAGCCCACCAAAACAGGAGAAGTACGATCTGCCAACAGCCAGACAAAGTCGATTTCGTTCTTCGCCCCAACATTTCTCTTCCGTTCTTCACTTCCGAAGTGCGCGCCATCACCAGACTTCGCACTTTCCTTTGATTTTATTGCAAAGCGCGCCACAATTCTTACCGCCCGGCATTCGATTGAGTGGAGAGCAAGTGTGCTACCAAAGACACAGGCACTCGTATCTCCTGCATCTCAACCGCGAAGGAGGCGAACACTCACGAAATTCACTCGCGAGGCGACTGACATATGCCCAGCGGGCAAGTGTCATCTCTGTGCCTCCCGCGTCAAGTGTCACTGTGTCGTCACCGAGTCGCGGGAACCAGGCTCGGCCCATGTGGATGAAGCGTTTGTGACCGCCAATCTCATGGCAGTGGAATTGCAAGGACTCAGTGGCAGGGTGCCTACGGTGTGAGGTAAACGCTGGCAGCGAATTGCGCAGTACCGATACCGGGTCCACAAAGAATTCCGGAGGTTCTAATGTCGAAGAAAGTTGCAGACGTATTGTGGGAGATGCTGGCGAAAGCTGGGGTTAAACGCTGTTACGGAATCGTCGGAGACGCTCTGAATCCGATAGTGGACGCACTACGCCGAAATGGCACAATCGAGTTCGTTCCCGTTCGTCACGAGGAATACGGAGTGTTTGCCGCGGTCGCGGAGGCTTATTTCACGGGTAACCCGGTAGTAGTATGCGGAACTGCGGGGCCCGGAGTTGTCCACTTGTTCAACGGATTGATGGACGCGCGGAAAGAAGGAGCCCCCATTATTGCCATTGCCGGAGATGTAGAGTCGAGCATTATTGATACATCCGCGCTCGAGGAACTGAATCCGTACAAGTTTTTCGAGGCGGCTTCTCTCTATACCGCACGGCTGGTCAATCCGCAGCAGGCCCGTGCCGTCATTAGCACCGCCATCGTCACGGCTGTTCTGGAAAAAGGTCCGACCGTTCTCGCCATACCTGGTGATGTCGCGTCAACCGACGCTCCGGACGAGCCTGCTGACTTCACGATTGCCGCCCCAGCCATCCTGAGACCTTCCGAGGCTGATTTGAAAGAATTGGTGAGGATGATCGATGAAGCGAAAACGGTGGCAATCTTTGGCGGGGACGGTTGCAGAGAAGGTCGCGACGAAGTGGTTGAACTGGCGTGCAAGCTCAAGGCCCCCGTCGGCTATGCCTTCCGTGGGAAACAATGGCTGGAGCATGACAATCCTAACGCCGTTGGCATGACCGGCCTGATCGGTTATGGGGGAGCATACAACGCAATCCATGAAGCCGACCTGTTGCTCATGCTAGGCACAGATTTTCCGTTTTCAGAATTTCTTCCCGGAGCTAATGTGAAAAAGGTTCAGATTGACAAGAACCCGAAACACATCGGCCGCCGTACAGCGCTGGATCTCGGTCTTGTCGGCGATATCAAGTCGACGATCAGTGCATTGCTTCCAGCGGTGCGTGAAAAGACGGATGGAGAATTTCTAGCGAGGCAGATTGCGCACACGGAATCCTTCCACAAACTGCTGCAGCACTATGTCGAGAAGGGACCGGCGATAAAACCGATACGTCCCGAATTCCTCGCCGCGACGCTCAGCGAGCTCGCTTCGGATGACGCAATGTTTTTCGCGGACACGGGCACGGCCTGTATCTGGCTTGCGAGGCATATCTTCGGCGGAAAAAACCGCAGGCTCTTTGGCTCATTCTCATGGGCGTCTATGGCCAATGCTGCGCCGAACGCGTTCGGATGCGCTCTGGCATATCCTGGCAGACAGTGCATCGCGTTATCCGGCGATGGAGGCTTCACGATGCTGGGAATGGGCGATCTGCTGACGCAGATCGAGCGACGAACTCCCGTGGTTCAAGTCATTCTCAACAACGAGAAGTTCGACTTCGTCCATATCGAGCAACAGGAGGCCGGCTTCATTCCGTTTGGGGTGGAGTTCAAGAATCCAAATTTCGCCAAGGTTGCTGAGGCGATGGGCGCGAAAGGGATTCGTATCGAGGAACCCGAGGACGTTCGAGAAGGTCTGGCTGAAGCTCTCGCGTACAAGGATGGCCCTGTCGTTGTCGACGCAGTTGTAGATCCCTTTGCGCTTGCCATGCCATCCCATTCGCCTTTTCACACCGTCAAAGGGTTCACCCTCAGTTTCGCGAGGCAGGTGCTGAGCGGCAGGCTGGATACGGTGATCAAGGAGATGGAGCGAAACGTGGGAATCGTCTGAGCAAATAGAAAGGATATGGCGGGCATGACTAAACCCGTTCTGGTGGTAACCAGCCGTTATCCGAAGGAAGTAGAAGACCGTATCGACCGCGATTATAACGCCCGACGAAACCCGAACCAGTTCCCTTTCAGCCAGCAGAAGCTGCTCTCCGCGGCCGAAGGGGCCGATGCCCTGTTTATCACACCGGCAGACCGGTTAGACTCTGCGTTTTTTCAGAATGTTTCACCCACTGTGAAAATCATTGCCACATACTCGGTGGGTTTTGAGCATATCGATCTGGAAGCCGCCGCTCGCAGGAAAATTCCGGTCGCTTATACCCCTGGTGTTAACAATGAAGCAACGGCCGACATCGCCATGCTGCTTTTGCTGGGCGCTTCGCGTCGCGCTTATGAAGCTCAGCAGCTGGTTCGAACGGGAGCGTGGAAGCAACCCCTGGGCACCGACATGCTTTTGGGATGGCAGGTCGGTGGCAAAGTGCTCGGCATTTTCGGAATGGGGCGAGTGGGACAGTCCGTGGCGCGTCGAGCGCGAGGATTCGGAATGAAGATTCACTATTCCAGCGCTTCGGAGTTACCTTCGGAAATCGCAGGCGACGCCGTCTACCACGAAGATACTTCTGATCTGCTTCGCATAAGCCAGTTCTTGAGCCTGCACGCTCCGGAGACTCCTCAGACCCACCATTTCTTGAACTCCAAAGCCATAAGCCTTCTGCCCCCGGGGGCTATCGTGGTAAACACGGCTCGCGGCGGATTGGTGGTCGACGACGACCTCATCGCGGCTCTCAAGAGCGGGCGGGTCGCCGCTGCTGGACTCGACGTATTTGAAGGCGAGCCAAAACTTAACCCGGAATATGTTTCGCTGGAAAATACATTTCTATTGCCGCATATCGGCAGTGCGACGATCGAAACCCGTACAGCCATGGGCATGCTGGCCCTGGACAATGTGGATGCGGTGCTGAAGGGTAGGCCAGCACCGACCCTCGTCCAGACTTAGTCGCAGTCGGGAATCGTCTCAGCCACATCCGGGACGAAAGCAGTGAGCGAACGCAGGAAAGTGGTCATCCTAGGAACAGTCCCTGAGTGCCATTGGTGCGCCGGCAGCTTTCGCAGATCACATGTCGCATCATCCGATACAATCTATGCGACATAGCCGCAGGCACAGAACCGCAGAAGCTTGCAACATAGTGCTGTCGCCGTACTTTTGATAGGAGTACGAGGGATGAGTGCGCAAGCCGCACCGACCGTATTCATTGTCGATGATGATGCTGACGTGCGTGAGTCTCTTCAGGAACTCCTGGAGTCGGTCGGCGTACACTCTCGGTCTTTTGGAACCGCCCAAGAGTTCTTAGCGGTTGGGCGCGATGACGGTCCCAGTTGCCTCATTCTGGATGTGAGGCTTCCCGGTATCAGCGGCCTGGATCTTCAGCACGAATTAAAAAAAGGGAGAATAAGTATTCCCATTATTTTCGTCACAGCTCACGCTGACGTTCCGATGTCGGTCAAGGCCATGAAGTCCGGCGCGGTTGAGTTTCTAACAAAGCCATTCAGGCAACAGGATCTGCTTGATGCCGTCCAGCGATCTCTTACTCGAGCTCGTATCCTGCGCGAGAAAGAGCGAGAGTTAACTGAATTGCGACATCGTTGTGAACAACTCAGCGTTCGCGAGCGAGAGATCATGAACCTGGTCGTCTCCGGGATGCTGAACAAGCAGGTTGCAGCGGAACTCGGTGCCAGCGAAGCGACCGTCAAAATGTATCGCGGCCATGTGATGAAAAAGATGCAGGCCAAATCCTTGCCAGAGCTTGTCCGGATGGCGGACAAGCTCAAGTCCTGATAACCGTTGAGTCCCCCGGTCGGCATCGAATCTCCAGTCCATCGAAAGTAGCGGGCTAACCTACTAAAGTCTAGTTTTGTCCGCCCAAAGTTTGATTGTTCTAAGTGAGGCAATAGCATTAACCTTGCCGCATGCCGATGGACCGGACATCTAGACTGATTGCGATCATTGATGATGATGAGGCCATGCAAGATTCTCTGCGCGACCTTCTGGAGGCGGCGGGGCTTGCGGCACGGTGCTTCGGATCCGCGGAGGAGTTCCTCAAATCCGATCTGCATGGTAAGGCCGCGTGCCTGATCGTTGACATCCGGATGCCAAAGATGTCTGGTCTGGAGTTGCAGGCCAGACTGAAAGAACAGGAATGCAACGTTCCCATCATTTTTATTACCGCTCATGGGGACGCCCGGATGCGTATTCAAGCCATGAGACGCGGCGCAGTCGAGTTTCTTGCAAAACCTTTCGATCATCAGTTGTTACTCAAAAGAGTCCGTTCTGCTGTGAATATGTAAAAAGCCGGCATTATCGCAGTCGCCTGGGAGCTTGAGGTGTAGAGGTTTCTGTGGGAGATCATGCAATAGTGACGAACGCGGGAGCCGCGGATCAGGTCGAGCGAACGTTCGAGCGGATCATAGGTAGTAGCGCCGCTCTCGAAGCGGTCCTAGCTCAGGTCGAGCAGGTTGCTCCCACAGACTCGACGGCCCTTATCGAGGGCGAAACCGGTACAGGCAAGGAACTCATTGCCCATGCCATTCACAATGCAAGTCAGCGTTACGGGCGTGCATTTATCAAGTTGAATTGCGCTGCCATCCCGCTCGATCTTCTGGAAAGCGAGTTGTTCGGTCACGAGAAGGGCGCCTTCACCGGCGCGATCGCGCAGAAGATCGGACGCTTCGAAATGGCTGACAAGGGCACGCTATTCCTGGACGAAGTAGGCGACATCCCACCCACCCTGCAGCCGAAGTTGCTGCGTGTGCTGCAGGAGCAGGAGTTCGAGCGCCTCGGAAGCGGTAAGACTCACAAGGTGGACGTTCGGCTCGTCGCCGCAACCAATCGGAATCTGGGCAGGATGGTAGCTCGGGGTCAGTTCCGCAGTGATCTCTACTATCGTCTGAACGTCTTCCCCATCCTGTTGCCCGCGTTGCGCGAGCGCCGGGAAGACATTCCTGCGCTGGTAATGCACTTCGTGAAGATCTTCTGTCGCCGCATGGGGAAACAAATCGACAGCATTCCCTCAGAAATGATGGCTGCCTTCCAGTGGCATTCCTGGCCTGGCAATATACGGGAATTGCAGAACTTGGTTGAACGTGCGGTTATCCTTTCGCGCGACGGCGTGCTCACGAACCCACTGCAGAAGAGGCAAACAAGCGCCATTATTCTCAGTTCCAACGCCCAGTCTTTACCATCGTCGATGGCCTGGAAAGACTCCGATCGCGCTTTGATCGTGGAGACACTTGAGCAAGCCGGCTGGATCGTGGGCGGACCGCGCGGCGCAGCGGGGAAACTGGGGCTGAAACGAACCACACTGCTTGCCAAGATGAAAAGGCTGGGTATCTCGCGGCCGATCCCGGAGGAAGGAACCACCGGTCCCTGAGTCACGCAAGTCGATGATCTTCAGCGACAAGTAGGTAAATGGAAGGAAGCGATTCCGCCGGCAAGTCTCACGAACATGAGGTGCGTGTCCGCAGCTCAGATGGGCAATATCGCTGGCAGTTGGACCGCGGAGTGCTGCTCCAGGATGAAGATGGCAACATCATCAAGTGGTATGGGGTCGTGACCGACATCGAAGATGGCAAACGCGCCGAGGAAGCACTGCACGAGAGCGAAAAGCGTTTTCGCTTGATCGTCGACGGCATCGCCGGCATGGTAGCCATCAATACTGCGGAGGGTCAGATCGAGTTCGTCAACAGCCAAGTCCTGGAATATTTCGGCAAGAGCCTCGAAGATCTGAGGGGTTGGAGTACGAGCGATGCCGTCCACCCAGATGACCTCGCTAACGCGGTCGCCGCGTGGATGCGCTCGGTCGAAACCGGGGATCCGTACGACGTTGACCACCGTCTGCGCCGTTTTGATGGTGCATATCGCTGGTTTCACGCACGCGGGCTGCCTCTGCGTGACGTTGAGGGGCGCATTGTCCGTTGGTATAACTTGCTTACGGACATCGAAGAGCGCAAGCGCTGGGAGGAGAAGCTTCGCGGGAGTGAAAAGTACCTGTCCGAAGCGCAACAGCTGACCCATACGGGCAGCTGGGCTTGGCGCTTAGTGGATCGGAAGATCGTGCACCTCTCCGAGGAGTGCCACCGCATTTACGGCTTCGATCCGGTCGAGGGAGCACCGACTTGGGAAGAATTTCTCGAACGCATCCACCCGGAGGATCGCTTTAAGTGGAAGAGCGTTGCCGAACGGGCAATTGTGGAAAAGGTCGATTGTGGTCAGGAGTTCCGTATCCTTTTACCGAGTGGAAAGGTGAAGTGGATCCGCACGGTTGGCCAGCCCGTCCTTTCCAACACCGGAGATTTGGAGGGGTTCGTAGGCAGCTCGACCGACATCACGGAGCTCAAGTCTGCCGAGCAAGAGCGCGAAAAACTGCGACAACTCGAGGCCGATCTGGCACATACCAATCGCGTGAACACGTTGGGGGAAATGACCGCATCGCTGGCACACGAGATAAAGCAACCTATCGCCGCCGCCATCACCAGCGCGAACAGCTGCCTTGAATGGCTGGCACACGAACCGCCCAATCTTGATCGGGCTCGTGCAGCAGCAGCAAGAATTGATAAGTACGGGAATCGTGCGGCTGAGATCATCGATCGTATACGTTCCCTCTACAGGAAGTCCCCTCCACAACGTGAGTTGGTCGACGTGAAGGGAATCATCCAGGAAATTCTTACGCTGCTGGAAGGTGAGGCTAAGCGATCCTCAATTGCCACGCGCACGGAACTTGCAGCCGACCTACCCGAAATCATGGCTGATCGTGTGCAGCTGCAGCAAGTGTTCATGAACCTCATGCTTAATGGCATCGAAGCCATGACGGACTCCGGTGGAGAGCTTACGGTGAAGTCGGAATTGCAGGACGGTCATATCGAGTTCTCGATCAGTGACACCGGCGTGGGGTTGCCGATGGAGAAGATGGAGCAGATCTTTTCTGCGTTTTTTACCACCAAGCTGCAGGGCGGCGGCATGGGCTTAGCCATCAGCCGTTCCATTGTGGAGTCCCACGGTGGCCGGTTGTGGGCGACCGCTAACGACGGACGAGGCGCAACCTTTCATTTCACCTTGCCGTCCGGGGTAACGGAGCTAACACCCTCGGTGTTTTCCGCCGGGCCTGATGCCAGCCGTATGATCTGATGAAAGCTCACGTTCTAGAGATAAGATCGGCCATTCCTTGACTGCTCTGTGCTGACCGGTGCGGACTTGCGTTAGAGCGGATCCGGCCGTAGAGGAAACGTTGAGATGTTTCCAAACCCAACCTGGGTCGCTTTGAACTCGAGTTCTTTCACGGTCGCGTGCGTCACTGCAATCGCACTGGTGACCGGGAGTGCTTGTCTCGCACAGGTCGCTGGAGGGACTATTTCTGGCAGTGTGACAGATAGTTCAGAACGCGCGATTGCCGGAGCACAGGTTACTGTTAAGAATTCCGAAACCGCTATTCTCCGGCCCGTAAACGCAGACAACGACGGGATCTACACGGCTCCGAACTTGGTGGCTGGTACATATCAGATCAGCGCGTCCAAGGAAGGATTTGCAACGCTTGTGAGATCGGGTGTTCTGGTCACGGTAGGCTCCGAGGAGATAATCGATTTCAAGCTAAACCCAGGCGAGGTTAAGACGAAAATCGAAGTTTCAGGCACACGGCCCGCTATCCAATTGGCCAGTTCGACCTTGGAGGCAACTGAGAACTCGACCACGGTTCGCGAATTGCCTCTGAACGGACGCGACTGGACGACTCTCGCACAGCTGCAAGCGGGAGTCACTGGCGTGTATCAATATCCACTCGCTCTGAGTAATCAACGGGCAAACCGCGGTCTCGGGACGCAGTTAAGCATCGGCGGTATGCGCCCACAGGGGAACAACTATCGACTCGATGGAATCAGCATAAACGACTATTCCAACGGAGGGCCCGGCAGCGTTCTCGGTGTCTTGCTGGGCGTGGAGGCGATTCAGGAATTTTCTGTCATAACAAACAGCGCGCCGGCTAGCTACGGCAGGATGTCGGGAGGGGTAATTAATTCCGTTACGCGCTCCGGCACAAATGAAATACACGGCTCCGCTTATGAGTTTCTTCGCAACAGTGCGCTCGACGCCCGCAACTTCTTCGACACATCTTCGTCTCCGCCCCCATTCCGGCGCAATCAGTTTGGAGTCGATGCTGGAGGACCGATTGTCAAAAGCAAGCTGTTTGTTTTTGGCGATTACGAAGGCATTCGCCAGATGCTTTCAACAACCACGGTGGACATTGTGCCTTCTGCCACGGCACGCACCGGAAATCTGACCTCAGGCACTGTTAGTGTGGATCAAAGTGTACAGCCGTACCTGGCACTCTATCCCCTACCGAACGGTCCAGTCGAGGGCGATACCGGAAATTTCACGCTTCCCACTCCGCAGAACACCAACGAGGACTTCTTCACCTCACGCTCGGACTTCGCAATCGGCAAGAGTGATAGCCTGTTCGGAACCTACATGTTCGACAACGGAAAAACGGAGGGACCAGATTCCTTCAATAACAACATCATCGGAACTCTCTCCCGCCGTCAAGCCGCCGTTCTCGAGGAAACGCACTCATTCGGCACCCACATGGCCAATTCGGCACGATTGGGTTTCAGCCGTGTAGTCTCGGAAGCGGCAAAGAGTTTAAAGGCAATCAACCCTCTGGCGGCGGACGCATCGCTCGGCTTTTTGCCGGGCCAACCCGTGGGAGTTATAACGAACTCGGAACTTTCCACGTTTCCAGGGGGCTTTGGCGCCGTCGGCGAGTTCGATTTTCATTACGACTCCTATCAGTTCTACGATGACGCGTTCGCGACGTTAGGAACTCACTCCCTAAAGTTTGGTTTTGCTCTTGAGAACATCCGGGACAACGAATTGGGCAAAACCAGTCCGCTAGGCCAGTTCGTGTTCGGATCACTTTCCGATTTCCTGCAGGACCAGCCGACGTCGTTTAACGCGCCAATCGGAAGTGGAATCACACCCCGCGCCCTCCGCCAGTCTATTTATGCGGGATACGTCATGGATGACTGGAGAGCGAGGCCCAATTTGACTGTCAATCTGGGGTTGCGTTATGAAGCAGCAACCGTCCCAAGCGAAGCACACGGGAAACTCTCGAATCTGCCATCGTTGACTTCAACAACCCCGCACCTCGGAGACCCTTTCTTCTCGAATCCGACGAAGCTCGATTTTGAACCGAGGGTGGGCTTTGCCTGGGATCCGCTAGGTAACGGTAAGACATCCATCCGCAGTGGATTCGGAATATTCGACAGCTTACCTCTCCCATATTTATTTGGGGCGACGAGCCTTCTGTCGGCTCCATTTTTTGAGTTGGGCGACCTCACGACGCTGCCGCAGGGGTCGTTTCCGGGAGGAGCATTTCCGTTATTGACCACGCCTACGCTTCGTTACGCATATATTCAGCCGAATCCTCCACGCAGCTATGACATGGAGTGGAACTTCAACATTCAGCAAAGCATTGCTCGGGATACGGTGCTGCAGGTAGGTTACACGGGATCGCGCGGCGTTCATCTTCCCTACTTCACAAACAATTTCGACATGGTGCTTCCGGCGCTGACACCGCAGGGGTACGTATGGCCGGTGAATGGGACTCTTCTCAACCCGAAGGCTGGCCAGATCTCCGGCACTTTGTGGAACTCAGATTCCATTTTCCATGCCCTTGAAGTGCAGGTAACTCGGCGAATCAGCAGAGGGCTGCAAGCCGGGATGTCATACGCGTGGGGCAAGATTATTGACTCGGGTTCCGAATCAGCGAATAGCAACCCAGGTACCTTCGCAAACAGTTCCCCCACGCTTTGGTTCGATGAAAGAAACGGGCGTGGACTCGCCGATTTCGACATAGGTCAAAACCTCTCGGTCAACTACATCTGGGCGATCCCGAATTCCAAAGCCGGACCACGAGTGTTGCAATGGGCATCAAACGGTTGGCAATGGGGCGGGCTTCTGCACGTTGCTTCCGGCGAACCGTTCACACCGATAATCACCGGGGACCCGTTAGGAATGAAGGGTGATCAGTTCGACCGGCCGGATGTGCTCACCGGATCAGGATGTAGCGGCTCTCGTGTGAATCCGGGAAATCCGCTTGACTACATCAAAACGCAGTGTTTTGCTTTTCCCAACCCGAGCACGCGGTTTGGGAACGCAGGGCGCAATATTCTTATCGGTCCGGGCATTCTCAACCTGGATACCTTGCTGGTTCGCAACATAGGCGGGTCAGAGAAGTTTCATGCGCAATTCCGAGCAGAGTTCTTCAATGTGTTGAATCACACGAATTTTGCGTCGCCGGTGGTAACGACCAACAATACGAGCCTGTTTGGAGCCAACGGAGTCCCAATTTCTTCGGCGGGGGTCCTCACCTCCACGACGACCACATCGCGCCAGATACAGTTCGGACTGAAGCTGATCTGGTAGACAGGCGCTGGAAAAAGCGGACCGATACTTGGCCCCTTGAATCAGTCCGCATTGGATAGTATGAGCGTATCGGAGGGCCGGCTGTTGGGCTGAGACCCGCGCCGGGCACGATTTTGCACAGAGTTCGCGGCAAATTGTCGGGCGCGATGCTGGCGGGCATGCTGATAGCGAGAACTTGTGCGTTTGCGCTGAACCCAACGGTAGATGTCAGCCAATACGCGCATACGGCCTGGAAGATCCGCGATGGCTTCGCCAAGGGATCCATTCTCTCAATCGCACAGACACCCGACGGGTACCTCTGGCTTGGCACGGCGTTCGGCTTGTATCGCTTCGATGGCGTCCAGAACGTGCTCTGGCAGCCGCCGCCAGATCAGCAACTCCCCTCCACGACCGTCTCGGCACTGGTCGCGGCGCGCGACGGGGCTCTTTGGATCGGCACATGGAGTGGGCTTGTACGCTGGAAAAATGGCAAGCTCACGCAGTATGCGGAGCTGGCTGGATTGCATATCTTTGCTCTGGTTGAAGACGAGGAGGGCTCGATATGGGCGGGCACCAGTGGACCCCCTGATGGAAAACTATGCGAAATTCGCAACGGCGGTGTCCGGTGCCACCCCGAGATGGACGATGTTGAACGCGGCGTTTTCGGGCTGCATAAGGACGGCAAGGGGAACCTTTGGGTCGAATTGGAGACCGGCGTGTGGCGATGGAGACCCGGGCCGCCGCAATTCTATGCGGTGCCAACACTGCTGAACGGAAGAAGGGGAGGCATGGCGGACGGCGCGGATGGCGCTCTCTTGATTGCAACAACGGGCGCGGTCATACGGCTGGCCGATGGGAAAGCGGAGGCAGTATATCGATTCCCCACTGCGAGGCGGGGGTTCCGTCGCCTGGAAATGCTCCGCGACCGCGACGGCGGCCTGTGGGTGTGTCCTGCGGGCCGGGGTATTGTGCATATACACGAGGGACGGACCGATGTGTTTTCAGAATCGGACAGCCTATCCGGCGACGACATTTACGATTTGTTCGAGGATCGTGAGGGAAATATTTGGGTCGCCACTATCAATGGGCTCGACCGTTTTCACGAGCTTCCCGTGGTCACGTATTCCAAGAAGCAAGGTTTATCGGATATTCCTTGGGGAGGGATCCTGGCTGCGAGGGACGGAAGCGTTTGGTTCGCTAATCTTGATGGACTAAACCGCCTGAGCCAGGGCGAGGTTACGGTGTACGGCTCGCACCGTTCCAGGGCGCGCGTGCGAGAGATTGTCGGCACCGGACTGCCGGATGAGGGGGTCGGGTCTCTTTTTCAGGACTCTCGCGGGCGAATCTGGGTGTCTACACTCACCGCGATCGGCTACCTGGAGAATGACCGGTTTATTCCTGCAGCGGCTCCCGGCGGGTTAGTGGAGTCGCTCACCGAAGACACTTCGGGGAATCTTTGGATCGCCAATCGCGACGTCGGCCTCCTACGATTATCGCAGGACAATAAGTTCCCACCTGTTCCATGGGCCACATTTGGACGGAAGGATCCTGCGGTTGTTCTGGCTCCGGATCTTCTGCACGGCGGCCTATGGCTCGGATTTTTGCGGGGTGGCATCGTCTGGTTTCGTGATGGCCATGTCCGCTCCTCGTACTCGGCCACCGATGGGCTAGGGGAGGGGCGTGTCAATCACCTTCGATTCGACAGTGCAGGCGCACTTTGGATCGCCACGGAGGGCGGAATCGCCCGATTGAAGGATGGCCACATCGCGACGTTAACGAGGAAAAGCGGATTGCCATGTGATGCGGTGCAGTGGACGATGGAAGACGACGCGCAATCAGTCTGGCTCATGATGCCCTGCGGTTTGGTGCAGGTTGCGCGCCCCGAGTTGGAGGCGTGGGCTGGTGCTGCAGACAAGCGCCCTGGCAGAATCCGCACTACAGTTTTCGATAATTCGGACGGGCTAAGGGCGCTCGCTGTGGTCGGCGACTATACGCCACGCGTTGCCAAGTCAGCAGATGGGAAACTCTGGTTCAGTGTTCCGGACGGCATCAGCGTCATTGATCCGCACCACTTTCCCTTTAACAAACTCCCCCCGCCAGTGCATATCGAGAAGGTCATCGCCGACCGCAAGGAGTACCTGGAGAATTTATCGGGCAGTACGCCATCGAATCCCGGCCTGCCCCCTCTGGTGCGCGAGCTAGAGGTCGACTACACCGCCCTGAGTCTCGTCGCACCGGAGAAAGTATTGTTTCGCTACAAGCTTGAAGGCTGGGATCAAGATTGGCAGGACGCCGGCACTCGCCGGCAAGCGTTCTACAGCAATCTTCCTCCGCGCAATTACACCTTCCGCGTGAAGGCGCGCAATAACAGCGGCTTATGGAACGAAGCGGGCACGTCCCTCGATTTCTCCATCGCTCCGGCTTACTATCAAACTTACTGGTTCCGGTTGTCGTGCTTCGCCGCCTTGGTTGCGCTGCTCTGGGCGCTCCATCGATGGCGCATTCGTCAGCTCAAGGGTCAGGAAAAGCGTCTGCGAGACGTTGTTGAAACAATTCCAGCCGTGACCTTCACCGCGTTGTCCGACGGCTCCTGCGCGTTTGTGAATAAGCGATGGACTGAATACACGGGGCTTACTGTCGAGCAGAGTTCAGGCGTAGGTTGGCAGAATGCTATCCATGCCGAAGATCTGGCACGCTATACAGAGAAGTGGCGTATCTCCGTTGCGACCGGACAGCTTTTCGAAGACGAGGCGCGCTTCCTTTGCGCCGCTGACGGGGAATATCGCTGGTTTCTGGTCCGTGGTGTACCACGTCGGGACCAGCATGGAACAATTGTCAGATGGTACGGAACCCTCACGGACATTGAAGATCGCAAGCGTGCAGAACAAGAGCGCGAGCGATTGCGCCAGCTTGAGGAAGATCTTGCGCACATCAATCGTGTGAGCATGATGGGGGAAATGGCGGCCTCGCTGGCGCACGAAATCAAACAACCAATCGCCGCCGCAATGACCAGTGCCAACAGTTGCATCGAATGGCTGGCGCACGAACCCCCCAATCTTGACCGGGCCCGTGCGGCAGCAGCCAAAATCGATAAATATGGGAATCGTGCGGCTGAGATCATCGACCATATCCGGTCGCTGTATAGGAAGTCTCCTGCACAACGTGAACTGATCGACGTGAACGAAATCGTCCACGAAATATTCACATTGCTGCACGGCGAGGCTATCCGATATTCCGTTGAGGTGCGATCCGAACTTGCTGCCGAACTACCCAAAATCAAGGCAGACCGTGTGCAACTGCAGCAGGTTTTCATGAACCTAATGCTCAATGCCATCGAAGCCATGCGGGGTGAGGGCGGAGAGCTTATGGTGAGGTCGCAGTGGCAGGATTCTCAACTGCTGTTGTCGGTCGGTGACACGGGCATCGGACTACCAGATGGAAACGTTGACCAGATCTTTTCTGCCTTCTTCACGACCAAGCCGCAAGGCAGCGGGATGGGACTGGCCATCAGCCGCTCCATTGTAGAGTCGCACGGGGGCCGGTTGTGGGCAACGGCCAATGATGGACGAGGTGCGACCTTTCATTTCAGTTTACCGACCGAGGTGCTGTAGTCAATCGAGTTTCGTTACTTAGATTTGTTGAGCTGGGCGTACTCGGCCTTGGCTTGTCGATAGATGGGAACATCGGGGTCGGCGTCGTTCCAAATGCCAAGGAATTCTTCGTAAGATTTGCGGGCGGATGCGTTGTCGCCCATCAGTCTCTGTGCCCGGCCGAGTTGAAGCCGGGCCAGCGGACCGATGATATACCCCCAGCACATACCGGGATTGTCAATCATCTTTTGGAATTCGCGCGCCGCCGATCGGCCATCGCCTGACTCCAGGTAGGCCAGGCCACGAATGTAGGCCGGGTAGAGATAATCGAACGACGGAGTGACTGCGAATTCGTACTGAACGGCTTCGCGGAGCAGATCGATGGCGGCGTGAGGATCGTGCTGCTGCAACTTGACCGCGGCGCGAACTGTGGGACCAAGATACTTCTGCATAATAGTGTCCAATGGTGCTTCCCGGCTGATTTCGTCTGCGATCCGCTCGGCTTCCTCAGTTCTCCCCGACCGGGCAAGCGAGAGAGCCAAAATCATTCTATCGTCACGCTCCAAGTCGCTCTGACGCATCCCGTCCTCGATTTTGTGCGCCTGGACTAGCCGGCCTGCCTCCGCGTTCTCAAGGGCCGAATTAATGAGCCCTCGGGACATATCTACGGGGTGCGAGAACATCTTCGACGCCTGAAGTCGCCACCGATCGGAGGAACCGAAGTGACCCTGCTGAGCTTCGTAGCGCTCACGTAGGATAATGACTCGATCCGGCGCATGCGCTTCGCCATTGAATACCCGGTCGAGAGCTGTCCGATTACCTTGGATGAATGCCAGCCGCGCCCTCAGTATCTCCAAGTCGGGGCTGTCAAACTTAGAGGCTTCCGCCAGGGACAGCCATGACCTCGTCTCATTGAACCTGCTTGCGATTAGGTTGGTACCGGCAGCCGAAGAAAAATGCAGCGCACTTGGCTGTAGCCGTGCCGTCTCATCCTCTACATCGGCCGCACGAGTGAGCTGGCCGAGTGCATCCAGCGTGTGCGCCAGATTGTTATGAAAGGCTGCATCGCGAGGAAATATCGCTAGCGCACGTAATAGAACGGAGTATGCCTTGTCGATCTCGCCGGTCAGGCGACTGTAATAGAGGTACTCTGTATTCAGCCTATTCTTTTCCGTCGTTCGGTCGCGCAGTTGGTAGGCGCGCGTGAGTGAAGGTGCCATGAGGTCGTAGTGATTGAGAGCACCGTTGGCCACGCCAATCTCTCCATACAGGAGCGCAAAATCAGGGTCCAGTTCGATTCCCCTCTGAAATAGGGGGACCGCTGCCTGCGGGTTGCCAGCTTGAAAGAGCTTCCTTCCTTCGGTATCCGTTTGCAGCGCTTCCAGGGAAGGGCTGGTCGCTATTTCCAGAGGCTGATTGAACCGGGCCAGCGATTCGGCTGGCTCTCCGATCTTCCTCCGAAGGCGCGCGGCCGTCGCTCCCAATTCATGGACTACCTGATTGCGAGCGCTAATGTTGGTGGCTTCCTTAGCGAGAGTCGCTCCTGATTCACAGTCGAGCGCCTTCATCTCCAGGCGATATCCGTTACCGGCGTCGGCAATGGAATCAGCGATCACTATCTTGCTGTTGGTCTTATTACAAATCTGGCGTGCGATCTCCGAGGTGATCTTGGCCGTCGGCGGAAGCTTCATTTGCCCAATGGTGGCCGATGTTTTATCGAATCCCAACAGGTTTAAATACGGCGTTTGCGCCATTTCATAGCGCAATGCGGTGTTCAAAGCATCGTCGAAAACAGGGTCGCTCGCTCGGTTGTCCACGTCGGCCAGTATGATCGTGTCGGTGGAAGCGAGGGTGATGTGATGGCGGTAAACTTCGTAGCGCCATAAACTGAGTGCTCCAACCGAAAGCAGCGCCCCCACAGCCAACGTCCGCCGCCAACGCCATTTTATTGGACGGAACTCCGCAGTCACCTCTCCAGGTTCGCCTCTTGTCGCTGACTCCGGGTGTTCGATAGTCGGCATCAATCGATAGCCACGCCGTCCCAAGGTCTCGATGTAGTGAGGATTGTCGGCTGAATCCCCCAGGGCACGGCGTAGAGCTTTGACCGTCGCATTGATGCTGTGGTCGAAATCGACGACCGTATCATTCGACCACAGCCTGCTCTTGATTTCCTCGCGGGTGACAATCTTGCCCTCACGTTCAACCAGCATCCGCAAAACCTGAAACACCTGCTCTCTAAGGAGCACCTTATTGTCAAGATTGGGTGCCTCAAGGGATCGTAGTTCGCCAGTGCTGAGGTCGAGCTCAAAGGCCCCGAATCGAACGCGATCTGAGGAAAGGGTGCGCATGCGAAGTGCAAGGAAATACAGAATATGAAACTGTAACAATGTGACCCGGAATTGTCGAAACAAAGCGCAAGCGGCCGCGAGAACGGCAATAAATCATAGACGGCACTCGGGACCAGTCTTATGTGGCT
>Ga0210391_10001944_pt1 | contig 18336 bp, 13 predicted proteins | sample IncBWC12OmetaG_FD_160573 | JGI IMG/M metagenome (GOLD analysis project Ga0210391, IMG submission 160573) | Forest soil microbial communities from Barre Woods Harvard Forest LTER site, Petersham, Massachusetts, United States - Inc-BW-C-12-O ... | reverse complement strand
GCGCATCGTGGAAGAAACGCTCGGCACGAAACCGGCGACGGCATAAGCTCTCAGCCCAATCGTCCCACCCAGCAGCCCAATGTGGTTGTCGTAAGCGGGCGCACGGGTGTGTTCTGATGTGTTAGCGAAGGAGCGGTGATGGAGAACCTGCTACAGGACGTCCGGCACGCGCTGCGGAGCCTCGCGAAGAATCCGGCGTTCACGCTGATCGCGGTGTTGACGCTTGCGCTGGGCATCGGCGTGAACACGGCGATGTTCTCGCTCACCGACCAGGTTCTGCTCCGGCAGCTTCCCGTGCAAAAACCGGAAGAGCTAGTGATTTTGAGCTCGCCCGGGCCGCGAAATGGGCACGTGTGGAGTGACGGCAGCGCTGGCGCTTCGTTTTCCTACCTCGAATACAAACACATCCGCGACAGCAACGACGTCTTCAGTGGTGTGCTCGGACGTTTTGGAATCCAGATCAATGTGGCTGGCCAGGGCGAGTCGGAAATGGCCAATGGCGAACTGGTCACCGGAAATTACTTCCAGGTGCTAGGCGTAAGACCTACGCTGGGTCGGGTGCTTTCGAGCGACGACGAAACGGCGAAGAGCGCGAACCCGGTAGCGGTGCTGAGCCACGGCTACTGGGCGCGGCATTTCGGTTCGGACTCGCAAATCCTCAACAAGCAAATTCTTGTGAACAACGTTCCGCTGACGGTGGTCGGCGTGGCGCAGGCTGGATTCGACGGCGTGCAAGTCGGCGAGACGCCGGACATTTTCATTCCCATCACCGAAAAGCCGGCGCTGATGCCTGCTGATGACGACCTGATGGAGCGCCGCAATTTCTGGATGGCGATCATCGGGCGAGTGAAACCGGGCATGCCGGTCGCGAAGGCCGAGGCGGGCATTCAGCCGACGTACCATGCGTTCCTGGTGGACGATGTGGCGACGATGCACATGTCCGAGCGCGGAAAGAAAGAATATATAGCACGCAAAATGGTGCTCTCGCCGGGTGCGCGTGGACGGCAGATTCTACAGGCGGACGCGAAACAGCCGCTGTTGATCCTGATGGGCATGGTCGGGTTGGTGCTGCTGATCGCTTGCGCGAACCTCGCGAGCTTGCTGGTGGCGCGCTCGGAAGCGCGGCAACGGGAGATTGCGCTACGCCAGGTGCTGGGCGCCGGGCGTTGGCGGCTGGTGCGTCAATTGATGACGGAAAGTTTGCTGCTCGCGGTCGTTGGCGGAGCGGCGGGATTGCTGATTGCGGCGTGGACGCTGGCAACGATTGTGGCTTCAATTCCTGAGTCGGTCGGGGCAAGCGGGCTGAAGGCTCAGCTTGATCCGCGCGTTCTGTTTTTTGCGATGGGGCTGACGCTGCTCACCGGCGTGTTGTTTGGTTTCCTGCCAGCGCTGCGTGCAAGTGGCTACTCCATCGGCGCAACGCTCAAAGAACACGCGTCCGGCACGACAGGAAGCGCTAGCAACGTGCGCGTGCGAAAGGGATTGATGGTTGCGCAGGTGGCGCTGACCGCGGTGCTGCTGGCTGCGGCGGGATTCTTTGCCCACAGTTTACGTAACTTGAAGAATCAGGATCTGGGCCTAAAGACCGAACACGTTGTGCAGTTCTCAGTCTCGCCTGAGCTCAGCGCATACGATCTGCAGCGCGAAGAGGATTTAGTGCAGCGGCTGACGCAGACCATCCAGTCACTTCCGGGCGTGAAGTCGGTCACCCTTGCGCAGATTCCCATCCTTACGAACAGCAACGCATCCAGAAACGTCACGGCTGAGGGATACAAGCGGAGCGAGGACGAAAACACGGATGTCGACACAAACTCGGTGGGACCGAATTACCTCTCGACTCTGGGCATTCCGCTCAAGCGTGGCCGTGAATTCAGCGATTCGGACGCGGCGGCCTCGCAGAAGGTAGCGATCATCAACGAGACGATGGCGAAGCGGTTTTTCGCCGGGCGCGATCCGATCGGGCTGCACTTCGGATGGGGCGCGGGCGACGGCACAAAGACAGACATAGAAATCGTCGGCGTGATGGGCGACGCGAAGAGCACCGATCTTCGAACGGCGGTGCGGCCGTTCGCGCTGCTGCCGTATTCACAGATGGACCGTGCCAGCGACGCGACCTTCTATGTGCGCACTGATTCCGACCCGGTGGCGCTGGGGCCAACGCTGCGTGAGTCGGTGCGCAAATTCGATGCGAATTTGCCAGCTTACGATTTGAAAACGCTTGCGGCGGATGTGGATGAATTGGCGTTTACTGACCGACTGGTTACGATGTTCGCGCTGTGCATCGGTCTTTTGGCTTCCCTGCTTGCGGCACTCGGGCTCTATGGGGTGATGGCTTATATGGTGGCGCGGCGCACGCGTGAAATTGGAATCCGCATGGCTCTCGGTGCGACGACAGGCAACGTGGCGTGGATGATTCTGCGTGAGATCGTGGTGATGTGCGCGATGGGTCTCGCAACCGGGCTCGTGGTGGCTTATCTGCTCGGACGCGTGATCGAAACGCAGCTGTATGGCGTTAAGGCCAGCGATCCGTTTGTGTTTGTGTTCTCGGCGGTCCTGCTGGCAATCGTAGCCATGATCGCCGGACTGCTGCCGGCACGGAAGGCGGCGACCGTAGATCCGATGGTGGCGCTGCGATACGACTGAAACTCGGCCCGGTTCTAAACGTAGTAGGAAGCAGGGATTCCCAGCCCGATGGTTTGCACGACGATGGAAATTCGAGAGAACAACGCTACGGTTCAGCCGCGGGTCCTCATCGCTGACGATCAGCCGGACCTGCTCGAGGCGCTGCGGCTTTTGCTGAAGAGCAATGGCTACGCGACAGAAGCGGTCACGTCTCCGGCGGCCCTGCTGGGCGCGCTGTCGCAGAGCGAATTCGACGTGATCTTAATGGACCTGAACTACGCGCGCGACACAACGTCAGGAGCTGAAGGGCTGGACGTGCTTTCGCGATTGAAATCGCGAGAGAACACGCCGCCTATCGTGGTGATGACGGGCTGGGCAACGGTCGGCTTGGCCGTACAGGCGATGCAACGCGGCGTGGGCGATTTCGTCGAGAAACCCTGGGTCAATGCGAAGCTGCTCGAGATTTTGAACACGCAGATTCAGAAGGGGCGTGAGAACCGCGACCGGCAGAAGCAGTCACTCGAGCACGCGCGGGCGCAGACCAAAATCGCGTCACAACTGAAGCAGCGCGAATCGGAAGTCGAGGAAGCTCGCGAGATTCAGCAGCGGTTTCTGCCGCACGAGATTCCGGCGCTGACGGGCTACCAGATTTCGTCGATGTGGCAGCCGGCGCGCGTCGTGGGTGGCGATTACTACGACATCCTCACGCTGAAGCGCGAGATGCTCGGCATTTGCATCGCGGACGTGGCCGGCAAAGGAATGCCGGCTGCACTGGTGATGGGCAACCTGCAAGCGGCATTTCGCGGCATCGCGGCGACGGAACTGGAACCCGAAGTTGTTTGCGACCGCCTGAACGCGCTGGTGTGCGACAACCTGGGCGCCGACCGTTTTATTACCATGTTTTACGCACAGCTTGATGGTGAAGCGCGCAAACTGAGATACGTAAACGCGGGGCACAACGCGCCGATCGTCGCCCGGCGCGATGGTTCACACAGGCGGCTGGAAGTTGGCGGCGGCGTGCTGGGAATTTTCCCGAATGAACGGTACGCGAGCGGTGAAGAGGATTTGACGGTTGGCGATCGCGTGGTTTTCTTCACCGACGGCGTAACGGAAGCAGCGGATGCTTCAGCGGATGAGTTTGGCGACAAGCGGCTGATCGAGACGGTGATGGCGAACCGTTCGCATGACGCCGAGCAGATGCAGAAGAACATCTTGAGCACGGTGCACGATTTTTGCGACGGCGCGTGGCAGGACGATGCCACGCTGATCGTCGTCGCCGTCAACTGAAGCGCGGCGCGAGAGATCCGGAGGAATGGGAATGATCAGACTGATCGACGTAGAAAAGGCGTACGAATCGGGCGCGGGAAAGACATGGGTACTGCGCCGGATCAATTTGGAAATTCAGGAAGGCGACTTCGTCACGGTGATGGGACCGTCGGGCGCAGGTAAATCCACGCTGATGGGCATCATCGGCATGCTCGATGGCGCGTGGAAAGGCGAGTACTTCCTGCTCGACAATCCGGTGCATAAGCTCGACAACCGGCGCCGCGCTGAGCTGCACAAGAAATACATCGGCTTCGTCTTCCAGCAGTACCACTTGCTGGACAACTTGACCGTAGCCGAGAACCTCGATCTGCCGCTCTCTTACCGCGACATGAAGAAACACGAGCGCGAAGGCACCGTGGCGGACATCCTCGATCGGTTCCAGATAGTCGGCAAGAAGGCGCTGTTCCCGAATCAACTCTCCGGCGGACAGCAACAAATCGTGGCGGTGGCGCGCGCGGTGATCGGCAAGCCGAAAGTAATTCTGGCGGACGAGCCGACGGGCAGCCTGCACACCAGCCAGGGAAAAATGATCATGGACCTGCTGAAAAAGTTGAACGACGAAGGAACGACGATCATTCAGGTGACGCACAACGACGCGTGGGCGGCATACGGCAATCGAATCATCCAGCTGGCCGATGGCTGGATCGTGGACGGAAACACGAAAGTCGGGGAGGTGGCAGTAGCGAATCGATAGGCCGCCAGGGGCGGCGACGGTGTTGCACGGCGAATGGAATCCGAAGCCGCAAGCAACAGCGCCGGGCTCGCATTGGACAACACGTAACGCGGCGGTAATATGGTGCGTTACTTGATGCTTGGGACGGGCCCCTATGGAAACGCTTTGGAAGGACCTTCGGTATGGATGGCGGACCCTCTGGAGGAATCCTGGATTCGCAATCGTAGCGATCGTCACTCTCGCAATTGGAATCGGCGCCAACGTAACGATTTTCAGCGTGATTAACGGGGTGCTGTTGAAGCCCCTGCCGTTTCCGGAGTCGAGGCGGCTGGTCACGATCTGGGAGACGGACAGCGAGCGGAACGTAGTACGCGGTACGGCGTCGCCGGCGGAATTTCTCGATTGGCAGGAGATGAATCACTCCTTCGAGAATCTGGGGGCATGGCGCGGGCTGTACTTCACGTTAACGGGCAGTGGCGATCCGGAACGTGTTTGGGGTTCTGAAGTTTCGGGGAATTTTTTTCGGATGCTCAAGATCGCGCCGGCTCTGGGACGCGACTTTGAAAAGGACGACGAGCAGCCGGGGCACGAACCGGTCGCGATTCTAACCGACGGTCTCTGGCGGAGGCGTTTCGGCGCCGATCCGGGCGTGATTGGAAAATCGATCGAACTGGACGGAAAGCCGGCGACGGTGATCGGGATTTTGCCGAAGGGCTTTTCGCTTTACGGCACGTCACCACCGTTTGACATCTGGCGTCCGCTTGCGTTCGATCGGGCGAAGTTAGATCGCCAAGCTCACGGACTCGTGATTTTCGGGCGGCTCGCGCCGTCTGTGACGATTGCGCAAGCGCAAACGGAGATGCGCGCGATCCAGGAGGAACTGAAGCGAAAGTACCCGGGCATCGACCAAAAAAACGGCCTGCGCGTCACGGGGTTTCACGATGAGCTGGTGAGTTCGCTCCGCCCCGGCCTATTGCTGCTTCTATCGGCGGTCGGGTTTTTACTGCTGATTGCGAGTGCCAACGTCGCGAACTTGATGCTGGCGCGAGCGACGGCGCGGGAACGGGAAATTGCCGTTCGAGCGTCGTTGGGAGCAGGCCGCAACCGCATTTTGCGGCAGCTTCTCACCGAAAGTTTTCTGTTAGCGGCGCTCGGTGCGGTAGTTGGAATCATTTTTGCAATCGGCGGGCTGCAGCTGCTTCGCGCGTTTTTGCCGCCGCCAACGGGACGCGGGCAGATTCCGCATCCGGAGTGGATCACGATCGATGCAACGGTGCTGGCGTTCGCAATCGGCATCGCGTTTATCACGAGCGTGATTTTCGGCCTCGCACCGTCGTTGCAAGTGGCGCGCGCCAGGATTTACGAGTCGCTGAAGGAAGGAAGCCGCGGCACCACGAGCGGGCGGCGCAGCCAGTTCATTCGGTCGGCGCTGATCGTCAGTGAAGTCGGTTTTTCGCTGGTTTTGTTGGTCGGAGCAAGTCTGCTAGTGCGAAGTTTCAGCCGGATGATGTCCGAGGATTTGGGCTTCAATCCGTCGAATGTGCTGACGATGCAGATTTTTCTGTCGCCGGCGCAGTATCCGACGACGCAAAGCGTGTCGAATTTTTATGGCGACGTCCTTGGCAAGGTCTCCGCGCTGCCTGGCGTGCAGTCGGCAAGCGCGGTGAATTTTCTGCCGCTCACGGGTTGGATTGTGTATTGCAATTTTGAGATCGAAGGGCATCCGATCACGGAGTCCGACGAGCAGCCGACGACGCAATATCGCGTCTCGGATTGGCGGTACTTGCAGACGATGGGCATCGCAGTGAAACAGGGACGCGCGTTCACCGCCGCCGACGGTCCGGGGGCTCCGGGTGTCGCAATTGTCAACGAGACCCTCGCGCGCCGGTATTGGCCCGGACAAGATCCCGTCGGCCAGCAGGTCAAATTGATTTTCCCTTCGACACGCCAAGTATGGGACGGCGAACCTCAAGCTGGCTGGCTCACAATTGTGGGAATTGCAGCCGACGCGCGCGATTGGGCTTGGGGCGAAGCGAAGGCGGGCCAGATGTATTTGCCGCTCGCGCAGGATCCTTCGCGGATCATGCATCTGACGGTGCGTTCGCAGGGCGACCCGAACCAGCTGACGAGCGACATCCGTCATGCTGTCGAAACTTCGGATCCGAATCAGCCGGTGACGGATGTGCGGTCGATGGACGGATACCTCGAGATCGCCCTGGCGCAGAAGCGGTTAAACATGTCGTTGCTTGCGTTCTTCGCGATTGTGGCCGGTGTGCTGGCGGCGATCGGAATCTACGGAGTGATGGGATACGCAGTGGAGCAGCGGTCGCACGAAATCGGGATTCGGATGGCGCTTGGCGCGAAGCCGAACGATGTGGTGCGCATGATCGTCCGCGACGGCATGAAGCTAGCTTTGTTGGGGCTGGCAATTGGTCTCGCAGGATCGCTGATCGCCATGAAATATCTGGAAAGCCAGTTGTATGGAATCAAGGCGCGCGATCCGCTTACGTTTGCGTGCGTCGCGGTAGCGTTGGCGCTGGTAGCGCTGGCGGCTTGTTATATTCCCGCGCGGCGCGCGACGAAAGTGGATCCGTTGAGCGCGCTGCGATACGAGTGAGGAAAGGCCAATGATGCAGGAGCGAGACACGGTAACACCCGAAAACGGACGGATCCATCAGGGAGAAAGGCCTCGGAACATGACTTCGAACGCCAACCGAGTACGGATTCTCGTTGCGGATGACCAGCAAGACATCCGCGAAGCGCTGCGGCTGTTGCTGAAAGCCGAAGGCTTCGAGACGGAAACAGTAGCGTCGCCCGCGGCGGTGCTTTCGGCGCTCGAGGTGCGGGAATTCGACGGTTTGCTCATGGACCTGAACTACGCGCGGGACACGACGTCCGGCCAGGAGGGACTCGACCTGCTTTCGAATATTCGCTCCAAAGACAGCACGCTGCCCATCATTGTGATGACGGCGTGGGGCAGCCTCGAACTTGCCGTGGAGGCGATGCGGCGCGGCGCAAAGGATTTCGTGCAGAAGCCGTGGGAGAATGCGCGGCTACTCGCGATTCTGAAGACACAGATTGAGCTGTCGCAGGCGTTGCGGCGCGGCCAGCGGCTCGAGGCCGAGAACCGCTTGCTGCGCGCGGATGGGCGGCCGGTGATGATCGCCGAGTCCGCCGCGATGCGGCCGGTGATGGATTTGATTGCGCGCGTCGGACCGTCGGACGCGAACGTGCTCATTACCGGTGAACATGGCACTGGCAAGGACGTTGTGGCGCGCACGCTTTACGCGCTTTCGTCGCGCTCGGGTCGGCCGCTCGTCACGGTTAACGCCGGCGGCCTGCCGGAAGGAATTTTCGAGAGCGAATTATTCGGCCACGTGAAGGGCGCATTCACGGATGCTAAATCAGATCGCGTGGGGCGCTTCGAGCTGGCGGATGGCGGCTCGCTGTTTCTCGACGAAATTGCCAACGTGCCGATGAACCTGCAAGCCAAGCTATTGCGCGCTCTTGAAACTGGCGAACTGGAACGCGTCGGCTCCTCGACCACGCGGAGAGTGGACGTGCGAATCATTTCCGCGACGAACGCCGACATTCAAGCCGAAGTCGCAGCCGGAAAATTTCGCGAAGACTTGCTGTTCCGTTTGAACACGATTGAAATTCACCTTCCTCCGCTGCGCGAACGCAAAGAAGATATTTCGCTGCTGGCGCACCATTTCCTGCGGCAATCGGCGCAGCGTTACCGGAAGCAACTGGAAGGATTCGAGCCGGTCGCTCTGCAGTTGTTGATGGATCATCCGTGGCCTGGCAACATCCGGGAGCTCGATCATTCCGTGGAGCGGGCCGTGTTAATGGCCGAGGGCCAGCAGGTTCGCGCGAGCGACCTGGGTCTAAGGCCAACGCGGGAATCGGCGCTGCGCCTGGATGAAATGGGAATCGAAGACGTGGAGCGCGTGCTGATCCAAAAAGCTCTCGCGCGTTTCGGCGGAAACGTGAGCCATGCGAGCAAGGCGCTCGGCCTGAGCCGCAGCGCTCTTTACCGCCGCCTGCAAAAATATAGCCTTTGAGCCCTCTTCTGTACGAGCGCCGAATTCTGCTGCTTGCCCTGGCCGCGGGGCTGGGGGGAACAGCCGTCGCGTTGATTCTGCTGTGGCTCGGCGCGTTTTCGCCGAAGCTGCAGTGGACGCTGACGATCATCATGGTCGTCGCGTGGCTCAGCTTTGCATTCTCTGCGCAGAGCCGTGTGACATTTCCGCTTCGAACCGTGTCCAACCTGCTGGCCGCGCTGCGTGAAGGCGACTTTTCGATTCGTGCGCGCGGAGCGAACCGGGACGACGTGCTCGGCGAAGTGCTCTGGGAAGTGAACGCGCTCGGCGAGACGCTGCGGCGCGAACGCCTGGGCGCGCTGGAAGCCACGGCGCTTCTACGCAAAGTGATGGAGGAGATCGACGTCGCCGTTTTCGCGTTCGACGGTACCGATCATTTGCGCCTCGTCAATCGCGCCGGCGAACGAATCCTAAGTCAAGACGCGGAGTGCCTGCTTGGGCGCACCGCGGTCGCGCTAAACCTGCACGAATGCCTCCAAGGCAATACTCCGCGTATCGCGCAAATCGAATTCCCGGGGAAAGTGGGCCGGTGGGAAATTCACCGAAGTAGCTTTCGCGAAGGCGGAGTTTCGCACCAGCTTCTCGTGATCTCTGATATCAGCCGCGCCCTTCGCGACGAAGAACGTCAGGCGTGGCAGCGCCTGATTCGCGTTCTCGGCCACGAGCTGAACAACTCGCTCGCGCCGATCAAATCGGTCGCGGAAAATCTTGTCTTCATTCTGGGGCGTAAGGACCGCGCGGACGATTGGCAGGACGATATGCGCAGCGGCCTGAATATCATCGCGACGCGCTCCGACGGTCTCGCACGTTTCATGAGCGCCTACGCGCGCCTTGCAAAGCTGCCGCCGCCGTCGATGCGGCCTCTCGAACTTGGCGTCCTGCTTCGCCGCGTGGCGGACCTTGAACGCCGCCTGCCAGTCCAAGTGCTGCCGAGCGAGGACATGACCATTGAAGCGGATCCGGACCAGGTCGAGCAACTGATGATCAACCTGCTGCACAACGCGGTGGATGCGACGCTCGAAACCGGTGGTGGCGTGCGAGTTTCCTGGCGGCTCGATCGAGGTAGCGTCGAGGTAGTCGTTCAGGACGACGGCCCTGGGATACCGAGCGCAGCGAACCTATTCGTGCCGTTCTTCACGACGAAGCCCGGAGGTTCGGGCATTGGCCTCGTGCTCTGCCGGCAAATCGCGGAGGCCCACGGCGGGACGTTGACGCTGGAAAATCGCGAGGACACGCACGGATCGGAAGCGCGGCTACGGCTTCCGGTGTATGCGTAGCACTCCCGGCTGATTTCAACTTTCCCGCAAAAGCAAAAAGGGCGGATGGCTCGTGCCACCCGCCCTTTCGTGATTTCAGATCGCGGTGCTTACTGCTGCTGCGACTGCTGCTGCGAATCCTTCTTCGCGACGTCGGCCTTCTGCGCATCAGGCGCCGGAACTTCGCCCGGCTTCTGGTAGCGCGTAAGGAACGGCATGAACGGCGTCACTTCAAACGGCATCTTTTCGCGCGCCGAAAGCAGCGGCACGGGCTTGGCCTTCACCAGTTCCACATGATCGCTCCACGGATCGACCTTGACGCGGGCGCCGATCGGAAGAGCCGAGATCTGGTCAAGTTTGTTGACGTCCAGATTCGGCGCCGTACCAGCCAGCTGGTCGCCGAATTGAACGCGGTTGCCGAGGCGCGGATTGATGAGCGCGGGCAGGTTCTTTGATTCGGAATCGAGCTGTTTCATGAAGAGGCCAGCGCTCGCCAGCTTGTCTTTGTACGGCGAATTCTTGAGCAGTTCGAGAGCCTTCGCGTTGGCAAGCTGCACTTCCGCCGGGGTGTCCTTAAACGAGAAATGCGAAAGCGCTTCGGTGGTGCTCACGTTGGTCGTGTCGTTGAAGCCCCACTGATCGGTCGAAGGCTTGGTCACGATGATGTCCGCCAGTTCCTGCGCGAGCATCGCCGCGAGGCTAGCCTCGTCCGGTAGCGCATCGAGCAAGCCGCGGCTCAACACGATGGTGTGGCCGATGGTGAACATTTCGATCGTGCCGGTGAGAAGCACGCGGCAGTGCACTTCGGGCTGAATGTCGAGATTGTTTGTGACTTCGAGGTTGTTGATGACGGTCTCCATGACCTTATCAACTTCTCCCGGAGGCGCGAGCAAACCGGTGCGCTGCAAGCGATCGAGAACGTTGATTTCCGCCTGGTGCTGCCATTCACGCTCGGCTTCGATCGGTGAACGATCCTGCGTTTGCTGCACGGCGTCGTCGTTGATATTCGGAGACTCGACGGTAAGCTCGGTAAACTCCGACTGGTGTCCGACGTTCTTAAGGTCGTAGCCCCAGAGGCGCGTCTGCGACTTGAAACGAATGTTACCGCCCAGAAATTCCTTCAGGTCCGATTCCTGGCTGTAGATGTACGACGGCAGCCAGAGGCCGGGCTGAACGTTGGTGCGCCAACTATCGAAGTGCAGGTTGAAGCTGTTGATGCCGGCGATTGGCGTGTAGACACCGTTGAAACGCACGATCGTGAAATTCTGGTCTTCCGCCCAGATGCGGCCCTTGAAGCGGCCGCGGCCCGACTTCGGCAGCGGGGTGACGTCGAACACGACGCAACGGACTTCACCGAGGAATTCGCGGCGCACGTAGTCGAACTGATAGTGCTGCCGGTCGAATCCGTTGGTGTCGACGTAGATCATCTGCAAAAAGCCCTCGGGCACGTAGGAGGACGTGAACATCCCGCTCATGTGGACAATTGGGTTCACCGCGTCGAACTTACCCTTCCGAGCGCCCAGCATCGAGTGATCGACGATGCCCTTTGAAAGGTCCGCTTGCCCCAGGAAGTAGTGATCCTTCACCGGGATTGCGCCCATATCCTTATCGGACTTCATCTCCTGGATGTAGGTCTCGATAATCGGGCTGAAGCGGCGGAACGTCGCGACCTGCTCGCGCTCGCGGGCGGTGATGCGATCGATGGCCTGATCGACAGTCACTACAGGTCCCGCTGCCGCGGAACTAGACTGCGGTTGCGTTTGGTTCGCCGGTTGGGATTGCGCGGCAGCGGCGCCCGCGGCAACGCCCATCAGCGTGAACGTTACGACATTCTTCCAGATGCGCATTTCCATTCCCCTTTTCAGTTCGCGAGTGCGAAAACAATGTGGACGATGGCGGTTTGATCCACGGGCTGACCGTCCTGCGTGGCCGGCTTAAACTTGATCTGGCGAGCAGCCGTTTCGGCCTGTTCATCCAGGCCATATCCGAGACCCTGAACTACACGCAACACTCTGATTTCACCATTAGCGCTGAACAAAACCTGAAGGCGCACATCGCCTTCAATTTTCTTCGCCCTTCCTTCATCGGAATAGACCGGCTTCGGATTGAATAGAATCTCGACGCCCTTGGTGTTGGGAGTTACGGTCTTCGGCTTCGCGGCCGTTGGTGTTGCCGCGGCTTGCTCGTCGAATCCACCGGTTTTCACGCTGCCGTGAGAGCCGCCGCCGTTCCCGCCTACCGCCGTACTGTTACCGAATCCGGAGCTGGCCACAACACCCTTGGCGCCGTTCGCGCCGCCAGTTCCGTTGCCTTCGCCGGGTCCTTTGGGCATGTCAAACCCGCCCGCAACGTTGATGTTCGGATTCCGGTTCGTGTTGTTGTTGGATTTCACGCCGTCCACATCGCCGAAGCCGCCGGTCTGGACCGCTTCGCGGGGCTTCTTGATGTTCGGCACTGCCGAACTGCCCATCGAAATCGTCGGAGCGGCAGTCGGGAAGGCCTTCGCCACATCCACGTCCGGGGTAACGGTCTTCTTTTCGATTTTCTTCACGACGGGAGCCGCCACAACCGGGTTGTAGACCTTCGGCTTGGGAACTTCGACCGGAGGCACGACGACCGGATCAGGCTTCGGTACAGGCTTCACCGCCGCTTCCTTGATCGTTGGCTTGGGCTGTGGCGGAGGCGGCTGCGGCTTCCAAGCCACAATCGGAGGCGTTTCTACAGGCGTGGTCCAATAGTGCTGCGCAATCTGGAATTTCTCGGGCATCAACAGGGGGATCACGACCAAGGCCGTGACGGCGACAACCTGCAACCCAAATCCCGCGCTGAACAAGTCCCAACGAGGTCGCGCGTCTGGGAGCAGAGAGGCATTGAAGACACCTCGATTTGTGGTCCGTGCCATGATTCTCTCCGATTCCCCTTACCTAGATTTGTTAGATGCGTTCAGACACAAATACTGCCGATGCTATCTAAGTACTAGAACCAGGGGCCGGGGTGAATAGGACTCAAGTACCATTCTATCGCCCATCGTGTTGAAAGCGATAACTTGGGCGCCAGCGGGTAGCAAGACAGTAAGCCCTTCTACGCCCACCCTATCGATTCAACGCGAACAGCGGAAGAAGCCCCTCCCTACTCTAACCCGTCGGGATGGGCTGGGTTGTGGAATTACCGTTTCGTGTGACGAAAGAGACGGGGGTTCGAGTTTGGGCACTCGAACCCCCTATCTCTACGATGTTAAGTTACGGTTTCTACTGCTCTGCTGCTTAGTGCGCTTCCACAACTACGTACCGCGTGATACCGCCCTCATTGATCAAGAGCAGTAGCGGCTGGTTCGCGGGCGAGGACGCGACTGCGCTCTGGTAGTCGGAGACGCTCGTTACCGGCTTGTGGTTGACTTCCTGAATCACATCACCACGGTTCAGTCCGGCCGCAGCAGCGGGGCTGGCGTCATCGATGGACGTGATTACCACGCCCTTGGTGCTCGCCGGCAGGTTGAGCTGCTGGGCGATGTCACTGGTGATGTTCTGGACGTTGACGCCTTCCAGACCACCGGTTGCCGAGTTATCCGCCGGTCCTTCCTGCGCGTTCTTGTCCGGCTGGAGTTCGGCCAGCGTGATGTTGAACGTCATGGTCTTTCCACCGCGCCAGACGTCAAGCTTCACGTTGGTGCCCGGCGCCATGGCAGCTACAGAGTTGCGGAAAGTGTTCTTGTCGGTGGTCGCTTGGCCGTTCAGAGCCGTGATCACGTCGCCCTGATGCAAGCCCGCCTTCTGAGCCGGCGTATCGTTAGCCACGTTGCCGATCAGCACACCGCCCGGCTGGTTGTAGTTGAATGCCTTCGCGAGTTCCGGCGTCACGTCCTGCGGCAGGATGCCCAGGTAACCGCGGACGACCTTACCGTGCGTCAGAATCTGATCCATCACGGGCTTAACCATGCTCATCGGAATGGCGAAGCCGACGCCTTCATTGCCGCCGGAGCCATGCGAGAGAATCGCGGTGTTGATGCCGACCAGGTTTCCGTGAATGTCGATCATCGCGCCGCCGCTATTGCCCGGGTTGATGGCCGCGTCGGTCTGAATGAAGTTCTCGTAGCTCTCGATGCCGAGATCCGCTCGGCCGGTGGCGCTAACAATGCCCATCGTCGCGGTTTCACCGATGCCAAATGGATCGCCGATCGCGAAGATCAGATCGCCGACTTGTAGCTGTGAAGAGTCGCCGAGCGGAAGCGTCGGGAGTTCCTTTGCTTCGATCTTTAGCACAGCGATGTCGGTTTTCGGATCCGCGCCAACGAGCTTGGCGGCAAATTCGCGCTTGTCGTTGAGGTAGACCTTGATGTCGGTCGCGCCGTCGATTACGTGATTGTTGGTGAGGATCGTGCCGTCGGCAGTGATGATCACACCCGAGCCGAGCGCTTGTTCACGCTCCGCCTTGGGCTGCATTCCATTGCCGAACTGATCGCCGAAAAATTGGCGGAACATCGGGTCGTTGAACATCGGCGCCATCTGTCCCGCTTGCGGCTTTACGATTTTCGAAGTGCGGATGTTGACGACGGCAGGAAGCGCGGGCTTGATGACGGCGGAAAATCCATTCGCAAAATTGCCGAGGCTCACCGGAAGCGCGTTCTGCGCGATCGTCACCGGAGTGCGCGGCGAACCCAAAACCGTGTGGCCGGCCCAATCTCTGAACCCTTGCGAGAGGAGGGCGCCTCCCGCGAACGCTGCCGTCACCGCAACACCGGCGACCCAGCGACGAATCTTTACGACACTGCTCTGCATGGCTGTCTCTCCTGTTTTCGCTCGAAACCCAAATTTACTCTTTTCCAGTCTGGCGCGCTACGGGGGCGCGCTGCGTTACTCGAAATATTTGACGTAATAGGCCGAAAATGGTGTTAACGGTGGTTAGCATGCGGCGAGGAGAAAAATTCGCGTGTATCTCGCGGTAAAAGAAGCAGTTGAGACGTTTGTGCGCGGCAGCGCTTAAAAAATCGAGAATTGGTTCGTGGATGGTAGGCGGATTTTTCTTCGCTTTCGATTGCCCGAAAGCTACTGACCCTAATGGATTTAGACTATGCTGCGAGTCAGGCGCCCTAACTGATTAGGCGTGCCAGATAGAACGCTGCCGCTGCCGCCAAGCCGCCGACGAGGACGGTTTGGAGTCCGCCACGAAGGGGCTTCACACCCGTGTAGTGTCCTTTAATGGAGCCGAAGACGAAAAGGGCCACGAGAGTGACGCAAATTGAGAGCTTCAAAGCGAGCGTTACATCGTGGCGAAGCATAATGTAGGGCGCCAGCGGAACAAGACCGCCCACGATGTACGACGCCGCAATCGTCCCAGCGCTTCGTGAGGCGCGAGATGGATCGGGAGTCTCCAGTCCCAGCTCAAATCGCATCATGAAGTCGACCCACTTTTTCTGGTCGGCCGTGATCACCGAAACAATCGGCGCCATCTGTTGTTCGCTGAGACCGTAGTCGCGAAAAACTTTCGCAACTTCTTCCTTTTCGATTTCCGGAAGCTCCACCGTCTCTCGATACTCGCGATCGAGTTCGCTTGCGTAGTGTTCCGTGTCGGTTTTCGCGGCGAGGTAGCCGCCGAGTCCCATCGCGATCGATCCCGCCGCAATTTCCGCAAGGCCCGCCGTCACGATGATGCCCGTACCTTTTACCGACGCAGCGACCGCGCCCGTGAGTCCGGCGGCCAGCGCGAACGGAACGGTCAACCCGTCCGACATTCCGATTACGATGTCGCGTACAAACGCAGTCGACGTGAAATGCTTTTCCACGTGCTCCGTGGCTGGCATCTTTCACTCCTTGGAATCATCTAACGGGCGGCGGTGCAGTGAGCCGTCTTTCCCTTTATCTTCGCGCGGGATGAGTATAATCAGTGAGCCGGAAAGAGGGAATCAGCTGAATGGACTGTCAACGTCTGGACATTAAATAAGGAGCCTTCCTCAAATGCCTTTCACAGTTCCGCCTTTGCCGTACGCGTTTGACGCGCTCGAACCCTACATCGACGCGAAAACCATGGAGATCCATCACGACAAGCATCACGGCGCTTACGTCACGAACCTCAACAAGGCGCTCGAAGGTCACGCCGATCTGCAAAATAAAACAGTCGAACAACTTCTCAGCGGATTGAGCAGTTTGCCGGAATCGATTCGCACGGCCGTACGCAACAACGGAGGCGGTCATCTGAATCACTCGTTGTTCTGGAAGATCATGAAGAAGGGCGGTGGCGGTGAACCGGGCGGCGAGCTGGCAACGGCGATCAACGGCGCGTTCGGGAGCTTCGCGGAGTTCAAGGCGAAGCTGGTTGACGCTGGCACGAAGCGTTTCGGTTCGGGCTGGGCGTGGCTGCTTTTCCGCGATGGAAAATTGGTGATCGAGTCGAGTGCGAACCAAGACAATCCGATCATCGATGGCGGCAAAGCGTTTTTTGGTGTCGACGTCTGGGAACATGCCTACTACTTGAAGTACCAGAACCGCCGGCCAGAATATCTGGAGGCCTGGTGGAACACGATCAACTGGGCGCAGGTGGCGGAGAATTTCGCCGAAGCCAAAAAGTAGTCGAGAGAATAGAGAATTGACGGAAACGGGAGCGATTTTTACGAGCGCTCCCGTTTTTTCGTCCCCGAATTTGCTAAAGATTTCCACGCGGGCACCGATCAGCCAAACCGCAAGTCGGCTCGATTCGTGGGAAGTCCGGTCGCTGCGAAATTTATTTCCTGAAACCGCCGCGAATCACCGAGCGGCGCTGAAAAGCTGAAACCAGAAGAGTTAGCTCAGGAGTCGCTCCGGGCCCGACGATGTTTCGAGGCCTGTTTTATGGGCTATTCAGCAACTTCCGTGCCACTTGCATCATCGAATGCCCGTTTTGCAAACGAATTGTGAATTTCCTTTTTCGCGGCACGGAGTCTTGACGCAAACGCAAAAATCTGTAAACTGCGATTTCTGACATGGCAACGACGGCCAATCCGCTACCGAGACCCGGCGAGGAACCGCTGCAGGATTTTGATTTCCCGCAGCGCGAAGCGGCGTTTTTCTACGGCTTGTTTCTGCGCGGCCACTCGGCCGAAGAATTGAGGAAAGACATCCAGGTTCCTGCGGTCGTCCTCGCCAAGTGGGACAAGGAGACGGTCCGTCAGCCGGAACTTCGCTCCGTCCTCGAGCGCGTTGTTCGTTACCGCCAGCACGTGCTCGCGATTTTTGAAAATCTGATTTGCCACGACGCGTCCACGCAAAAACTTCAGTAAGACTCGCTAATTCGGCTCGTTTCCACCATACATCCACGATTGACTTCGACTTGCTGCCACGTATCATCATCGTTGCGTGCAGGAGACGCCGCGGAAGAGATGCTGAAATATTTGATCGTAGGCGTGGGCGGATTTGTGGGTTCGGTGATGCGGTTCTGGGTGGGCACCTTGCTCACCGGAAAATTCGGGACGCGGGTTCCGTGGGGCACATTCGCTGTGAACACGACCGGATCGTTTCTAATCGGATTAATTGTCACCGTCCTGGTCGTGCGCTCGGATCTGAGTCCCAACTGGCGCTACCTGATCCCGATCGGATTCATCGGCGGCTACACGACGTTCTCAGCGTTTGAGTACGAGACGTTTCGCAGCTTCGAAAGCGGGGACATGCTGATCGCAGCGCTCAACGTCATCGGCAGCGTGATCGCCGGATTTCTTTGCGTCTGGCTGGGAGTTCTCGCCGGTCGGGCCATCGAGCACCAGTAGCATCCCCGCGCTGTTTGTTGTAAATTAGAGCTCTCGCCTGCTGGTCCCCGGTAGCTCAATGGTGGAGCATTCGGCTGTTAACCGAAGGGTTGCTAGTTCGAATCTAGCCCGGGGAGCCACCTTCTTTGCCACGCTTAAATAGCTTGTATCTTTGTGGGGCTGCGGAAAGTTACTTCCGTCGCGCTCTCGCGGCCTTTGGTCGCAGCGCGTTGGCTCGAGCCTTCGGGTCGGAATGGTTCGGTGGGAAAGTCGTCGAGCTTCGCAGCACCAGCCGCGTCTTCAGCACGTATTCGCTGCCTTCCGGATCGGGCGTCTCGCGCTTGGTTTCTTTCAGCAGCGCATGAAAGGCCAGCGTGGCCAGCTCCGATTGCGACATCTGAATCGTCGTCAGAGGCGGCACCATGAAATCCGCCATGCGAATGTCGTCGAATCCAACCACCGATAGTTCTTTGGGAACTTCGATATGAAGCTCATACGCCGCGCGCATCACGCCGATCGCCGTCATATCGTTCGAGCAGAGCAGCGCCGTCGGCCGTTCTTTCAGCGCGACGATTTTTTGCAGCGCGCGCTCGCCACCTTCCAGTTTGTGATCGCCTTCCACCATGAACTCCGGCCGCACCGGCA
>Ga0210391_10001942_pt1 | contig 18339 bp, 14 predicted proteins | sample IncBWC12OmetaG_FD_160573 | JGI IMG/M metagenome (GOLD analysis project Ga0210391, IMG submission 160573) | Forest soil microbial communities from Barre Woods Harvard Forest LTER site, Petersham, Massachusetts, United States - Inc-BW-C-12-O ... | reverse complement strand
GGTCAGTTGGACCGTCCCTACCCCGAATATTCCGGCATGTCCCTCGTTGGGGATGGTTGCTGCGGTAGCAGCTATAACTCGTTCCAACTTACAGCCACGAAACGGTTCAAGGACGGTGGGACTTTCCTGGCTGCCTACACCAACGCCAAGTTGATGAGCAACACCGACACTCTGACAACCTGGCTGGAGTCTGGCGTCGGCTCGCCTCAGGACTGGAACAACCTCAAGGCAGATAGATCGCTCTCCTCGCAGGATGTGTCCCAGCGTCTTGTGATCAGCTACGTCTATGACCTGCCTTTTGGCCATGGACAAAGGTACATGTCCGATGCTTCCGGCGTAGTTGGCAAGGTAGTTTCCGGCTGGGGTGTTGACGGCGTCACCACCTTCCAAAAGGGCTTCCCTGTGCCGATCTCGTTCGCTGGGTCCAACGGGATTTCGGCGGCGGGCTTCACACAAAACTTTCAACTGCGTCCGAATGTTGTACCCGGATGCAACAAGGGCTCGGCGCATACGGTCGTGCCGGGCACTGGAAACCAATTCGTTTGGTTCAACACTAGCTGCTTCGTGGCTCCCGCTGAATGGGGATTCGGGGACGAGGCACGCGTTGATGCTACGATTCGAGGCGCGGGGATCAATAACTGGGACTTCGCCTTGTTCAAGACCACGAACTTCGGCCCGGAGAACAAGCTCGGCCTCCAGTTCCGGGCAGAGTTCTTCAACACGTTCAATCGCGTCCAGTTCGGGCCTCCAGGAAGTGCTCTGGGCGGCGGCAATTTCGGTGTTGTCAGCAGCCAGTTGAACAGCCCACGCTTGATTCAGCTAGCTTTGAAGTTCCTGTTCTAGCGCGTGAGTGGGACGAAGGTGGATGCCTCCCCCCGGCATCCACCTTTCGTTCTTCTAACTTCCGGAAGACATCCTCAGCGAAGCATTCGTGCACTCGGCTCTGACTATTGCCATCTCCTTGTTTCGAGTCCGCAACAGAGCTGGACGCCACGACCGTTACGGTCGAAGTTCCGCCCGCAAGCCTTGCGCCCTCTATGCGTCTGCGCGCGCCTTCTGCTAACCTTGCCTTTGTCCCACCGGGGCCCAAAAAAGACCGCATGAAGCGCCATATCTCACGACGTGATTTCCTGGAAACGTTTGCCGCCATGGGCATTGCGCTACCCGCGACCTCTTCTATATTTGACGCGAAGCATCCGCGCGGCCTGGATTTCAACCACGTAAATTCTCCCACGCCGCAGAAGTACCTGATCGAAACGATGGGCGGCGGAGTGGCTCTCTTCGATTACAACAACGACGGCCTACTCGATATTTTCCTGGTGAATAGCGGACAGCTTACGAATCCGATGCACCCGCCCGAAACTTTCGACCGGCACGATCCGCGCAATTGGAATCGCCTCTACCGCCAGAATCCAGATGGCAGCTTCACGGACGTCACCAAGGAGGCCGGCCTGGCCAACGCCGGCGATGGCAATTACGGGATGGGCGTCGCAGTCGGCGATTACGACAACGACGGCTTCCCCGACCTCTACATCACGAACTACGGGAAAAATACGCTGTACCACAATAATGGCGACGGCACTTTCACCGACGTGACCGCGAAGGCGGGAGTGGAAGCGGGAGGCTGGAGCTGTTCCGCGGGCTTCTTCGATTACGACAACGACGGCCACCTCGACCTGTTCGTCACGCGCTACATGCTCTGGGACACGCAGCACAGCAAGATTTGCGGCAACGAATGGCAGACGTACTGCCCGCCCGCAGAGTTCCCTTCAACCACCAGTATCCTGTATCGCAATCGCGGCGATGGCACATTCGAAGATGTCAGCCAGCACTCCGGCATTGCCTCTCTTAAGGGCCGGGCGCTGGGCGTATCCTTTGCGGACTACGATGGCGACGGATTCACCGATATTTTCGTTTCGAACGACGGAATGCGGCAGTTTCTCTTCCATAATAACGGCGACGGGACGTTCACCGAACGCGCCCTCGAAGCCGGCACTGCGCTCACTGCCGATGGCAAGCCGCTCTCAGGCATGGGCACCGTCTTTCAAGACTACGATAACGATGGGCGACCCGATATTCTGGTCACCGTGCTGCCTCGCGAGGTTTACGCGCTCTTTCACAACGACGGCAACGGATCGTTCAGCTATCGCAGCCTGCAGGCCGGATTGGGCCTGCTGTCAGCCGCAAGCTCCGGCTGGGGTGTAGGCTTCGAAGATTTCGACAACGACGGCTGGAAGGACCTGTTCGTCGCGCAGAGCCACGTGCTGGACAACGTGGAGGCGATTGACCACATGCTGCATTACAAAGAACCGCCGCTGTTGGCGCTCAATCGCAATGGGCGCTTCGAGCGCGCCGAGTCCGGAATCACATCGGCGATAGCCGGCCGCGGCGCTGCCTTCGGCGATCTAAACAACGATGGCTGGATGGATGTTGTGGTTACCTCGCTGGGCGGAGAGCCGCTCGTACTTATGAATCATGGCGGCTCTGGCCACTGGCTCTCCATCACTCTGCGCGGCACAAGGAGCAACCGCGATGGGCTTGGCGCGCGCGTGCTGGTGAATGGCCAGGTGCGATTCGCGACCACCTCCGGCAGCTACATTTCCTCGAGCGACAAGCGCCTGCACTTCGGCCTCGGTGCCGCTGAAATCGCAAAGGTCGAAGTGTACTGGCCCTCCGGCGCCCGTCAGACGCTTGAAAACGTCAAAGCCGATCAGTTTTTAGAGATCCGGGAGCCGGAGAAATCATGAGCGGCGCTTTACTGTCACTTTTGCTCGCCCTGCAGGCATCGGCGTCGCCTTCGCCGGCTCTGCAGCATCTGCACGCGGGAGTGGAAGCCGAAAAAAGCGGAAGGCTGGACGCAGCGGTGACCGAATTTCAAAAAGCTACCGAACTGGAGCCCAAGCTGGCTATCGCATTCGTGGATTTGGGCGACATCTACATCGAGAAACACGATTATGCATCTGCCATTCCGCCACTAAAGCGCGCCGTCGAGCTCAGCCCCAATCTCGAAGGCGCTCACCGCCTGCTAGGATACGCACTGCTGGCGCAAGGTTATGCCACCGAAGCAATTCCGCACTTGGAGAAAGCGCACGCTGAAGACGCGCTCGGCATCGCGCTCCTCGAAGCGGGGAAATTACCGGAGGCGGTGCCGGTTCTGCAAAAAGCCCTGGCGCAAAATCCGAATGATCCTGATCTTTTGTATTACTACGGCCGGGCAGCCGGCCTGCTCTCCAAACAAGTTTTTGACGAGCTCGAAGACCGCTTCCCGGATTCCGCGCGCGCCCATCAGATGATGGCGCAGGATTACGCCGCGCTTCGCGATGTGCCCAGCGCCGAACGCGAATTTTCGGAAGCGCTGCGCTTGCGTCCGCAGACTGCGGGCCTGCACCTGGAGTTTGGTGAGCTTTACGCCCGCGCCCAGCAATGGGACAAAGCAGCGGAGCAATTCCAACTCGAAACCGAAGTTCAGCCGGGCAGCCCCGAAGCTTTTTATCGGCTGGGCGAAGCTTTGGTGCAGCTGGGAAAATTTCACGAAGCCCGCGAAGCGCTCGTTCGTTCCGACCAACTGAAAGAGGACATGCCTGAAACTCTCTACATGCTCGGTAAAGCGGCGGCGCTGGATGGCGACGACAGCGTGGCCGAAAAGTCTTGGCTGCATGTTCTGAAAATTGAAAAAGACACTGCGCTCGCCGCACAAGCGCATTTTGGCCTGGCGGGTATTTATCGCAAGCAGGGCAAGACCGCGGACGCTGATCGTGAAATGAATGAGTTCCGTAAACTGCAAGGTAACGCGGGCCACACCGATGATTCGCCGAAATAAATAATTGCAAGCAGCCGCCGAAGGAGGCAGTCGATGACACCTGCTCGCATGAACACCACGCCGCCGCAGCGCAAAATCAGCGCGATCTTCGCCTTGCTGTTTATTGTTACCGCTGCAGCTCTGGTTTCTTTTGCTACCGCCGGGCCCAACGACGTGGAGCAGCGCGTCGAAGCGATCCTCAGCAAGATGACGCTCGAGCAGAAGATCGACATGCTCGGCGGCCAAGACGATTTTTACATTCGCGCGTATCCCGACCTGGGCTTGCCTCGCCTGCGGATGGCCGACGGACCGATCGGAGTGCGCCACGGCGGCCCTGCCAGCACGATGGCTGGCGGGATCTCGCTGGCCGCCTCGTGGGATCCCGCGCTCGCCGCCGAAGAGGGCACGCAAATTGCCCGAGATGCCCGCGCGAAAGGCGTGCACTTCATGCTGGGGCCTGCCTTCAACATCTATCGCGCGCCGATGAATGGCCGTAATTTCGAATACATGGGCGAAGATCCGTATCTAGCCGGTCAAATCGCGGTGGGATACATCCAGGGAATGCAAAGCCAGGGAGTCAGCGCCACGGCGAAACACTTCATGGGAAACAATTCCGACTTCGATCGTCACAACACAGACACCATCGTTGATGAGCGCACCATGCGCGAAATTTATCTGCCGGCATTCGAAGCCGCCGTGAAACAAGGCCATGTTCGCTCCGTGATGGATTCCTATAATTTGACGAACGGCACCCATATGACCCAGAACGGCTACCTGAATAATGAAGTCTTGAAGAAGGAGTGGGGCTTCGACGGCATCTTGATGTCCGATTGGACGTCCACCTATGACGCAGTGGGGGCTGCTAATGGCGGCCTGGACCTCGAGATGCCATCGGGAAAATTCCTGAATCGCGAGAAATTGCTTCCGGCAATTAAGCAGGGGTCGGTGAGCGTCGCGACCATAGACGACAAGGTTCGCCGCATCCTGCGCGTCGCAATTCAGTTCGGATGGCTCGACCGCGAGCAAACCGATCTGACGATCTCTCGTTACAACCGCGAAGGCGATCAAGTCGCGCTGCAAGGCGCGCGGGAAGGCGCCGTGCTGCTGAAGAATGACGGGAATTTGCTCCCGCTCAAGAAGGATGCGGTCAAATCCATCTTGGTTGTTGGGCCAGACGCCTATCCCGCCGTGCCCGTGGGCGGCGGCAGCGCTCACGTAGTCCCGTTTGCGGCTGTGAGTTTCGTGCAAGGCATCAGTGACTACGTCGGGAACGCGGGCCAAGTCTTTTACAGTCCAGGCATTCCCACCGTCAGTGAAATGTCGGCAGCGACATTTTTCTCGACGTCTGCGTCGGGCGCGACTGCAGGATTAAGAGCGGAGCATTTCACTAATGCGGATTTAGAGGGACAGCCATTCCTTACGCGCACCGATGATCACATTGATTTCGGACCGCCGAGCCGGAAAAGTTTGCCCGCCGAAGCAGTCTCCTCTCGCTGGACCGGCTACTACACGCCGACCGCCGCCGGCAAATACGATCTTTTTGTCACCTCAACGGGCGAAGACGGCGGCTACTACCGGGCCTACGTTGACGACAAAATCGTGCTCGACGATTGGACTGTTTCCAAAGAGCTCCTAGGTGTCGCGACACTCTCTCTCGACGCCGCGCCCCACAAAATTGTGCTCGAACATCACGGCGAATCTAGGTGGCTGGGCGGGCACCTGCACATGGGAATCGCGCGTCAAGGTAGCTACGTCCTTCCGGACGCGAAGAAGCTGGCGGCGACGGCCGATGTCGTCGTGGTTGCGGCGGGTTTCGATCCTGAATCCGAAAGCGAAGGCGCCGACCGCACATTCCGGCTGCCTCCGGGACAAGATGAACTGATCCAGGAAATGTCCGCCGCGAACAAGAACACGATCGTCGTGCTTACTTCCGGCGGCGGCGTGGACATGAACGAATGGATTGACCGCGTTCCGGCGCTGCTCGAAGCTTGGTATCCCGGGCAAGAAGGTGGCAAAGTTGCCGCGGAAATTCTTTTCGGCGACGTGAATCCGTCAGGCCGGTTGCCGGCAACTTTTGAGCGCCACTGGGAAGATAATCCGGTGCACGACAATTACTACCCGGCAGCTGGGACCAAGCGCGTCATCTACAAAGAAGGCTTGTTCGTGGGCTATCGGGGCTACGAGCATAACGGCACAAAGCCTTTGTTTCCATTTGGTTATGGGCTTTCGTACACATCCTTCCAGTACGCGAATGTTGCCGTCAAGCCTGCGGACGCGAACGCGAAGCGCGACGGAATCTCTGCGCCGCTGTTTCAGATTTCGTTCGACGTGACGAACACTGGAACGCGCGCAGGCGCCGACGTCGCCCAAATTTATGTCGCGGAGTCGCACGCGAAAGTTCCCCGGCCCGCAAAAGAATTAAAGGGCTTTGCGCGAATCGAGCTGAAACCGGGCGAGACAAAAACCTCGACGGTAACTCTGAGCGGCCGCTCTTTTTCCTACTACGATGCGGACGCGAAACAATGGCACGCCGATCCAGGTGAATTCCAAATTCTTATCGGGCGGTCCAGCCAGGACATCCAACTTCGCGGCAGCCTCACGCTTTCGGCTGCAAGCGCAGCGTCGGCAAACAATAAATAGGATTTGCGGCTCTGAAAATTCTGCCGCGCGCTAGTGCATCGTCGGCGTGGCCGGAAAAGCGTCGGTCAGCGATATCACTTGCAGCGAGTTTTGCAGCTGATCCAGTGAAGCCGCAGAAGGCGTCTTAAGCTTCACTGTGACCGGCTCGCCTGGCAGTAAATCAAAATAATTGTCCGCGGTTTGCACGTCCAGATCGCCGAAAGAAATGCAAACATTGCGCGCGAGTACAGGCGACCGAAGCGTTAGCGCATAGGTTCCGTTCGAATTTTCCAGTGACTTCTCGATATGCACAGAGGTCGGCAGATCGAGATTGTGCATCGTGTCGAAGAAAATCAGATTTCGCGACACGTTTTGTCCGCCAACTGCCAGATCGAACGCCAGAAAACTTTTCTTCGGATCAGTGCTCGCCAGCAGCTCCTTCTGATCCAAAGTGAAATACACCGCGCTGGATTGCGCCGGCACCTGCACGTCCTGCGCCTTCTCCATCAGCACCCTGCCGGAAAAATCCAGCAAGCGCCAATGGATCTGGCCGCTCAGCGGCTGCAATTTGTCAGACACCACATACACGTCCACCTTGCCATCGTGCGCAAATGGCGAAACCAGCACGTCATCGTAAAATCGCCGCGCGTAATATTGCAACGCCTTCCAGCGACCGTAGTAATCAATGCTGGCCCAGGAAGCCACCGGCCAGCAGTCGTTCAACTGCCAGTACAGCGATCCCATCGTATTGGGCATCTGCCGTCGCAAGTGTTCCGCGCCCACTTTGATCGCTTCGGCTTGCAACACCTGGCTCAAATACACGAACGAAGCGAAATCCTTCGGCTCTGGATACCAGCGCAGCATGTAACTCAGAATCCGCTCGTTGCCGCCGTGATTTTTCTGATGGTCCTGCATCGTCGCGGAATGGATGTCCATATCGTCCGGTTGCGCGAAAGTACGAATGGTGCGCATCTCCGGGAAGGATTGGAATCCATACTCCGACATGAAGCGCGGAAATTGCTGCGTGTACATTTCGATGGGCGCCAGTGCATGCCACACTTGCCAGTAGTGCATATCGCCGTTGGTTTGGCTGTCCGGAGGATCTTCGAAATTCGCACTCGGTGAACTGGCCCAATAGGGCACGGGATCCGCATAACGCGCGACGACACCCGCGAGAACGCTATGGAACAGCACCACGTAATCCGTCCACACTTTTTCGCGGTCGGCCGGCGAAACCGCTTCCTTGAACAGTTTTCGATCGTCCCAATGCACCCAGCCCGTCTCAATTTCATTATTTCCGCACCACAGCACGATGCTGGGATGATCGCGCAACCGCTCAACCTGCTCGATGGCTTCCTGCCTCACGTTGTTCTGAAAATCCGCGCCGCCCGGAACCATGTCGCCACCGAAAATAAACTCCTGCCACACCATGATGCCGAGTTCGTCGCAAATATCGTAAAAATCATCCGACTCGTAGTAACCGCCGCCCCATTCGCGCACCATGTTCATATGCGCGTCGCGCGCGGCTTCCAGAATCTGGCGATGGTTTTCCGGCGTCACACGGTTCGGAAAGCTATCGAACGGAATCACGTCCGCGCCCTTGGCAAAAACAGGAATACCGTTGACGACGAACGCAAAACTCTTGCCCGTCTTGCCAACTTCCCTGCGCAGCTCGATCGAGCGCAGTCCAGTCTTCAGAGACGCGTCGGCGGCCACGTCACGCCCCATCCGCACCGTAGCCGTGAAACGATAGCGCTCCTGCGCGCCATAGCCGAGCGGATACCACAGCCTGGGATTGGCGATATGAATCGGAACGCTGATGCGATTCACGCCCGGTTCCAATTGCAAGCTTTGGCGAGTGGGCGCAACCGAACCGCCACTCATTTCGCCATAAGTGATTTCAACGATCGCGGCCGTGCTGCGGCTCGCCTCGATTTCGACCTCGGCGGCGAGCGCGGCGAATTCCTTGCTCACTCGCTGCTGTTGCACATGAAAATTCTCGATGCGCACGGCGTCCCAAGTTTCCAGGCGAATCGGCCGCCAGATCCCCTCCGTGACGTAGCGCGGTCCCCAATCCCAACCGTATTGATACGGCGCCTTCCGGGTGTACGGCGCGGTGGCGATGTCTTCTTCGTTTCCGGTCATATGCGAAGTGACCGAAGGCAAGATGTACGGAAGCGCTTTCACTTTCTGAATCATGGATTCGATCGGGGAATGAAACACCACCCGCAGTGTATTCGGGCCGGCCTTCAGCAAAGTTTTCGCCGGAACGCGCCAGCGGCGGAACATGTTGTTGCTGTGCAGCACCGCCTGGTCGTTTACATAGACGTCCGCGTAAGTGTCCAACCCGTCGAAAACCAAGTCCACGTGATCGTGCGCCAGCGTCGCGGCATCGGCCTGAAAAGTGGTCCGGTATTCCCAGTCGGTCAGACCAATCCACTGCAATCGCGTGTCGTTGTCCTGGTAGAACGGGTCGGGAATCAACCCATCGCGCAGCAGATCGGTCTGAACCACGCCCGGGACTTGCGCCGAATGCCATTCCTTCAGCTCGGCGTGGTCCGTGTTGCCGACGGCGCGAAACTCCCACTTCGCTTCGAGCGCGCGCGACGCCGCCTGGCCGGTAACTTGCCCCGGTATCGTTAGAAACACGAGGGAGAACAAGGCTATGCAGCGAAAAAACCTTACTGACAGGGGCAAGTTTGGGCCACCTCAAGTAGAATGTCGCGTTGGGAACGCCGTGCCGGCGCGATTAGAGAATAGATAATGATGATAGGCCGTGCAAGCACATTCAGTTGTGGGCGAGTTGCGACCGCCTGAGGAGACAGCCACTTGGAAGACCGCTCGAAAACCGCAGGGCCGCTGAACGTCGCGTTACTCGGCTACGGATTCGCCAGCAAGACTTTTCACGCGCCGCTGCTGACGAATGTGCCGGGACTGCGGCTTACTCATGTCGTTTCCAGCGACAGCGCCAAAGTTAAAAATGATTACGACGTCAAAGTGCTCGCGAAATCCGAAGAAGCGTTCGCTCTTCCGGAAATTGATTTGATCGTGATCGCGACTCCGAACACCACGCATTTCGATTTCGCCAGCAAGGCCCTCAAGGCCGGCAAGCACGTTGTGGTGGACAAGCCCTTCACCAACACACTCGCCGAAGCGACGGAACTCGTTACTCTGGCAAAGAACCGCGGGCGATTGATCTCCGTTTTTCAGGATCGGCGTTGGGACTCTGATTTTCTCACTCTGCGCCAAGTCGTTGCGAGTGGCGCCCTCGGCGAAGTCGCTCATTTCGAATCGCACTACGACCGTTACCGCCCTGAACCGCGCCGACGCTGGCGCGAACTGCCGGGCCCGGGCAGCGGTATTTGGTTCGACCTCGGCCCGCATCTTGTCGACCAGGCGCTGCAATTATTCGGCCCTCCCGAAGCTCTGTATGCGGACCTGGAAATGCAGCGCCCGCGCGGCCAGGCGGTTGACTACTTTCATGTCATCCTGCGTTACGGCCGCAATCGCGTGATTGTGCATGGTGCGTCGCTCGTAGCTGGGGAAACTCCACGATTTACGATCCACGGCGCTCTGGGAAGCTACACGAAATTCGGCATGGATCCGCAGGAGGAAGCATTGAAGCGCGGCGAGATTCCGGGCGCTCCGGGATGGGGGCAGGACCCGCAGATGGGAACGCTCGTTACCAGGAAGGGCGATGGCTTCGATAAGCGTCAAGTTCCAAACGTTGCGGGGAACTACCTCGCCTACTACGAAGGGATTCGCGACGCGATTTCACTCGGCTCGCCCAATCCAGTAACTCCGGAACAAGCGCTCGATGTGATCAACGTGCTGGAGACCGGCGTGAAAAGTTCGGCGGCGCGCGCTGAATTGCCCTTCAACCCAAACAAATTGTCAGGTCTCTGAATCTGTTATGATTCGTCGCGCACCGTGGGTCGCGACGCGCTGCCGCGAATACAAACTGTTCAATCGCGGATTCTTCAAATGGAAATCTCATGACCCTAGATCAAGATCTCGAAAAGATCGCGCAGCAGGAAAGACGCCTCCAATTCAAGCAATTCGATTCCGAAGCGGCCTGGGCCGTGGGCAGCGCCCTGAAGGCCGCAGCCGAAAAACGCGGCGTCGCCGTGGCGATTGATATTCATCTCAATGGACATCAGTTATTTTCGTACGCCATGCCCGGAACCACGCCGGACAACGCGGACTGGATTCGCCGCAAACGCAATGTCGTCGAGCGCTATCACCGCAGTTCCTACGCCATCGGCTTGACGCACCAGCGCGCTCAGACCACTTTGCAGGGTAAAACGGGGCTCGATCCCAAAGACTACGCTCCGCACGGCGGCTGTTTCCCAATAATTCTCGCGGGCACGGGATGCGTGGGTACGATTACCGTTTCCGGGCTGCCGCAGCGCGAAGATCACAATATGGTAGTTGCGGTGCTTCAGGAATACCTGCACCTGGCGGGCGAGGATCTGGCACTCGGTGTTGCCGCTGCGTCTTGACGGAAAAAAGTTCACAATTTTCATCGCTCCTGGAATGACGTCACGCAGCATCGCGATCCTCCGGCAATTCGCAGTATGCCGCACAACACGATCGCATTTGACGAACGCGCCTCACTGATTCAACATGAACAGCGAGGCAATGTATGCCTGTTGATGGTCACATTCCGACTGGTAACGCTCCAGAAATCCGCGCGGTGATCCTGGATTACGGCGAAGTTCTGTGCCATACGCCCTCCACGGCTGCCATTGCACGCCTCGCCGCCCTGTTCCAATTGGATCCGCGCACTTTCCTACCGAATTATCTGCAGACCCGCGCGTCGTATGACCGCGGGGATTTGCTCTCCAGCGAATATTGGCAGCAATTCGCGACGGAGGCAGGCGTGAAAGTCGGCGCGGATGCAATTGAACAGGCGGGCCAACTGGATCTGGAGCTGTGGAGCGATCTCAACGACGCCATGATCCGCTGGGTCCAGGATCTTCACTCGGCGGGATTCAAGACCGCGATTCTATCCAACATGCCGGCCGATATGGCCACGCACATGCGAAAAAACTTCGCGTGGCTCAGTTATTTCGATTACCACATTTTTTCCGGCGAAGTGCACAGCATCAAGCCCGAGCCTGCGATCTATCAACACTGCATTGACGCCCTGGGTGTGCAGCCCTCCGAAGCGCTATTTATTGACGACCGAGAGATAAATCTGGAGCAGGCGCGCGCCGCCGGGATCCACACAATCCGTTTTCAATCCGTCGAACAGCTGCGCGACGACTTGCAAGCGCTCGGTTTCACGATTTTGCCCGGGCAATCCGAAACGCAGCGCGTGTTGTCATAGTCGCGAGTCCGGAGCGCACGCAGTTCGCGCCCCAATTCTTGCCAGCGAAAAATGTATCCGTTTCGCTGCCTTGTTCATCCAACTCTCTGGCGGCCAGCTGTTCCGCCGACTCACACCGGCGCATATCCCATTCGACACCGCTGTTACGGAGGAAAGAAATGGCCAGTCAACCTCAAGTCGGTTTAGTGCCACCCTTCACCCGTGAGACCGCCGTGCAAAAAGTACGCAAAGCCGAAGACGGCTGGAATTCACGCGATCCACAAAAAGTTGCGCTGGCTTACACGGTGGACTGCCGTTGGCGCAATCGCGCGGAATTCGTCAACGGCCGCGAAGAAATTATTCAGTTCCTGACGCGCAAATGGAATCGCGAGCTGGAGTATCGCCTCGTCAAAGAATTGTGGGCGTTCGACGGCGCGAGGATCGCTGTGCGCTTCGCCTACGAATCGCACGACGATTCCGGGCAATGGTTTCGCTCCTACGGCAACGAAAACTGGGAATTCAACGCCGAGGGCATCATGCATCACCGCTATGCATCCATCAACGATCTACCCATCAAGCCGGCCGAGCGCCTGTTTCATTGGCCCCTCGGAACGCGCCCCGCGGATCATCCGGGACTCAGCGATTTGGGTCTATAGCGCAGCTGGCAATCGCGAACAGTGAGAGAATATGTTACGCCGCACGGCCCGCCAACCGTGGCGGCGATTACTTTTTGGCGGAATTTACGACGGGCTTGGCCTCGGTCGCTGCCGTCTCTGCGCGGAATTTTGCCGCCTGCTCCGGTTGTTTCATCCCGTCATATTCTTCCGCCAAGTCTTTGCGCGCGTTCATCAGCCAACTCACTTTCGGATCCATCTGCGGGCTCAAAATATCGTAGCCGGCATGAGTTTCGACTTCCGCATCCGCATACCGTTGCTGTCGCAGTAATGTTCTGCCCAGTTTAATTCGCGCGATGCCCGTATTGATATGCGTGGGCGCTTGCGACTCCACATAAATGGGAATTGCCCGGCGGTAGAGTTTCTCCGCGCGCGTCCACTGGTGCTGCGCCGTGTACACGCTGGCGAGATTGGAAAGCGCCGTGGCGTATAGATAATGCTGCTCTCCGTAGTCCGTCCGATAAATGTCCGCCATGCGCTCGAAGTATTGCTCCGCGGCATCGTACTTGTCTTCCTGCAGCGCCACGGAACCCAGCTCGTTGAGCGTCGAAGCCACACTGGGATGTACTTTCCCAAACGTCCGCTCCTTGATCGCCAGCGACTGCTGCAGCAGATCCGATGCCTCGTCATAACGCTTCTGGTAAACCAACGATCGCGCGAGGATCGTCAAATCGGTCGCCGTCTCGGGATTATCTTTGCCATACCACGCTTGGACGATGTTCAAAGCCTGGCGGTCATATTGTTCCGCCTCCGGGTAGTGCCCGGTGTCCAGTCGGATAGCGCCGAGATTGATCAACACATCGGCCACGCGCGGGTGGCGCTCGCCGTAAATTTGCTTGTAGATTGCCAGCGCGCGCTGATTGATCTCTTCGGATTTCTCATAGTGGCCGGCATAAAATTCCGCGTTGCCCAGCTCGTACAAACTATCCGCCAGGTCGCTGGGCTCTGATCCCGGTGCAGAGTAAAGTTGCACCGTCTGCTCCAGGATGGCGATGGATTGATCGTAGGCGCCCCGATCTTCCAGCACTCCTCCCAGCGCGAGCATGGCCTTCGCCACCGCCGGATCATTTGCCGGCAAGTGGCGCCGGTCTCGATCGAGTGCCTGCCGTATTAGCCGCTCGGCATCGGGGTATCTTGCTTCCGCGTCGCGCACCGACCCGAGCGCCAGCAGGCCCTTTGCCGTCTCGGTGCTATCTGGTCCGTAAAGCGCTTCGCGTTTCGCCAACGCCGATTCCATCAGCGCGTCCGCCTGCTCTAGCTTTCCCAACTTCTGGTAAATGCCGCCCAGAGTCTCGAAAAGTTCCGCCTGCACTGCAGGCTCAGCATCCAGGCTGCGCGCTTCCTGCACGCCGCGATCGAGCAGTGTCACCACGCGCAAATCATCTGCGGGCCCGGCGGACGGGTCGCCGCCTTGAAAGAGATTCAGCATGAAGCGCTGAATGGTCTGTGTTCGCGCAGCTTGCATCAAAGCCGCATTGCGCGCCCTGGTCAATCTGACGGTGTAAAAAATCACCAGTCCCACCAACAGCGTGAACATCACTGCAGCTGCGGAAACCAGCTGCCAGTGGCGGCGAACGAATTTGCCCAGAGCGTAGTGCCACGTGTCGGGCCGCGCCTCCAAAGGCTCGGCATTCAAATAATGATCCACATCGCGGATGAGCGCTTCCACTGACTGGTACCGGCGCTGCGGATCCTTGTGCATCGCCGTGAGGCAAAGGACGTCCAGATCGGCCCAGGCCGCTCGGCTCGCGGTGACAGCACTACCGCTCGTTTCCGCCGACAGCGATGCGGCCACGGCCGTCTTAGCGGCAACATCCGACGGTTTCGTGGCCTCCTGCTCGGTCAAAACCTTTTCAGCTTGCGCCGGTGTGCAACTCGACAAATCAAATGGCAGTCGCCCTGCAAGCATTTCGTAAAGGACCACACCGAGCGAATAGACGTCACTGTGTATCCCAACCTGCTCGCCGCGAATCTGTTCGGGCGCGGCATAAGCAGGAGTCATAAGGCGCAGGCCCGTAATGGTTTGGTCCACCAACTCGCCAAGATTTTCCAGATGCTTGGCGATGCCGAAATCAAGCAGCCGAATACTTCCATCCTCTTTCACTAAAATGTTGGAAGGCTTCAGATCGCGGTGAATCACGGCATGTTGATGCGCGTACAACACCGCTTCGCAAACCGCGCGGAAGAGGCGCAAACGCTCCGGGATCGTGCACTTCTTCTTCCTGCAATAATCTGTGAGCGGAACACCCTCCACGTACTCCATCACGAAGAAGGGAGTCCCATCCGGCGACGTATCCGCGTCGTACAGCCGCGCGATGGAGGGATGATTCAGCTGCGCAAGGGTGCGCTGCTCGGCGTTGAAGCGTTCGCGGCGCGCGGGCGAAACCCATGCGTCGCGCAAAATCTTGATCGCAACTTCATTTCCAAGATCTTCGCGCTCGGCCAGGTAAACCACTCCCATGCCACCCTCACCCAGCGCCTGCTTGATACGATACGGCCCGAATTCCTTGAACGGAAGCGGACCTGAGGAAGGATCGTTGAATATCTGGCTCGCGACTTCAGCTACATCGCCATCGAGCAGCGATCCACCACGCGCATCCTCCTCCAAAAGCAGCAGGACCTCGCTCACCAGCGCCGAATCGTCACCGCATCGCGTTTCTAGAAATACGCGCTGCTCCGCACGCGGCATGTCCGCGGCTTCGTGAAAAAGAGTTTGGACCTTCTGCCAGCGAGTGCTGTCCATCTTTACTCTCCGGCTGAAATAACAAGGAAACGGCGCAGCGGTCAGCCGTTACGCCCGGCGAAGTTCGTGAGTCAGCCACGCCTTCGCAGCCCGCCAATCGCGAAGAACAGTGGCTTCGGATACGTTGAGGAGCGCTGCGGTTTCCGGAATATCCAGGCCGCCGAAGAAGCGGCTTTCCACCATCATCGCCTGCCGTGGATTCATGCGCGCGAGCTCTTCCAGCGCGGTGTTTAGCGCCAGCAGTTCATTTTCGCTAGAGGGTTTCTGCTGAAGCTCGCCGTCAAAGGTTACAGTAATTTTAGCGCCGCCGCCGCGCTTGCCGGAATTTCGCCGCCGCGCGGCCTCCACCAGCAGCTGCCGCATCGCACGTGCCGCAATGCGCTTGAAATGAAGCCTGGATGTCGCGCCAACGTCCGGGGACTTCGAAAGCTTCAGCCACGCTTCGTTCACCAACGCGGTTGGGCTGAGGGTGGCGCTGGGGTCGCCGCGCCGGACGCTCGATGCCAATCTGCGCAGTTCTTCATAGGTGATGCTGAACAAGTGGTCCAGCGCCTGTCTCTTCGCGGCGATCGGGCCCGTTTCCTCAAGTCCGGATTCGCCTGTGCCTTGAGACGGCTTCGCCACCGTGACGGTTTTTCTTTCGCTTTCGCGCATAGCGTAGTGAAGGGTCATGCCTGGGAACCCGTCTGTCGCCGGCTGCGGGTCCCGTCTATGCACGGAACTGTAGCACCGTACGCAGCCATACGGCAACGGATGGCGTTTGCGTGGCTGGTCTTCGGGACTCCAGCGAAAGAGACCCGCGCGCTATTTTGAAATCCAAAAAATTGGAATATGTGCTCAGGAGAATTTTATGAATGGCAGATCCATCCGCAATGCGCTTCTCGTCTTCGTTCTGGCTTCGGCAGCACTGGCCGTGGGGTGCGGGGGCGGCACCGAGGGTAAATACCGGGACCCCAGCGGCACAATCAACGCTGAATTCAAAGACGGCAAGGCCTATGTGGCACTCGGCGCGTATGCCGTTGACGGTACCTACAAAATTGACGGTAACAAGATCGTCGCGCGCGGCGATTTCGGGCCTATGCTGCCCAGCCCGCTGATCTTCACCGTGAACAAGGACGGCACCATTGATGGCCCACGCGACACCATGATTCCCCGTCTCGAGAAAGTGAAATAAGCGATTGCGATTCTTCGCGCGAAGTCTCGCAAAGAAGGGAGGCTCGTGATGAGAGTCCATCGCGCCACTTCCGTCATCCCACTAACGCTAGCACTTGCGATGGCGATGGTCCTCGGACCAATCGGCTGCGGCCACTCGAGTTCCGATAGCGCCGCGGATGAAGGAATTCCCGGCCTCACTGGCGCGGACCGCGAAGCGCAAAGCGCCGCCATGGCGGAACTGCAGCGGCATTGGCGCAAAGGGTCCGATGGCTGGACGACCGCCATAGTCTCCGGCAGTCCATACGCGCCCGATCATTTTCTGCGGCAGTGTCGAGCGTTAAAGATCAAAGCCATGGTGCCGCAGGATCTCAGCCAGTCCGACAAACTGAACGGTTTCGAGTGGGTCGGGCGAGCGGAATTCGAGCCCACATCTTGTCGCGAAGGCGGCGGGCAGGCGGGGATGGTTTTGGACGGCATGTCGAACGTAGTTGTCAGCAAACACAGCGGCCAATGGAGCCAGTGGGTGGACTTCACGCCGGGCCCGTTGCGCTTCGCGCGGGAAAAAGGCCGGTGGCAATTCAATTGGGACGCCACCTATCTGCGCGGCACGCTTCCCGGAGCCCAGGATTTCGCAAACGCCGGAGTGCAGTAAGCGAAATCGAAGTGCAGAGCACGCGTCATGCGTTGCAAATGCCTGTTGGTCTACCGAATCCTTGACGGCTACTCCGCCACCCTGCTCGCCAGCGCTTCCACCACCGCGATGTTCGGCAGCAAGTCTTGCGGTATCCCGTGCCGCTGCTGCAAATACGCCGGACTATTGTAGGAAGCCCAGACCTTCCCCTGCGAATCTTCCCAAACCAAAATTTTTAGCGGCAGATCAATCGCCGCACTGGGAGCCGCCAGCATTATCGGAGTTCCGCCTTTCGGATTCCCGAAAATCAACAGCTTAGTCGGACGCATTTTCATCCCAACCTTTTCCGCTTCGCCGCTGTGGTCCACCAGAGCGAAAAGCGTCACTCCCTTCGCCTGCAGAATGCCTTTGAGTTTCTCCACGGTCTCGTCCACCGAATGGTTGGTCGCCTTATTGATGATTCCGTTGTCCGCCATGGGTGCCATTGATGTCATGGGCCCCTCCTTGTTATTGCGGGGTTGTTCCCGGTCGTAGCATCTGCCGAACCGCGCACTGAAATCAGGTAAACCGTCATCGCCAATCCGACCAATGCCAGAAAAACCGCTATCGTTACAGCCGGCCCCGCAGGACGAGAACGCACCTGGTCACCGCGATCGAGCAGCCGGACCAATCGAGCGTGCTGCCATCCCGCAAATAAATTCACGAACACGCCCACGGCGATCAGTGCAGTGCCAAACCACAGCGAGAGCCCGTACGCTTGAGCCGACGGCGTGTGTTCTGCGGCTTGCAGTTCTTGCAGGAAAAGTCCGAAGCGCGCCACTACGAAGCCGAAGCCCATCAAAGCCAGGCCGGTGCGAATCCATGCAAGAACCGTGCGCTCGGCCGCCAGGTAATCGCTAAGAGCGGCGTGCGGATTGCTTGCTATAGGACCATCCATCTCGCCGCCTCTCGTTGCAAGTGGTCTGCTCGGCGCGCCGCCTGAGATCCGGCGCGATCGCCGTGCATGCTGGCGGAATTATATTCCGACGGCGAATCCGCGGGCTGCATATTATTTCGCGCAACCGCCGTATCCCGCGCTTAACGAATTTCATCCAATTCGCAGTAGCGGTGCAGGTGCAAGCTAACGCGATAGGAGCAATAAAGTGACCACCAAACGGATTGAAGTACAGCGGTTTACTGTGATTTCTTCCAAATCATTCCAGGACGTCCTCGCGAAACTCGACGCGGCCATTGGCCATCCCAATATGGCGACGTTTCGCAACGACATGACGTCGGCGAAGACTTTTGCGGAGCTGGAGGCCGCAGTGCAAAAAGTCGTCGGAAGCGCAGGCTTGATGGAATTCGCGCGCTTCGACCTCGGCGAAGTCTTGCGCAGAAAACTCGGTGAACGCGCGCCAAAAAGCGTGC
>Ga0210391_10001938_pt1 | contig 18344 bp, 5 predicted proteins | sample IncBWC12OmetaG_FD_160573 | JGI IMG/M metagenome (GOLD analysis project Ga0210391, IMG submission 160573) | Forest soil microbial communities from Barre Woods Harvard Forest LTER site, Petersham, Massachusetts, United States - Inc-BW-C-12-O ... | reverse complement strand
AGTCACCGGAACTCGGCTTCCGATAAATCCTCCTTACATCTGGCTGAACTAAGCAACTGCGGGTACGGCTGCCTGGCCGATCCGCCGTAACGGCACGTAGACATCGCCGCTCACCCAGAGCCGATGTAGCAGAACGGCCAGCTTACGTGCGACTGCAATAGTTGCCCGCTTCTTCCCACGCTTGCCTCCGCGCTCAGCCAACTTCATTCCCCACCGGCGCAGGTCGCTGTCGACTCCCCATGGCCCCAGTATGTGATGAGCGGCTTGCACCAGCAATGCTCGCAGGTATGGATCGCCCTCTTTGCTGATACGCATCTGCGGCTCACTCTGGCCCGAGTTACGCCTCCCAGGCTGGAGGCCCACGTAACAGGCTGCATCTCGGCTTTTGCGGAAACGACTTGGATCTTCCAACGTCAACATGTACGTGAGCGCGATCAGGGTTCCCACTCCCTTAATCTGCTTCAGCCGTTTAGCCTCTGGATACTTGTTCTGGACCATGGACTCGAGCAACTCATCGTAGTCGCGAATGCGTTCGCTGACTGACTGGACCTCCTCATAAGCGGACCCAGCGCGTTCTTCAACTCCGGGCTCAAATCTTGGGCAGCCTTCGGCTTCATGCTGCGTGCATTACCTCTGCCAAGCTTCTCTCCATAGGACTTGGTTAGGCCGCGAGCTGCGTTGACCAACGTTGTTCTGTTACGGACTAGAGCTGCCCGTGCCCGGATCACAATCAGGTCCGCTTGTGCCTCGGCACTTCGATGCTTAACAGGACACAAAAGCTGCGGATCGATACGCACCAGCCGCGCGAGCGTAAAAGCATCGAGACGATCATCCTTGCGTTTACTCTCCCCGATCAATCGCACGTTGCGCGCGTGCGCCACAATGGCCTCATGACCCAATTCACTGAGCAGCCGGCTTACCCACGGTGAATGCGTCCCGGTTTCGAGCGCTATACGACACCTGGGCATCGATCCGAAGACTTCTCTCATAGCCTTCGGCGTCGTGCTCACCTTCTGTTCCAGCAGGACATCGCCGGCCGCATCCAGCACGCAATAGTAGCTCGACCTGTCGCCTAGATCCAGACCGATAGTTAGCCGTTCGCAGTTCCTGTTGAGTGTCAGACCCACCGCTATAGGGGTATGCTTCTTCATAACCGGCCTCCTTTATCTCCTGCGCTTCGAGCGCGTCGATAACTTGGGAGCTTAACGCATCCCGCTGGAGGCCGGACTTCTCATCCCATCTGTTAGCAACAGTCGAACGAACGGCACTTGTCCGAAAAGCGGACTTATCGCCCAAGTGAACGCACCGTCAGTTACGATTTCGCGCTATCTACGAACAATTCAATCCAAGTACCTCTGGTTGACGACAAACGTATCGGGCAGAGGAAGGTCCGCGGCGTTCACGGTTCACGGCCAGAAGTCAGCGGCGGAGGGGATTTCCAAGGTACCCGACCGGTTGGTGTTCCAGTCGTAGACGGCGGTGACTAGCTGGGCAGAGGTGTTGGCGGGCAGGTCGAGATCGAGTGAGACGGGGAGGCCGGTTTTGGTAATGGAGGCGTATTGGGCGGGCGAGAGCTGGGCGGCCTCACGGGTGGCCTGCCAGTTGAGGGCAGAGCCATCTTCCGCATACGCCTTGATGCCGATGAGGAGATTGGCAATACGCTCGCCGTTAGGGGCCTGGCCAAAAAAAACGTCCTCGGCGCGAATGGTGAAAGAGACGGTGTAGCGAGTGAGAGGACCTGTGACCTGCGCGTTCTGACCGGCGGGTTCGCTGCTGTGGTCGGTGCTGGGCGCGCCGCTGGCACCGTAGAGGATGCCGGTGGCGTTGGGCAGGCCGAGCTTGAGCAGCGGCGCAATGGGGTCTACCGACGGAGCGCCATCGGTTGAGGCGGAGTCTGCGTTGTAGCCCTGTCGATAGGCGAGCTTGTATTTGCCGCCGTTGACCTTGACGTCGATACGGCGGAACCCGCCGTCTGTAGCGGAATCCGAGGGCGAGTAGCCGACGGTGTAGTAAACGTCGCCGTCGTGGACGATGCTGCGGAGTGCGGCGTCGATGTCGTTGGTGGTGAAGGCGCGGCCGCCCGTGGAGCCAGCAAGCTGCTCCATGCCGGCGACGGCGGCGCCGGAGTTCAAGGCTTCAGCGGCAAGCGAACTTGTGGGGCTGGCAGCGGTTCCAAAGTGACCGGTACCACCGGCGGAGCCTGCGCCGGAGGAATCCGCTAGTCCGATGTTCGAGTTCATGATGCCCGCGCCACTCACCCGGTAAACGGCGATCCGGGAAAGCGTGAAAAGGTTGGCGGTTTGCTCGATGTGGTTCACGTAGCCGGGAAGATTGCGATTGTTCTTGAGCTGGTCAAACTGGACCGGCGTGGGGAAGAAGACGACGGGAAAGGAGCTGGCAAACCAAACCAGATTTTTGCGGCCGGGAATGCCTTCGAGGTAGCGGGCGAGCGCGTTGAGGGCTTCGAAGGTCATAGAGGCGCGGGTGCCGAAGCTGTAGGCATGGGCATTGGCCTGGGCCGCTTGAAGGGCTGCGACACCGTTGGAGCGCATGGCCTCTAGGTTTGCGATTGAGTCGGCATCGTCGGCGTTGTCGCTGCGGGTCTGGGCCACGGGACCGCGCTCGGCATGCGTGCGGCCGACGGCGGCGAGGAGCGCGGCGGGATCCGAAGTGAAGCCCTGAAGAAGACGCAGATTGGAGGCAAGGGAGAAGACGGCGACCTGGGTTCCAGGGTCGAGCTTGTGAAGGAACGCCAGAATCAGCTTGCGAACGTAAACCTGGTCCTGGGGCTCGGAATTAAGCGAGTCGAGTAGGAGGACATAAAGGGCGCCCGAGGGTGGCGCTTTGGGAACGTTGGTGACGGCGCCGGGCGGAAGCGGTGGCATGGCAGGAGGGGCGGCGGGGGCGGGCACGCTAGCGGAGTGTTCCTCGAAAAAGTCGATGGTCTGGGGCTTCCCGCCTTCTTCGATGGAGAAGTCCGATTTGAGCAGGCCGGAAACAGGAGCGCCGTTTCTCTTGTCGACAACGACATCGACGAGCACCTGGCGGGCAGCGGTTCGGAACACGGGGGTGTTGGGGATGTCGGCCGCGGGCGAGACGGGCGGAGCGGATTCAGCAGTGTATGGCGCGGGCTGCACGGTTGGCTGGGATTCCGACGGGAGAGGGTTCACCGAATTCGCAGTCGTGCTTGCGGACGGCGCAGCCTGTGAACCGCTCGGAGGAAGGGGCTTTGCGGAGGGTGCGGTGGTTAGAGGAGAGGCGTTTGCTGGCTCTGTCTTCATTGAGCCATTGTTGTAAGCGGGAGAGGGTTGGCTCTCCAGCCTCGCCGCCTCGCTGTCCGCCAGCACTATCGCATCCGCGCGGAAGACGTGATAGTTCTCAAATACCCCATCGTTCAGCGATTTCTGAAGGCCCGGCGTTACGGCAAGCGAAGGACAGCCCCCGTGCTCCCATGACCCAACCGTTAGGAGAGAATGCGCAAGCGAAGAGGTGACGCTCCTGATAGGCAAGAAGTAGTCTTTGCCGCCGATACTGACCTGCCCGTATTCCACTTCAATGCCAGAGTTGACGATGAATTCATCCGGTGTCATGTCCGCCAACAGCATCAGTCGAAGGATCGTTCCGCTCGCGGGATCGATGGCCATCTTTCCGTGATAGGCGACGACCTTGCTGAAGGTTTGTGGAGTGGTGGAGCAGCCTGGATTGGTAGGAATGGAGTCGTACGTAAGCGTGTAATGAGAGTTTTCCTTTGGTACTTCGTAACTGAAAACTGCCTGGAGACCGGTTGGACCCTGTTCCCAGTGACTCCACGCCAGCTTGCTCCGGGCAGCATCTATAAGCACCACGCCAAGGATCGGCCCAAAAACACCCGAAGTGGTCAGGCTTCGCATCAGCGAATCCAATTTGCTTCTCTCCACCACTTCGCGGCCGTCACGAAAGAGACCGTGACATTGGAGTCGTTCACCAGATGAATTGGCTGGTAGGCAGTGGTGATCGCACCCGGCCACTGCACCGCCGGCATGTCTTCAAAACTGCTGGTAACTCGTGTGGCAAAGAAATTAGGCAACTGGTGAAGCGTCTGCGTGACGTAATTCACGCTCAGAGCCAATATCTTGCGCTGCGTCGCCTGGTCCGGGGTGGATTGGTCGGGAATCTCGGCTGCGGGAGGATCGAGGAAGGCCGACGCATCCGCCACAATCATGAGTGCCTGCCGCGATTTCTCGCCGGGCAGCTCCGTTTCCAAACGGTTGAGCTTTGCCGTGCTCAACCGTTCGGTCAATTCCAGATCCGACAGTTGCCTGGCAACTTCCGCATCCTGCAAGCTGTGTGCCGCGGCAAGCGTCTGCTCCAACCGGTCGACCGTGACCCGTTTTGCGCCAAACGCGGAAAGCATGAATCCAGTCAAAGCGAACAAAAGGGCCAGCGCGCGCATCCCAACTTCTCAGGAAGAACAACCTTGCCACTCTATCTTTGACGGCCAGGATTGGTCCATAGTTCCCGCGAGCAGTGATAACTAGCCGGGCCGCCCATTGAGTTGTGTCTGGCAAGTTGCCGTGTAACCGGCTAATCGGACAAGTGATAGCTGTCTGTTGGAGCGGCACGCCTTTCTCCACGAGCGCTAAATCGCCGAGTCACTCACCGTGCTCAATGCACAGGCACACACAAAGATGAGCGATACGTCCGAGAAAGCAGACTCCATCGTTAGGAACCAAATCGATTGCGGTATTGAAATACGTCAACGCCGAAGCACAATTATCAAGTTTTAGGTGCCGGAGGAAGGAAGCCATCTCAGCGATTAATAATCCTCAATTCGGCTATCACGCACTTCAAGTGAATTATGCCTGGAAGCTAATTGTAGGGCAGGGAACTCACTGTAAGAACATCTGGGTAGGGCGCAGTGGCTAACTTGGCCAAGCTATATTGGGGAGCTTTAGTGTCATTCGAAAGCACGCGATATCGGGAGATTTTCGCCTCCCCATGCTCTCCGAGATGTCTGTGCCACGCAGCTATTGTGGAGCAACTTCTAGTGCCTGAGATAGCAGATTGCGAGGAAGAACTGGCTCCTAGCTTCTGGCTCCTGGTCGATCAACAGCGCTGAGACGAGGCTGCTGAAACCGCTTCGGTATGAGCGGGCATCTGTGTTCATGCCCCGTGTGCTTCGTCGACTGGACAGATGGGCTGGAAGAGCAAGATGTAACAATTGGAGACCGCAACCTTCCCGCCGCAGGGCCTTGAGAGTGTGCCATTCCAATTGCCTTGAAGTGCTGCAGATATCCGTCTTAGTAGATTACGGATTGTCACGAGAAAGAATACGCGAAAACCGATCGAGGTAATTCAGTCTATTTTCCAGAACCGGCTCGCTGTAAGTAAAGGTCTTTTGGTACTGAACACGGGGTGCCACGACCCTGTTCGAGACGATTATCTTGCATGGACGGCTACGATGTAGTATTTTATATGCCTGCGGAAAGTAGTATGTCCTTTTTCCTACATTTCCGCTAAACAAGATGGTCGCCCGTTCCGCTGCACTGATACTCGTTACGAGTCTATTCGGGAGGAGGCGGGTATGGCTGAGAATCCGGGATCCGCCAACCCAGGAGCCAGGGAAGTGGCTTCGGAATTCAAAGCTCCCACCATCAGTCTCCCGAAGGGCGGCGGAGCGATCCGCGGCATCGATGAAAAATTTGCTGCCAATCCGGTAACTGGCTCGGGAGCCCTGAATCTCCCCATTCCAATCACGAAAGGGAGAGGCGGTTTCGATCCTCAACTTACTCTTTCTTATGACTCGAGCGGCGGCAACGGACCCTTCGGCTTCGGCTGGACCCTCTCACTGCCGTCGATCACAAGGAAAACCGACAAAGGCCTGCCACATTACGTGGATTGCGACGAGTCCGACATTTTCATTTTGTCGGGTTCAGAGGATCTGGTACCGGTCCTTGTTTCTGAGGAGACAGGACGCTGGACCGATGAACCGATTCCGTCGCGCCAAAGATACAAAATTAAATCCTACCGTCCGCGTACCGAAGGGCTTTTCGCCAGGATCGAGCGCTGGACTCGGATCGACGACGGCGCGACACACTGGCGATCCATCTCCAAAGACAACATTCTGAGCATCTATGGCCTTGACTCCAATTCGCGAATTGCCGATCCCCAAGACTCCGCGCATGTATTCAGTTGGCTGATCTCGAGCAGCTTTGACGACAAGGGCAACGCCATAATCTACGACTATGCTGAAGAAACCGGCGAGGGCGTCGATCTCAATCTCCCAAGCGAGGCCCGCCGCGAACGCTGCGCCAATCGGTATTTACGGCGAATCCGTTATGGCAACCGGGCGCCACTCCTGTTTGATTCGGCGAAACCGGATCCGCGCCGGCCCCATATGGAGGCACCTGACTGTTACGAAGCCGCTCAATGGATGTTCAGCCTGGTCTTCGACTACGGCGAAGGGCGCTATCAGGAAGAAGAGCCTGATGACGAGGGGCGGATTTTTGTGCGTGCATCTTACGATGCGCTGTGTTCCTGGGGCGCGCGCCGCGACCCTTTCTCTTCCTTTCGTTCCTGCTTTGAGTTACGCACATACCGTTTGTGCCGGCACGCGCTCATGTTCCATCATTTCGCGGACGAGTTGGGCTCAGAGAATTACCTTGTTCATGCAACCTCGTTCGAGTATCGCGAGAAACCTATCGGATCTTTTCTCGAACGCGTCAAACAGTCCGGCCACGCTTCCGAAGACCGCGGCCGCTACCTGACCAGCTATCTGCCGGTGCTGGATCTTTCTTATACGTCGAGCCCCTTGGAAGACTCTGAGTACAAAGGCTTCAAAGTCCAGGATGTCGACCAGGAGAGCTTGCGCAATCTACCCGTTGGTATCGATGGCGCCGGTTACCGGTTTCTGGACCTGGACGGAGTCGGTATTTCCGGGGTTCTGAGCGAACAGGATGAGGCGTGGTTCTACAAACCGAACCTAGGCGGAGGAAGGTTCGGCGCCACTGAAACAGTGCGGGCTCGGCCCGCGGCATCTTTGGACGCGCGATTCCATCGTTTGATGGATTTGTTCGGGGACGGGAACCTGGATCTGGTCGATTTCTCCTCGTCCTCAACCGGGTATTACGAGCGCAATGTCCACGGCGGATGGAGCGATTACCGCGCGTTCCAATCGATCCCCGTTTTGAACTGGAACGATCCGAATTTGCGGTTCGCCGATGTCACCGGCGACGGTGTCGCGGACATTATCGTAACCGAGGATGACGCCGTCAAATGGCATCCGGCCATGTTGCGCCAGGACGGAGTAAGCACGGGCCTTGGCCTTAGCGAAGGCTTCGGCGAAGAAATACGGGTGCACATCCCCATGGACGACGAGTGGTCCGGGCCACGAGCTGTTTTCGCCGACGGCACGCAGTCCATCTTCCTCGCCAACATGACCGGAGACGGCTTGTCCGACATCGTGCGCATCCGCAATGGCGAGGTCTGTTACTGGCCAAACATCGGCTATGGACGATTCGGTCCAAAGATCACCATGGATTGCTCGCCATGGTTTGACACGGCCGACCTATTCGACCAGCGCCGCATTCGCTTGGCCGACACGGACGGTTCCGGCACTTCTGACATTTTGTATCTTGGCGAAGACGGCGTGGATGTGTATCTCAACGAGGCGGGCAATCGTTGGAGTTCGGCGCGCAGGATTGTTCAGTTGCCCAAAACCGACAATCTTGCCACCGTCGACGTGATGGATTTTTTGGGCCGCGGCACCGCGTGCCTTGTGTGGTCGTCGCCGCTTCTAAGCGAACAGGGGCGGCAGCTTCGTTACATCGACCTGATGTGCGGCCAGAAGCCGCATCTGCTAGAACGCGTGGTAAACCATGCGGGCGCGAACACGCGGATCGAATACGCGTCGTCCACGGAGTTTTATTTGGCGGATCAGGCAGCGGGAAAGCCTTGGGTCACTCGGCTGCCCTTCCCGGTCCATGTGGTAACGCGTGTGGAGAGTTACGACGAGGTAAGCCGCAGCCGTTTCCTCTGCCGCTACACGTACCACCACGGATTTTATGACGGCCTTGAACGCGAGTTTCGAGGCTTCGGCCGCGTGGATCATCTCGACACTGAAGAAATTGCGAGCCTCATGTCGCCCGGAAAGTTTCCCATCGGCGACAACGTCGACCGGGCATCCAGCACGCCTCCCGTACTGACCAAAACCTGGAATCACACGGGCGTCTTCCTCGACAGCGGACAGGTTTCGCGTCACCTGGAGCACGAATACTTCCCCGATGACGCGCAACTCGACGACACGATTCTGCCGGCGGGACTTTCGCCGTACGAAGCGCGCGAAGCGGTCCGGGCCCTCCGGGGCTCGGCTCTCCGGCAGGAAGTTTACGCTCTGGACGGTACGGCAAAAGAGGGAGTGCCGTATAGCATTTCGGAAAACAACTTCACGATCCGCATGGTGCAACCGCTCGGACCCAACCGCTACGCGGTTTTCTTCGTGCATCCCCGCGAAACTATCAGCTTTCACTACGAACGCGATCCGGACGATCCGCGCATAGGACACAGTTTAACGCTTGCCGTCGACGACTATGGCAACGTCCTGAAGTCCGCCTCCATTGGCTACGGGCGGCGCAAGCCGCGGCTGCAAGAGCAGCACGGCGTACTTGCGACACTCTCGGAGAGCCACTACACTAACGCCATCCAACAGCCGGATGTCTATCGGATCCCGATTCCCTCCCAGGCGGACAACTTCGAGCTGACTGCTCCGGAATTACGCGGCGCGCAGCCTCTGAAATTCCGTGCGATCGAATTTCTCGCAGCGTCGGCCAGAGCGATCCCTTACGAAGCTACAGCCACCGAAGGCGAGATTGAGAAGCGTCTGATCGAGCGGCAGCGCTCACTGTACCGTCGGAACGATTTGAAGGGCCTGCTGCCATTGGGCCGCGTCGAGTGGATGGCCCTGCCTGGTCAGACCTACAAACTCGCACTTACGACGGGCCTGCTAGATGTCTTTCGCGAGAAGGTTGAGGTGGGAGAGATGCGATCGCTGCTCCGCGATGCCGCATATCGCGACCTTGATGGAGATGGCCCGTTTTGGATTCCCTCTGGGGAGGTTTTCTACTCGCCTGAAGCGGAAGATCCAGAGCGCGAACTCGCCTTCGCCAGAGCGCATTTCTTCCTGCCCCACAGGTTTCGCGATCCCTTCGGCAATGTTACCACTGTCAATTACGACGAAAAATACAATCTGTCGGTTGTCTACACACGGGATGCGGCCGCCAACGAGACGTTTTCTGCGCCTGACTATCGCGTGCTTCAACCGAGGGAACTGACGGATCCAAACGGCAATCGCACTCAAGCTCGCTACGATGCCGTGGGGATGTTGGCGGGGACAGCGGTGATGGGTAAGGCCGTCGGACTAGTCGAGGGCGACTCTTTCCATCGCTTCGTCACTGATCTCACACCTCTCCAACTAAAGGAATTCTTCGACGCGGACAATCCTTCCGCGCAGGCCTCAAAACATTTAGGCACCGCGACCACCCGGATTCTGTACGACTTCGCCCGGGTCCCGATGTGCGCGGTCTCCATCGCCCGCGAAACGCACGAGAGCGACCTCGCTCCAGGAGAGCACAGCAGGATGCAGCTTCGTTTCGTCTATTCCGACGGATTCGGACGCGAAGGTCAAACCAAATTTCAGGCCGAGCCGGGCCCCCTGAATCCTGACGATCCGCGTGCATCATTTACTGATCCGCGCTGGGTCGGCACGGGAGCGAAGATTTACAACAACAAGGGCAAACCGGTGCGCGAATACGAGCCCTTCTTCGCCGCGACACCGCACTTCGGAATCGAGAAGTGGGGTGTCAGCAACACTCTGATTTACGATCCGGTTTTACGCGTTGTCGCTACGCTGCACCCGAACAACACGTACGAAAAAGTGGTTTTCGATCCGTGGAAGCAGGTGACTTTCGACGTCAACGACACGGTGACCTTCGATCCGAAAACGGATCCGGATGTCGGCGAATATTTCCGCCGTCTGCCCGATGCGGACTATCTACCCACCTGGTACCAGCAGAGGGTCGACGGTAGCGAAGGCCCGCACGAGCAGACGGCCGCGATCAAGGCGTCCAAGGATGCTAACACGCCCACCGTCGCCCATTTCGACACCTTAGGCCGGACGGTTTTGAGCGTCGCCGACAATGGCGGCGGGCAGTATTTTCGCACCCGCACCGCGCTCGATATCGAAGGCAACCAACTGACGATCGTCGACCCGCTCGACCGCGTCGTAATGCGCCATCGGTACGACATGATCAAGACCGGGCTTCGCCACGCGAGCATGGAGGCGGGCGAACGATGGATACTCAACGACGTTATGGGTAAAGTTGTGCGTTCGTGGAACAGCCGCGGCTTTGTCTTCCGAACCGAGTACGACGAATTGCGTCGCCCGGTGCGGTCGCACGTCGCGGGCGGCGGTCTCTCTCACGAGATTCTGTTTGAGCAGACGATTTACGGCGAAAGTCCCGAGACGGGACTTTCCGAAGCGCAGCGCAAGCAGGCGAATGTGCTCGGAAAAGATTTCCGGCATTTCGATGGCGCGGGCATCGTGAACACTGAGCTCTACGATTTCAAGGGCAATTCGTTGCGCAGCTCGCGCCGCTTTGCCCGCGAGTATCGGAAGGCTTTGGACTGGTCCGAACATCAGGCGTTCGAGAGCCGTACGTTTGGCAGCGCAACCAAATATGACGCGCTCAACCGGGCCATCGCTTCAACGGCTCCCGACAACAGCGTTTATCGGCCGAAATTCAACGACGCGAATCTTCTGGAAGCGGTCGACGTCAACCTGCGTGGCGCCGAACAGAACGGACGTCCAGTCTGGACCCCGTTCATCACTTTGATTAATTACGACGCAAAGGGTCAGCGTACGATTTGCCGGTACGCCAATGGGCTCGAAACCACCTACAAGTACGACGAAAAGACGTTCCGCCTCGTTCGTTTGAAAACGACGCGCACTGCGGTCGAAACGGGGATGTCCAGCCGAATTTTCAAAGATCCGACCATCGTTCAGGATCTCCATTACACCTATGATCCGGTCGGCAACATCACTCGAATCGCAGACGCCGCGCTCAAGACAGTGTTTCACTCGAATCAGCAGCTCGATCCGGTCTCCAACTATGCCTACGACCCTCTCTATCGCCTGGTCGAAACCACCGGGCGCGAACACATCAGCCAGTCCGAGTTCAACTTCCTGCCCCGCCACCACGACTATCGCGACTATCCCTTTGAGGGCGCCGCGAAATTGCATGATTTACAGGCACTCGAACACTACACCGAGTTCTATTCGTACGACCAAGCGGGCAATTTTCTAAAAATGTTCCATCGGGCGGCGCACCGCAACTGGACGCGCACATACAGCTATTGCGAAACCAGCTTGCTAGAGCCCGAAATGGAAAGTAACCGGCTGAGCCAGACCGTCCTCTCCTCGCTTCCGGGTGCTCCAGTCGAGAAATATTCTTACGATGCGCACGGCAACATGACGCGGATGCCGCACTTGCCGTCAATGGAGTGGGATTACAAGGACCAGCTCAGCGCGACGTCGGCGCAGGTGATCCACGAGAGTCAGCCGGAAACGACGTATTACGTCTACGAATCCAGCGGTCAGCGTGCGCGCAAAGTCACCGAGAGCCAGCGCGGTAAACGAATCAGCGAGCGGTTCTATATCGGCGACTTCGAGGTTTTTCGCGAGTTCGCCGGACGTGACGTGCGCATGGAGCGCGAAACGCTGCACGTCATGGATGACAAGCAACGCATCGCGCTGATTGAAACCAATACCTTTGAAGCTGGCGATAGGGTCCACGCGCCTGCGGTCCGGCAGCGGTATCAATTCGCGAATCATCTGGGCTCAGCCTGTCTTGAGATTGACGATGCGGGCGGCTTGATCACGTACGAAGAGTACAGCCCGTACGGAGACACCACCTTTGAGACAGGAATCAGCGCCGCTGAGGTGCAGCGGAAACGATATCGGTACACGGGCAAGGAGCGAGACAACGAGAACGGCTTCACTTATCACGGAACTCGTTACTACGCCCCATGGCTCGGCAGGTGGACCGCAAGCGATCCCGCAGGCCTTATTGACGGACCGAATACGTACGCGTTTGTTCGAAACAATCCCCTGCAATACACCGATGCGACGGGCACGGAATGTGACCCAAGCAACTCATGTTGCGTTGATCCGACGCTCCAGTCCTCCTCTGAGGATACAGAATCGACATCCAGTTCCGGGGTCTGTTCAAGCTCGGAGGCCTCCAGCAGCCCCTCAACCGAGGTAGCCTCCGGTACACTATCCGGAGCCGCGACGGCTTTAAGCAGCGCCCCCGTGTCGATGGTCCCTACTCAGACGTCAAACTCAATCGAAGACCTAGTGACCTTTGCGCGCTCGCAGGCGGGTTTTGAAACCGGTGCCGTGAGGCCACCTACCTTCAATTCCAGATCGGCGAGTCCCTTCGGAACGGCGGCGCATGCTGAGGCAACGGATGTGTTCGACGAGATGAAGGACATCGGTTTCTACGATTCGGAAAGGATCCTTTCCGAAGTGCGCGTGGTGAACGGCGTCGTCACGCAGATCGGGGGTACTCCGGGCGGTCCTAGGGGATCGCACAATCTCGATATCGTTGTCGAAAGGCCCGGTGCGCCCATTGCAGTCGGCGACAACATGTTAGGTGGTGTTGCCGAGTCGATCCAGGATTTGAAATATGGCGGCGGCGTCATCAATCCAGGGTACGGTGTTTATGGGTCGCCTTTGTTTACAGCCAACGGGAGCACGACACCGGGACCGATGCCGGATCTCTCCACAACAATGTCGAGCGGCTCACGATGGCTTGCTGGCGGGGCGGGCGCCCTTAATGCCGCGGGCGGCGTGTTCATGCTCGCAAGCGTCGACGTACAGAACGATCCCGGACTCGTTACCGCGGGCAAAATCACAAGCGGCACAGCCAGTGTAGTCGGCGGCGGGCTGGAACTTGGTGGGGCAGCATTCGGTGCGGCAGGAGTCGTAGAGACTGGGGCCGCATTCTCGGGCGTTGGAACCGTCATCGCCGTCCCCATCATCGCCTACGAAGTCGGTCGGCCTCGTGGTGTCATGGCGTACGACCCCCAATTAGCCGCGCGGGCAATTCAAGAGGGACGCAACCCATTCTGCGCCCAGTGCCATGGCCCGGGCGGCGCCTTAGATCCAAACAACGATTGGAATTCACAGGACCCGACTCGTCGCGCTGCCTTTATAAGGCGACTGCAGTTCGTGGATCTAGGACGGTGACAAACAACGATCCCGCAGGGAACTATCCACGCGGGGATCTCAGGGCACTCAACGCTTCAGCGTCAAGGAGGAACCGGAATGCCCAACAATTTTCTAGTCATCCGAATCCATCCCGACTCGCCCGTCGACGGCGGGACCTTTGGCACTTACCTGGACGGTCTCCAGATCCAGGTGTATCCGGCCAACGCCGCACAGAATCCGGGAACCTTGCTGGGCGAAACGCAGGTCAACGTTTCGGACCTTACACTGTCCGAGGTTCCCTGGATTCCGGGCACTTATGTTGCCTCCGTATCCAAAGAAGTCACCCAGGGGACGACCCAGTCCGGCGGTAACTACGGGAAAACTCTAGGCCTTGAAGATGGAGGTGGAATCGCCTTCGGATCTATCCCCGTCGCACTGGATCCTTCAGGGAACGACCTCTTCGGCTCGAATACCACCGTCAACGACATCCCGACTACAAACAATCCGACAGTCACGCTTACTCAGACCATTCCGAATTTCGTCGCCGAGGGCACCGTCGTCACCTTCTATTATGCCTACGGCCCCGGCAGTTCCGACCCGCATTCCCCCCACATCAATCCCACCTGGGGTAGCAACGCGTCGTTTTCGTTCCCCAACAACACGAACGCCGCCTCGAGCAGTTCCAAAACGGTGAACTTCGCCTTCACCGACGGCATCGCGGTGGGGATGGAAGTTTCGGCTGCCTCCGGCATTCCTGCGAATACACATGTCACCGCCGTCGCGCCGACATCGATCACCGTCGATAACGACGTTACGCTTGGCAACGGCGATACGGTTACCTTTACTCAACCGCTCAATTCGGGCATTTTTCAGCACGTCGACCAGATCACCTTCGCGGGTTCCACCTTTTACATCCCGGTTCCCGCTTCGGTCGCCACGGCCATCATTCCGATACCCGCGCAAGCAGGTTACGAGGATATTGCGGTTGTCGCTACACGAAGTGGTACTTCGATCCCGGTTGAGGATGCTTACTACAACGTTCGGGTAAGCTCGACCACCGGATCGCTCCCTAGCACGCCTGAAGACTGTCAGAACATCCCGCCCGAGCAGACGAGCCTTTACATCACGCTGCCTGCCCCGCCGACTAACGCGGTTAATCTCGTCATCCCGAAAGACGGCTCGGCGCCCCCGTTCGGTACAGCAACCCCCTTTCCGGGTACCGGCTTGCTGGGAGCGATGATCCAGGCGGTTCAGAACGATCCATCTTACTTCCCGGCATCTACGGATCTTAGCAAGTTATCCCTACAGGATTGCACCCGGATGGCCCAGGACATCGTCTGGAGCCAACAGAGCAACGTTCTCCCCGCGCCACCCGATCCTTTGGAGTCGCTGTACACGAATCCTCCCAACCCGGGAGGTAGCAACGCCAGCAACAACGGCACGAATAATCTCGAGCAGGACCGGCAAAAATTCGAGGGCACGATCAGCAGCTTTTACGCGACCCGCAACGCTACGGCCCAGCGCCTCACCAAGTTTGTGGCTGCGGCGTCTGCCGCCCTGTCCTGCGAGCAGATCAGCTTGAATTCGACTTCCGCATTACTCGAATTTCCAGTCGATCCAGCGTCCAGCTTCGCGGCCTCGGTGGAAAGCGAGTTGCTTTTGCAAGGCGTGGAGAACAATGGACCCAGCGGGCTGAGTTTGGGATTTGGCGTGCCGGCGGCGTTTTTCTATGCCTTGGGAGCGACTCTTCATCAATCGACGACGGCTCTGCAACGATTTCAATTGGCCATCGGTGATTCGATCGAGCGTATTTTCCAGGTATTCACGACCGCAATAGCCTCCCTCACCATCAGTGACTCGGAAGCTTTCGCGACGAGTACGACTAACAGCATCACTTCCTTCCAAGCCGCGCGCCGGCTCGTCGCGCTCGGCGTCTCCTCAGCATCGAACAGCGCTTCGATGCCGGTTTACCAGGGAACGCCTCTTGCGAAGCTCGTCAGCGATTGGCTCGCCCAAACCGAACCGACGCCCACGGATCCTCCGCTCACTTACGAAAACACCGACTTCAACATCTGGTCGCAAATCCTGGCCGTCAGCGATCCCACGGGCTATCTAATGCTGGACCTCGACACGCTGACGCAAGGCTACCTGATCCCTCCGTTCATGGCCACGGTGAGCCCGAGCCAACCCACTACGGCGGGTCAGAACACACTAACCTTTCTCGGCACTGCGATCAAAATCGGGCCGGGGATGCCGGTCTTTGGCAAGAACATCTCCCCTGGTACGACCGTTTCCAGCGTCAGAACGGTCACCACGGTCACGCTCAGCACCGCCCCTACAGGCCCTGTTACCACGCCTGTTACCTTTAACGCCGGAAGCTCTCCTATTACCGCCACGCCAACTTCGATTTCCGGAGCAACGCTCACCTTCTCCGGAGCGCCCTCGGTCGAGGGAATTACAAAGGGAATGACGGTGAGCGGCACAAATATCCTGAGCGGCACCAAGGTGTCGGCGGACAGCGCCACGACCACGACGGTCACCTTGAGCGCGGCCGTTACCGGGAATGTGACATCGACTGACGTTCTGACGTTCAACTACATCGTGCCGCCTGTGACAGCGAGCACCTCCGCCGATTGTCCATCCGGCAACGTTCTAACTTTCGCGTCCACGCCCACTATCCAGCAAAACATGGCTGTGTACGGACCGAGCATTCCCAGCGGCACCCTCGTGCAAAGCTTTACTGCCACCACCGTCACGCTCAACGGGCCGGTGTCAGGCGATCTTCCGGCCGGCTCTCAGATCACGTTCCTGGTGGTTGCGACGGAACTCTCGGACCTTGTCCCCGTGATCGCGTCCACCATGGCCGATACCCCCTCTGGAAACACGCTGCCCGTCCCCACCGGCGGAATTCTTGCGGGGATGTCGGTTTTCGGTTCTGGCATTGCGCCGGGCACAACCGTGCAAAGTCTCACCACGACGTCAGTAACGATCAATCCAGCCGTCGCGGGAGATGTTCCGAAGAACGCTGTTCTTTCCTTTGTGCCGTTCGGCGGTCCCCTTGTGCCCCTCGTCAGCCCCCTGGCGGATCAGATCGCGGCATGGCTTCCGACGACTACAACACCTCCCACGCCGAATCCAACCGTCGAGACCTTGAAGGCGGTCACCGACTCGGAATGGATCAGCTTCTTCACCTACACCGGAAACTCAAGCTGGCTTCCGCCCTTTACGCAACCTGTCGCTCCGGGAGCTTCGCCCGGACAAGTCACTCCAAAATCCGGATACGTAGCCATGCGCATCCGCGCGTTCATTCGCGCCGTGCAGCAGTTCTTTAGCGTATCCTCCGTAGCCACTGCCGCGCAGTTGCCCCCCATAGGCGCGCCTCCACTCTTCGATTTGCCGGTTCCGTCGAACGATCCGATTCTTGAAACAGTCGGCTATTTGTCGACCATCACAAGCTCGACCTTCAAGTTCGGCACAGCTATCACGCCGGCGAATTTGGCTACTGCAGTCACGGACGTGTTTCCCAACGATCCGGCTGCCCAGGCGTGGCTGTCGGAAGCGATCACTGCAATCAACGAACTGTTCGAAGTCGCCAGCGTTGTAGATCCGGTTCCAGGAACGCCGGCGTGGGTGAGTCTCCCGTTCTCGATCGTTGAAGGACTCTACGCGCGAGGGTTTCGCAGCGCCGGCGACATCAGCCGCCTTTCGCCCACCAACTTCCAGCAGGCCCTCACCGGCACCGTCGCCTATGATCAAGCCGCCAAACTCCACGCCCAGGCGAAGATCGTGGCTCCGGTGCCCGAGTCAGTAGCATCGGGGAGCGGCGGTAGTTTCCAGCCCATCAATCCTGACGGTACGTTGCTGAATTGTGTCCCGCCACCTTGTCTGTCGCCGACCGGTCCGGTCGCTTACCTGCACGAGATGTTGAATCTCTCGCAGGACTCGACCTGCGAGAATCCGTTCGCGCCCCCAGGCAACGGTCTAAGCTTGGGCGACGTTGTCTCAGCGCGTCGCGGACCAATAGGCCAGTTGCTGGCGAGTTGTGCGAATCTCGAAACGCCGCTGCCGTCGATCGACATAGTAAACGAGTGCCTGGAGTATCTCGGCACGGCCCCGAAAATCGTCAGCGGAACCAAGTACGATACGCCCGAGGACCAGGTTGCCGGGTACGAGCTTTGCGATGAAGATTGCGGGAAAAAAAGCCGCGATTGCCACGATCCCGTCGCGATCTTTGGAGCTTTGCCGGCATACTCGACTCCCGCCACCCCTGTTAAGGAGAATGCGGCGGTCGAACCGCAGGTCTACGACAATCTGAAGGTCGATTTTTCCACCTGTGATCTGCCCTATTCACAGGCACTCGACGTTTCGCGCACCTACCTGACCCACTTCAAGAGCTGCCGTTTTGAAGAAATGCGGACTTTCCGCAAGTGCATCACTGAATTTGCCCTCGATCCAACGAACCCGCCAGAGGGCTTCCAGTCGTTTCTCTGGCGCTACCCGGTGAGGATCGATGTCGCCATCGAATACCTAGGCATCACTCCGGAAGAGTACACGATGCTTTTTCAGGGCTCGATCCCGCAAACGTGCGGACAGTCGGATGACACACGCCCTCTCCCCTCCGCTCCGACTATTGTGGTCCCCGGGTTTTCGGAGGTCCAGGTCAGGCAAATCACCGAAAGGGGCGTAGTCCCGTTGCCACTGTTCCTGAGCGTCGCCTGCCTCAGCTATTGCGAGTTCGTCGATTTATCCAAATGCGGGATGCCGGTCACTTTAATGAACAGGCAAGAAAGTGATACCGGCGACCGCGACGGCACCAGCGTTCCCGAGTGCGAACCGTGTTGCCTGAGCGACTATCAAGTGCAGCTTCTTCGAGACGGGCGCCGGGCGGCTCTCACACAACTCATCGTCTTCATCCGGTTGTGGAGAAAGCTCAAGTTGCTGTGTCGAGCGCGCTACACCTTCGCAGAGCTCTTCGATATCTGCACCGCGTTGAAACTGTTCAACGTGGGTGTGCTAAACCGCGAATTCATACGCCAGCTCGCTGCGTTCCAGATGTTGCGAGACCAGTTCCATCTGCCCCTATACGATCCGAAGGACA
>Ga0210391_10001937_pt1 | contig 18345 bp, 13 predicted proteins | sample IncBWC12OmetaG_FD_160573 | JGI IMG/M metagenome (GOLD analysis project Ga0210391, IMG submission 160573) | Forest soil microbial communities from Barre Woods Harvard Forest LTER site, Petersham, Massachusetts, United States - Inc-BW-C-12-O ... | reverse complement strand
TTCTGTAAGGCAATATAGTCGACGGTTACGCCTGCCGCCGCATACGCTTGGATGTAGTCGACAAAATAGTTCGCGAACGGAGTGTACATGCTGGAGAGAAGGGATCCGCCAATCGTGGAACCCGAGTCTTTCATCCAACCTGGTGGGCTCCAGGGATTTGCCATAATTTTGATTTGCGGATTGAGCTGCTTGGCCTGCAGGATGAGGGGGATAATATCCACCAGATCGTGCGCAATCGAGAAATGCGCCAGTGTTGGGTCCGCTTGGCCGTTATTGTCGTCAAACGAATATACGGTCCGCGCCAGGTCAGAGGCACCCATCGGATTGCGAAGGAAACTGAGCCCAATGCCCTTGCCTTGGCGAGTAAACAGATTGTTCATGGCTTGGGAGAGCTGGGCCGGCTGGGCGACCTCATTCAGAAGATACATTGCCGAGTCTGTGGTTGCGGCCCCAAATCCCTCGATGGGTTGATACACCTGCGTTTCATCCAGATAAACCACATTGCTGCTCCCGCTTGCGGTTGAGAAACTCGCGCTTGGTTGTGGCGTCAACTGCATCGTCTGGTCGTCGGTTGTCACTACGATCGAAACCGCCGGGCCGCTTCCGGGCGGTGTGAGGGTGTAAGTACCTGTTGCCAATGCACTCTGTGAATAGCCCTGGGCCATCGCGATTGACTGGATCGTGGTTGTCGATGTGATCGTGACCGGATTCTTGTATTGAGTTGAAGAAGTCGTCGGCGTCGTTCCATCGGTCGTGTAGTAGATCGATGCGTTTGCAGTGCTATCCGTCAGAGTGACTGTCTGCCCTGCCTGAGTCTGACTGTAGGAGCCCGGCACGGGCCAGAGCGCGGGTGTAGCCGCGGCAGGCGGAGGTGGGGGTGGCGGGGGGACGAAGGAAGATCCACCTCCGCCGCAGCCTACTGACACAAACGCCAGTGTGAGGGTGGAGAACCAGTTACACCGGGCTCTCCACCGCGAAGCAGGGAAACGATGTCCTTGCATTTTCACTCCACCAAATCTTGCAGCCCTATTAAATTTCGCTGTGAGACCCACATTTTCTCGCGGTCGGAACGGGATTTATCGTTGCGGTGAGAGAGCCGCGGGTCTGTAGCGTTAGATGCTTGGCCGGGCAGTGGATTTGCGCACGACCAACTCTGGTTCGATCGTAATTTCCGGAACATACTTCATCCGTCCTTCAATTTGATCGAGCAACGTGCGCGCCGCGATCGCCCCCATTTTTTGCATTGGCTGTCTCACAGTCGTGAGCGGCGGGCTAATGTAGGCAGAGTTCTGAATGTCGTCGAAGCCCACCACCGACACATCGTCCGGCACACGCAGGCCTGCCTCCAGGAAAGCGCGGATGGAACCGATCGCGGAAATATCGTTGTAGGCAAACAGGGCGGTAAAAGGCTGCTTGCGGGCCAGCAATTGCTTGGCAAATGGATAGCCCAGATCTGGTGTGGGATCATCGCCTTCGAGCTGAACAATCAATTCTGGCTGCACGGAAATACCCAATTCGGAGGCGACTTCGCAAATCGCGTTCCACCGTACGTCCGAATCAGCGCTCACCGCCGAGCCTTTCATGAAGGCGATTTTCCTGTGGCCCAGATCGACCAGATGGGTCAGCGCCAGCGATGCGGCACGGTGGTGATCCAAAACAATATTAGTTACTCCTTTGATTCGGCGATGGCCGGCAACGGCTACGGTCGGCAGAGTAAGTTGTTCAGTCAAGGAAGTGTCTACCGTGATGAACCCTTCGACTCCGCGTTCCACAAGCATGGTCGAGTACGTTGCCAGCAGTTTATTATCGTGGCGGTGAGTAACAGTAAGAAAGAAGAAGTTCTGCTCTCGAAGATAACGCTCCATGCCACTAATCACGACGGAGCCGTAAGCATCGCCCATTTCCGCCAGAAGCACTCCGATCGTATAGGTGCGCTTAACTCGCAGGGACCTGGCGAAGAAATTGGGCCGATAGTTGAGGTCGCGCGCCGCCGCCAAAATCCTGCTTTTTGTACGCTCCGGGACGGAATGCGAAGCTGAGGAATTGTTCAGGACGGCGGAAACCGTGCTGGCGGTAAGCCCTACACATTCAGCTACCGATTTCAGCGTTACCGGCGCCTTTTTGCCCCGACTTTCTTTCTTTTCTTGAGGCTTCATTGCGAAGGCTATCCTGAGCCCTTTCCTGCCTTTTGGTCTCTGTGGCGTTCGATCTTTGCTGCTCCGACCTGGGATCGCATCTCAGAGCAATTGCAGAATACGACACGCGTGATATTGCGATTTCCCCCTAAGAATATCGATATTGCTCTGTATTTTTCTCTTGACAACGAAAGGTGTTTGGGACTAAACCTTCGTGCAGAGTGGAATAGTACAGAAGTACTAGCTGAAATGCCAGTAAAAGAACGATATTCTTAATCGCTCCGGATTTTGGGCGATTTTTGGCAGTAACCGGGGTACGGTCGGCAAGTCTGATCGGTTTAGGGTCAAAAGCCCGTCCTTGTGGATGGGACCAACTTCTAGCGTGGGAGAAACTCCATGATGAGCTTCGTTCGCTGGGCGCTCGCCTTGTGTCTTGTGCTGTTCGCGGCGGTTTCAGCATTTCCACAAAGTAGGAACACCGGCGAGATTCGCGGCACGGTGTCGGCTGGGGGAGCCGTGTTGCCGGGCGTGGCTGTCACTCTCACGAACATCAATACCGGGGAGACCAAGGATTTCGTCACCAACCAGGCCGGTCTCTATGACACCATCTCAACGCCTGCCGGAAACTACACCATCAGCTTTACGGCCAAGGGCTTCAAGAAGCTGGTGCGCGGCCCCGTCGTGCTGCAGGTCGATGTGATCACCGAGGATGCCAACATGGAAGTTGGCGCGATCACAGAGACGGTGACGGTGGAAGCCGGAGGCGCGCCACTCGTGGAGACTGAAACCGGTCAGCAGGGTTACATCATGGATGCCAAGACTATGACCGAGTTGCCGCAATCGGGGGGCGGGATCACCGGCGCCGACTGGGCCGCTTTCAATATCTATCTGCCGGGCGCTGGAGGCACCACAAACGGCAGAGTCTCGCAGGCCGGCGGCGCTTGGAATGCCGGCGACGCGGTTTCCATCAACGGCAACCTGCCGAACTTCGGCAACTTCCTTCAGGACGGCGCCAGCACCTTACTGCCGGCGAGCTACAACAACGACGATGAAATCTTCGAGACCGTTCAGGAGGTTCAGATCAACACCTCGTCCTTCTCAGCGCAATACGGGATGGGCGGCGTCATGTTCAACCAGATCAGCAAGAGTGGAACCAATGGTTGGCATGGGTCCGGTTACGAGTATTTCTCGCAGAACTTTCTAAACGCCAATACCTATTTCAATGATCAGCAGCCTAAGTTGACTACAAACAAACTGGATCCCACGGGCCCACTAATTCCTAACATAGCGTCGCAGGTGCCGTATTTGCGGTACGACCAATTTGGCGCCTCGGTCGGCGGGCCCATTATCAAGAACAAGCTCTTTTTCTTCTTCGATATAGACAGGATCGTCAATAACAGCGCGTCGAACGGCTTCGTCACCGTTCCTACGGCCGCCATGGAGGCGGGTGACTTCACCGGCATGTACCCGATTTATGACCCGCTCACCACAACCGGGTCAGGTGCGACTCTTGCTCGCGCCAGTTTCGCCAGCGAATGCGGCGGCCTCAACATGATTCCGAACGGCACCAACTGCGGCGGCTTACCCAGCCGGATGGACCCCGTGGCGGCAGCCATTATGACCTCTAAGTATGGCTGGCCCACCGCACCGCAAGGGGTCGGAACATGCGCGGCCGCTCCGTTCCAGAACGAGTGCACCAATAACCTCTACCTCGCGCATACCAATCCCGCCCCGGTTCACCGCTACTTCGGGCGGCTGGACTACGACCTGAGCCAGAACAACCGCATCAATTTCTCAATTAGCCAGAAGGATAACCCCGGGGTCGATAACGGCCTCTTCCCCTGCCCGCTGGATTGCGGTAGCGGGGACGTGGACGGTTGGAACACGCAGATCAGCGACGTCTGGACGATCAGGCCGACGATCGTTAACGAAATCCGGATGGGTTATACCAAGCAAGGCAACTGGTTCCAATCCCAGTCCATTGGGTTGAACCCAGCAACGGCATTTGGCTTGCAAGGCACCCACTTTAACCAATTCCCCTTCATTGGCTCGACAAGCTTTTACGCTGGTAATCTCGGCGGCCCGAGCGCGGTAAACACCTTGTCGCCCGCCACGGACGCCATTTACATCGAGAACTCGTTTGACCCTTCTGACATGTTGACGCTGGTCAAAGGCCGACACGTTTTGCATTTCGGGATTGAGGTGTTGATGGCCGAGGGCAACACCACCGCCTGGGGTGCCAACAGTGCCGGCAACTACAGTTTTACCGGGCAATATACCGCAGGCGTACAAACCGTCAGCGGCGTAACATCCCTGAATACCGGATCCACAGGCGCAGGCTTCGCGGATTTTCTACTCGGCAATGTGCAGGGATGGGCCGCGAACAATCAGGGCCTGACAGGCATGCGACTGAAGAGTCCGCAAGCCTTCGTTCAAGACGACTGGAAAGTCAAGCCCAATCTCACCGTCAACCTCGGCTTGCGCTGGGAGGGAAACACGGGCATGAGCGAGGTGAACAATAAACTTGGCGATTTCGATCAGAATCTCGTCAATACCACCGGCCCCTTCGCCGGCACCCTTGGCTCAATATGGATTGCCCCTCAGGATAACCGAACGACCTTGCAGAAGCCGGTTTGGGACATTTTCCTCCCTCGGGTAGGCTTCGCCTGGTCAGTCAAGAACGACACCGTCATCCGCGGCGGCGTCGGGTTCTTCGCCTACAACTACAGCATGGATCTCTACGGTGGCGAGGGCGGTGCGCAAATGGGCTTCGGCGCTACCTCTCAGGGCAACATCAGCGACCCTCTCAGTGCGGCCGGGGATACGGGCTGGATTTCCGGCACCGGCAACACTACGCCACTCTATCTAAGCTCGAGCGCCCAGATGATGGCCAATGCCCTGCCTTACATTCAGGGCTCGAAGAACCCAGCATCCTATACCACCAATCCCGTCTTTACTGCACCTTACGAACCCTATAACATCCGGCCGGGAGAGATCTGGGAATGGAACCTCTCCGTCGAACACCAGTTCATGAAGGACTTTGCGGTGTCGGCCACTTACGTTGGCAGTCACGCGTCGAATCTGCAATACGTCACCGACGCGAACCAAATCACCAACACGGCTCTGCTGAACTCGAACGATGTATCGGCCTGTAACGGGGCAACACCCGCAACAATCGCCGCGAACCCCCTCACTTGCGCGCGTCCATTCCCTGCGTTTGGAGGCCTTGGCGGCTCAAACTTCAACGGCATCTCCAACTACGATTCGTTGCAACTCGACCTGCGGAAGCGTTATTCCTACGGGCTGACCTTCGATGTCAACTATGCCTGGTCGCATATGCTGGATGACCAGGACTCGGCTGGATGGGGCAGCACCGCCGGGCAACAGGTTTGGCAAATCGGAAACAATCCCTCTTCCAACTACGGCAACTCGAACTTCGACATCCCGCAAGCGCTCAAAGGGACCGTGGTATACGAACTGCCGTTTGGCATGGGCAAGCCCTTTATGAACCAACACGCTGCTCTCGACGCTGTGCTTGGCGGATGGCGCTTGTCAGGGACGTTTATCTACCAGGACGGCACCCCGTACACGGTGTTGGACAGCGGCGTTCAGGACTATTCGCAGGCCGGCAATGTCTTCGCCAACCCCATCGGAGGTATGGACGCCAACTCAGGCAGTTGCCCCGCTAATGGCTCGACCCCTGGCGCGAAGGCACACACCCTGGGTTGCTGGTTCAATACTGGAGCCTTCGAAACTTCAGCCGAGCAACCCGTCGCGCAGTTCGGGTATGGACGCAGAAACACGCTCTTCGGGCCAAAACTGTCTGATGTTAACCTGGCTCTGGCGAAGACCTGGCATTACAAAGAACGAGCTGGGTTCACACTTACCGGAAACTTCGTTAATGTCTTTAACCATCCGAGCTTCGCACTACCGAACAACGACCTGAATGGTTCGAACGCGGGCACTATCTCAAGCCTTGCCAACGGGCCACGTACGATCCAACTGGGCGCGCGGCTATTCTTCTAGCGGCGCTCGCGTAACAAGTAAGGACGGCGGCATGCCGCCGTCCTTCTTTTTTGCGGCAGACGGTCGAGATGCTAAGACACGATTCGTCCGCCGTACAATCGTGACATGAGGATACGAGAGCTCGTTGTCTTATTTTGGGTGGTTCTATGTCTCGGGTTGCCGACGTGCTTCTCTCAATCCACTCCGAGCCGCCAGCAGCAGATTGAATCGCACAACCGTCAGGCTGGGGAATACCTGAAGCAGAACAGACCCGATCTGGCGATACCGGAATTTAGAGCCATTGTTGCCCTCGATCCGAATAACGTGGACGCTCGCGGCAACCTGGGCACGCTGCTGTTCTTCCGGGGAGACTATACGAATGCGATTCCAGAGTTCCGCGCTGCGCTGAAACTGCGGCCTACCTTGTGGAAGACGCAATCTCTTCTAGGCATCGCTGAGAAACGCACGGGCGACATCAGCCGGGCTCGCAGCGATTTGGAAAAAGCGTTCCCGAACGTGCAGGAGGAAAAGATTCGGATCGAGACCGGGATGGAGCTAATCGAAATCGACTCCGCGACGGGCGATCTGGATAAAGCCGCGGGGATCGTGAGCGAGCTTCGAAAGCTGGAACCTACCAACGAAGCTCTCCTCTATACCGCCTACCGAATCTATTCCGATCTTGCTAACGAGTCCCTGCTGAGCTTGTCGGTCGTGGATCCGAACTCGGCCCGCATGCAGCAAGCGATGGCGCACGAGCTGGCGAAGCGAGGGAATGCCGCCGAAGCCATCGAGCACTACCGGGCTGCGCTCAAGATTGACCCCACGCTTCCCGGATTACATTTTGAGCTCGCCGATATGCTCAGGACTTTGTCGACGGCGGAAGGTCGGGAAGAGGCCGAGAAAGAGTACGAGGCAGCGCTGGAGGCCAATCCGTTGGATGAACAGGCTGAATGCAGGCTTGGAGACATCGCTTTTCAACGATCCGATTTCAAGGAAGCGTTCGGGCGTTACACCCGGGCCGTTAAGCTGCAGCCGGGCGATCCCGAAGCCAACATGGGCATGGCCAAGGTTTTGATAGCAATGGATCAACCGCAGAAAGCCGAGCCGCTGCTGGAGCACGCGATTCAACTCGACCCCACCAGCGCCGTGGCTCACTTCCGCCTGAGTACAGTCTATCGACAGGAGGGACGCACCGCCGAAGCTAAACACGAGCTCGAGGAATATCAAAAGTACAACCAGATGAAGGAGAAGCTTCGGAAGATTTATCACGATCTGAATCCGGACCAGGCCGTGGACGAAAACGTCGATGCGAATCCTCAGAAATAACCAAAGAGATCACTAAGAGGTCGTTCGGCGGCGCCAGCATTTCAGGGATTTGTTTTGTCTCACGAGCATCAGATAGCGAGCACCCCGATGAGGAAGACACTTCTTGCGGCGGCGATATTGTCATCGGTCGTTCCATTGTTAGCCAGCTCTTACTACCCTGCCCGCCTGGATGATCCAAGAGCAATTTACCTGACGCAAGAGAATTTTGCGGTTAAGGGCGATGGAATCGCAGATGATTCCGCCGTCTTACAGCAAGCCATCAATCAGGTCCAGGAGAAGACCAATCAGGGCATCCTGTTCGTTCCCGCGGGCCGCTACCGTTTGACCAGGACTATCTATATCTGGCCGGGAATCCGGTTGATCGGGTTCGGGGCCACGCGTCCCGCCTTTGTGCTCGCCGCCAACACTCTCGGTTTCGAGCATGGGCCCACCTATATGTTGTTCTTCGCGGGTGCTCGCCCGAGCACGAGTGTGCCTCCGCCGGACGCCAGTCCGGGCACGTTCTATTCCGCAATCAGCAATATCGATATTGAAATTCAAGACGGAAACCCCGGCGCCGTAGGCATCCGTGCCCACTATGCCCAGCATTGTTTTCTTGCTCACATGGATTTTCACATCGGCTCGGGACTTGCCGGAATTCATGATGGCGGGAACGTCGCGCAGGACGTTCATTTTTACGGGGGCCAGTACGGCATCTGGACCCGGAAGCCCTCCCCTGGGTGGCAATTCACAATTATCGACGCGACGTTTGAGGGACAGCGCGAAGCCGCGATCAGGGAGCACGAAGCGGGACTAACCCTGATCCGCCCGCAATTCAAAAATGTCCCCACGGCGATTTCCATCGATGCTCAATATTCCGATGAACTGTGGGTGAAAGACGGGCGCATGGAGAACGTGACCGGCCCCGCCGTAATCATCAGCAATGAGAACAGCGCCCGCACCGAGATCAACATGGAAAGCGTCATCTGCCGGAAGGTTCCTGTTTTTGTGGCTTATCGCGAGAGTGACAGGCACATCGCAGGTTCGGCAGAAACGTACGAAGTGAAACTTTTTTCTCATGGACTTCACTATGAGGATATTGGCGCCGTACCCGCGATTCAGGATGTGTATGAAACCGCACCGCTGAGCGCGCTGCCAAAACCAGTCAAGTCCGATATCCTGGATCTGCCGCCGATCGACACATGGGCCAACATCCGTTCCCTTGGCGCTAAAGGTGACGGTACAACCGACGATACCGACGCGCTCAGAAAAGCCATTGCTCAATACCGCGCGATTTACCTGCCCTCCGGCCAGTATCGAGTGACGGACACCATCACGCTGAGGCCGGATACGGTCCTCATCGGCCTGCATCCGAGCGTCACACGAATACTGCTTGCTGATTCGACCCCAGCCTTTCAAGGCGTTGGCAGTCCTAAGCCGCTGCTCGAAACCCCAATAGACGGTACGAATATCGTGACCGGCATCGGCCTCTATACCAACGGCATCAACCCACGTGCGGTGGCGGCGAAATGGATGGCCGGCGCAAATTCGATGATGAACGATGTCCGCTTTCTGGGCGGTCACGGCACGATTGATCCGAACGCCACGGCGGCAGAGAGTTCCAAAACGTGGCGCGAGATCTATAACAATACCCACACCGCCGATTCCAATCTGAATCGCCGCTGGGACGGACAGTACCCCAGCCTGTGGATCACTGGTGGAGGCACGTTCGTCGGCCTCTGGACGCCCAGCACCTTCGCACAAGCCGGCCTGTACATCTCGGATACTTCCACAGAAGGAAGAATCTACGAGCTTTCGAGCGAACATCACGTTCGCAACGAGGTAGTCCTGAACCATGCTTCCAACTGGCAGATCTATGCGCTCCAAACGGAAGAAGAACGAGGCGAAGGTGGATTCGCATTGCCGCTCGACATCCGGGATTCGAGCAATATCACCTTCGCAAACTTGCACATGTATCGTGTCGTAAGCGCTTATCAGCCCTTCCCATATGCAATTACGGTTACAAATTCCAGCAACATACGATTTCGCAACGTCCATTGCTACAGCGATAGCAAGGTGTCTTTCGACAACACGGTTTACGATGGGACCCACAAGATCGAAATACGCCAGCGCGAATTCTCCTGGTTGACGGTCTCCGGCAACGCCCCTCCCTCTAAATTGCCGGAACCTTCGCATGTCCTTGCTGAGGGTGCAAAAGTTGAAAAACTCGCTGGCGATTTCTTCAACATTTCCGGGGGAGCTGTTGACAGCTCAGGGGATGTCTATTTCGTAGATGCCAGATGGCAGACAATTTATTGCTGGTCGGCTCGAACCCATCAGCTCTCGAAAGTACGCGACAACCCGCTGGACCCAGTTCAACTGTTTTTTGATAAGTCTGGCGATTTGATGGTCGTTTCGTATGCGGGTCATGGAACTGTCTACGCCTTCAAACCCGGCGCGCAGGATGACGATATCACCCTGCTGCCCGCTGTTCCGGCCGCGCCGCGCCCGGGATTGACGCCAGTCTTGCCCGTCGACTACTGGCGAAACGAAAACGATTTTCTCGAAACGATTGCTGTAGCGCAGCCCTATCAGTTCATTTCTCCGGACGGAACGACGTTCCTTCCCGCGGGAGCAAACTTTGTAACCGGCGAACTCTATTATGGTTCTAAGTTGAACAACACGCTGCGAGCTTTTGGTTTCGCCCCTGCAATTGCTGGCCAGCCTTTCTATGTTTCCGATGAAAATGGGGAGAAGACTTATGCCGCCACGGTCGAGCCTGATGGGACACTATCGGACCTGAAGCTCTTTACCGCACAAGGCGGAGAAAGCGTGACGGTAGACGACAAAGGCAATGTTTATATTGCCGCCGGTCAGATCTTTGCATACGACCCGTCGGGCCATCTCATCGATACCATAGAAGTTCCGGAACGCCCGTCGCAACTGTTTTTCGGAGGCCGTGACGGCCATACGTTGTTCGTTCTAGCTCGTAGCTCTTTATATGCTGTCCAAACCATTAATAAAGGACGCTGAATTTTGAGTTGCGCGCCGTTTAACGCGAGGCCCACAATCTTGGCAAGTCGACTTGTTACGTTTTCCCGCACGGGCGACCGATGCTAAGATGGCATTTAAATTCTTGCAGCATCTACAGGCCTGGGACAACCGGTATGGCGAGGACGGTAATCTTTTTCTTGTTGATGCTTGTGATCAACGCCTCATTGGCCCTGCTGCATCCTTTTAGCCTCTCTCGGCTCCTTCTTGTGTCCCTAATTTATGGTGCCACCACGTTGCTCGTCCTGTACGCGTTGTTTCATCCGCGCAACCAATGGCTGGTAGCCAACCGGTCGCGGGTGAATGGCGCGGGTTGCGTCGCACTGACGTTTGATGACGGTCCGGATCCAGTGGATACGCCCAAGCTACTCGATCTACTCCGGGAAAAAGGCGTGAAGGCAACGTTCTTTGTGATAGGAAAGCGGGCGGACCAGTATCCGGAAATAGTGCGCCGTACCTGGGCGGAAGGACACCTCGTCGCCAATCACACCTGGTCGCACGATTCTCTTTTTTGTTTTCTCACGCCCGGTCGTCTGCGGGCTGAGATCGAGCGCGGCACCGAGAGCGTTCGCCGCAGCTGTGGTTTCCGGCCGCGCTTCTTCCGCTCGCCGGTGGGCATGCGCCACCCGCTTCTTGGGCCCTATCTTCGGGACGCGGGACTGGAGTATATTTCTTGGACCATTCGGACACTTGATACCTTCACTGCGAATTCCAGCGTTCTTGCTCGACGCATCTTGAATAAAGCGGTAAGCGGGGACATCATCCTGCTGCACGATCATTTGCCTGGGGGAGCGGATGCCATGCTGGAAGCCTTGCCTCGGGTCATCGACGAACTCAGGGGACGGGGATTCGAATTCGTCCTGGCCGGCCCACGTGAGGATGCCGGCGGAACAATGGAACCCGCGGTATGCGAACCTGTGTCCTAATTCCGGCGTTCAACGAAGCCCCTTACATCGCTAAGGTTGTGGAAGGGGCTCGGCAGCATGTCGCTGAGGTTGTGGTGATCGATGATGGATCCAGCGACGGAACAGCGGAGATTGCCCGGGCTGCTGGCGCTACTTGTTTGCAATCACCAAGAAATTGCGGCAAGGCTTCGGCTCTGCGCGCGGGCATCGCTTTCGCGCGCGACCACGACTTTACTTACGTAATTACCCTCGATGGCGACGGCCAGCATCTGCCGGAGGATATCCCGTTCATGCTTCGCGTCGCCGAAGAAACTGGAGCGGACCTGGTCATTGGCGCGCGCTGCTTCGATCGCACCCTCATGCCTCGCTCCCGCTATTTCTCGAACATCGTTGGCAGCCGATTGGCTTCGGCGCTCATCGGCTGCGAAATCCGCGACAGCCAAAGTGGATTCCGGTTGTTTCGATTGGACAAACTTGGCGGAGCCAAACTGCGGAGCCGGTGCTACGAACTCGAGATGGAAATCCTGATCAAGATGGCCAGGTCGGGCTGCACCATCGCGCATGCCCCCGTCCGTATGATCTACAACAATGGCCACGCGCGCTCCAAGATGAAGCCGGTACGAGACACGGTGCGTGTCTGTCTCTGGTCCCTGGCATTTCGCTTTCTGGGAGCGTGACACGATCCTGCGATTTAGACCGTCATGAATTCTGCTTGCGTTCTTGATTTCTTCGGGGGTGCTGGCCGCCCAGTCCAACAATCTGCCGACCCGCATTTGGAGGGGGCGGCGGCGCGTGTTTGTGGACGGGAAGACAATGCGAGCGGCATAGTGTCGGCCCGACGGCCAAGCGGATCATGGAGAGCCACTAGGTGATCCGAAGATTTGAGGCCCACGCGCGGAAGTTCCTAACCCCCTTGCTCAGGGAGAGGCTTGACCCATGGCACGCTGCCGCCGCCGTATTTCTGGGAATTTTCATCGGCATTGTGCCCATCTATGGGCTTCAAACCCTTGCGGCAGTGGGCGTCGCCTTCCTCTTCAGACTTAACAAGCCGCTGACCGTGGCCGGCACTTTCATCAACAATCCGCTGCTCCTGCCCCTGATTGTTTTCTCTTCCGTGGAACTTGGATGTTTTCTCCGCGGCGGCTCATTCAGGCCCCTGAACCTGTCGACCCTGGCTGTCGCTCGCACCCATATTAACAAGGAGGAGCTTTTTATCTGGGTGATCGGCAGCGTGGCCCTTGGTATCCTGGTCGGCGGCGTTGGGGCGGCGATCACCGCGGTTGTGGTCCATCTTCATCTTAAGGCGTCTGCCAGTTCGGCGCTGCGGGAGCGCGTCCGCTTTGTAAACGAAGTCTTTGCCCAATCCGCGCTAACGGCTCGCAAGTTCGTACGATGGAAGCTCCGGCTGGATCGGATATTTGAATTACTTGCAGCCGAAAACCTTGGGTCGGGAACAGTAGTGGATCTGGGCTGCGGCTACGGCGTAGCTCTTTGTTTTGTGGCTTTCGGCGATAACTCCCGGCGCCTGGTTGGTTGCGACTTGGATGCGCATCGCATCGCCGTCGCTCGGCAGGCGCTCAGCACGCTGAACGCAGACGTGACTGTAGCCGACATCCGCCATTTCGAGCTTCCGCCAGCCGGCTTGATTTTAATTCTGGATGTCTTGCAGTATTTGCCCGCTGCTGAGCAACTGGCCCTGCTGAAACGGTGCTGTTCGGCACTCGCGCCAGACGGAATATTGATTTTCCGGGTCCCTGATTGCGAACGCGGCCTCCGGTCCGCGATCGCCATGGCTTTCGAGCGGCTAATCTTCGCGATCGGCGGCGACGGCTTCCGGCCCCGAGTGCTGTCGATCGCAGAGTACCGCAGTGTGCTGGAGAACGCCGGAATGCAATTGGAAGAGCGCCGTCTCCAGAATCGGTTGCCCCTGGTGCACGTCCTGTTCGTCGCAAGAAAGCCTTCGATGGAGGCTGCGCGATAATGGTCCGTTTCATGCGCTTGGTGGCCCACCTGGCCTTCCAGTTTCTGGAAAACACGTTGACGACCTATCATGATCGGTGGTTGATTTTTTTCAACTTTTGGCCGGTTGCCTCTTTTGACTGATATCCATAAGACCATCGTCGTTACTGGTGTTGGGGTCGTCAGCCCCTATGGCATCGGTATGGGCTGCCTGCAGGCGGGCATGTTATCGGGCGAGTCCTGTCTGGAGCCCACGAGGGATGTGTATCCCGGCTTCGAAGGGACGACTGCCCAGGTCCGGGAATTGGCGCCTCTGGAGGAACTCTCCAGTTCCCGCTACTCGCGCACCGATCGACTCGCCACGGTGGCGGCTCAGGACGCGATGGCGAATTCAGGTTACGATAGCTCTACCTTCCGTGACAGCGGCATCGTGATGGCGAACACGGTCGGTGGCTTGACCGAGATCGATACTGGAATCGCCGAAGATCCGGCCGCTTGGTATCGGCGCCCCGGCAGTCTGCTGCGGGGTGCCTCATATCCGTTCGCACATGTTGCTGACGCCGTTGGTGAGCATTTCGGGATTCGCGGACCGCGCTGCGCCATCTCTGTGGCTTGCGCGTCCGGAGCGATGGCGATCGCGCTCGCTGCCAACATGCTCCTCGACGAGGCCGCGCCCATAATGTTGGTGGGCGGCAGCGACCCACTGTGCCCGTTTACGTTGAGCGGATTTAACTCCCTGCGAGCCTTAGATCCAAAACCGTGCTCTCCCTTTGACCAGAATCGCAACGGCCTGAACCTGGGCGAGGGATCCGCGGTTTTGATCCTCGAAACGCTAGCCAGTGCCACCGCGCGTAATGCCAAGGTTCTGGCGGTGCTGCGGGGATGGGCCATGACCAATGATGCATTTCATACCACCGCGCCAGAGAAACAGGGAAGCGGATTGGCCGATTGCATAAAACTTTCCATGGAAATGGCGGAGGTCAGCGGTGATGACATTGGGTATGTGAATGCCCACGGCACGGGCACGCCTCTGAACGATATTGCCGAGGCTAACGCCTACGAGACCGCCTTCCGTGGGCGCAGCCGTCCCATTCCCGTATCTTCGACAAAGTCATATTTCGGACACTGCCTGGGCGCAGCTGGCGCCTTGGAGGCAGCCATTACAATCATGGCCGTTCGTGCGGGGGCATTGCTTCCGACGCTGCGGCTCGCCGATCCCATTGATAGCCCTGGCGTCGACTGGCTGAGGGGGAAAGTGAAGCGCCAACCGCTGCCGCTGGCCATGTCGGTTTCCAGCGGCTTTGGCGGCAGCAACACTGTGCTTATATTCGGGAGCGGTCGCTCATGACTCCGAACTTACCGCCCGTCACTATCACCGGTATCGGTTCCGTGAGTCCATATGGCCCGCTGGCGGGACTAATTCCACAGTATCCCCCGGAACGCCCCCTGGAACCCAGTCCAATCACCGCCTGGACGAGTGCCGGGCCGCGCCGAGCGTTCCTCGTACAGCCCTTTCGCCCCGCCAGCGTCGTGCCGGGCCTGAAGACTAGGCGTCTCGATCGCCTGTCGGCGTGGGCCTTGGTAGCTTCGTCCCTGGCCATTCAGGATGCTGGCATCGACCTCAGCCAAGTTGACCGATCCAGGGTCGCGGTGGTCTTCGCCACCGCCTTCGGCTGTGTCGAACTCACGGAAGCTTTTTACCTCAGTGCTGCCGCAAATGGCTGGAATGGAACCGATCCCACTACCTTCCCAGAGACTCTCGCCAGCGCTCCGCCAAGTCATGTGTCTCTGTTTCACGGCCTGCGGGGGCCTAATGTCACGGTAAGCAACAAGGACTTTGCGGGCGAGAGTGCGCTGATTCAAGCCGCTTCTCTGCTCCGCCATGGTCAGGCTGACTTGGCCATTGTTCTCGCGGGTGACGCGCTGGCGCAAACCCTCTATTCATGGTACGAGGCGGCAGGCCTGCTCTCGCCGGCATGCTACAAGTCGGGTCCCTTGCCGGAAGCCGGTGGGTTTATCCCAAGCGAAGGTGTAGCGGCATTGGTGGTGGAATCATCCGGTCGCCGTAATGTCCGCCCGAACGTCCGCCCATATGCCCGAATTGGCTCGGGCCGCTGGGCGGCAGGCGGTCAACCGGCTGAGATCATCCGGCAGATGCTCGGGGGGGCCGTCCCGAGTCTTACTGTCTGCAGCGGGAATGGTGCGCCCTGCGCCACCAGTTCTACAACCGCCTTGGCTCGCGAGATTTCCGGCGATGGCGCTGTTATCATCCCCCCGCAGCCGTTTGCCGGGGGTTTGGCGGGTACTGGCGCTCTTTTTCACTTGATCCTGGCGCTAAGCAGCCGCCCAATCAGTGGGCAAGCCCTGTTGTTGGGAACAGCCGGCGACAGCGGATTTGCCGCCCTTCTTCTGGAGTTGCCTTAAATATGAATGTGCGAATTGCAGCCGCAGCCTTCGCAATTCCCCCGGATGATGAGGCTGTGGAAGCAGTCTTAGCGCGGGAACGAACTCGAATAGAGACGGCACTTTCTGCCTTGGGACCGGAGTCGAGACGAAAGGCCCTGGAAGGTCTCGGACTGAATCGGGTCCGTATCTGCGGCGACAAGCAACTTTATGACTTGGTTCTCGAAGCCGCTTCCAAGGCGATAGCCGAAGCCGGAATAACGCCGCGGGACATCAATCTCATCCTCGATTACAGCACCTGGTCCACCGAAAGCTCACAGGGTCTTTCGTTCGCACACAAACTTAGCGCCGATCTGGGTGCTGAAACTTCGATGATTTTGAGCTTCAAAGTTGGCGGATGTGCAGGACTTCACGTCGCAATCAAGACCGCGCTGGGCTGGATGGCGACCGATGAAAGCATTCAGACAGTGCTGCTGGTAGCCGGCGACGCCGCACCTCAAGGCAATCGCTCGCTGCTCCCAATCACTATGCATGGCGATGCCAGCAGCGCCGTGATCCTCCGCCGTGAGGGAACGGAGGGCCCGTCCCTGTTGGGCGTCGAAGCCATGACGCTCGGCCACCTCCAGAATGCGATTACCATGGTCAGAACAAATGGCCACGTCGATATTGTTGTCGATGCCTTGTGCATGGAGCGCGAGGTGATGCCAGTCTACTTTCTCAACATGCTTCGGATGGTAAATAAGGCTCTGGCAGCGTCTTCCTTGAGCTTGAACGACATTGACCATTTCATCTATTCCAACATAAGCCGGCGGGACCGCGAGGGGTTCCGCAAGATGTTGGGTCTGCCCGAGGGCGGCTTGCCGCCAACTGCTATGGCAGAATATGGCCACACTTTTGCCAGTGATCTAGTCATCAATTATGTGAATATGCGGCGCGAGGGTCAAATTCGTCCCGGGCAATTGTTGCTGTTCGCATCTGCCGGGATCGGCTTCACTTGGGGAGTAACGCTTGCCCGAGCCTGAGGCAATCCGCGGTCGGACTGGCTTCAGCCTACGGCAGCGGCCACGCTCTGTACTTGCGCCCAGGATCGAAGACCACTTTAGCGTTGAATGGTCTTTCTTGCGGATTTGGACGAGAATGTTCACACGGTGCCTGCCAGGCTGAGTTGCCCATGCGTCGCGTACAGTTCATCGAACTCCATGAACAACCGTGGTTCCCGTCATCGCTTCGAGATGACGTCACGGATGCGATGCAGTTTGGGTTCAACCTCTTACACGCCTACGCTCCCATCGCTCCGCTGCTACAAAAAGTGGTTGACTCTACTGGCAACGCGACGAACGCCCGACAATCGATTGTTGATATGTGTTCGGGCGGAGGCGGTCCGTGGTTGGATCTTTCTCGAACGCTGCAATGCCACGACGCCGGAGGCGATTCCTCGGGCCTGCAGGTATGGCTCACCGACAAATATCCGAATCTCAAGGCATTCCAAAGTGTCAGCGCGTCTTCTGACCACCATATTACTTTCTATCCGGAGCCGGTTGACGCGAAGAAGGTTCCTGGGGCGCTGAAGGGGCTGCGAACGATGTTTACGTCGTTCCATCATTTTCCGCCGGAGGATGCTCGTGCCATTCTGCAAGATGCCGTTGATGCCCGCGAAAGCGTCGGAATATTTGAGGCCACCAAGCGCGATCCGTTGACCATCGGCGTCATATTTGCCGGGATTCTTCTGTTGTTCCTCCACACCCCGCGGATTCGTCCATTCCGATGGTCGCGGTTGCTCTGGACTTATTTGATTCCGATCATTCCATTGGTCCTGCTATTCGATGGAGTCGTGTCTTGCCTGCGCACATATCGGCCCCAGGAACTGCGTGAGATCGTAGACAAACTGACCTCTTGCGAATACAAATGGGAAATCGGTGAGCTAGCCGGTGGAAAGGTGCCAATTACCTATCTGATCGGATACCCGAAAAGTAGGCCTTTGCACCTCAAGATACCGTAGGCCTCCCGGCCTCCGCCGGGCAATAGAAAGGGGAACGTCTCTCATGAAACAGCTGACATTCGCGGTGACATTGTTATTGCTGTGCTTTTCCTTCCCGACTTCTGTAGCAGCTGCCAAGGTGGAGGTGGAAGGCAAGGCGTGGCTTGACGCGCAAAAAGATCCGGCTGAGATCAATGTGAACGGCGCTTGGAATTCGGACGAATGGGGCGCTTTCCATCTGATACAAGCCGAGGGAAGCCGGGACGTAAGCGGCAACGGCGGGGGATACGATATAACGGGCGTGGTCAGCGGCAAGCATCTCTTCATGCTTTTTTCCGAAAAACACACCGTAGAATACTGCGCAACTGTGAGTCCCACCGGAGAAAACACCCTGGCCGGAACTTACTCAGACCGCAAATCGCGTCTGCACTCCGGCCTTTGCCAAGAGAGCAGCAGACCGATGAACATGAAAAAGCAATAAGCGGAGAGAAGCGCTGGTGGCCCGGCCTTGATCTCGCAAGCGCGATCAAAGAAGAGGGTGCCCCATTTCTCGTGTACTTTGCGAGAAGTGGGTAGCATGCGGCCTACATCGCCACTACTTCTC
>Ga0210391_10001935_pt1 | contig 18357 bp, 14 predicted proteins | sample IncBWC12OmetaG_FD_160573 | JGI IMG/M metagenome (GOLD analysis project Ga0210391, IMG submission 160573) | Forest soil microbial communities from Barre Woods Harvard Forest LTER site, Petersham, Massachusetts, United States - Inc-BW-C-12-O ... | reverse complement strand
AGTTCCAGGAACGCTTCTTCCAGTCCCGCGCTGCTGACCTCCAGGCTCGAGAGCCCGGCATCCCGCATCAGCAGCTCGCGGACGATCGACTCCGCTTCGACCGCATGAATCTCAACCGCTTCGCGATCTTCTTTCACTTCCGTGACGCCAGGAATCTGGCGCAGGGCGTTCAGACTGAGGGTCGTGATGCAGCGAATCCGCTTGCCCGCGGTTTTCGCTTTGATCTCCGACGGAGTTCCCTGCGCAATGATCTCGCCCTTATTAATGACGGCCACGCGGTCGGCCAGCGCATCGGCCTCCTGCAGGTAATGCGTCGTCAGCAGGACCGTTTTCCCGCGCGTGATCATCCGGCGAATTTCGTCCCACAACATCCGCCGCGCTTCTACGTCGAGTCCTACAGTAGGTTCGTCGAGAAAAACCAGATCCGGATCGCCGCAAATAGCCAGGGCAAACAACACGCGCTGCCTCTGCCCACCGGAGAGATCGCCGAACTTGCGCTCGCTCAATTTCTCCAGACCAGCGGCGGCGAGTACCTCTCCGAGCGCCATCGGTTTCGGGTAATACGTGGAAAATAAGTCGATGTGCTCACGGACGCGCAACGTTTCCGGAACTCGCCCCACTTGCAACATGGCGCCCGTCCTCATCCGGTTTTCAGGATTCGTCGGGTCGCCTCCAAAAACGCGCGCTCGTCCCGCATTCGGCTGCAGCAATCCCAGCAGCAACTTTACCGCGGTGGTTTTGCCTGCGCCATTCGGACCGAGCAGGGCAACAACCTCTCCGGCCTGCACCCGAAAATCGACGCCGCGCAGCGCCTGCACGGTGCCGTAGTTCATATTTACGCCTTGGAGGCTGGCGACGGCCAGGTTCGAATTTGCTCTTTCCAGGTTTCGCGGCTGCTCCAGGGTTGCGATCATTTTCCGTCCTCCCGCCTCGTTCGGCGCCGTCCGGCGGGAATCGATTCCGTTCCCGCACCGTTAATCATCATCGACCCCTGCATCATCGCGGACGCTGAAGAAACGCACCAGTGCCATCCATCACGCGGTGAGCGTGACAAATGTCATTCTTTGGAAATCTTGCTGGAGGCCTCCGGCTTGCGGGAACCGACTCCGGGAGATCGACGCAGGGCGATACGGGGAAATCCTGATTCCCCTTACAGGTCTGTTACGAATTCCGAACAAGCACAGGAAATCCACAGCACGAAACTGACCGCGCCATTCGAGTCGCTGAATCTGGCATACCCTCGGTGCTGCGCATCTGGCAAGGCTGGGCGCGTGTTCGGATTTCGTAACAAGAGTCGCAGGCTCAAATTTTCACACATGTCTCTCACACTTCGCCTCTCCCCTTTGATATGATTCCCCCACTTTCGTAGGAGGGCGCAAGCATGTTGCCCGCGGGAAAAAGCCTTCGAACGTTACGCGAGAAACTCGGCCTCACCATGCGTGACGTCGAGAACTCGAGCGCGCGTGTTGCTGACAAATATCGCAACGAGGAATTTTCCATTCCTCCCAGCCGCCTGTCCGATATCGAGACCAAAGGCATTCTTCCCAGCATTTTCCGGCTCTACACTCTGTCAGTAATCTACCGCCGCGATATTCGCGAGTTGATGTCATGGTACGGCGTTGACCTGAACAATCTGGCCGCCGATCTCGGCCTGGTCTCTCCGCCCAAGTCGCATGTTTCCGACGCACTTGCGGGACTCTCTTCCGTGCAGGTTCCTCTGCGGTTCGATCCCAGCTTTGACGACCGTCGCACCACCAACCTGGGCCGCATGGTCGAGCAGTGGGGCATGGTGCCCGTCGCTTACCTGGCGCAATTCGCCACCAGCGACTTCACCTACGGCTACATCGGCACACACGATTTCACCATGTACCCGATTCTGCCGCCCGGCAGTTTCATCCAGGTCGACGAATCAAAAAATAAAGTGGTTGAAGGTTCGTGGCGCTCGGAATACGAGCGCCCCATTTATTTTGTCGAAACTCGCGACGGCCACACTTGCTGCTGGTGCGGTATGCGCCGCGAGGAAATCATTCTGCAACCCCATCCTTTGTCGCCGGTTCCGGTTCGTATACTGCGCCATCCTCAGGAAGCCGAAGTGCTCGGCCAAGTCGTGGGAGTGGCTATGAAATTGACCGAGTGGCACGCCCTCGATTCTTCTGTAGCATCGAAAGCGCCAGCAGCACTGAATTAAGGTGAGTGGCGGACGGGGCCTGGCGCTCGCCGGGCAGTAGGTCTTCAAAGCGATCGCGCATGCCATCCACGCAGGCCTGTGGCGTTGTTCCCATGCCGCGGCTCGATGCCTCCAGATCCTCCACCAGCGACCCCAGCGGCATCCTTAGCACTCCGGCGACAACTTCGGTGTGAGCCGTCTTCAACGCGCGTTCAGAAGACTCCGGCCCGTGCACCAGTTCCATTCCCCAATGCTCGTAGCGCCCCTGCGCGCGGCGCAGCGAGGCCAGATAAACCAGCTTCCCCAGTCGCCCCGCGATCGCCGCTAGGGTGGTTTCTTTTATGTCCTGTAGAGCCGATTTCAGAGTCATCTTGTTACGAATTCCGAACGTTCAGAGGCCGCCAGACACCGTTGCGTCCGCAATTGTCCCCATGAAATTATCACCGTCCAATTCGCAGTCACAAGGAGAAAACAACCATGAAACACATCCTGCTGATCCTCGGCGCAGCCGTCCTGTTCGCTAGCACTTTGGTAATCCCAACCGTCGTCAAAGCTGATGGTGGCGGTAGCGGCGGCACGGGCTGCGGTATGACCCTCTGCAAACCCTAGTTGCCGCTATTTTGCATGAAAATCGTGTGAGGTTGAGCGTTCGTTAGTCGGCCTTACGAAAACCGAACAAGGCTCTCGATTGCGTTGCCGCTGGCAGCGGATCGCGGTATAGTGCGTACGCCATGTTTCGAGCGCACTCACTCCTCTGGAGCTACCTTTGGGTTGCGCCCAACCTGCTTCTTCTTATCCTCGCCTTCTTAATGTGGAGGCGAGGATTGATTCGGCAGGTTCCGGTTTTCTTTGCGTTCGCGATTCTGACCGCGGTCGCTGATCTCACTGAGTACGCTACGGATGTGATTCCAACTGTAAGCCCAGCGACATATTGGCGAGCAGACTGGGCGAATTTGCTGATCCAGGCTGTGCTGAAATTTGTACTCGTCGGGGAAATCTTTGCTCACGTCTTCGGGTCCTACGAGTCAATCGCACGCCTCGGGCAATTACTGATTCGCGCACTGGGAGTGATTTTGGTGTTCGCTGCTGCGATAGCGGCGGCGTATGCTTCGCAAAACAGTCCCCACGGAATTATCTCGGGCGCGTGGCTACTAGACCAGACGACATTCATTGTCGAATCCGGTCTGTTGGTGTTCATCTTTGTTTTCTCTTTGTACTTCCACTTGGTTTGGGACCGGCGTTTGTTCGGCATCAGTCTCGGCCTAAGCATTTCGAGTTGTGTACATCTGGCGTCTTGGGCAATCCTCGGCAATTTGGGAGCGCTCGACCCCAAGCGGATGATTTTCGTCTTCCTCAACATGGCGACTTATCATGCTGTCGTGCTGATGTGGTTTTACTACCTGCTCGTCCCCAGCAAAGTTGCAGTGATCCCCGCCGTTCCGTTGCCCGAGAATGATCTCGAGGCCTGGAACCGAGAGCTGGAGCGTTTAGTCCGGCCATGACTCTAGCGATCATCCTCGTTATCGCCGCCGCTCTCGCGCTGATCTTTATTCTCGGCGTCGCCGTTTCTCGCAACCTGCAAGTTTCCGCCAAGCCCGGCCTCGCACAGCGGATTCAGCCTATCGATATCGAGGCTTTCCGCAACCTCGCTGATCCGGCTGAAGACGACTATCTTCGGCGCAGCCTTCCTGCCTCAGAATTCCGAGCTGTCCGCCGCCAACGCCTGCGCGCCGCGGTCGCGTACATACAAGTAGCGAGACGCAATGCCGCAATCCTCATCCGCGTTGGTCAAGCCGCTGTCGCCGCAGGGGACCTCCCGACCGCCGAAGCCGCTCGACAACTGGTCCGAGACGCCCTGTGGTTGCGCCGCAACGCGACCTTCGCGCTTCTCGGAATCTACGTTGCGCTGGCCTGGCCGCATGCCGGTTTTGCCGCCGATCCGATCCTCCACGGCTATCTCCATCTGAACAACTCCGCCATGCTGCTCGGCCGATTGCAGAACCCCTCGGCCGTTGTGCGCATCTCAGCGTGAACCGAGTTATGGAAGGACGGGAGGCGGCTTCAGGCTAGCAGGAAAACGTCGCCATCGATTGCCTTAAGGCTTGCACAACTGCACGCCACATGCTTGCGGGCAGACGCACTCGACGGGAATGTTCCCCATGCAATTCGTGTTGCTTGGGGCGCCGTCGTCAGGGTAAAAGTTGTTAGCTTGCGCCCATGCTTGGAAACCTCCGGCTTTGAGAACTGCCTGATACATAGGGCAGTTTGGGTTAAGCTGTTGCCCTTGCTGCTGAGCTTGCACCTGGAACCACCGATAGGTCCACCGCAGCGCAAACAAGGAGGACGACTGCGCAGATGGCTCCGGTAACAGGGTCCATCCGCAGGAGCGATTTCAGCTTATTCATTTTCTGCCTCCCTTTGGGGCTTGCGGCAGGCATTTTGCTACGCCGTCCTGTCCTTGTCAACCATGACTATATTCCTGATTCCGTCGTAAGTAGCGTGAAGACAGTACCCAATTCCCAACTTGTTTTCGGGGGTCTTTCTGTTATAAAACCAGCGGGCTGCAAAGCTGGGCTGCAAAGCAACGCGTTCCACACCATTTGTGATTTACATCGGCACCTGCCGTGGGAATTGGTCCCGCCGTCTGCTCGCCTCCGCGAGCCCAAGGGAGAACCTTATGATCCGCGCCCTAAAAGCTGCCTCTTTGTCTTTCTTCGTCCTGCTGTTGTCCGCCATGTGTTTTGGCCAGGGCGGTGCGGCCACCGGCGATCTGCACGTCACCGTCAAAGATCCCAAGGGAAACCTGGTAGCAAGCGCGACCGTCACCGTGCGTGACACTGCCAAGGGTCTGGAGCGCACTGCGACCAGCGACGGGCAAGGAGGCTACAGCGCTCAACTGCTGCCGCCCGGCACTTACTCAGTCACGATTGACGCGACCGGGTTCAGTGGGATCTTAAGTACCGGCGTAGTTATCACCGTCGGCGGATTAGTTGAGCTTCCAGTCACGCTTGCAGTAGCCACCGGGAAGGAAGTCGTAGAAGTCAGTTCGCAGGCAGAACTAGTGGAAACGTCGCGCAGTTCCACCACCGACACCATTGGCCAGCGCCGCATCGACAATCTTCCCATCAACGGCCGCAACTACATTAACTTCACTCTGACCGATTCTCAGGTCGTGCGCGACAACGCGCCCAGCCTCGGCGCTGCGCCCACCTCCGGCCTCAATATGAGCGGCCAGCGCGCCCGCTCGAATCTGGTGAATGTCGATGGCGCGGACGCCACCGACAACTCCACCAACGGCGTGCGCTCCACGGTTTCGCAGGAAGCGGTGCAGGAATTCCAAATCATCACCAACAGTTATGCCCCGGAGTACGGCCGCGCCGCCGGTGGCGTCGTCAATATCATCACTCGCTCCGGATCGAACGATTTCCACGGCGATGTCTACGGCTACCTCCGCGATCGCAACTTTCAGGCAGTGAATCCCTTCAGCACGGTTCCCAATCCGGCTTACACGCGCGTGCAGGCGGGAGTCGCGTTCGGCGGTGCCATCAAGAAGGACAAAACCTTCTACTACTTCGCCTACGAAATTACGCGCCGTCACGAAACCGGATTCTCCTCGATCGGCCAAGGTAATTTCGGACTCACTCCCTTCGACGCATCTGCGTTTTTTCTCCAGGCTCCCGGCACCGTGAATCTTCAGCTGACGCCCGACCAGATCAACTTCCTTACTAGCCCGACAGTTGACGGCCTTGCGGCGACCAATCCAACCTTCGCGGCCGCAGTCGGCACCTACGCCGTCAGCGCCGGGGCCTCGTCGGGCATGGCAGTCAACGGCGCATGGCCGACAGGTCTGGTACAGGTTCTAACGGGTGGAGGGCTCTCGGCTTTTTCAGGATTCCCCAGCTCTTGCCCTCCTCCCGGACCTTGCTTTATTCCAGGGTCCTACCAGACGCTGACTTCGCAAGAGGGAAACTTCCCTGTGTTTGAGGGGACGAGTCTTTACTCCCTGCGCCTCGACCACAACCTGGGCGCGAATCATCGCTTAACTTTTCGCGGCAACGTCAGCCCCAGCACAGTCACCGGCCTTGAGGGCAGCGGCGAAGACCAGCCCTTCGGACAAAACGCTTACTCCCGCACCTCGCAACAAACCTATCGCGACGTGGCTGGCGTGTTTCAAGATACGTGGACCATCGGCAACGACAAGGTCAACGAATTCCGCTTTCAATATGCCCGCCGCGGACTTTCCTACTTCTACAACACCCAGATCCCAGGGGGCGCCGATCCAGCCGTCAACATTCCGGGCTACGCCTACTTCGGCCGCGAGCCGTACTCCTACATTCAACGTGTCGAGCAACGCTACCAATTCACCGACAATTTCTCCTGGACCGTCGGTCGCCACAATACAAAGTTTGGCGGAGATTTCAACTATCTCCCGCTCACAGCGACTTTCACGGTCAACTACGGCGGCGTGTATGATTTCGGGTCGCTCTCAGCTACGAACGCTCTCCCGACGGCGACTTACAACACACTCTCTACTGCGCTGGGGCCGACCTTCAACATTCCGGGGCTCTCCGCTGTGCAAGCTTACGGTTTCGGCGTCCCCGGAGATTTCGTGCAGGGACTCGGCAGCCCGAGCGACTCGTTCCACAACATTCCCATCGGCGCCTTCTGGCAAGATTCGTGGCGTGTCAGCCCCACCGTCACTCTGAATTATGGCTTGCGCTACGACGTTGAGATTCCGCCCAAGTTCGCTCCGCCCCAGGGCCTCGCGCTTCCCGCGTATAACCTGCTCGGATTACAGAAAGGCATTCAGACCGCCAAGCATAACTTTCAGCCGCGCATCGGCATCGCCTGGGACCCCGCCGGCAACGGCAAGACTGTGATCCGCGCCTCCTATGGCATGTTCTATGACCACCCGCTGCTCGGCCTCTACTTCCTCGGCCAGGCCTCCGACGGATCGTCGAGTGGACAACTGGCTTTTGCCGGAACTTCGGTTTGCTCCGGCGCCGGCAGTCCCACCAATCTGAATGCGATTACCATTTTTCAAGGTTTGCCGATTAACGTCGCCAGCCCAGCCAACCCCTGTGCGGCAACGCTCAGCCCCGCTGCCGCCACCGCCCTGGGATTCCTCCCGAACCAGCAACAGTTCCAATCCCTCAATTTTCCGGGATCGATCTTCCTCAACCAGAACTATCTCAACGCGGCCAACGGAACCTTCCTGCCGCTGGCCTTCCAGCCGTTCGGCTACCCGCAGTCCAAGAATTTCGTTTACGCCTACGCCCAACAAGCCAACCTGACGCTGGAACGCGACTTGGGCGACGGTTTCGCTCTCAGCCTGGCCTATAACTTCAACGGCGGACGCCACCTCAACCGCCCCATCAACACTACTGCCATCCGCGGCGATCTGATTACCGCGAACTATGAATCGGCTTACTACGATGCGGTGGCCTCGGGGCAAACTCCTCCTGCCAGCCCGCTCACCGTCAGCGGCTGCAGCCCAGGCGGGTCCCCAACCTCTCCCTACCCATTCGTCGACGCCTCGCTGATGAACTTTTTCCGTCCCGGCGGCATGAATCCCTCCATCATCGGCGCCTACGCCTCCATCGGCGACCCGCTCGGCTGCATTGCCCAGGCTCAGGCTGTCGTGCAGTCCATCCCAGGATTCAACGCCAATTGCGATCCCGCCACTTTCACCGGCTGCGTCCCCTTCGGCGACATGGACGCCAACTATTCCAACGGCAGCTCCATCTATCACGGCTTCAGCGCCAACCTACGCAAGCGTTTCAGCAGCCACTACGAATTCCTCGCGTCCTACACCTGGTCGCATTCCATTGACGATTCCACCGACTTGCAATCTACGCTCACCCCCGAAGACAGCTATATCCCCGCCCTCGATCGCTCCACCTCGCTGTTTGACCAGCGTCATCGCTTCGTCTTCAGTGGCGTGTATCAGAGTGGAAAGCTGAGCGGCGGTGGCTTTGCCAGCATGTTCTTCAGCTACTGGACTGTCGCCCCCATCCTCGATGTGGCTTCGGGGCGTCCTTTCAACATCATCACCGGCAACGGCGACAACCTTCAGCTTTCTTCTCTGACCGCCCGGCCCAACACGACGATCAATCCCGCTTGTACGGCTGCCGGATACACGCCCGTCGTCTCCAAATACTCGCCAACCGGCATGCTGCAGGAGCCCTGCATCAACGGCTTCGTCGCCTCCGGCATCGCGCCCACGCTGTTGCAGCTCGACGGCAATCTCGGCCGCAACGCCGGCATTCAGCCCTGGACCATCTTCAACGATCTGCGCGTCGCCAAGCGCATTCCCATTGGAGAGCGCTTCAGCACCGACCTGATCGTCGACATGTTCAACCTCGCCAACAAGATGAACGTGGCCGCGGTCAGTCCGCTGTTCACCAACGCCGGACAAGCCACCGCAGCCTACGACCCGCGCCAATTCCAGTTCGCGCTGAAAGTGAATTGGTAGAAACACCACCAATGCCGTTGTCATCCCAGCCCGCGTTTTTTTGCGGGCCGAAGAGCCTGCCCTGAGCGCAGTCGAGTGTTGCTGGGACGTTAGAACTGAAACGCCACCCCAAGAGTTGGTGTAACCGGCAAGCCTTGCAGGGTTTTCACCTGCGCTTGCCCGGTATTCGGATCGACGCCAGAAGTGTAAGCGTAGCGGGCGTTGTAGTGATTGGTAACATTCAGCACTTCACCGTAAAGCGTCAGCTTCCAGTGCGTGAACGCCCAGTCTTTGTCGACGCGCAGATCGAGGCGTTCGTAATTGCCGAGCCGGGTCGAGTTCAGTCCGACTGGCACATACTGACCGCTGACCAGAACGAATGACCCGCCGGGGATGGGATAGCCCGACCCATACAGCGACTTGCCGCTCAGGTTGAGGCTGGGCCGCAAACGATACGTTGCAAAAATATTCAATGAATTCCGTTGGTCCTCCAGTGTGGGAAAGTATCCGGTATTGAAGAAAACAGTTGGCTGACCAGCGATGAAATACGGCGGCGTGATCTGATATTGCCGCTCGCGCGCTCGCAGCAGCGTGTAGCCCAGCCAACCAGACAGCCGGTTCGCACTGCGCCGCTGCACCACCAACTGCACGCCTTGCGAGTAGTCGCGCTGGTAGGTACTACCGGAAAACGCCTGCAGAACAGAGCACGGCTTGGAGCTTAATTGCGCCGTCGAAATGGCGCCGAACATGTCGAAGTCTTTGCGCTGGAAAGCCTCCAGCCGGATTCGCGTATTCTCTCCGAATCTTTGCTCCAAAGCCGCTGAGTAGTGGTTCGATATGGGTGGCAACACGCCTTCGTCAATGCAGCTTCCGGGCGGCGCGTCAAAGACATTGTCGGTGAATTGCGTGTAGCGGCCGGCGCTCAATTGCAACTCAGTGGCGTGCGCAACCCGAACTGCTGCCGAACCCTGCGGCGAAAACCGCTGCGGCAAAAACGCCTGCGAACGATCCCAGCGCACGCTGCCGAGCAAGTGCACCCGTCCCTTCAGCAGCGACCCCGACTGCTGCGCATAGGCCGTCTGGCGCACTGCGGTTTCCTGATACGCGCCGCCACCCTCGAGCCTGCCCGTCGTGGGATCGTAGAAACCGCTGGAGAAGCCCGTCAGCAGATGGCGCACCGTCCATCCCGCTTCCAGAACGTAGTCTCGAAACCAATTCCAGGTCACGCCCGTTCCACCCACCCACTCCCGATAGTCGCTGGTGTTCAGAATCTGGTTGGCCGTGTTGCGCAAATCCTCGGGTTCGCGAAAGAACGCGCCGCGCGCTTCGACCAACAGATGTGGGCTCAGGCTCCATCGCCATCCCGTTCGCGCCAGGGCGAAGTCGCTTTTTCCGCTGGCATAGTCGTCAACGGTCAAGGCCGCGGGGTCGGTCATAGTCATGTCCGTGTGCCCGTCCGTGGCAAAGAGGCTTACGTTCTGCCTTGGCGTTATGTCGTAGTTCAATTTCAGATCGCCGTCGTAGAAGCCCACGTCCGCTGCGGGCTGCTCGCGGTTCTGGACGAGATAGTTGATATAGCTCTTGCGCGCCGAAACCAGCCACGATCCCTTCTGGGCGCTGCCCAGGCCACCCTCGCCAAGAAGTTCACTAGCCGCAATTCCCGCCGTCAGCCGAAACAGCGGCGCGCCCCGGCTGCCTTCGCGGGTGCGAACATCCAGCGCCGCCCCCACCGCGTCACCAAATTTTTCGGGATAGGCAGCCGGCAGCAGCTTCATCTCCTCGACCACTTCGCTGGTCAGCACGCCCAGTGACGCGCCTTGCGCGGAGTTGCCGATTTCATGAAACGGGCTGGGCACGAGCACCTCATCGATATAAATCGAGACGCTCGAAAACGGCGCGCCCATCACCGAAAATTCCGCAAAGAATTCGTTGTTGCCCTCCGCTGAAACTCCCGGCAGCGTCTGCACCGCACGGAAAGGATCGTCGGCAAACACCGTCGAGGTCTCTCGAATCTCAGTGCTGGTCAGCGTGGTTTCAACCGTGGCCGGCGAATCGCCGCCCTGGAATACGTCGCCGCGCACTTCCACCTGGTCGGTGTGGTGGAAATTGTCGGGCACCATGACGATGGAGAACTCTTTCACATCCGCAGCAGCCGCCAGAGTGAACGGAATCGTGAGCAGCCGGTAGCCCACCGCGTTGAGCCGCAGAGTATAGCTACCGGGCGCGAGATTCGCGAGGTCGAACTCGCCAGTGATTGACGTAATCACGCTGGCCTTCCTTCCCAGTTCAACTTCCAGCACGACCACTTCGACCCGCCCCAACGCTTCGCCGCCCACTGCGTTCGTGACTTTGCCCTTAATTTCGGCGGCCCGAGCCGCGGCCGCGATCAACAGCAGAACAGCGAACGGACGAAGGCGCATGTGACTCCCAGGGCAGGGGTGGTGGACATTTTATCCGACAAGAGAACGGTGCTGACTACCGTCCTTGCGCCGTCCAGCAACTGCGGTAGCCATCAGTTTCAAACACAGGCTCTCAGGAATTGACTACCCCACAAATGACGACTCTCGCTCGAAGTTCAGGGCTCGCAGCTCGTAGCTCATAGCTCAGTGTTACACTCTGCTTTTACCCATCCTTGGCGCTTGCCCGGAGTTCGCTCCCCAATGTCTGAAACTCAAATGCCCACCCCTCGCACCCGTGTGGTCCGTGAGCCCCATCGCGCAGCCTACGATCGCGAGACCGCGTACCGAATCCTCGACGAAGGATTTCTTTGCCACGTGGGATTCGCCGTCGACGGCCAGCCTTTCGTCATCCCGACTTCCTACGGCCGCAAAGACGCCAGCCTCTACATTCACGGCTCCGCCGCCAGCCGCATGTTGCGTCAGATGCAGAAAGGGGCCGTGCAGGTCTGCATCACCATAACCCTGCTCGACGGCCTCGTCCTGGCTCGCTCTGTTTTCAATCACTCCATGAACTACCGCTCGGTGGTAATTCTCGGAAAGGCCACGCTGGTCGACGATCCAGAAGAAAAGCTGGCTGCTCTGAAGACCCTGTCAGAACACATCCTCCCCGGCCGCTGGGACGACTCGCGCCAACCCAACGATCGCGAACTCAAACAGACATCCGTGCTGCGGGTGCCCATCGAAGAATTCTCCGCAAAAGTCCGCACCGGCCCTGCCATTGACGATGAGGAAGACTACGCGTTTCCGACCTGGGCTGGAGTCGTCCCGTTAGAAATGGTCGCAGGCTCGCCGATCGATGACGCCAGATTGCTGCAGGGAACAGAAGTGCCGGAATACGCGAGGCACTACACGCGAAAGCGCCAGGAAATGGCTTGACTCCAAGAGTAAAGACGGCTATCCTTATTGTAAAGAATAGAAGTAAAGATGAATAACTCCAGCACAATCAGCAGCAAAGGCCAGATCACCGTCCCGCAGGAAATCCGAAAGCGCCTCGGCTTGGAGCCCGGCGACCGGGTTGAATTTGTGATCGAGGAAGGCCGCACTGTGCTCCGCCCAGCTCGCTCGGAGGTCAATCCCTTCGAAAAGTATATCGGAATCGCGGGCCCGTTCCCGGGCGGGGACGAAGGAATTAAAGCCTGGATCGACGATATGCGGAGCGATCAAGACGACGAATAGTTACGAATAATGAGGACCGCCCTCGACACCAACATCCTATCGACAGTCTGGTCGGGAACACCCTCGGCAGTCGCGATTTCCGCTCAATTGGCAAGAGTCCACGCCGAAGGAGCGCTCGTGATATGCGCGCCAGTATTTGTCGAGTTGTCGGCAGTTCCTGGCATGAATGTGCAGACGGCTCGAAAAGCTCTGGAGGAAATGGCCATCGCGATTGACTTCGACATCGAAGAGGATGTTTGGATACTGGCGGCGCAGAGCTTTGCGGCCTACTCCATTCGCCGCCGCCATTCCGGCGGAGGTTCGCACAAGCGTCTGCTGGCAGACTTCGTGATCGCCTCGCATGCCATGCTGAAAGCAGACCGGCTGATGACCCGCGACATTAATCGCTATGCGATGGATTTTCCAAACTTACGGCTGATTTGAGAAGGCCGAGTCAGACGTCGACAGTCACGAGGTCAGCTTTTTCACGGCAGCAGCAGCAACTTCCCAGCAACTTTCCGCGCTTCCATATCGCGGTGCGCCTGAGCCGCATCCGCCAGCGGATACGTCTTCGCAATGCGCAGATTGAGTCTGCCGTCGGCGATCATCGCAAACAGCGCACCGGTGCGCGCCAGCAATTCCTCGCGCGTGGCTGTGAAGTGGGCCAGCGTAGTGCGCGCCATGTAGAGCGAACCTTTCGCCGACAGCTTCGCCGGATCGACCGGCGGCACGGGCCCGCTCGACATGCCGTAGAGCACAAGCATCCCGCGCAGCCGCATCACGTTCAGATTTTTTTCGAAGGTGGCCTTGCCCACGCCGTCATACACCACGTCAACACCCTTGCCACCGGTCAGGCGCTTTACTTCGGATTCAAAATCCTGCCGCGTGAAGACGATCAGTTCGTCTGCGCCGGCCTCGCGAGCCAGCGCGGCCTTCTCCTCGCTCGATGCCGTGCCAATCACTCGCGCTCCGATCGCGCGCGCCATCTGCACCAGCAGCAATCCCACGCCGCCCGCGGCGGCGTGCACGAGCGCGGTCTCGCCCGCTTTCAGTTTGTGTGCATCGTTCACCAGGTAGTGCGCCGTCAGCCCGTGCATCATCGCAGCCGCAGCCTGCTGATCGGTCAGCGTCGCGGGCACCGGAACCAGATGCTCCTCGGGCGACACCACAAACTCCGCGTACGATCCCAGCACTCCGCTCCAGGCCACGCGGTCGCCGACCTTCACCGTCTTCGCCTGCGCGCCGACCTCGGTGACCACCCCCGCACCCTCCTGCCCAGGAATAAAGGGCAGCGGGGTCCGCAAACTGCCGTCGCGGAATTGACCGTCAATCGAATTCACTCCAGCGGCGGCCACTTTCACCACCGCCTCGTTCGGTTTCGGCCGCGGCATGGCGACGTCGGCGACTTCCATCACCTCTGTTCCGCCCGTGTGTTGTACGCGAATGGCTTTCATGATTGATCCATAGGTCCCATCAAACGCCGGTTTTCGATTCGTATCAAGGCGCGGCTTTCAGCCGTGCCATACGGCCAACAAGATTGCTGCGGCTTTAGCCGCTGGATTCGAAATGCAGGGGCTGACGCCGTTCTAGCCTCCCGCTACAAACGGCGTCGCTGAAGCGATGCCCTGATACGAACCTTGAGACTCCAAACATTGCTAATGCAACACCGGCGACTTACCGCCCGCGCTACGGAATCAGCAATAACTTCCCCGTAGTTTTTCTTTCTTCCAACTCGCGATGCGCCCGCTGCGCCTCAGCCAGCGGATATGTGTGATCAATCCGCAATTTCAGTTTTCCCGCAGCCATCATGCCGAACACGGCGCCTGACCGCGCCACCAATTCTTCCCGCGTCGCGATGTAGGCGCCCAGCGTCGGCCGCGTCACGTAGAGCGACCCCTTGGTCGACAGCGTAATCAAATCAAACGGAGGCACTGCCCCACTCGACCCGCCGAACAGCACCATCATTCCGCGCGGACGCAGAACGTTCAGCCCCTTTTCAAACGTCGTCTTGCCCACCGAGTCATAGACCACGTCGACACCTTTGCCGCCGGTCAGCCGCTTGGTCTCGACCTCGAAATCCGATTGCGTATAAAGAATGACTTCGTCCGCCCCTGCTTCGCGCGCCAGTTTCGCCTTCTCGTCGGTTGAAACCGTGGCAATCACGCGCGCGCCAATGTTGTGCGCCATCTGCACCAGCAGCAATCCCACGCCGCCGGCCGCAGCATGCACCAACGCAGTCTCGCCGCGCTTCAAAGAAAACGTCGCGTGCGATAGATAATGCGCGGTCATCCCCTGCAGCATCAAACCGGCGGCCTGCCGATCGGTCACGCCCGCCGGTATCGGCACCAGTCGGTCCGTAGCCACGGCCGCGTACTCGGCATACGATCCCATCAACCCGCACCAGGCCACGTGATCGCCGGCTTTCACCGACCTTACGTCGGCGCCCACGGCCGTCACCACGCCTGCGCCCTCCTGCCCCAGCACGAACGGCAACGGGACTTTATATCTACCCTCGCGCTGATAGACGTCAATAAAATTCACACCCGAGGCGGCCAGCTTCACCACCGCTTCATTCGCCTTCGGCTCAGGAGCCGGCAACTCCACCAGTTCCATCGCCTCCGGCCCACCAGGTTGTTTGATTTGAATGGCTTTCATGTTGGGTTGGATTCGGGATCTTGCGCCGAGATTCGACGGAAGGCGAATCTCCTGCACCCAAGACTCAACTGTTTAATGCGGGAATGTCAAGGCGGGCTCGCCTACCCGGACGGGTTAGGACGGTGGCTCGCGCTCTGCGACGCGCTCGGAGTTTGTGGGGGTCAAACTTGTGTGGGTCAAGGTTGCGTGGGTCAAGTCCGGCAGCGGCCATGACGGCCAGGCCGAACTCTTCCGCGGAAAATCTTGAATACTTTCGCCGTCGCGGGCGTCTCGCCACCTTCCTAGCAGAGAGGCGTGACCCAGCGGTAGCCGCGTCCAACCACGGTCTGCAAATATCGTGGCTGCGCGGAATCATCTTCGAGCGCAATGCGTATTTTGCTCACCGCGGTATTCCCTGTTCGACGTCGACAAAGACGTCCGGCCCCCCACAGCGTCTCGGCAATCTGCGCGCGCGTCACCAGCCGTTGCACTTGCGACGCCTGCTCCGCTTCTGGCCCCGCTGGTTTTTGGTTTTTCTCACTCCTGGCTCTGTTCACGCCCGCTCTGCTGAACCCGACTGCCGCCCCCGCTCTGCTACACTGGCTCGTCTTCCGGCAAGGAGCCCTTCATGGCGCAGGAATCGCAGTCCTACGATCACCACACCCGCTGGGATCCGGCGTTTCACTTCTTCGTGCTGCCGATTTTCGTGATCGCGCTGATCATGACTTTGATTCACTTCTTCGCGCACTTCGCGCACAGCGACTTTCGAGAAAACTTCCACGCGTTCCTGTTGATCCTGCTGGCCATCGCCCTGCTGACCCTGGTGTTCAAGGAACGCACGTACTCGCTCAAGGTGCAGGATCGCGTGATCCGCCTGGAAGAGCGTCTGCGCCTGACCCAGCTGGCGCCCGAGCCGTTGCGCTCGCGCATTCCCGAGTTGACGGTGGATCAGCTCTGTGGCCTGCGTTTCGCCTCTGACGCCGAAGTGGCCAAGCTGGCCGAGCGCGCCCTGAACGAGAAGCTCTCTCGCGCCGACATCAAGAAAGCGATCAAGACCTGGCGTCCGGATTACTGGAGAGTGTGAGAACTCTCTCGGGCGAGTCGGTGATGCGCCGCCGTCCGGCCATTTCTCAAGGGCGTAAACGGCTTGATTGCAATTGTTGGCTTCCTCTCCAAATGGGAATCACCGGTTCGTCGAATGTGGTACGCTCAGCCCTATGAACTCGCTGGCGCGCTCGGCTGCCTGCGTCTTGCTCGTCGCGGCAGCGTCCTATTCTCAAGAAACGACCGCTTTGCCCATTATTGTTGCGGGCGGTTCGCAATTCTCGATGCCCGTCCAACTCCCTGATTTCAAAGTAGAGGTGAACCACGAGCCTGTCTCGGTTGTGTCAGTGGTGCCCCTCTCCGGAAAACACCTCCGATACGTGCTGATCGACGACGCGAGAATACATGACAACTGGCCGGGCAGCACCGATCAGCAGATATATGTCGCAAAGGAGTTCCTGAAACGGGTAATCTCGCCCGGTGTCGACACCGGCACTCTGGTCAGCTATGGTGAACTGGTTGTTCTTGGGTCTCAGAACGAAAGAGATCCACGAAAACTCGCTTCAGAGATAGCCGCCGACAGGAGTAGCCCAGCGCGGCTCTACGACGCAATATTCGCCGGTACTGGCTGGCTGGCGAAGCAGCAGCCCCGAAGTGACGAACGAAAAGTGGCATTTCTGGTCTGTGACGGAAGAGACACGGGAAGTCAGGTGGGCCTCTCCGACGTCGTCAAAGCAATGCAGAAGGCGTCCATTCCGTTGTTCGTTTTAGTGCCTTCCGATCTAGAGAAGCGGAAGGAAGGGCAGTTTATGCGAGAATTGGCAGATCAATCGGGCGGCCGAACCTATTTCCTGCCCTCCGATAGGAAACATCTGACGTTTGACGATCTCAAGCGCGACTTGGCAGATAGTTTCCTGCTGGGGCTGAACGTTCCTTCTGAAAAAGGGTTGCTACCCCTGAACATTACAGAAATAGGACATCCGCAACTCTCGATCGTTGCGCCCTCACAGGTTTTTGTGCCGTGACAAGAATCTGATGCAACGCAGATTCAGGGCAACTTCGCGACTGATAGAGGACCCCGATTAGCGCCTTCGACCCCGGACGCGGAACTGGGATTTAGCATCCAAAAATTAGAGCTGGATGCCCCCGGGCTCTGCGGCCCTGCGTCCTCCGGCCATTCCGGTAACCTTGCGCCGCAGGTGCCCAAAGTAACCAGCATGGTGCCTTTTGCGCGATTGACCCCAGCGCGGCTGCCGAGTACGATTTGGTAGAATTCAGCGGACGTTCGTGCGGGAGAAGGGCGCATCTCATAGAGGAATAAAGAGAAATAACAGAGGCAAGGCCCTAGGGATAAACATGCGATTGGCTAACTTAATTGGCTAACTTCCGATTCAATCTCGATCTCCGGACCGCCGTTCTCTCCTCGGCAATTCTGGCGGCTTGCGGCTGCCAGACCGCGGCGAAGCCGGTTTCTCTGCTCCCGCCGGGAAGCGCGCCCACGCTGCAGCCCGCGGCGCCACCCGCTCCGGTTTCGACTCCACATTCGCAGCCAAGTCCGCAGGCTCAAAAGCAAGAGCAAGAGAAAGATTCCCCGGCTAAGCCAGCCACCGTCGAGGCAAACACCCCTTCGCAGTCCGCACTCCAATCCGACGCTCCCGATCCGGTGGCCGATCTGATCGCCAGGGCCGAACAGGAATACCAGGAGGGCGTAGCGAACTATCACGCCGGCAATAGCAACAGCGCCAAGCAGAATTTCGACAACGCACTGAACGCGCTGCTGAGCAGCAATCTCGACATCCGGTCGGACGATCGCCTGCAAAAGGAATTCGACCATATCGTTGAGGGCGTCAACGAACTTTACCCCGGCGGCACCGCCGCCGACTCCGATCAAGCGCAAGGCACTCAGCAGAAAGCCGAACCCGCGCCCATCGATCAGACCAACGACGCAACCAATGGTTTGGCCCCCACCGCCGATGCCAGCGTGAAAGCCAAGGTCGCAGCCGAAATCCGAAACACACACTCCGACCTGCCGCTCATGATGACCGACCAGGTCGCGGGCTACATCACCTACTTCTCAGGCTATGGACGCGGCCCCTTCGAGCGCGCCGTCGCCCGTTCCGGCCGCTACCACGACATGATTGTGGCGACCTTCAAGGAACAAGGCCTCCCGCAGGACCTGATCTATCTGGCGCTGGCCGAGTCAGGATTCCATCCCCAGGCGGTTTCGAAGGCGGGCGCGCGCGGCATCTGGCAGTTCATGGGAAGCCGCGGTATCGGGTACGGTCTGCACCACAATATGTGGGTTGACGACCGCCAGGACCCTGAAAAATCCACTCGCGCTGCCGCCCGCCACCTGAAAGATCTCTACAACCAGTTCGGTGACTGGTATCTCGCCATGGCCGCCTACAATTCCGGCCCCGGCACGGTGCAGGCCGCCGTGAAGC
>Ga0210391_10001934_pt1 | contig 18359 bp, 11 predicted proteins | sample IncBWC12OmetaG_FD_160573 | JGI IMG/M metagenome (GOLD analysis project Ga0210391, IMG submission 160573) | Forest soil microbial communities from Barre Woods Harvard Forest LTER site, Petersham, Massachusetts, United States - Inc-BW-C-12-O ... | reverse complement strand
AGCTATCTTCGTCACCGTGCCACAGCTTCGAGCGCATGTCCCGTACCCATCGACGAGTGGCGAGATAAGGGATCAGATTCTGATCAAGCGGACCGCCTTCGTTCGTCTCCATCTGCAGCAGATCCTCGAGCGTCAACCCGTTCAAGTTCGGCGTGTCGAAGGCGTCCATCGTGATGCAGTTCCACAGTCCCCGCTCGCTATTGAAAGCGTCGTAGAAAGCGCCGCTTGGAATTGTCGGATTGCCCGCCATCACTACGTGAGGCTGACCACCCGCCATCACGCCATCTATCGCACTCCAGATTCCCGACTCGATGCCAGGAGCTTCGTCGGCCAGAATCAGAATGTGCCCGCCATGATAGCCCTGAAAATTCTCGGCCCGGTTCGTGGCGAGGCCGAGTGCGAAATTGTCGTCGCCTCTCAACTTCATACTGGTCTGGTTAAACTGTGGAAACTCGATCTTCGAGCGAGCGGCTGCTCGGTGTATCTCCGCCCAGAGCTGAGTTCCAACTTGCCGGAAAGTTGGTGCGGTCGTCAGGACGATACCGTCAGCCCATCGGACCAACCACCAGAGTGCTGCGAGTGCAAGCGTGAAAGTTTTGCCGACGCCATGACAAGCTTTGATGGCGGTGCGAGTATGAATCTGGATGGACCTCAGGATCTCGATTTCGCGTTGCCAAAGTTGCGTGCCAAGTACGTTGGTCGCGAACAAGACTGGATCGGAAATTGTTTCGAGCCACTGCGCTTTCTGAATAGATTTTTGACTCATAAGTTTATCCCCCTTTATTCCGGAATCGGTCCTAAGACGTGAAGCACCTGAAGCATCGTGATTGGTTTACCGTCTTTGCCTGTCAGCTCATGCTTTTCAGGAGCGGCCAGACCGCTGATCCTGGCGCGATGGCCCAAGACCTTCACACCAACCTCGATCGACCGGGTATTGCCGTTGCGGATAGCCGGTTGCAAGTTCATCCACATGTCCTCGCAGCGCGCATCATCGATCTTTCGCAATTCCTCCAGTTCAAGAGAAGGTTCTCGAGCGATAGCCTTCTTTACGGCCCGATGGCACGCCTGTTTGCTGATCCGGTAATCCGCCGGAAAGGTTATGCCCTCGGCGATCTTGGTCATTGGCTGAGCCTGTCCACGGCCGATACTGGTGATCCGGTCTGCTATGTCTTGAAATGACAGCCCCATCTTCTTTAGATGGAGCGTCTCGGCTTCCACAAACCTGGCTCGCTGAACGTCGATGGAGATCACTATCGGCTTGTTCGAATTTCGCCACGTCCCATCCGCATGCCTCTTCATGATTCATGCACCTGTTTCGGTTCGAGTCCGAGCAACGACAGCCGCTCAAGTTGAACGGCAACATAAGAGGGGTCGAGCTCGCAGGTGTACCCGATGCGACCGAGCTGATGTGCGGCTATCGCGGTGGAACCTGAGCCGCCGAACGGGTCGTAGACCAGGTCTCCGACGCGACTGCTGTTGGCGATCATCTTTGCGATCAACTCGACTGGTTTGGTGGTAGGATGCAACTCACTCGCCATCGGCCGATCAACCTCGAATACTGAGTCGTGGCTGCGGTCGCCGGCGAAGTAGTGCGGCCCATTTTCGATCCAGCCGTAGAGAATCGGTTCGTGTCGGAAATGATAGTCACCGCGCCCGATCACAAAGTTCTGTTTCACCCACACGAGGCAGGCTCGATAGCTGAAGCCGCCATCTTCGAGACCCGCAATGAAATACTTGAGATACGCTCCGGGAACAGTCGCGTAGATGACCGCTCCAGGCATCGCATGCTTGCGAGAGACCTCGAGCGCCGTTGCGAACAGTTTCTGCAGCTGCTCGGGCTTCAGCGAGTCATTCTCGATCGGACGCCGGCTCGGACCACTTCGGTGTTCGTTGAGCCAATTCGTCTTCTCGCTGTACGAAACACCATAAGGCGGGTCACTCCAAATCATTCGCAGCGGCGGCGAGGCAGCGGTCCAGAGTCGGTCGACCAAATCCTTGTCTCGGCAATCGCCACACACAATCCGATGCGGTCCGGCTTGCCAGAGCTGGCCGCTCTTGACGTTCCACTTCGTGCAAAGTGCTTCGGCGCGGTCGGGCGAAACTTCAACCTCGACGACATCAGTAGGATGGACGATCTCCCATATCCGGTCGCCGACTGTGCGCTTGAGCAATTCTCGTACGGCCTCGCTGTTTGTCTGAACCGTAGCCAGCAGCGACGTGATCCGCTCCGAGTCCAATTCTGCCATCGCTGCCAGCGGATCGAGCGTTGCCAATATCTTGTCGGCTTCTTCTTCCGTAACATCGAGCACGATAACCGGCACCTCCTGATCCGGGGTCGTGTCTCTGCGTAAATGGCCGTCAATCAAAGCTAGGCGGCCATCAGGCAACTCTCTTGCGATGAGCACGTCGACATATCCGATTTCATCGAGCAGACCGCGCAACGCCTCTACCTGTGCGGGCGGATGTCGGCGCCAATTTTTCCCGTTTGGCAACAAGTCCTTGGCGCGAACCCGACGCAGCTCCCTGATACGGTCGCGGATATGGATGCGGCCGATTTCAGGAACGCCGCCCGTAGTTTCACCACAATCGTTATCAACTCTCGACGCTGAAGATTTATTTGCCAAAGTTCTTCCTCCTCCTCGGCTCAGTTGCGAAGGTGCGCATGAGAGGGCGGCGACTCAACTCTGACAAAATCAGTATGGAAAGAGGGATTTTAGTCCCCCTAGAACGGTGCGGATCATCTTTATCCGGATCACAACCGGAGTTAGGCCCGTTGCGCTGTTTGGTGAAGGGCAGGCCGAACCTGCGCGGAGTGCTACCGTCTGACAGTGCGTCAGCGATCGCGTCTTCGCATACGGGTGAAGCTGGATGCCGAGACTCGGCGGCCGAGCACTACAGCACAGATATCATTAAAGATCTCGTCGAGGGTTTCCTGTGACGCAGCTCGTTGCGTGCGCTCCGATGGGCCACTCAAAGGTGCAAAGGCGTGTATATTTCTTCGAAGTAGTCTCCCAATCCGATCGGTAGGACGGCCGTGCTTTGCTATCAACGCCAGACGCTCGAGGTGGCGCTTGAGCGCATCAAGCGAGCCGACGTACGCTTCGGGTAGCCAAGAAACATCTTCGATGGAAGAAATGAAGCGCTCCAAGTTCCTTAACGCACGTTTCGCGGGAACTCCCCACATTTCTTGTTCCGCCGCGGCACGGTAGTTGAGCCAGCAGGGTTCGGGCTGAGATGCTGAATGGGGCGTGACCTCTCGGCACGGTTTCGACAGAAGCTTTCCCGACGAGCGAACCAGTTGGAGTTTGCTTCCATCATCGCTCTGAGGAACGCCTGTGCGGGAGAAGCGCCTAGCTCGAAAGCGGTTTTTCTTCTCTTGAGGATTGGGCGCAGTGTATGACTCTCCGGTCGCATTAGGGCAGGCGACTGGAGCTTTGATGACGAGGTTCGACGGTTGCAAGCGTTGGAGGACACGTCGTTGACAAGGTCTGAGCAATCGTCGTCTTGGAAAATCGTTGAATACTGCGCGCGATCGATGCGTTTCAGTGGTCGCATTTCTTTAAATTTCAGCGTGCTTGTGCCGATAGTTCGCAGCAACTTCGAGCGTTCCACGACTTGCCTCACAGAGCATCAAGCGGGGAGCGGAAACCCATGACCGAGCGTGGCCAAAAGCCGTTGTGCCTTGCGCAGAGATCGAGCCAAGGTTTGCGAGGCAGGGTGGCGTATGAGTAGTGCAGAGCATCCGCAATTCGAAGCTTCTGTTCCGGTAGGTCGCCGTGTTTTGACTGCCGGTTTTCTGTCCGTCGTCCTCTGGTTGGCGTTGCAGACTGCTTTGCATGCGCAAACGATAGCGTTGGTTCAGTATGCCAGTAATAGCAATGCCTCCGGGTCTTCGGTGACGGTCTTTTACAATTCGCAATGCACGCGAGCTGGTACTCCGTACTTCGGATGTACCGGAGCCGGAACCGGATCGGGATTGAGCGGGACTCCCGCGAATGGCGACTGCTTGGTCGCTAGCGTTGCCAGCTACAATAACAGCATAACAATTACTCCGCCGAGCGGCTGGTCTTCCGAGGGTACGTGTCCAACCGCGGGGTTCGGCAATGCAATCGTGTGCGATTTCGTAAAAGCCGCGAGCGGCGAGAGTGGGGATTATACGTGGTCTTTCAGCGGCGCGGCTTATCCGAGCATCTCCTTTCACGAATACTCAGGTGCAAATCCAAGCCAGTGTTTAGACCCCGCCGTACGCGCCGAGGCAGGCAGTGCATCCGGTGTCAGCAACATTACCTATGGGACGCCGAGCGTCCCTAACGAAGAATTGTACGTAACGATGAGTTGCAACAACTCACTGACGCCGCCGTCGGACTTGACCGCGCGAGTGAATATCGCCCAGTTGGGCGATAACTATTTCTCTATCTACTCGGGTGACAATAAGATCATTAACAGTGCTGGGACAGAATCGTCCTATAGCTGTGGTGGACAGAACAGCATAATCGCGGAAGGCATTGAACCGGCCGCTACGTCACCTACTCCTACAGCTAGCGCAACGGCGACTGCCACAGGGCCACCTACAGCAACGCCAACCTCAACACCAACCATCGCTTTGGTTCAGTATGCCAGCAATTGCAATGCCTCCGGGTCTTCGGTGACGGTCTTCTACAACTCGCAATGCACGGGCAGCGGAACTCCGTATTTCGGATGCACCGGAGCGGGAACCGGATCGGGGCTGACGGGTACTCCCGCTAATGGCGATTGCCTGGTTGCTTTCCTGAATTCGTACAACATTAATGGAATAGCTGAAACTCCGCCAAGCGGCTTTACGCAGCATGCATCTGCCAACGCTGGAATGACCAACGTTTTGGAGAACGACTACTGGAAAGTGGCGAGCAACGAGAGCGGTGACTACACTTGGTCTTGTACGTCAAGTGGGAGTCCTGAAGCTTGCTATCCCTGTATCGCGTTTGCCGAATATGCCAACAGCAATGGGCCGAATGGGGTATGTTTCGATCCGGCGGTAGCTGCTTCTGGGAGCGCTCCGACTCCGGTTAATTACGGAACTCCTACCTACCCCAATACTATGCTCGTACTGGGTACTTCGCTCAACGGGACTCCAGTATGCCCGACGGACATGACCCAGGAGGTTCAAATTCCTCAAGTCGGAGGACAGTACTTCGGCCTGGGTTATTGCGACAAGAAAGACGTGAGCACCTCCGGTTCCGAGACCCCGGTATCGGGCAACGCCTACCTAGTTGAAGGAATCGAGCCTTACCAAGCAGAAGCGACACCCACGGTTACTGCGACCGCAACGGGGACTACGACAGCTGCGCAGACAGCGACTGCGACCGTCACGTCCACGGCAACGGCAACAACGACCACCACCGATACGCCGACCGCAACTCCGACTGGATCCGGCGGATCTAGCGGCCAGTCCAGCAGTGTCAGCTACGTGTACGATGAACTCGGGCGGCTCGTAGTAGTCTTCGATGGTTCGGGGAATGCGGCAACTTATCAATATGACACTGTTGGGAACCTTCTATCAATAACGAACAGCCCGGCATCGCAATTCAACGTGGTCCGCGAAGGCTCAAACAACGGAGCACCTAACTCCAGCCTAACACTGTATGGTACGGGATTTTGCTCGAATCCTACAGTAACAATCGACGGGATAGCGGCGGCTGTTGTCTCGGCGACGGCGAACGAAATCGTTGTGACAGTGCCGAGCAACGCGACCAGCGGTGCGGTAGTGGTAACCTGCGGCGGGAATCAAGTCACCGCTGGAACTTTCAACGTCCAGGGTACCAGCGCGCAACCGACGATTTCTGGCTTCAGTCCGTCGATTGGCCCCCCAGGAACGGCCGTGACCATAGCCGGCTCTGGCTTCGAGCCTTCCGCCGACGATAACGATGTCACCTTCGCCTGGCTCGATGCTCCAATCACGGGCGCTTCGACGACCAGCTTAGAAACAACTGTTCCACCTGAAGCCGCGTCCGGTCCGATCACGGTTTGGACCGCGTTCGGACAAGCGACAAGTAGCGTCGACTTCTTGGTCCCCCCACCCGGTGTCGCTGTAGCGAGCGAGGCCTATGCCCAACAAGTCACCCTTGGAGCATCGGCATCGACCATCTCAATCAACACGGCAGGTCAGCAAGCTATGTTGGTATTCAATGGTACCGCTGGGCAGAGCATCAGCGTGAACCTCACCAACTCAACCTTTTCGGGATGCAATTCGCTCACTGCTAACTTGCTGGGACCGAACTGGAGTACGGTCAGCACAGGCTCTTTGTGTTCCGCAAATGGTCAACTAACGGCCATTCTCCCAGAAACCGGTGCTTACACGGTTCAACTCTACGCCGGCAGCGCCACCGGTAGCGTGGACGTGAGCGTTCTTGCTGCAGTCGCCAGTCAGACCACTATCGGCGGTTCACCCGTCTCTATCAACATTCCAACAGCCGGCCAAATTGGGGCGGTTACTTTCACCGCGAACTCTGCCGGAGAGACGATCAGCGCTCTGCTAACAAACTCCACCTACACTGGCTGCACCTCAGTCTATGCCAATTTGTACGCTCCCGATTCAAGCAACGTTTCATCTTTTCGTATGTGTTTCTCCTCGGGATTGATGACAGCCACCCTGCCGGAGCCGGGTACTTACACTTTGCAGTTGGTTCCGTCGGCCTATCAGACAGGAAGTTTGACCGTCCAGATCTTTGACGCTACTCCGGTAACAGCTTCAACTATTGTGGGAGGTCCTCCGGTCACCATTACAACCACTTCGCCTGGTCAGACCGGAGAGGTGACACTTGGTGGTGGCGAGGCTGATGAGCCGATCAGCATTCTCCTGACCAACTCAAACTTTCCGGGTTGTTCAGCCCTTCAAGTTGGCCTCAGTGGACCGCTCCCGGATCCCATCACGATTACGGCTATGACCATGTGCGGCGCGACGGGGCTTCTTACGGCGACATTGACCGATGCCGGTAGCTACGAAATTACGTTGACCCCGGCTGGGACGAGTCCCGGCACGATTACGGTCCAGGTGTTTGACGCCACTCCCGTTACGGCTTCAACTATTGTCGGAGGTCCTCCAGTCACTATTACGACTACTTCACCCGGTCAGCCCGGCGAGGTGACGGTCGGTGGCGGCCTTGCTGATGAGCCGATCAGCATCTACCTGAGCAACTCCAACTTTCCGGGTTGTTCGGCGATCTACGTTGGCTTCGTTGGACCACTCTCGGCTCCCGCGCCGATAGCCGCCCTGGACATGTGCGGGGCCACCGGGCTCATTACAACGACATTGAGCGATACCGATAGCTATGAGATTACCTTGACCCCGGCTGGGACAAGTCCTGGCACGGTCACGGTCCAGGTGTTTGATGCGACTCCAACAACTGGATCGATATCGATCGGAGGATCGCCGGTGGCGGTTACGACCACCGTTCCGGGCGATCAGACCAACCTCACGTTCAGCGGGAATTTCGGACAGATTGTAACGCTGAACGCCAGCGGCTCGACATATGCGGGATGCGCCGCAGTATCAATCAATATCATTGACCCCAACGGCCACAACGTCGCGAATTCTTACGTCTGCGGGAGCTCAGGAACACCATTTACCAATTTCATGCTTCTATCGTCCGGCCCGTACACGCTCAACCTCGTCCCCGCCGGAACGGACACAGGAACGATGAACTTGCAATTACTGAACTTAGGAAAAGCTGCCAGCACGGCCAGCTCCGTGCCGACAAGCGATAGTTATGCTCAGACCATTTTGGGCGATCGCCCGTACAGCTATTGGCGGCTGGACGAAACCGGCGGTCCTCAGGCAGCAAGCGCAGCGCCCGGAGTGTATTTCGGCCAGCCGAGCGCCACCGGCATGACTAACGGTATCCAAGGCGCGCCCGTGGATAATCCGGACACTGCTATCACCCTGAACGGTTCAAGCGGTGCAGTGACCATTCCTATGGTGACGCCGGCTACCTGGAACATGACGCTTGAATGCTGGGTCAACATCAGTTCGAGCACGCAGGGCGCCTTGATCAAGATGGGTGGAACTTGGGGTGGCTTCGGACTGGGTGTCGGCAATGGAACATATTCCAGCAGCGGCACCAGTTTGATCGGACTCTATGACTGGGTGCGCTGGCTGAACCCCGTTGGAAATCCCACTCTGAGTCTGAATACCTGGCATCATGTAGCACTGGTGCTCGACGGATCAGGAAATCCCACCATGTATTTGGACGGAACCGCGTATCCGATTCCGTCCGGATCTCCTCCTGATGCGACTACCGGCAATGGTTGCATCGGTTGCGATTCTGGCAGCGCATTTTTCGGAGGTTCGGTGGACGAGGTCGCTATATACCATAGCGCGCTGTCGGCGAGCCAAATACAAAACCATTACGTCGCCGGTATTACGAGTCCAACCGGTTACAGCAGCGCGGGGGTGACCGGCGGCGCCAACTATAAGGCAGTAATCCTGGCGGATACTCCGCTCCAGTATTATCGCCTGGGCGAGACAGCCAGCATGTCCTCTACCTTAGACTCTGCAGCACTCATCGGCGATAACGCGCTGTACCAGGGCGCCGTTACGTTTGGCAGCCCGGGTGTCGTATCCAGCGACAGCGCGATTCAGCTGGACGGCTCTACCGGCTACCTGAGTTCACTTGTGCCGGAATCAAATTCGGGTCCATTCAGCGTCGAAACCTGGTTCAAGACGACCACGACCTCCGGCGGCAAGCTCGTCGGCTTCGGCAGCCAACAGACAGGTCTATCAGCATCGTACGACCGCCATATCTACATGACCAATTCCGGGACGCTGGTATTCGGTACTAATGACGGCTCAATGCATACCGTGGAGAGCAGCGCAGCATACAACGATGGGAACTGGCATCACGCGGTCGGTACCTGGGCGAACAATACGCTGAATTTTTACGTCGACGGTAATCTTGTGGGCACCACATCAGGTGGCATTCAGAGCTACACCGGCTGGTGGCGGATAGGGTACGACCAAATCCAATCGTGGCCATCCGCACCAAACAGCGACTTCTTTGCCGGCACAATTGACGAAGTAGCGGTCTATCCGTATTCGCTGAGCGCTACACAAGTCGCGAATCATTACACTGCGGCGGGCTACTGATGATGAACATACAGTGGAACTGGGGGCTTCGTCTGAATCTAGATGCTGGCACATCACGGGCGTCCACCGCGATCGCCCGCTTTCTTTCTGCTGATACGAAATCACTTCTTCTCGGAATTGGCATCTTCTTCGTGACGATGTTCAGTCATCTGCAGGTTTTAGTAGCGCAGACTTGTACGGGCAATCCCAGTTGCTCTGGGATCTGGTGGGAGCTGATAGGACCACCGACCTTGGATTCCACTTGTGTGACGATCTGTGCGGATCAATACAGCGCGTGTCTAGGCGGTGTCGGCGCGGATGTTGTCGGCGGCACCCAGTGCTGTGCCTCACAGTACCAGGCTTGCCTTTGCGACTGTCCGACTGACAATGCGGATACCGGAAATCCAGGCCCCGCCTGTCCGATATGTGGCAGTCCCACCGTAGGCGATCCGGTTGACGCCGCAAGTGGCCTGTTCCTTTATGATCACACGGATCTCGAACTGAAGGACGTGATGCCTATCGAACTCTCTCGTTCTTACCGCGAACTCGATGAACACAATCGCGCCTTCGGCATCGGGATGGCGCTTGGCTACGACCTGACGATCATCGAAGACGAGAGCACAAGCGCCGTGGCGTATGATGGAAATTCGTACACGGTTCCAAACTATGGGTATGCTGACTTGATTCTGCCCAACGGCAGGCGCGTGTACTATCCTCGAATCTCGCCTGGAAATTACTTCGAAGGCGCCCAATTTCAGAACACCAGCTTTCCCGGCGAGTATTTCGGCTCGACTCTGACGGCGTCCGGTAGCGGATGGATTCTACGCCTCAGAGACGGCACCAAGATGACTTTCGCAAACCATTCGCTGCTGACGTCGATTACAGATCGTAATGGTAACCAAATTCAGATTTTACGAGATTTCAACAACCTCTACGCGACCGCAGTCATATCGCCCAACGGCCGCTCGATCTCTTTCACCTACGACTCAAGTAACCGCATAACGCAGGCGCAGGACAGTGCCGGTCGAAGCGTTTCCTATAGTTACGATTCCAATGGCCGTCTGAAACAGTACACCGACGCGAACGGCGGCGTCACCTCCTACGCGTACAATTCTCAGGGGCTGATGTATAGCATCACTGATCCGCGAGGGAACGTATTTGTCACGAACAACCAGTACGATTCGAGTAACCGAGTAATTCTGCAAACGGACGCCAACAACGCTACCTACCAGTTCAGCTACCCGCCTGGAGACATGATCACGACCGAATACACTGATCCCAACGGCTATATCCGTCACATGGAGTTCAATTCTAGCGGCTTCCTTACCAAAGATATCTTAGCAAAAGGTCTGCCGGAGCAGCAGATCACGACTTATACACGCGACCCGAATACCAATCTCGTGCAGTCCATGACCGATGCGCTCTCACGAACGACCTCGTACAGCTATGACGAAGTAGGAAATACTTTGAGCGTAACTCAACTAGTTGGCACTTCGCAGCCGGCTGCGACCTCCTACTCCTACGACCCTAATTTCGGCCAGATCACCAGCATGACCGATCCGCTTGAGCACACCTGGAATGTCAGCCTCGACGGCCACGGTAATGCTCAAGTGGTGACGGACCCGCTCGGACATCAGACATCGGAGAACTACAACACAGCGGGCCAAGTGATATCAATCTCCGATGCAATGAACGACACTACGCTGTTCGGTTATACAAACGGCGACCTCACCTCAATCGTTGATCCACTCGGAAATAAGAGCTATTTTTTCTCTGATGCGGTCGGGCGAACGATCTGGGCCCAAGATCCGATGGGCAGCAGAACCAATCTTTCGTACTCAACGTTGGATGATCTCACTCAGACAATGGATGAGGACGGCAATCTGACTAAGTTCTCTTACGACCAGAATAGCAACTTAAAAACCGTGACAGACGCCAATGGTGGAGTGACTTCATATTCGTATGATCCGATGAATCGAAACGGTTCCAGGACCGATCCGCTAGACGTGACCGAAACCTATGGCTACGACGGTAACGGCAACTTGACCAGCCACACCGACCGCCGCGGCGAAGTTACCAAATACCAGTACGACGGAATCAACCGGCGTAAGTTCGCTGGTTTCGGGTACACTGGCAGCAGCTACGAGAGCACCATTGGCTACAGCTGGGATGGTGGAAACCACTTAACGCAGACCGTGGATTCGCTCGCTGGGACGATAATGCGTCAATACAACGACGGCTTAGACGACCTGACCGACGAGCAGACACCGCAGGGTGAAGTTGGCTATCTATATGATATCGCTCGGCGGCGTCAGTCGATGACTGTGGTTGGTCAACCTGCCGTATCCTATGGTTGGGACAACGCGAATCGATTGACTGGAATTACCCAGGGAAGCACCGTGGTTCTCAACTATGACAATGCGAACCGAAGGATCAATCTGACACTGCCCAACGGGATCCTGCTGACGTATGGTTACGACAATGACTCGCGCGTGACGTCAATGACATGGACCCTGGCGAGCGATGCTGTGGGAAATCTTGAATACCAGTACGATGCGGACGGACGGATAACTCAAAAGACAGGAAGCTTCGCGCAAACCACGCTACCGGCAGCTGTGACCGGGAATACATTCAATGCAGCGAACGAAATGACCGCCTTCAACGGGACGCCGCAGACCTACGATCTCAACGGCAATCTGACGAACGACGGCACGAATACATATATCTGGGACGCGCGAAACCATCTCACGGCGATCGCAGGTTCAAGCAGCGCGACTTTCGCCTACGACCCTCTCGGCCGACGCGACCAGAAGACTATCAATGGCGTCTCTACTCAATTCCTCTACGACGGCCTGAACCCGGTCCAGGAGCTCCAGAACGGCGCCCCGAGCGCAAACACGCTGACCGGTCTCGGTATCGACGAGTATTTCCAGCGGACCGACTCCACCGGCGCAAACGATTATCTTACCGACATCCTAGGTAGCACCCTCGATCTCACCAATACAGCTGGAAGCATCCAAACCCAATACTTGTATGATCCGTTCGGCAGCAGCGTTGCGACCGGCGGAGGGAGTTCCAACCCCTATCAATTCACCGGCCGCGAAAACGATGGCACCGGTCTGTACTTCTATCGAGCCCGCTACTACAGCGCGACATATCAGAGATTCGTCGCACAGGATCCAATCGGCTTCGCTGGAGGCGACGCAAATCTGTACGGGTACGTAGGCAATGATCCTGTCATACATCGCGACGAAACGGGTAAACTCTTCTGGACCGGTATCGCGGTGATGGCGGCCTGCGCTGCTTACATAGGCTACAGCTATTATTCGAACTGGGCGGAACTCAACAAACTCGGCCAGGAGAGCGTGCAATTGGGTCAGGAAATAAACAAGCTGAAGCGGCAGCAAAATTCCTGCAACAATGCCGAGAAGCAAGCGCAGCTGGAGCAACAAATTGAGCCGCTGGAACAGCAGCTTTATAACGTTCAAGGGCAGTATGCTGCCTTGCACTTTGCGGATTCTTTCACCGATGAGGCAACGTTCGCTGGCTGCGCGATCGCAACCCGGGTCGCCTTCATGTCGCCGCTACCATGAACGGCAGCCATTTGATCGGGCAGGTCTCCGCGCTTGACAGTGCCTCGCTCATACCGGGGCTCCACGTCTGGGGGTGGCGAGTCGCGCTGGTCGACGAGGTTGTTCTCCTTAGCAACCCAGTCTTGTTTCTGGGATTTTTGCTGTTTTTGTGGAGATCGGCAAAGACAGACCCTCTGAGAGTCTATCCCTTCAGAGTCGGGGTGCTGTCGAGCTTGCCTTTGAGTAGCCAATGGCGGCAAGAGGTTGCTCCCGAACACGTGGAAGCCATCGGAAAACTCCGGATAGGGCTTTTCCTCTTCTTAGCGGCCAGCTTAGTCGTTGCACTTTTAAAGTTGGTGTACTACAAGTTCCTTTTCGTAAGCCTTCATACCCTTCGCTGAATCGGCGGCATCCGACTGTGACCACGTACTTGGCTATTGTCGCGGCACACAGCGGCTCATCGTGACAGTCATGGCGTACCACGTTGCTGTCTGACTGCAAGGCCCCCGGATGCCGACTCCAACGCCTGTTGGTGGCTCAACGGCAAGCCTGACCCTGGCTGCAGCCACAGCCAAGAACCATCCTCACCGGTCCGCCAGTCATGTCGAGCGGTGGCGCAGCCCGCAGAGTCGAAGCCTCCACAGTCGGGGTCGGCGTGCTGACCTTGATTCGGTCGAGCCAATACTTTGCGTCGAAGCCATCAGACGTCTACAACGTCGTTTGAATGTGGGGGCACGTCGTCAACCCGGCTTCGTCAACCGCCGCTCTGTCAACCGCCGCTTGGGTGTCAACCGGTTGACAGGTTGACGCAGAGAGCAGTTCGCAACAGACTGCCCCATCCGCCACCCAGTCCACGATTTTCACGTTCTCCGCGGAAAATTCGAGAATCCTGCGCAGGCTCGCGCATTTTCTCCGACCTGAGGGCACCGGAGAAGATTGGATTCGGCCCTCAGCAGCTGATTTATTCTCGATTCTCTCTATCGGGAACCAAGCCGGTGCCCTTTCGCGCTAATGGTCTATTCCATCGCCGGCGAAGGCCATAAGCTTCCTCTGCTGCGGCTCAACAAAGATCCTCAACTCGGTCGTTTCTGGACGCACCGCGGAGAAGATGGCATCAAGCGCGAGAAGTAGCTTCTGATTGATTTCCTGTGCGAGAGCGCGGGTGGACCGATCTACTACCGGCGCAGAGAAATGCTGTTGGCCCACCGCGGCACGAATATAAGCGAGCGACTGGAACGTGTTCCTCGGACACGCCGCTGCGACCCTTGCGATCCAACGCGTCTTCTCTTGCTTTCTGGCAGATCGAGATGCTTGGGCAAGATCGCCGTGATCCTTAAGACCTCGACGCACCAATGGCCGGTCTCTGAAGCATTGGCTCGTCGCATTGGATTTCCATCGCTTCGGCAAGCTTCTGGGCCAACGCCTGGACCCCAGGCTCGGCCAGCAGCGAGAAATGATCGCCTTCGATTCTATAGACCTCAAGTCCGCCACGCACCACTCGACCCCATCCGTTGTCCGGCTTGCGGTATCGTCCGATCAAGTCGCGGGTTCGCTTGAATAGCAGGACTCGCCCAGTGTACGCCCGCGGCACGTACTTGCGGGTGGCAATTGCATTTGCCAGAAGCACATCCATCGGCGCACGAGGTGCCGGCCGCGCTACAGGAATCCCCAATTGATGCGCCAGCCGCCAACTGTGAATCCGCATTCTCAGAATCAGTCGGCTCATGATTCCCTCTGTGGCGAGTCGCAACTGTTCCATACCGCCTCCTGAAACATTGCTAACATGGATGCCGGCGTTGCGTATCATACGGATCAAAAGAGGGTCGGGTTCCGCAGGACAAGAGGTATCGACCAGAATGACCAATCGCACCTCACGTCCCTTGGCGGTCAACTGCTGCGCAACTTCGTATGCAAGCACGCCTTCGGCGCTGAATCCGGCCAGATTGCAAGGACCCGAGCTTTGGCCCTTTAGGATCGATTCCACCTGGGCTGCGGCCATGTCCTCGACCCGGTAGGGTATTCGAAGTTTGAGCTCGTTCGGAACCGGAACTCCGAGCACAGGTTGATCCACGCCAAGCCGCCGACCAAGTGCAGTAAATTCGTTGAAGCTGCCCATCACGTAGAGCGGCGGCCGCGTCCCACGCGGCTGAATGGGCCAATGCGTAACCGCCACATCGCCACGTCCGCTGACCCCCGCCCAACACTCCTCGCTCACCCCAGTCAATGCCGACTCCGAGCCATCGGGCTCGGGTGTTCTGACGTCGATTCGCCTGGAGGCCGCTTCGGTCTCAGAGTCTATTAGTTCGGCCAGTCCCGCAATCGTAGGACGTTCGAAGAACGTCAGGACCGTTATGTTTGGCCAGCCCGCTTTCTGCATTGGCAGCGTAAGCTGGGCGAGCAGCAGCGAGTCGCCGCCGAGCGCAAGGAAATGATCATGGATACCTATATGCTCCACGCCGAGCACACTCGTCCAAATTTCTACCAGCGCCTTCTGAGTTTCGGTGGAGGGTGCAAGGTAAGGCGCTCTGCTCGGCGACTCTGGCGAATTTCCGCCGCCGACCCCTAACTGAGTCGCAAGGTTGACGCGCTGAAGTTTTCCGGTGGGACCGGTGGGAATTTGATCGATGAAGTAGATCTGGCGCGGTACCTTGTAGTCGGCAACCTGGTCCGCGATGAAAGTTCTTAGTGCGTGCTCAGTAATCGAATCCTTGGCTCTAAGAACCACCGCTGCGGCGATGTCTTCGCCGAGGCGAGAATCGGGAACAGGAAAAGCGACCGCTTCTGCGACCGCAGGATGCGCGCTCAGGACTTCGTCGATTTCGCGCGGCGAAATCTTTTGCCCGCCACGATTGATGATTTCCTTGATTCGTCCGGTGACGTACAGGTAACCGTCGCCGTCGAGCCTGCCTTCATCCCCGGTACGAAACCAGCCATTGATAAATGCTTCGCGGTTGGCGGTGGGATTCTTGGCGTAACCCGCCGAGACAGCAGGCCCTTGCACCGCTATCTCGCCGGTCTGACCCGATGCCAACAGATTGCCATTTTCGCCGATGATTCCCACGTTGGTCCGGCCGGGAATGCCCACGGAACCAGGCTTGCGCAAGCCTGGCGGAAGCGGATTGACGGAGACCTGCTGTGCCGCTTCGGTCAATCCATAGCCTTCGATAGTGGGGACTTCGAAAACGCGTTCCATCTCCGTCATCAGACCTACTGGAAGGGGTGCGGCGCCAGACCGGATGAAGCGAAATGTCAGATTTGCAGCCTGTTCGGGCTGCTCGCGCGCTCGAGCCAGCAGCGACTGATGCATGGCGGGTACAGCTGAATACCAAGTTGGCTCGAACTCACGGCTCCACTCAAAGAAATGTGGGGTATTGAATCCCGGCGTACAAACGACGCTCGCGCCCGCAGCGAGCGATGCAAACAATACTCCAATCAATCCGTTGACATGGAACAGAGGCATCACATTGAGACATCGATCGCACGGCGTCAGATCGAGCGTCGCGACTATATTGTCGATCGACGCCGCCAGATTGGCCTGCGTCAGCGGCACCATCTTAGGCCGCGCCGTCGTGCCCGACGTAAACAGTACCAGCGCTTCGTCTTCGGGTTGCGCGAGGGCCGGCACAAATTCCGCCGGGGCGGGCTCGAGATCGAGCGAGAATATTCCTGCCGCATCGTCGAGCTCAGGTTTGAGCCAAATCACGCGGATGCCGCGCGCGCGGGCTACTTCGATCGCCGGCGAGTCGGCACCTTCCTGGACAATCAACGCCTGCGCTTCGAGCGCGGAAAGATAGTACTCAAATTCGCTGCGCCGATAGAGCGGATTGAGCGGAGCGCACGACGCACCCGTCACCACCGCGAGTAAGCAGGCCGCCATCTCGGGTCCATTGGGCAGCACGACCGCTACCCGGTCGCCGCGCGAAATCCCCGCATGGTTGAAATCGGCAACGACGCGGTAAGAATGAGTTAACAACCGCGAATAAGTGAGCGGCTTTCTGGCGAGCGCAAGAAGCGCGAAATTTCCTCGATTCTGCTCGGACCGTTTCTTTATCGCCAAAAGAATGTTCATCACGAACGATTTTCCAGCATCAAGAGGCAAATTCGTGGACCGGGGCGAATCCTCTTCATCGTGCGTACGTATGCAGAGATGTGAGTCGCGATCAGCGGAATTCGAGAGAAACCTAAACGTGCTGTAATGTTAGCCGCCGATATAATAAGAGCTGTTCCGCTTTGGGTTATAGTCACTACTCTTCGGGCCTATGCGAATCTTTATGTTTCCGCTTCTTGTGACCGAATCTCGACGCTCAAAGACAGATTCCTCTCACGACCGAGACCAGCGCATGTACACTGTTAGTGTGATTCCACGCGGAACGCCGGCCTGCGTGGCGGAATCGGCAACTGATATAGTTAGGCGGCTGTTCCTCGTTCCTTCACCGCCTTCAGGACCTCGTCAACTTTGTCTAACAATTGAGCGGTGGTAAAAGGCGGAGGAAATCTCTTAAACCCTTCAAGGTCATCGCGATATTGAATCCGGTTATCATCCGGGAGACCGGCTACGATCAGCACGGCCATGTCGGGGTTCCTCGCGTGCAGGTATTTGGCGGCCTCGTATCCGGAGATGCTGTCGACGTGGGGACGAACAATCAACAGATCGATCCCCCCGTCGGCGAGCAGGTCGACGGCAGACCCGAAACTGCCGGTCGCCGAGACTACGTAGCCAGCGTGTCGCAGCGCTTCTGTCAGAATCGTAAGAACCAACGGCTCTGAACTGAGGAGCAGAATCGTTGCGGTTTCTCTCGGTGATTTTGCCCATTCCATTTTCGAGGCCCGAAAGAATATCCATCAATTACAAAGTGGCACGGCACGATCTGCTTTTAACTTAGCTTGAGGTCGGCGTCATCGATGACACCGCAAGCCAGATATAGCAGCGATAAACACGAACGTACAGTTTTACTTTTTCGCGTGAGCCAGGTGAGAAAGCGCGGCTCAGGGGGCGAACGGATAATCGTTGCACCAGGGCGACGACAAGGTCCTCCGACCAGAAGCACGGGCGACGAGTTCGACCGCGCCCAGCACCTGAGTGCCGGTTCGCGGCTTGATCGAAACGATGGATGCGCGCCGGCTAAGTCGTTCAGGCACCGGACAATTGACTCTCCGCGACATCGATCTGCTCCGAAAAGGTTGACCTGCCGGAACGTCAAGGCGAGCATTAATGATGGCGTCCGTTGCCGTAGGGATGCCAAAAAACGGCTCGAGCTGGAGAGCATTCGCATGGAGACGAAGCTCGGGCTGTTGAAGAAGGAGATTCCTGATTGCCTGCTGACATGAAGCGGCGTGCAGCCGTCGACTCCGACCATCAACTGAGCGGTCCTGTTTCCCAACCTCCCCGACCTAACGCCGTGCGGGTCGTCATCTGGAGTGCGTTGATACTGGTCCTGGCGCTGGTGTTCCTGCTCGTCTGGCACCTCATGGGCGCGAAGAAAGCCGCACCCGCGGCGAAGAAGATCACCGTGACGAGTGCGACGGCCACCAAGGGGAACATCGGCGTCTACCTCGACGCAATCGGTACGGTTACTCCTGTCTATACCGCTTCGATTACCAGCCAGGTGACGGGTCTCGTCGTTGCCGTACACTTTAAGGAGGGTCAGCGGGTAGCGAGGGGCGACCCGTTGGTGGATATCGATCCG
>Ga0210391_10001933_pt1 | contig 18361 bp, 14 predicted proteins | sample IncBWC12OmetaG_FD_160573 | JGI IMG/M metagenome (GOLD analysis project Ga0210391, IMG submission 160573) | Forest soil microbial communities from Barre Woods Harvard Forest LTER site, Petersham, Massachusetts, United States - Inc-BW-C-12-O ... | reverse complement strand
CGGACCGGAGCCTGCGCGCCTCGTCGGAGGTGCTAGCGGCCGGGCGACCGTGCAAACGCCGCCTCTGGGGACGCGGAATCTCCGGCGACGACCCCATCGTGCTCGTGCGGGTCCACGACGCGGACGCGCCGATCCTGCGAGAGACCATCGCCGCGCAACGGTACCTCCGTTCGTGCGGAGTCCGCCTCGATCTCGTGCTCATCGACGAGCATGCCACCGGCTATCTCAACGAGGGAGCGGGGACGCTCCGCGGCGTGGTCGCCCAGAGCGATGCCGAATGGCTCAACCGCCATGGGGGCATCCTGGTGCTCGCCGCCGACCAGCTCGATAGCGACGAGCGGAGACACCTCGAAGCGAGCGCGCGTGCCGTGCTCGATACGCGCGACACCTCCTTGCATTCCCGGTTGGGCAGGCCGGTCGCCGGCCCGCCGAAGCTGCCTCTTTTCGAGCCAAGCCGGGTCGACGAAGGATCGCCTCCGACGCGGCAACGGCCCGCCATGTCGTTCGACAACGGCATCGGAGGATTCTCCGAGGATGGGAACGAGTACCTGATCTGCGTGCGCCCCGGCAGCCCCACCCCCGCGCCGTGGTGCAACGTGCTGTCCAATCCGAGCTTCGGTTGCCTGACCAGCGAGTCGTCGCTCGGTTCCACCTGGTCGCTCAACGCGGGCGAGAACCGGCTGACGCCATGGCGAAACGACCCCGTCTTCGATAGTCCCGCGGAAGCGCTGTACCTTCGAGACGAGGAGACGGCCGCCATTTGGTCTCCGACTCCCCTTCCCGCTGGGTCCGGGGCCGAGACGATCGTGCGCCATGGTGCCGGCTACACGACCTATGCGAGGCAAAGTTACGGGCTCGTCCAAGAGCTCACGGTCTTCGTACCTCCCGATGCGCCTCTCAAAGTGATCAAGCTCCGGCTCAAAAACGCGCTCGGACGGACCCGACGGCTGACCGCGACCTACTACGTGGAGTGGGTCCTCGGAAGTCTGCGTGAGGAGCAACGACCGTATGTGATCAGCGAGTTCGATTCGGAGCACGCGTGCCTGACGGCCAGGTGCAATTGGAACGCCGATTTCGGCGATCGAGTCGCGTTCCTGGCTTCCGCGCTCAAAGTGCATGGCTTCACGGCCGACCGCGTCGAGTTCCTCGGTCGCCGCGGGGACTACGCGCGACCGGAAGCGCTGGAGCGCTGGGGTCTCCCCGGGACTCTCGAGGCTGGGGCGGACCCATGCGCCGCCATCCAAGTGCATCTCGAGCTCGCTCCCGGCGAAGAAATCGAGACGCACTTCGTCCTCGGGCAGGCTTCCGATCACGAGGACGCGATTCGATGGGTGACGCGCTTTCGGGACGCCGCGGCCGTCGACTCGGCATGGAAGGATCTGGCCTCGTTCTGGGACGAGCGACTCGGGGCCGTGCGCGTCAAGACGCCCGAGCCGGCCATGGACCTCCTGCTCAATCGTTGGCTCCTCTACCAGACGCTCTCTTCGCGGTTCTTCGGGCGTACGGCGTTCTACCAGTCGAGCGGCGCCTTCGGGTACCGCGATCAGCTGCAGGACGTGCTGGCGTTGATGCATGGGTCGCCCGACCTGGCGCGCGCGCACATCCTCGAAGCCGCACGCCACCAGTTCGAAGAGGGCGACGTACTCCACTGGTGGCATCCACCGGTAGGTCGCGGCGTTCGAACGCGATGCTCGGACGACATGGCGTGGCTTCCCTTCGTGACGGCCGAGTACGTCCTCGCCACCGGAGACGCGGCGGTTCTGTCGGAGGCCGTGCCCTTCCTGTCCGGGGAGCCGTTGAAGGGGGACGAACACGACCGGTACGCGGACTTTGCGGTCTCCGCGCGATCGGAATCGCTCTTCGAGCACTGCCGCCGAGCGCTCGAGCGCGCGGCGACCGAAGGCCGTCACGGCCTCCCCCTCATGGGAGACGGAGACTGGAACGACGGGATGAACCGCGTGGGCGCCAAGGGCCAGGGCGAGAGCGTGTGGCTCGGCTGGTTTCTGTGCGCGACCATGAATCGGTTTGCGCTGCTCTGCGACCGGCGGGGCGAGGGCAGCATGGCCAAGTCTTGGCGCAGCCGGGCGGTGTCTCTGCGCGCGAAGGTCGAGGCCTGCGCTTGGGACGGCGCCTGGTATCTGCGCGCATTCCACGACGACGGATCGCTTCTCGGCTCTGCAAGGGAGCGCGAGTGCCGCATCGACTCGATCGCGCAATCGTGGGCGGTTCTTTCGGCCCGGCAGGCCAACCCCGACGCAGCGGCCGTGCCGAGCCGAGCGCGGCTCGCGTTGCGCGCGGCCGACGAGCGACTCGTCGACGAAAAAGAGAGGCTCGTCCTCCTGCTATGGCCGCCGTTCGACAACACGCCGCACGACCCCGGATACATCCGGGCGTACCCTCCCGGGATCCGCGAGAACGGTGGCCAGTACACGCATGCCGCGACGTGGCTCGGTTGGGCCTACGCCACGATGGGAGACGGCGAGCACGCCGAGCGCATCTTTCGGGTTCTCAATCCGATCCTGCGCGCTCGTACCCGCGAACCCGCGGAGCGCTATCGAGTCGAGCCCTACGTGCTCGCCGGCGATGTCTACGGCGCAGTCCCGTGGGTCGGCCGCGGAGGCTGGACTTGGTATACCGGAGCCGCTGCGTGGGCGTGGCGCCTCGGGGCGGAGGGCATCCTCGGGCTCCGCAAAGAGGGGGGCGGCTTGCGCGTCGACCCTTGCATTCCTCCGACCTGGAAGGGATTCGAAGCGTGGGTTCGAATGGGCGCGCGACGAATTCACGTGACGGTCACGAACCCGGACGCCGTGAGCACGGGCGCCGCCGCGGTGATCCTCGACGGCGTCTCGCTCGATTCGAACCTGATCCACCTCGATACGAGCGTGGCGGGCGTGCACGAGCTCCACGTACGACTCGGCGACGACCGCAGCGCCACGCGCGACCGGCAGCTCGGAGGCGCGTGATCGGGCCGCGTACGCCGGGGCTACCGTTCTTTTTCGGACGCCTGCTCCGCTCGGGCTGCGCCGATCGCCGTCTTGACGTGCTGGCGCTCTTCGGGTGGAGGCAAGACCGCCGTCATTCCCAACGACTGGATCCACAGTTCGCGGCACCACCCTTTGGAATGATAGACATGCTCGTCCTCTTGATCTTCAACGGTATCGCACGCCTTCTTGAGGGCTGCTGCCGCGGGTCCTTTGAGGTGCTCGGCACACTTGCTTAGGAGCTCCCAGTCCGCGTGGTCCTTCGTCTCGGCGAGGACGACGCATTCGCAGGCGACGAGCTCGGCGCCCACGGGATCTCCCGCGGCGAGGGCCATCTTCATCGCCTCCACGAGAGCGGCGCCGTTGTGCCGTACGATGGCGCGTCCGGGCGTTTCTTTCGCCGGATCGATATCCATCGCCGCACATGCGGTCTCGAGCGCAGTCACGTGCGTTCGCGTTTCCGCCAGATACTTTTGATACTCCTTCTTGAGTCCCGCGTTCTGAACGCAGGTGAGCGCGGTGGTATAGATCTTCACTCCGCCGAGTTCGTGCTCGAGCGATTGCAATACGAGTTCTTCGACTTGCTTCAATTTCACGGTGCAGCCCTTTCGTGGCAGCGGAGACGCAGTATCCGAACCCCGGATGCACATCACACGCCGGGAGGATCCATTTCGCGTTCGTAGTGTCGATGGGAGGCCAAAGCCTTGATGAACTCGGCCAACGCCTCGGCCGCCGTCCAGTGCTCACCTACGAGGACGCCGGGGTCGGGTGCACCCGAGGGAAGCGCGGGCGGAACGCCGGCGCCTTCGAGCAAATCGCGACCCTTGCCCAGAACGAGGATGGGCTTGGCGTGGCGATATTGATCTTTGATGAATTCGACCGCGTGCCCCAGGTTCGCCAGCGCCTTGATCGCCGCCGGCCCTCCTGGCACGACCAGCGCGTCGAAGAGCACGGACGGCAAGGTCTCGAAGGTCGCGTCCACTTCGATGGGCTCGCCATCCTCGCTCTGCACCGCCCCGAGGCGGACGCCGAGGTAGCGAGGGACGGCGCCCTCCTCCACCAGGCCCGCGTGGAGCGACTTGGCCGCAGCCCCGTCGGTGCCGTCGGCCACCATGATCGCCACGCGCCGTGTCGAGATGCCCCCCTCACCCGGATTCGAAAATAGCGAGAGCGGCGCGGACACGGTGATTTCCGGTGCAGGGACCTTCTGGAGCGCACGCGGGAGCGGATCCGGCAGCGGCATCCCCAGCTGTCGCGCCAGGGTAGCCGCGAGCTCGCCGTCGACATTCGCGAGCATCGCGACGACGCGTTGTCGCACGGCCGGCACGGCCACGCGGGTCAGCTCGAAGCGGAAGCCGCGAAGGATGTGCGCTTTTTCGATCGGCGTCTGGCTATTCCAGAAGAGCGTCGCTTGCGTGTAATGGTCGGCGAAGCGCTCGGCCTTGCCGCGCACCTTGTCGGCCGCGATCGACTCGCGATACGACGTAAAGCCCACCGCACCTGCTTGGAACGGGCAGCCGCCACCCAGCGAATTGGGCTCGTAGGCGACCCTTCCGCGCGGGATCGCCTGTCTGTGCATTCCGTCACGCTGGTTATTGTGAACTCCTACGACCGACGCATTGATCGGAATCTCGTGAAAGTTGGGGCCGCCGAGCCGCGTGATCTGGGTGTCGACGTACGAATGGATCCGACCCGCGAGGAGCGGGTCGTTCGAGAAATCGATGCCCGGCACCACGTGCGCGACGCAGAACGCGACTTGCTCGGTCTCGGAGAAGAAGTTGTCCGGGTTGCGATTCAATACCATCTTGCCGACCGGCACGAGTGGGACCAGCTCTTCGGGCACGAGCTTGGTCGCGTCGAGCACGTCGAAGCTGAACGCCTCGGCTTGCTCTTCGGTGAAGAGCTGGAAGCTGAGCTCCCATTCGGGATAAGCGCCGTTCTCGATCGCTTCCCAAAGGTCACGCCGGTGAAAATCCGGGTCCGCGCCTGCGATTTTTACGGCTTCGTCCCAGTCGAGCGAGTGCGTGCCTTGGGCCGGGCGCCAATGAAATTTCACGAAGCGCGATTCGCCCTTGTCGTTCACGAGACGAAACGTGTGGACGCCGAAGCCTTGCATCATCCGGTAGCTCCGGGGCAACGCGCGATCGGACATGACCCACATCAGCATGTGAACCGACTCGGGCATGAGAGAAACGAAGTCCCAGAACGTGTCGTGGGCCGTGGCGGCCTGCGGCATTTGAAAATGCGGCTCCGGCTTGGCGGCGTGAACCAGGTCCGGGAACTTCATCGCGTCCTGGATGAAGAAGACGGGAATGTTGTTGCCGACGAGATCCCAATTGCCTTCGTCCGTATAGAATTTGACGGCGAATCCGCGCGCGTCGCGGGCCGTGTCGGCGGAACCGCGCTCGCCGATGACGGTCGAAAAGCGGACGAAAACCGGGGTTCGCTTTCCCGCTTCCGAGAAAGGGGCGGCCCGCGTCACGTCGGTCATCGCGCGGTAGCACTCGAAGTAGCCATGCGCCGCCGAGCCGCGCGCGTGCACGATCCGCTCGGGGATCCGCTCGTGATCGAAGTGGGTAATTTTCTCCCGAAGAACGAAGTCTTCGAGAAGCGCAGGCCCGCGCAAGCCGGCCTTCAGCGAATTCTGGTTGTCCGCGACCGCCACGCCCTGGTTGGTGGTCAGACCTTTGTCGCTCGAGTCGACGCGCGCGCGGTCGAGCGGAAGATTGCCCGGATTCGTCCCCAGCTCCGGGGCTCCCGCGCCCACCTTCGCCGAGGGAACGATCTCCGTGAGCGTGCTCCCGGTGACCCGCGGATCCTCCACGTCCGCCGTCGCGCCCGCCGCCGCGGAGCCCCCGCCGTATTCGTCCGCCTTGTTGGGATTGAAGGGCATGCTCGCGGCGAGCGCCTCGGTGCCGCGCGCTTTCTCGACCAGCGCGTCGCCGGACCGCGAGGTGCCATCATCGTGGGCGGGCCCGCTTACCGTGGAGTGCGCGCTCGTCATCGCGCTTTCCCCGGTCCCCGTGTCGTGATTGGAATGTTTCGACGTCGACTGCTTCTTCTTGGCCATGCGCTCCCGTTCCGAGCAACCGCTCGGCCTCATCGGGGTCGGCATCAGCGAGCCGCGTGCCGGTCCTCCTTTCTCCCGTGATGTCCGTAAAAGATCGACGATCAGCAAAAACGGGCGACGCGTTGGCGAGGCAAGAATGCGGGCGTGACCCGTTTCGCCTCGGCAGAGTCCTATGCGCGCCGGAGCACGGCCGCGTAGAACCCCGCGAAGAACGCGGCGGGCGTGTCCGCGAGCCCGAGCTCGAGGGCTCGCAGCACGCCGCCCAGCACCGGGACGCGCATGGCGGCAGCCGATGGCGTGACGATGCGCACGCCGCGCACCGCCTCGAGCTTCACGCCCGCCGGCAAGAGGTGGGGCACGACCCAAGGCGCGTCGAAGCGCGTGTACACGGCGCTCTCGCGCGTCGCATGGGAGATCCGCCCGGCGGGACCAAGCCGCTTCACGAGGCCGCGGAGGCTCACCGGGTTGTAGAACTCCGCGACGACGACGCCGCCGGGCCGCGTGACGCGGGCCATCTCGGCGAGCGCTTTCTCGATCGCGGGCACGTGGGCAAGGACTTTGAACGCGCAGACGACGTCGAAGGACGCGTCGGCGAACGGAATCTCCGTGACGCTCGCCTCGCGCACGTCGAGCCCGCGAGCCTGGGCTCGCGCGAGCATGCCCGGGGACAGGTCGATCCCCTTGGCCGACCGCGCGAAGGACGCCATGCGCTCGAGCAGGAGGCCCGTGCCCGCGCCGCACTCGAGGACGTCACGCCCGCGCCCGTACCGCTCGACGAGCCCCACCTCCAGGTCATCGAGCAGGGCGTGGTAGCCGTCGGGCCGGTTGGGCCGTCGCTCGGCTTCGTATTGCGACGAGAACTCGTCGTAATACGCGCGCGTGGCGTCGTAGCCGGTCTCGGGCATGTCGGAAGGCGTCTTGGAGGCAGTCGGCGCGTTCATCGGAACCGGGCAGCGAATAGCACGCTTTTCAACGCGCCCGCTTCGGACGGCGGCGCGCGGCGCCATGCAGGAAGAGATCGACCGTCATCGCCGCGTGCTCGGTCGGGTCGGCGTCGCTCGCGTCGATCGACGACAGAACGAATGCGCGCATCGTGCCGCCGAGAAAACGCGAGAGCGCCTCCGCCGGGAGCGGCTCGAGATCGCCGGAGGCGATGCCCTCTTCGACGAGCGCGAGAAAGACCGCGCGAAACTTCTCCACCTTGTTGAGCGGGCGCGACGCCGCGCGCGCTCCGGGTGCCGCGTGGCCGGCAAAGAGGCCGTGCTCGTTGGCGATCGAGAAGAAGGCGCGGTGCGCGTTCACGTACGCGAGCATGCGCGCGATGCGGGCCTGCAGCCGCGCGCGAAAGCCGGCTGGGTCGTCGTCGCGCGGCAAGAGTTGCGCGAGGATCTCTTGCGTGCGCTCCTCGAGAAGAGCGGCCAGCACCTCGTCCTTGTCGGCGAAGTGGTTGTAGACCGTGCCGACCGCGATGCGCGCGCGCTCCGCGATGTCCTGGATGCGCGCCCCGTGGAAGCCGTGCTCGGCGAAGACCGTCTCGGCCGCGTCGAGGATCGCGTTGCGAAAGAGGGCGCGCGCCTCCTCCCGGCGTCGAGGCAGTCGGCCCGGGCCTCCGTTCATCGCATGAATGCTTGTTCATCTTCGAGCCGGGCGCAACCTGGGCGAGCGGCTCCGGCCGCGCCTACCGGCAGGTCAGTCGCTCGAGCCAGCTGCTCGAAGCGTCGGTCCATGCGATCCAGAAGGCGCCGTGCCCGTCGTCGACGAGCTGCACGTCGGTCATCTTGGGCGAGGTGGCGATCACTTCTTTCGACGCGAAGGTTCCGTCCTCCAGCAGCTCGCCGAGCTCGAGCTCGCGTGTCGCGTTCACCTGCGCCGTCACCGGAAGCACGCGCGCGACCCACACGCCGGTGGGCCCGACGACACCGGCATCGCTTTTGGGTTCGTCCTTTGCGCCGGTCGGTTTGCCCTTGTGACCGTCGCGGCCCCTCCCTTCCCGAAGGGCGGCGCTCGTGGCGGCCGCGGCGACGGGAGCCGGGTCGAGCCCGTTCAGATACCGCGACCAGACGACGGGTTCGTCCACGTGCGGCGGCACGTCCAGACGCACGACGGCCAGCCCGAAGTCGGCCAAGTCGCGGCTGATCGGCAAGAGCGCCCACGCCGGCGGGAGCGGTTCGTGCGCGGCTTCGCGCGCCGAGGCCTCGCGCGCCGGCGGTAACGCGAGCGCCGCCGCGGTGTGGCGATCGCCGGGCCCGCCGACGAACACCACGTTGTCCTCGCCGATCTGCACCTTGCCGTCGTAGCCGAGCGTTCGCACGTGCATCGCGGTCAGCGCCGCACGCGCGTCGAGGAGCAACGCGACGAGCGATGTTCCGCGGGTCGCGAGCGCGACCGAAGTCGCGCCGCTGCCGTCCTCGGAAAAGCGCACCGGGGCGGTGTCGTCCACGGCGATCCAGGCTTCGCTCAGCCATCCCTCGGAGGTCATCCGGCTCGCGAGGTAGACGAGCGCCGTATGCGTGCCGCCGATCGTCCCGGCGGCCACGCGAGCGCCCGCGCGGCTGCTCGCGACGACGCGATCGCCGCTGCCCTCGCTCGCGCGGTGCACGACGCCGTTGCGATCCGGGCAAAAGACCTCGTCGCCGGCTGCGGCGCAGGGCACGGAGAGCGCGCCGGTGCTGGGCGTGTCGGCCATCTCGGCGCCGGCCGGCGGCGGGGCGTAACCCAGTGGCCCGGTCGGCCAGGAGGCGACCCGTGGCCTTCCGTCGTCGTTGAGGATCGCGTCGATCGCGTCGCTTCGCACGCGCAGCGCGAGGCCTCCGTGCATCGGCAGCTGGATGGGCCCCCGAAGCACCGTGCACGCCGTTGCGCCTCCGTCTTGCGACACGGGCGGCGGAGGAACCGCGGGCGGAACGACGGGCTTGGCGCTCGCACGCGCCGCGGCGGCCGTCGCGTTCGCCGCCGCCGCACCGCCACGCGCGTCGGCTGCCGCGCCTCCGTCCGCCAAGGCATCCGGCGACGCGCCGCGGCTCGGCGACGAGCGACGAGCGCACGCGGCGGTGCCGAGGATGCATGCGCACGTGCACGCAAGGGCGAGCGCGTTCCTCTGCCGAACCGGAGCCGCGCGCGGGCTCAAGACGCGCGCGGCGCGAGACCCTCGGCCGCCATGGTCTGGATCCAGGTGAGGACGAGCTGCGCCGCCGCCTCGCTCGCCCGAACGTGATGGCTCCGCCATTCTGCACGCCCAGCCGACCCGACGGCGTTCGCCACACCGAGGACCGCCGCAAACGGGACGCCCGACGCCGCGCTTGCGGTCGCCACGCCGTACGCCTCGAGGTGCTCGACGTCGGCGCCGGTGCTTTTTGCGATGCGCGCGGCCACGTCGTCCTTCACGGTAATGCCAAGTGTGTTCGCGACGTCCGCCGGCGCGGCGCCGGCCCGCGCGAGGCTCTCGACAAGACCTGGATCCGCCGAAATGGGCTCGGCCGTCGCAGGAGGGAATTGCGCATGACCTTCGATGGTTGCCCAGTCGGCGAGAACGATTCGCCGCGACACGATCACGTCGCCGATCGCCGGCGCGCCCGCCTCGAGCGGCGCGCGCGGCGGACAGGCTCGATAGGCACCGCACGTACCGAGCAGGACGACGGCGCGGGGCCGCGTTTCGCGAATCTGAAGACTCGAGTACGCCGCCGCTGCCGAGAGCCCGATGCCGCACGTAACCGCCCTCACGCAAAGAGAACGAGGGCCGATCCGGCCGTTCATGCTGCCCGCGGGCGCCGGCGCGTCGTCGTCCGCCGGGCTTGCCGCGGGCAAGGACGAGGCGAAGGCTGGTTTCAGCGGAGCAAGCTCGGGCCCGAAGGCCGCGAGCAAGAGGACATCCACAGGGTCGCACGCTCGGCTGCCCTCTCGGGCGTCTCGAGCCTCTCGGACCTGGGGAGGACGACCCTCGCTCACTCGACCCATCCTGCACGCGCCATCTTGCAACGTGAAACTCTATTCAATTCGGCCGTCTCGCCTAGCCCGTCCGCCTTGCCTCGACCGGGCGCGAAGATTAGCGTAAAGGTCGGACGCGATGCGCTCGGGAGGGCTTTTCTGGCTTCTGGCAGCGGCCGCCACGGCGGGCTGCACCGGGACTATTTCCGCGGCCGGAACGCCCGACGACGCGCAAACGGCCATGGCGACGAGCGCCGTCGTCATCGTCGAGCGAACCGTGGACGCCACGCAAGGGACACGCGCAGAAGCCAGCGCCCGCTTCGTGCGCGTGGCTGCGCCTTCTTCCGTCGTCGAGGGCCTCCGCGCGATTGGTGCATCGGGCGAACTGCCGGCGCGCGGAACGTGCGCGAGCGTCGTCTCAGGCACGGGCGGCGTCGCGAGCGACGAGCCCACGCCGTACGTCGAGCTGCTCGACGTGGGGTCCGTGTCGCTCATCAGCGGCGCGAACGAGACGCGCCTCTTGCCGCGACAGGTGCCCGACGTGACGGACGTGGTGACCGGCGTCGTTTACGCGCGCGCCACCGATCCGACCGGGCTGCCCGCGGGCGAGACGTACGCCGTGCACGTCGCCGGCCGATCGGATCTGGCTGCGTTCGACGCATCGGCCGTCGCGCCTCCGGACCCGGGCGACATCCACGTCGCCGGCGAGAACCCCGACGCGGGGACGCTCGTTCTCGCTCGCGGCGCCGCCGTGGAGCTCACGTGGACGCCCGCGGCCCTGGGCGACGTCGTGTACGCCGACGCGCAACCGGCCGCCGTCCGCTGCGTCCTCGCGGAGAGCGAGAAAGACAGCGACAACCGCGTTCATGCGAGCTTGCCGGCGTCGTTGTTCGACGATCAGGGCTCGCTCGTCGTGCACCGCCTCCACCGCGAGCCGCTGCGCGCCCCGGGCCTCGAGAGCGGCGAGATTCGCTTCGATTTCGCGCGATCGATGTCGTACGTACGCGCGTCCGTTCCCGGCGATTCGGCTCCGTGAAGAGCGCTTTCGTTCGCGGGTTCGGCGGCGCGGTCGTACTGGCGACCGCCGTCACCGCCTTCGCAGCCCCGCCGTCGAACCGCGGGTCCACCGCGTCCGCGGGCAAGGGCCTCGGCCGCGCGGCCCTCCGTGCGGACGAGAACGTGGCGGCCGCATACCTGGCCGGCAAGCAGGCGCTCGTCGGGCTCCACGCGCCGTGCACGGATGCGGCGCCGCGCGACGCCCAGGGCCGGCCCATGCTGGCCCTTCGCACGGTGAACCGTGGTGAGTTTCTCTCCCTCGCGCCGGGCCGCGACGGGACGGGCTTCGACTCGATCGACCTCGATCGGGCGGCGCATCTCCTCCGCGCGGCGACCGGCGACGAGCACCCGGTCGATCCGCGCACGCTCGCGCTCGTCTACCGGATTCAAACGCACTTCGACGCGCCCGAAATTCGCGTCGTCTCCGGGTACCGCGTGCCGCGCCCGCGTTCGCACTCGAACCATGGCAAAGGCCGCGCGATCGACCTCATCGTGCCGGGCGTCGCGGACGAAGACGTGGCCAAGTTCGTGCGCGAGATGGGCTTCGTCGGCGTCGGCGTGTACCCGCGAAGCCAGTTCGTGCACGTCGACATCCGCCCCCGAAGCTACTTCTGGGTCGACACGAGCGGGCCGCACATGAAAAACCGCGAACGCGGGATCCTGGGCGACCTCGCCGCCCGCAGCGATGCCGAGGCGCTCGCGCGCGGGCAAACTCCGATCGAGCCGTTCGCCGTCCAGACGGATGTCGACGCCGCGCTGCGCACGCTGGGCGTCCGCGAGTCCGCCGCGCCTTCCGACGACGACGACGACGACGAAAACTGAGAGCCGACGTCGAGGTTCGACCGCAGACGATGGACGCGGACATCCTCGAGCTCGTACGCCAGGAGCGACTCATCGAGGCCGCGGAGCTTGCGAGCGGCCGCGGGCAATCCACCGATGCGAGCGCCCTGTTCGAACGCGCGTGCGACTGGTCTCGCGCCGCAGGCGAGGCGCTCCGCGCCAACGAGCCGCGCCGGGCGCTGGAGCTGGCGCTCCAAGCCCGCGACCTCGCGCTCGCCGAACGCGCGTTCGCCGTCGTCGCGCACGACCCACGCGCTCTCGAAACGCTGGGCCCCCATCTGCTGGCGCGCGGACACGCCGCGTGGGCCGCGCGACTGTACGAGGCGGCAGGCCGCGAGGCGGAGGCGGGCGCTGCGTGGGAGCGGGCGGGCGATGCGGTGCGAGCGTCACGGGCATTCGAAAGGCAGGGCGAGGCCGCGCGCGCCGTACGTGCGCTCGAGGCGGCGGCGCGACGGAGGGCGGACCCCGCGGTATTTCTCGCCCTGGGTGCACTTCTCTTGCGCCTCGGCAAAGACGAGCCGGGGGTGCGTGCACTGCAACGGGTGCCCCACGACGCGGCCGAGCGGGCCGCCGCGCTGCAGCTTCTCGCGCCCGCGCTGGCTCGACTCGGGTGGATGAGCGCATCGGGCCCTGGCGCCCCGCCCGTGCCCCCCGACACGGGGCCGCGCCTTCTCTTCGGGCGCTACCGCTGGATCGCCGACCTGGCATCCTCCCCGAGCGCCCGCGTCTTCGAAGCCGAAGCGCCCGTGTCGCGCGAACGCGTCGTCGTCAAAGTATTCGCCGCGCAGGGTGGGGTGCGGAACCCAACCTCGCTCGCCCAGTCGGCGCGAAGCCGCTTCGAGCACGACGTGCGCACGATTCGCGGCGTCGATCATCCGCACCTGGTCCCCATCCGCGATGTCCTCGCCGACGTGCCGGCCACGGTGCTCGCGAAGATGCCCGCCGGATCGCTGGAGTCGCTGCTCGCGAGGAGCCCGCTCGCGCCCGCGCGCGCCGCAGAGATCGCGTCCAGCGTGCTTTCGGCCCTCGCCGAGGCGCACCGGCGCGGCGTGCTGCATGGCGACGTGAAACCTGCGAACGTCCTGTTCGACGCTGCGGGATCGGCGCGCCTCGGCGACTTCGGAACCGCGCACCTCGCCGACCTCTCTGCGACGGCCACCGCGGGCGCGTTCGGTTCGCTCGGCTATCGCAGCCCGGAAGAGCGCCAGGGCCGTCCTGCGTCGACGCGAAGCGACGTCTTCTCGGCCGGCGCGCTCCTTCACGAGATGCTGACCGGGATGCGGCCCACGGCCGCGCCGGGAGCATCCGCCGCTTGGCTGCCTCCGAGCGCCGCGCACCCCGATCTCGGCGCGGCGCACGATCAGTTGCTCGCACGGCTGACGGCGAGCGATCCGGAGACGCGTCCTGCGGACGCGTTCGCGGCGCAGCGCGAAATCCAGCGTCTCTCCTGGCCTTCGCGATTGCGGCCGCTTCGCCCGGAGGAGCGTGCAGCGGCGTCGCCGGACGGTCGTTCGCGCGCGCCTCGCCTCGGAGCGCTACCCGACGGGAGCCTTTTCGACGCGTGGACGGGCCGCTCCGTCGAGTGCATCCCGCTTTCGGACGAGACGCTCGCGCGCGCCCGCGCCTTCGCAGCGGCCGCCCACCCGGTGCTCCAAGCCGTCCTCCGCGTCGACCGCGCCGAAGGCACGCTCTGGCTTCTTTCCCCAGGGCCCGCACCGCCCGTCGCATCGGACCGCTCGCGCCGACTCTGCGCTCCCGAATACGCGTGCCTGCGCGAAGCCGTGGCGGCCCTGCACGCGGCGGGCTTCGTGCACGGATCGATCGACGCAAGCCACGTGGTGCTGCGCGCGGCGAGCGAGGGCGACGGCAGCGACGATGCCCACGACGGCAACGCCGCGGTCACGCTCCGATTCGCGCCGTCGGCGCCGCCCGAAGCCACGTTTGCCGACGATCTTGCGGCGCTCGCGCGGCTTCGCGAGATCCCGTGATCCTGCGCGACGGTCGCGCTACGGCGCGATGGCGTACACGAGCTCGCGCGCCTGGCCTTCGCGCTCGTAGGTGACGCGAAGCTCGCTGGCGACGTCCAGCGACTCGAACGCGGCCTGGGCCTGCTCCGGGCGCTCGATCGGAAAGCCGTTCACGGACGTCACGACATCGCCCGGACGGAGGTCGACCCCCTTCCAGAACGACGCGTCATGGAATGCGGCAATGCGAAATCCGTGGAACTTCCCGCCGGCCATCACCGGCTGGCTCTCGAGCTCCACGCGCTGCAAAAACGCGCCGAGGCCGCCCGCGACCGCCGCGTGCACGTCGGCGCGGGCCAGCGCGTGGACGGCGCCCGGAGATGGTGCTGGAGGCGCAGCCGGGGCGGGTGCCGCCGATGCGATCGTCGCGGCCGGGGCGGGCGACGCCGGAGCCACCGGGGGCGGCGCAGCCTGGGCGCAGGCCACCACGCAGGTGGCGAGCGCGAGAAGCGTGGTCGTGCGCATCGGGGCGGAAGCTTCCCTCCCCCAGCACGAGGCGCGCAAGTTTTGGGCGATTCCTGGCGTTCGAACCCGTCGTTCGCGTTCCAATCGCGCCCGCTCCGGTTCGCCGTTACGGGAACGTAGCTTCGTAGGCCGCCCAGACGCGCGCTTCCACATCGTCCACGGCGCCGTTGCCGTCGAGTACGAGGATCCGCTCGCCCGGCATCTGCTTCGCGAGGTCGCGGTAGAACGCCGCGAGGGCGCGTTGCATTTCGTTCTGCTCGTAGAGCTGCGCCGCCTCGCCGCGAAGCTCGCGGCGGCGGGACGCCGTCTCGGCCGTCACGTCGAGGACAATCGTCAGGTCGGGCTTTCGCGCGTAGCGATTGAGCGCGCGAATCCAGGGCATCGCGCTGTCCGCGTCCGTCCCGCTCGAGAGGCTCTGGTACGCGAGGCTCGACGCGACGTAACGGTCGGAGAGGACGACCCCGCCGTCGGCGATGAAGGGCTCGATGTCCGCCTCGACGTGATCCATGCGGTCTGCGGCAAAAAGAAGGGCCATCGTCGCCCACCCCGGCGCGCGGCCGCCCGGGATGACCAAGCGCCCCGTCAAGATGTGGCGGATCAGCGTGCCGACCGGCCCATCGCTGGGCTCGCGCGTCGCCCGCACGGGGACGCGCAGGGCGCGGAGCCGGTCGGCGAGGCGAGCGATTTGGGTCGTCGTCCCGGCTCCGTCGATCCCTTCGAGCACCACGAAACGTCCCGTCGCTTCGGCCATGGCCAGGAGCCGTACCGTACGGTCCGGTCACGATGCAAGCGGTGGCGGGTCTTCTCCGAGAACGAGGTTGTCGATGAGGCGCGTCGACCCGACATGGCATGCGATCGCCAGAACGGTGCGCCCCGTTACGGAGCCTTCGCATGCGGCCAGCGTTTCGGCGTTGCGGACTTCGACATAGTCGATCGACGTGGCCACGGCCTCGACGGGCGCGCGCGCCTCCGCTTCGAGACGGCGCGCGTCACGCTGGCCGCGCGCGAAGGCCTTGGCCGCCGCGGAAAGGCCTCTCGCCAGGGCGAGCGCCCGCGCGCGCTCGCTCGCGGACAGGTACGCATTGCGGGAGCTCATGGCGAGCCCGTCGGCCTCGCGCACGATGGGGTAGCCCACGACCTCGACGTCGAGCAAGAGATCGCGCGCCATGCGCCGAACCACGAGAAGCTGCTGGTAGTCCTTGCGGCCCAAGACCGCGGTGCACGGCCCCACGGCGCAAAAGAGCTTGGCCACGACCGTCGCGACGCCTTCGAAGTGGCCGGGACGGAAGCGCCCGCAGAGGGGCTCGGCGAGCGCGCCGACGTGCACGCGGGTCTCGTCGCCGGGCGGGTACATCTCCGCGACGTCAGGCGCGAAGACCGCGCCGGCGGCGTGGGAGGCTTGGGACAAGAGCGGGGCGAGCGCGTCGAGATCCGCGTCGAGGTTGCGCGGATAGCGCGAGAAGTCCTCGTGCGGCCCGAACTGCGTCGGATTCACGAAAATCGAGACGACCACGAAGGTCCCCCGGCGCGACGCTTCTTCGACGAGCGCCAGATGGCCTCGGTGAAGCGCGCCCATCGTCGGCACGAAAGCGACGCGCCCGCGCGCGCTCGAAGGGGCGCCCAGCGCACGCGTGCACAAATCACGCAACTCGGCGACGCTGCGGACGACAGGAGGACGTGCGGTGCGCGACGAGGGTGCGGGAAGATCGGCGGGGGCCATGCGGTCGGAAGTGGACCATGGAAGAGAAGAAACGACCAAACGACGGCTTCCCATTTCTGATAAGAGTCGCCGAGCTACGGCGACGAACATGGCTTCATCTTTTCTTCGTTCCGGCCTGCTCTTCGCGGCGCTTGCCGCGGCGGGGACGACCGTGACGAGCGCGGGGCGTGCGGAGCCGGGAGACGAGGCGCTTTCTTTTGCGCGAGCCCTCTTCGTGCAGGCCGAGCGTGACGAGGACGCGGGCCACTGGGCCGACGCGAGAGCCAGGCTCGAACAAGTGGCGAAGATGAAGCTGACCGCTGGGGTTCGCTATCACATCGCGCTTTGCGACGAGCATCTGGGGCGCGTGGCGACTGCGCTCGCCGGATTCACGGCCGCCCGAGACGAAGCCATCGCGGAAAATGCGCAGGACGTGCTGCGGCTCGTGGGCCAGGAGACGTCGCCGCTGGTCGCGCGCGTTCCCCGTCTTTCGATTCGCGTATCGCCCGCCGTTGCGGGCACGCACGTGACGCTCGACGGGGCCGTCGTGCCGCCCGAACAGATCGGGGCGACCGTTCCCGTCGATCCCGGATTGCACCGTGTGGAGGCGACGGCGCCGGGCCGCGCGCCGACCCGCATGGAAGTGACCCTCAACGAACGGGACGTCACCTTTCTCGACGTCGTTTTGCAGCCCACGGCGGTGCCGGAGACCACGGGATCGCGCGCCGCCGGCGCCGACGCGGCGCTCGCGCCCCATCCGCCTCCGGCGAGCCAGGCCGGTCCCAACCTCGTCGCGCCCGTCGTGATGACCGCCGCCGCGATCGCGCTGGCAGGAGCGGGCGTCGGGGCGTACCTCGCGGCGGGCGCCGCACACGACGACGCCGTCGAGCAATGCAAACAGAGCTACACCTTCGCGCCCGACGCGTGCGACTCGCTGAAACAGCCCGTTCGCACCTGGGACTGGCTCGCCGCGGGCGCGTGGGCAGGTGCCGCGGTGAGCGCCACGGTGGCCGTCGTCCTGTGGGTCCAGAAGAGCGGCCCCGCGCGAACCGGATCGGGACAGCTCGTGTTCGGCCCCGGATCGATCGGCGCCATCGGGAGTTTTTGACGTGTCGCGCCCTGCGACGAAGCGAGCGATCGCGGGCGCCGTCGTGGCGGCATGCGCCGTCGCGTTCGCCGCGTGCACGGACCTCTTTCATTCGACGGACGATCTCCTGACGAAGTGCGAGCTCGACGCGGCGACGTCCGGATGCCCCGCGCGCACGGCGGATGCCGGCGCGGCCGTGGAGGCGGCAGCGGCTGAGGAGGCGGAAGCAGCTGCGCCCGTCGATTTCTGCAGCTGGACCTCCGCGGTCGCGCAGCAGACGGCGGCCCATGCGTGCGCATGGCTCGGCGCATGCGAGACACCGCTCGGGAACAACGCCTTCGGGGCGTGCCTGTTCCAGGCGGGGCTCGCCTATGACTGCGCCGCCAATCCGAGCCATCCCGTGAAGGGCGAGACGTACCGTCTCTGGGCGTGCCTCGCCTCGGTCCAGACTTGCGACGACGTGAGCCGGTGCGTGCTTCCCGGTGGATCGGTCCGCTGCAACGGATCGGGCTACGTCGCGTGCCTCGAGAGCTCCGGGGGGGACGCTTCCGCGAGCGCCGTCCGCGTCGAGTGCTCGGACGCGGGGCTTCACGGCGAAAACTGCGCTCTCTGGGGTGAGGCGTGCCAATCGACGAGCACCGGCGGCGCGTGCGGCGTCGGTGGTGCGACCGCTTGCGCCGACGGCGGGCCGCCTTCTGCGTGCTCGGGGTCGACGCTCGCGTGCAGCAACGGGCAGATCGCGTTCGATTGCTCGGGCAACGGATCGCAAGCCTGCACCCCAGCGGCCCCGAGCCCCGCGGTCGGTCTCGCGTGCTTCCCCGTCGACGCAGGCACGGGCGAACGGTGCATGCCCGATGCGATGGCGACCTGTGCGGGCGGCGTTGCATCGTCGTGCCCCACGGGGGTCCCGGAGACCCTCCAGTGCGGCACCCTCCTCAGCCTCGGTGATACGAACGCGGCGTGCACGTCGGGACCGCTCGGCGCGGGCTTCGACTGGACGAGTCCGTGCGCGCTCACGCCTCCGGAATGCACGGCCGACGCATGCGGTGACGGCGGCAGCGGCCCTACGCTCGTCGGATGCGTTCGTGGGGCCCCTACGGCCCTCGATTGCGTCGGAGAAGGCCTCGGTCCATGCCGGCTCGTCCCGACGAACGCGGGTGCCGAAGTTCGCCCGGCGTGCACGCCGCCGTAAGGAAAACACGGGGGGATTTGTCC